>OJBY01000002.1_pt1 | contig 357524 bp, 291 predicted proteins | sample 1591731 | NCBI WGS metagenome assembly OJBY01 (sample SAMN05416837, study PRJEB24817) | seawater metagenome | isolation source: Sea water | place: Canada:Atlantic | collected 2013-07
TCCAATTGGTAGAACAGCGGTCTCCAAAACCGACGGTTGGGAGTTCGAATCTCTCCACCCCTGCCATATTCTAAAGCCTCGACTTATGTCGAGGCTTTTCTCGTTTTAAGACTATATAAAATTTTTTGATATACCTGACCCATAAGTTCGAAGCTTTCTATTATTTATTCCTTGAAGCTATTTTTAAATTTGTTAGCCGTTATTTATAAATTCTAGTTTTTCCACTATCTAAACTCTGTCATGATAGCAGTGATTTGAAACATGTCTTATTACAGAGTAATTATTGAAAATGAGCATAACTAAAAGACAATTCGATTTATTACACGCCATGGGAATAACTGTGTGGCAAAGGCGAGACTTACCTGCACATGTATACCAGTCTGCATCAATAAGTGATGAAAGTACTACTAACACTAACGAAACTAAAAATAAGCAAATACCGACGAGTAATGAAGAATTAACTCAATCGCTAGCAACTACTGAAGTTATTAGTATTGATTTACAAGAATTACTCGACCAACAACTCTTTAGAGATATTATTCAATGTTTGGGGGTAAGCCGAGCTGATTTATCCGTTCAAAATAATCAAATTGATTTAGGCCTGATCAATTGGCAATTAAGCCAAGGTGATCAAATTGAATTTAGCCATAATTGTCTAATAACTCCCGATTTAAATACCATTGCCAATTCAGCACAGTTGAAGAAGTCACTTTGGCAATCAATAGGATCTTTAAGCTCGACATGAATCAAAAAACAAACAACCTTTTTACGCCGATCAGCCAAGACAGTGTTGATGAACTGATGATTATCGAACTCGCTTGCCATCCACACCCATGGAGTGAAAAAACATTTCGCAGCTGTATTGATGGTCGCTACTTTGGCAAGTATTTAACAGTTAGCGATAACGCCGTCGGTTTTTATGTTGGCGAACACGTTGCGGGGGAATCAACCTTAATGGATATATGTGTTGCACCAGAGCAACAAGGTAATGGCCATGGTAAAACCCTGTTATTACAATTTATTGAACACTGTAAAACGTTAAGTACAGAGAAAATTTTCCTGGAAGTGCGAGCAAAAAATATTAGTGCACAAATGCTATATATCAACCAAGGATTCACTGAGATATCGCGTAGAACAGGCTATTACCCAAGTAATACGGGGTTTGGCTATGAAGATGCTATTGTCATGTCTAAAAAGCTTTAAATCCTCTCAAGCATTGAAAACTAGCACGGCAATAGTGATAACACTTCACTACATTTTATTACCCTATTAACCTATCTCCTGATGATGAATGATCCTACAATTTGTTCATCATCAATTCATTCTCAAAAAATATGCACAGCACACTAACAAGCAACCGTTCATATATTGTAAATAGCTATGCTGACAAAGCACAGTTTGATAGTGCTCGCGCGGATGAATTAGTGGAACAAGTGATGAGCCAAGCATTAAATGAATTGTCATCATTAACAGGTCTAGGCCAACGTCAAGTTTTACAACTGCTAGCAAATAAATACAATATTCCTGTTGAACACAATCAACACTCAAACGTAACGCAATTACTAAATGATGAGGAAAGCGTATTCATTGGTAAGTTATTTAACTAAGACTTGAAGCTTACAACATTACTCGACATCGAATAACCTAACAACAATTACCCAGCCTCAAATACAGAGCCTACTTTTATGTTTGCTCATTCCAATTATATATTATCCATTGTGTAGCCCTGCCAATTAAACGTGCCATTATAGAAAAATTAACGCAAATTCTTGATTAAATATCATACACGACAAGCTTGACATAATATGTCTCCCACTTTAGATTGACTCTGCAGATATTTTTATAAGAAATTAGCGCTCTATTTAGACCACTTGAAGATCAACAATATGGTTATCTACATGGTTTACGTTTTATTAGTGTTGCTAATTCAGTTTTGGAGTGAGTATGAGAAAAATAAATTATCTAACCGCAATTATCCCGCTGGCACTATCACTAAATATTGAGGCAAAAACTGACAACCTCGTAACAGTTGACGATGAAACAATTGCTAAGCAAAAAAGTAGCCTAGCTAGCAATACTAAAAACAAAGGTTTTGGACCGCAATCACCACGGAACATAGACGCGAAAGCAGGCAATAACGCGGTAGTGTTTAATACTGCTCCTACAGCCAATAAGATGAATTTATGTAACATACATTTTCATAAGAATGCCGAACATGCAGGTGGACAATTTTCTAAGTATGCCGGCAATGGTGATGGTCATGGTTTTCAAAGTGGCTATTTATATTCAGGTACACTGACCTCAAAAGAAAGCCAACCAGTATCTCAAGCGGTATGTCCTAGCAAGCATGGTAGTTTACAATCTGGCGATACCATAGAAGTTCATTATGTGCATTCATCAGCTCAAGTGCAGCCTGGAGAAACACTAGGAGCTTGCTTAAGTGAGTCTGTTAAAAACCCTCAATTACGGGTAGAAACACAAGTTTACAGCTTAGTTAATGACGACAGCGCCTTGAACTTTAATAAACTAACTTCAGTTGCTAAACAAAATAACTATTATCAAGCGCCAAGCATCCCAAACAATACCGGAGAACCAGTTGTCTATAGCGGTTCAACAACAGGCCCTAGTTATAATGAAGCAGGTTCCCCATTCCAAGTAACTTGGAGTGTTCGCCCTGATGTTGCGAAAGTTAATATAAAAACCGTCGCTAAATGGTGTGAAGGTAATGAGTTTAAAGAAGACCATGCCCACGGAGTCAGAAACTTAGTCACAAATCTAGATTTACTTTCTCCTATAAAATAAGTCTATTTAGAAACTGAATAAGCTGAATATTCGTTGGCTTACATGGTTGCATTAATGACTGGAAAGGTAGGATGTCTGAAAAGGCCTAAATATAAAAAGCCGAGCATTTAGCTCGGCTTTTTGATATCTAAAACATGACCTTTTAATCAGGATTTACCAGTCTTCAATACCTTCCATATCAGGCAGTTGATGCGCGATACCTTTATGACAATCAATACAAGTTTTCTCGCCTGACGCTAATGCATTTGAGTGCATTGTTACACTGCGATTTCCTTGCTCTGAAAAGTCCATGTACTCAAAGTTGTGGCAGTTACGACATTCAAGTGAGTCATTTTCTTTCATGCGTTTCCATTCACGTTCAGCCATTGAACGACGGTGCTCAACAAACTCTTCTCGCGTATCAATTAAGCCAGTCATTTTACCCCAAACTTCTTTACTAGCGGCAATTTTACGCACAATCTTGTCAGTCCACTTTTTAGGAACATGACAATCTGGACATGTAGCACGAACACCTGAACGATTCGCATAATGAATAGTTTCTTTATACTCTTCATAAACGTTGTCTTGCATTTCATGACAACCAATACAAAATTCTTCCGTGTTAGTTACTTCTAGTGCAGTGTTAAAACCACCCCAAAAGATAATCCCGCCAGCAAAACCAATGGCAAGAATAAACCACATAGCGGCACTGCTTGGCGACTTTAAAAACGTCCACATATTTTTTAGCATTTTAAACCCCTTTATGTTGTAACGGCTTATTCATTGCCTAATGATCCAACTGGTTCAAATGTATTTTCAACCAACGCTGGTGCATCTGCTTGCGTTACATGACACTGTGAACAGAAGTAACGACGAGGTGAAATATCCGATAGCGTTTTGCCATCACGGGTTTCAAAGTGCGTTAAACTTACTTTTGTTGCCCCTGTTTCTGCGGCATGTTTCCAGCTATGACAACTTAAACACTTGTTGCTATTTAAATCGACTCGGTATCCACGAGTTTGATGTGGAACTACAGGCGGTTGATGAACATAATTACGTGCAATAGGGTTTTTGTCCTTAATAACACGTTTTAACCTTTCAGCTTCACGTGTTTCTTCAAGGGGAGCTGCACCACGAATTGTAGCTAACCCACCAGGATTCACGGTTGTAACGACTGTTTCTTCTGCCATCGTTATTGAGTTAATAGAAAGACTCGCCACAATAACAACTAGTAAAGATAATACTTTCATTTTTTCTCTCCACCGCATCGACAGCATAAGCTATCGATGCGTAAATTCGTCAAGATTAGGCTTTTGTCACTTTAACTGCACATTTTTTGTAATCAGTTTCTTTTGACAATGGATCAGTTGCATCTAGTGTTAATTTATTCACTAATTGCTTCGCATCAAACCAAGGCATAAATACCAAACCTTTCGGCGGACGGTTACGACCTCGTGTTTCAACACGCGATTCAACTTCACCTCGACGAGAGGCCATTAGCACTTTGTCGCCACGACGCAGGCCACGCTCTCTAGCATCATCTGGATGCATAAATATTACGGCATCAGGAAACGCTTTATGAAGCTCAGGTACACGGGCTGTCATAGAGCCAGAATGCCAATGTTCAAGCACACGACCAGTACTCAACCACAAGTTATATTCTTCATCTGGTGACTCTGCTGCAGGTTCATAAGGCAAGGCAAAAATAATTGCTTTATTATCTTTCTTACCATAGAACTGAACTTCACTGCCTTTTTCAACATATGGATCATGGCCTTCTCTGAAACGCCACTTAGTTTCTTTGCCATCAACCACAGGCCAGCGTAATCCGCGCTCTTGGTGGTAACGGTCAAAGTCAGCTAAGTCATGGCCATGGCCACGACCAAACTCAGCGTACTCTTCGAATAAACCTTTTTGAATGTAATAACCAAAAGCATCAGCTTCCTGGTTACTATCCCCTTTACAATCAGATGTTGGGAATTTATTCACTTGGCCGTTTGCATAAAGTACGTCGTACATTGTTTTGCCACGATATTCAGGCATTTTAGCAATAAGCTCTTCAGGCCAAACTTCTTCTATCTTAAAGCGTTTTGAAAATTCAACTAATTGCCACAAGTCAGAACGAGCTTCACCTGGCGCATTAACTTGTTGATGCCAAAATTGTGTACGACGCTCAGCATTACCGTAAGCACCTTCTTTTTCTACCCACATTGCTGTTGGTAAAATCAAATCAGCCGCTTGTGCAGTAATAGTAGGATACGGGTCTGAAACAACGATAAAGTTTTCTGGATTACGGTAACCAGGAATAGCTTCTTCATTAATGTTTGCCGCGGCTTGCATATTGTTATTACACATTACCCAATAAGCATTAAGCTTACCGTCTTTTAACATTCTGTTTTGTAACACAGCATGGTAACCAGGCTTCGGTGGAATAGCACCTTCAGGTAATTTCCAAATCTTCTCAGCTATTGCTCTGTGTTTAGGGTTTTTAACGACTAAATCAGCAGGTAAACGATGTGAGAAAGTTCCCACTTCACGTGCAGTACCACATGCAGAAGGTTGACCGGTTAATGAGAATGGACTATTACCAGGCTCAGAGATTTTACCGGTTAATAAATGTACGTTGTACATTAAGTTATTGGCCCAAACACCACGAGTATGTTGATTAAAGCCCATGGTCCAGAATGATGTAACTTTTACTTTTGGATCCGCGTAAAGCTTAGCCATTTCGATTAAGTTTGCTTCAGGAACACCAGACAGTTTTGACGCATATTCAACAGTATAAGTACTAACAAATTTAGCGTACGCTTCAAAGCTCATTGGCTTAGAACCGCCCTTACCAGGGTTTTTAGCTGCTTGCTCTAATGGATGTGTTGGACGTAAACCGTAACCAATATCCGTAACACCTTCACGAACATTTACGTGTTTTTTCATGAAGTCTTCGTTAACGGCATTATTTTGGATAATGTAATTAGCGATGAAGTTTAAAATAGCTAAATCGGTTTGTGGCGTAAAAATCATCCCGTTATCAGCAAGCTCAAAACTACGATGTTTATAAGTTGATAACACGTTCACTTTAACATGTGGCGCACTTAAACGACGGTCGGTTAATCGTGACCATAGAATAGGGTGCATTTCTGCCATATTTGAGCCCCAAAGCACAAATGCATCAGCATGTTCTAAATCATCATAACAGCCCATAGGTTCGTCGATACCAAAGGTACGCATGAAACCACCAACAGCTGACGCCATACAGTGACGAGCATTTGGATCGATGTTGTTACTTAAAAAACCGGCTTTCATTAACTTAGATGCCGCGTAACCTTCCCACACTGTCCATTGACCGGAGCCAAACATACCGACAGAAGTAGGACCTTTTTTCTTGATAGCTACTTTAAATTTATCAGCCATGACATCAAAGGCTTTATCCCAGCTTACTGGCGCAAACTCACCTTCTTTATCAAACTTACCATCAGTCATTCTTAATAACGGTTGTGTTAAGCGATCTTTACCGTACATAATTTTTGAAAGGAAGTAGCCTTTAATACAATTTAAGCCTTTGTTTACTTCAGCTTCTGGGTCACCTTGTGTTGCCACAACTTTACCATGTTGTGTACCAACTAAAACGCTACAGCCTGTGCCACAAAAGCGACACGGTGCTTTGTCCCATTTAATCGTGCTTTCTGATGATTTAGTGATCAAATTAGAAGCAGCGCTTGGTACCGCTACCCCTGCCGCAACAGCGGTAGCTGCGACTGCATTTGCTTTAATAAAATCACGTCTAGTTAAAGTCATAGTTTTTTCCCCTGATGCTGAGGCAAGCCAGCGTCATTGTGATGAAATATTAATGATGATGAAATAACACCGGGCACATTGCCCATGTCAGTAATTGTGTTGATAATACGTTTGGCCTGGTTTTCTTCGCCTTCAAGTCCTTCAACAGTAACAACTAAGCTACCGTTCTCTCCTTTAGCGTGCACTTCTGCACCAGGAAATCCTTGCAAATTTTCAGCAACTTTTTCTGCATTCTTAGGGTGAGCCATAAACATAACTCCCGCTATATTTACGGGACTTTCTTCTAAAAGGTTAATCACGTTGTTTGCCCTCTTACTTTAAATTTTATTCTTTTGATTTATCAAAAGAATAAAATTAAGTTATTCAGTTGGCTTAGCACCAAACATTTTTAAAATAAATACCGCGACAACCGCAGTGGCGATAAAACCAAACAAGAAAATAAATGGCATTGAGGAGTACCCCAAAACATTCCATATCAATTGTTCTAATTCACTCATTATGTGCTCCTAAAGAGGACGTTGATAGTTTAACTGCAGACTCAGGGCACACTGAAACACAGGCGCCACAGCCATTGCAGTCATTCAAAGTTATATTGGGTTGGGGTACTGATGCATGGAGATGCTTAAAGATGATAGCTTCAGTTTCACAGCTATCTTGGCATATTTGGCAATGCACTTGTTTGGTTGTTAAGCAGCTTGAAGTAATTTCTATGTTGAGTTGCCAAGGCTGCGTATCAAACGCGTTAAATAAAGGTTCATCACAGGCTACAACACACTTTTGACAGAAGGTACATTCACCAGCTGCAAAATTTATTTCGGGAAAACCGCCATCACCTTTAATAATAATGTTTTCTTCGCAAGCGCTTTGACACTTGCCACATTGGGTACAGCCACGAGTAAATAGTGTTTCGTCAGCTGTCCAAGGCAACCTAATGGGTGGGGGAGTTGAAACTTTTTTAGCTCGCATAAAGTTGCGACGACGTAAATCAACCATGGTGACCTATTACTACATAATATGCTGGGGTTATCCCCGCAAGAACTTGTCAGTGCATAAATATCATGTGCTGACGATACAATAACTAATGCTCTAATATATTGATGCAAATCAAGTTATTTAAGCACTTTTAGAATAAATCCTTAACTTTTTTAAGGTTAACATTCTCCTTACAAAAATCAAGGTTAATCAATCTTTGGCTACTTGACCGCTTGTAATTGATTTTATTTACTTTTAGCTGAAAAATTACTCCGTAATACTTTATATAGCTCAATAACAAAAAAAGGCCAACTATGTGGCCTTTTTTAACGTAATTAAAATTATATAATTAATGAGAAACTTTAATTCTCTCAATAAGGTGTATTGGTTTAGAACCTTCATTCATTAAAAAATCGAGCTGTACCATAAAGCCTTTGCTTGTAACCTTACTTTTTGACTCATATTGCCACTGCAATAATGCATCAATTGCGGCTTTGTCAAAAACGTTTTCAGGTGATGATGTGACAACACTAATATTTTCAGTATGACCTTGGGCATCAATATCAAATTTAAGCAGAACAGCCCCTTCAACACCGTTTTTTGCTGCTTGAATTGGGTATTTGGGCTCTACACGCATTACTGGGTATACAGTATTAACTGTTTTAAGATGCTTCTTAGCTGAATCGCCACTTTGACCTTGTTGCCCAACATGGCCAGCATAACTAACACTCGTCATAAGCGCGGCAACCAATAAGCCATATAGTGTCAATGTAGGCTTGCCAAACACTTTACTATTCTTAATTTGCGTTATTCTTTCCAACATAACTTTTTTATCTCCATATTCATTAAACGATAAGTGAGCAAAAGCAAATCGTTGCTTTTGTTGAGCGGTGATGAGTAATGCTCGACTGTAGTTAATCCTGCTATCTAACTGCTTGCGCGCCAGAGTAGTTTGATCACAGGAAAGTTCTTGGTCACGGCGAAACTTTATATAAGCTAACCAAACCAAAGGGTGAAACCAAAACAGCGCAATAAACAAAAATGCTATCAGGTTCCAATAAATGTCATTGCGATCAAAATGACAAATTTCGTGGGCAACAATAAGTTCTTGTTGCTCTTGATTATAAATAGTGGAAAAGTTGCTAGGCAGCAGCAATAAAGGCTTTATCAAGCCAGTTAACATCGGGCTTTCTACCTGTTCACTTATCACCAAAGTCAATCTTCGTTGTTCAAGCCATGGTTCAATGTCAGAGTTGATAGCATTATTTAGCGACTTTGTATTTGTTAAGGTCGAAGCTGATAATGCACGATTAAACTGCCAGTGTTTTATTATCAAACAAAATATTAGAATAAGCGTAATACCAAGGCTAAATGTTGTCAGCCAATTGATACCATTTACTTGTGAAAGCGTTTGCGCCGAAGTAACCAAAACACGGTCAATATTGCTGCCAGTGTTATCAATTGCATTGGAAAACAAAACAGTAGGTAGCAATTGATAAATGGCCAATGCTAATGGCACTGAAAGCCAAGTTATGTAGGTAATATTAGCGCCACAATATTTCAATAATAATGGACGAAAAAGTAATATAAAGCTCAATACCATGGTCAACGGAATGATGGTATTGAGCACTACTTCAAATATCGACTCAATCATGCTCATTTTCCCATTGGTCAATAAGTGATTTCAGCGCCTCAACATCTTCTTTTTGAAGGCTCTTATTTTTTGCAAACCCGGCAACAAGTGGTGATACTTTGCCACTGAACAAGCGCTCAATTAAGCTTTGGCTCGCTTCTGTGGTGTAATCTTCTCGTGCAAACAAAGGCGAGTACAAGTAACGACGTTGCTCTTTTGTAAAGCTCACTGCTTGTTTTTTCACTAAACGATTAAGTAATGTTTTTACCGTTTTCTCATGCCAAGTTTTTTTCTCATTTAAACGAGAAACAATATCGCTTGCTGCCGCCGGATATGCCTGCCATAGCACTTCTAGCACTTCAAATTCAGCCTTGCTGATGTCAGTCATTTGCTGTTCCATAAACCCTCTTACTAAAACATAACGATAATAAATAGTAGAATAAACACATTGATTACATCTGTAATCCACACTCAAAGAATTACACCTGTAATCAATAAAGTCAAGGCTCTACACTTGAATATTTTTATAGCAATAAGAAGAAATAAAAAATAAAGCGCATTTCCAACATATTGTTACTGCCCTTAGCATGACTTTTCGCTATAATGTTGCGCTCTTAAATTTTAGCTATTTTTCATCCACTTTAAACAGGTAATTTGCATGTCTGTACAACAGCAGGAAGTCGATTTACGTCGCACCTTCGCTATTATTAGTCACCCTGATGCGGGTAAAACTACGATCACTGAAAAAGTATTACTTTTTGGCCAAGCTTTACAAAAAGCAGGTACGGTAAAAGGTAAGAAATCTGGTCAACATGCAAAATCTGACTGGATGGAAATGGAAAAAGATCGTGGTATTTCCATCACAACCTCTGTGATGCAGTTCCCTTACGATAATTGTTTAGTTAACTTACTAGATACCCCTGGCCATGAAGATTTCTCGGAAGATACTTACCGTACATTGACGGCAGTAGATTCATGTTTAATGGTTATCGACGTCGCTAAAGGTGTTGAAGCCCGTACCATTAAACTAATGGAAGTTACGCGCTTGCGTGATACGCCAATCATCACTTTCATGAACAAAATGGACCGCGATGTTCGTGATCCAATGGAAGTCATGGATGAAGTTGAAGACGTATTAAAAATAAAATGTGCACCTATTACTTGGCCAATTGGCATGGGTAAAGAGTTTAAAGGTGTTTATAACATTTTAACCGATGAGATATTTCTATATCAAACAGGTCAAGGTCATACAATTCAAGAAAAACGTATTATTAAAGGCATAGATAACCCTGAACTAGATACCGTTATTGGTAGCTACGCCGAAGATTTACGAGAAGAATTAGAGCTTGTTGTTGGTGCTTCGCATGAGTTTAATCATGAAGAATTTTTAAATGGTGAGCTAACGCCAGTATTTTTCGGTACGGCATTAGGTAACTTTGGTGTTGACCATATGCTTGACGGCTTAACAAAATGGGCACCGAAACCTTTGCCTCGTTTAACTGACACTCGCACAGTAAACGCAGAAGAAGAAAAGTTCTCCGGCTTTGTTTTTAAAATTCAAGCCAATATGGATCCAAAACATCGTGACCGTATCGCCTTTATGCGTATTTGTTCCGGCAAATACGAGAAAGGTATGAAGATGAAACAGGTTCGTATCGGCAAAGACGTTAAAATTGCTGATGCCGTAACCTTCATGGCTGGCGATCGTTCTAATGTAGAACAAGCATATGCTGGTGATATTATCGGTTTGCATAACCACGGTAGTATTCAAATTGGTGATACATTTACCGCCGGTGAAAACATGAAATTCAGTGGCATACCAAATTTCGCTCCTGAAATGTTCCGCCGCATTCGTCTACGTGATCCACTGAAAGCTAAGCAATTACAAAAAGGCCTAATTCAGTTATCTGAAGAAGGTGCTGTGCAGGTATTTAGACCTTTCAATTCCAACGACATGATTGTTGGCGCCGTGGGGGTATTGCAGTTTGAAGTAGTCGTTCAGCGTTTAAAAACGGAATACAATGTTGATGCTATTTACGAGCCAATTAGCGTAGCAACTGCGCGTTGGTGTACTTGTGATGACGAGCGCACGTTAGAGCAATTTCAAAAGAAAGCCTACGACAACTTAGCATTAGATGGCGGCGACAACTTAACGTATATCGCACCAACCATGGTGAATCTGAGCTTAGCGCAAGAACGTCACCCTGATATCACGTTCCATAAAACACGTGAGCATTAGCCAAAGCCGTTTGATGACAAACTAAAATCAATCAACTAATTTATACATAAGCGTAATAATTTAACTTACGCTTATACTCTCAAGTCACAATGTAACAGGCTTGAGTCAGCAACCCAAAAAGAGTTAATTTACATGAATATTAGTGACATCCTAAGTGAAAAAGTTAAGCTTGCCATGACCGCGGCAGGTTTACCTGAAGGGACAAACCCAGCAATAAGTTTATCAAACAGAGCAAACTTTGGTGATTACCAAGCAAACGGTGTCATGGGTGCTGCTAAAAAACTAAAAACTAACCCTCGTGAATTAGCAACAAAAGTTGTTGATGCGCTTGACCTTTCTGGTATTGCTGAAAAAGTTGAACTTGCCGGCCCTGGTTTCATTAATATTCATTTAGACCCACAATGGTTAGCAACGCAATTAAACCAAGTTTCAAATGATAAAAACTTAGGTGTTAGCCAGTCAGCAACACCACAAAATGTTGTTGTTGATTACTCCGCTCCTAACCTAGCAAAAGAAATGCATGTTGGACATTTGCGCTCAACCATTATTGGTGACGCCGTGGTACGTGCATTAGAATTTCGCGGTGAACATGTTATTCGTCAAAACCATATGGGTGACTGGGGTACGCAATTTGGTATGCTATTGGCGCACTTAAGCGACAAACTAGCATCAAACGAAGTTGCTGAAACTGCGCTTGCAGATTTAGAAAACTTCTACCGTGAAGCAAAAGTACGTTTTGACGATGAAGAAGGTTTTGCTGATCGTGCTCGTGACTACGTGGTTAAATTACAAAGTGGCGAAGCACAATGTGCCGTACTTTGGCAGCAGTTTATTGATATTTCAATTGCACATAGTGAAGATATTTATCAAAAACTTAATGTTACATTAACCCGTGATGACATTATGGGTGAAAGTGCGTACAACGATGACTTATCAAATGTAATTGATGAATTAATGGCACAAAAAATTGCCGTTGAAGACCAAGGTGCAAAAGTTGTTTTTATCAATGAAATGGCAAACAAAGACGGTGACCCGTCAGTATTTATCGTACAAAAATCTGGTGGCGGCTATTTATATGCCACTACAGATTTATCCGCCTGTCGTTACCGTAGCAATGAACTAAAAGCTGACCGTATCATTATTTTTACTGATGCTCGTCAAGCGCTGCATTTCAAACAAGTTGAAATTGTAGCCCGTAAAGCTGGATTACTACCAGAGCACGTTGGCTACGACCATTGCCCATTTGGCATGATGATGGGTGATGACGGCAAACCATTTAAAACCCGTACTGGCGGCACTATCAAACTTGCAGAATTACTTGATGAAGCAGTAGTTAGAGCAAAGGCGGTCATTGCTGAAAAAAATCCTGATTACTCTGAAGAAAAATTAACTGAACTTGCTAATAAGGTTGGTATTGGCGCGGTTAAATTTGCTGACTTGTCAAAAAACCGTACCAGCGATTATATTTTCAACTGGAAAACAATGCTGAGCTTTGAAGGTGCAACCGCCCCTTACCTACAATATGCATACTCTCGTATTCAAAGTATTTTTGCTAAAGCTGACTTTACCGGTGTAAGCAATGCAAACAGTATTGTGATTGTTGAGCCGCAAGAAAAAGCCTTAGCATTAAAATTACTACAGTTGGAGAATGTTATTGATTCAGTGATCAGTGAATGTACGCCTAACTTACTATGTAACTACTTATACGAGCTTGCAAGTTTATACATGAGCTTTTATGAAGCCTGCCCAATCTTAAAAGATGATATTACAGATGAAGTAAAGCAGTCTCGATTAGCGCTTTGCCAAGTTATTGCCAACACTTTAAAGCAAGGTTTAGATATTCTAGGCATTGATGTAATGGAACGCATGTAAAACACCTGAAGCTACTAAGTTTGCTACTTATTAATAGGAAGAAGCTTAGTAGCTCTAATAAGTAACACTAAGGAATAATGTGTTGTAAATGAAAATATTACTCATTGATAATTTAGAAAATCATCTACTTGATCTCAAGCGAGAACTGCTTAAGTCGAGAGCAAAGTTTGCTCATGTATCTGGTCTACATGCTGCCGTTTCAGCGTTATCACAACATCAATTTAATATTGTTGTTTGTGCTGCTGACATTGATGGTAGTTACGGTGAATCAATACTGGAAATGGTCGCGAAAAAATTCCCAAAAATCGTCAGAATATTAATTGATGATGACGAGTCGAAACCAAAAAGTATTGCTCATTACAGCTTCGCTATGCCATTAGACAGCAAAATAATAATTAACACTATTGGCCAACTCGCTAGTAATAACCAAGCAATAACCAAAGATATTATTGTTAAAACTGTCGCAAATATTAAAACTTTACCGAGTCCTCCTAAAGTTTATATGCAGCTTAATGCTGTGCTTAAAGAGAAAAACACCGACTCTGAAAAAATTGCAAAAATAGTACAGCAGGACCCTGCCCTAACCGCTAAAGTATTACAGTTCGCTAATAATACTTATGCAAGTACAGGCAAGCCTATGATGAACATTAGTGATGCAATCACCAAAATGGGCATCGACACCTTAAGCTGTATTGTGATGACGGCTGAGTTGTTTTCCTACAATCCTAAAATTAAAGATTTTTCGATACTAGATGAACAATTGCACTCATTGGCCACAGCTAAGCTTGCCGCGTCGATGGTGAAACCTGAATTAAAACAAGATGCCATGATAGCTGGACTGCTGCATGATTTAGGTAAAGTTGTACTTTTTGAAGTGAACGAGCAGTCGACCGCTTTATTTTTCAAGCATCGTATTAAAGATGGCAATAATATGGCATTAGAAAACAAAGTTTTCGCTATTGATCACTGTCACGTTGGCGGCTATTTATTACACACATGGGGTTTTTCATACAAGATAATAGAAGCCATTGTATTACATCATAGTCCAGAAAAATTAATGCAAAAAAGTTTTGGCGTTGCCCAAGCCGTTTATCTTGCTAATGTACTTACTCACAAACAACCAGCAGCACCTGAATTTATTGAACACTTTAAACTTGCCGGTGTTATTGATGCATTAACTCGTCGGGCAGAAAAATTTATTTAATCTATTGTTAGTTAAGCAATGATATAAAAAGCCAATTAGGAAACCAGATGACAAAGACACTAACCTTTACCGATAGTCATTGTCATCTTGATTTCGATACATTTTCCACCAACACTGCTGCGCTGTTAAACCAATGCTATCAAGCACATATCAATAATATTGTTATCCCTACTATAGGCCCAAGTAACTGGCTCAAAGCTTTAGCATTTGCTAAAAGATTCACTTCAAATAGAGTCAGCTTACACACTTGTCTAGGCATACACCCTTGGTTTCTTAATGAGTTAACGCCAAACAGCTTGAATGACTTGGAAGCATTACTCGTTGAGCACTTAGCAGAAGTTAGTGCCATTGGTGAAGCTGGTATTGATGGTGTTATCGATAAAGAGCACAATAATATGAGTGAGCAACTGGCTATTTTTGATGGCCAATTGCAGTTAGCAAAGAAGTATGATCTACCGATTATTGTCCATCACCGAAGATCGCATCAAGATATCGTACCATTACTTAGAAAATATCAACTTAATAAAGCAGGTATTATTCACGCATTTTCTGGCAGCTACCAACAAGCTTGTCAATATATCGATTTAGGCTTTAAGCTCGGTATTGGCGGTACCATCACTTACCCAAGAGCAGAAAAAACCATTAAAGCAGTTAAACGCTTGCCGCTAGAAAGCTTAGTATTAGAAACCGATGCGCCAGCGATGCCATTGTTTGGTTTTCAAGGGCAAGACAATTCCCCTTTACGATTGATTGAAATATTTAATACCTTTAATACAATTCGCAGTGAATCAGAGACTGATTTAGCGACTGCATTAGAACAAAATATTCGTGAAGTATTTCCAAGGTTAGCCAATTAGCAAATATTAAGAAATAAAACTTTAGAGGTTAAAGACACTATTTATTCGCTGTTGGTAGCCTAAAGCCTTGTCGACTAAAACGATTCAAACCACGTGTTAACAAAAAGCCAATCACGCCAGTTACAATCATTAATAAACGCATAATATCGAATTGAGAATAGCTGTTAGTAGCTAAGTCATCAGCCAATAATGAACAATACAACGACAGTCTAATATAACCCTTTAATTTTCCAACACGTAATTCTTGCACAAACGGCGTTACATCATCACTTTGATTAATTTTCATAGCGGAGATGCCAAATAAATCTTTAACGGATTCGTTTGCCGTAGATGCTGCAATTACCTGCCCTGTTTTGCCATATATATGTACACTCTTTACCAATGGCTGTAGCGCTAAACTATCAACATACTGCTGTAAGTTATCCGCTTTTTGTTCTAGAAACATAACAGAGCTTGCTGCTGCCTGCGCCAAATACATTTTGCCAATAATGTTAGCATGCTGTTGAATTTCAGCTTGCTGTTCATCACGACTAGTAACCCAAAAATTCATTACCATTACGATTAAAAAAATAGCTATAGCTAATTGCAATATTTTATTATAAATCGATGATAATTTAGGGTATAAAGGCTGTTCTATTTGCTTCATAAAACGTTATGATTCCGAAAATTCTATAGCTAGTGTATTGGTTATACTATAGAACTTTTTTGGTAATATTTGTACTGATGAAAACGTTTTATCGCATGTTTTTAAATCAGCTATTTTTTCTAAAATAAGGCAAAGCCGTGACAAGTTCGAAAGAAACCATATTTTTAAGTACTATCAAACAACAAAATTTAGCACAATGCTTGCCTTTTGAGTCTAGCCCGATAGGCACATTAATTAGTTTTAATGAAAATCTGCAAGCATTTGAATTGTCTACAACAACTAATGTTCTAGACGCAGACCATTTGCAAATAGAACTTGTTGTTTTTAGTGATCTCAATATGACAACATTCGCAAACTTATTGATAGCGTGTAAAATTAATGGTTGTGAGCTACGGGCTATAAACCACCGAAAAAACCTAACAAGTTATCGCTTTACCGCACAAGTAAGTGATTTAAAGATTGCTCAAGAGCAATTAGCTGTATTTACTACCGAGCATCAAATTGAAGCCGCACTGCTATGTAATGCCCCTACCTTAACAATACCAGGTTTATTGGTCATGGATATGGACTCCACCACCATTAAAATTGAATGCATCGATGAAATAGCAGCTCTTGCCGGTGTTGGTGAAGAAGTTGCGGCAGTCACTGAGCTTGCCATGCAAGGACAGTTAGACTTTAGCGAAAGCTTGCACCAACGGGTTGGAAAGCTTGCTGGCGCGCCCGAATGTATCCTTGCAAATGTCGCAGACAACATCCCACTAATGGAAGGGTTAGAAACCTTAATTACTGAACTTAAAAAGCACCATTGGCGAATAGCAATTGCTTCAGGCGGCTTTACATATTTTGCCGATCACCTAAAAAATAAACTAGCGTTAGATGCAGCAGAAGCAAACGTATTGGAAATCAAAGATCAAACGCTAACGGGCAAGGTATTGGGTAAAGTTGTCGATGCACAAGCAAAAGCGGATTGTTTAGTAAGCTTGCAAACTGAGTTTAACATTGCGTCAACGCAAACGGTTGCAATGGGGGATGGTGCAAACGATTTAGTGATGATGGCAGCGGCTCATTTAGGTGTCGCGTTTCACGCTAAACCACTTGTTTTAGCACAAGCTGATTCATGTATTACCAAATCGGGTTTAGATTGCTTGCTGCATTGGCTAGCTTAACGCTATTGTAAATTAGTAGAAATAGTTAGCCAACTACGCGGGTTGGCTAACATTATTTTTACGGGTTAATTGATAGCGAAAAACTTCTTCTTGAGTAACATCAAAAATCTGCGCGAGCCCTGCTACGCTCCAAATTTCTTGTTCGATTTGCTTACCACGATGAATCGCGTATGAACCAATATAGCTTAACTCTGGATTAAGGTGCCCCATATCAGGCTCAGCTGCTCGTGATAATTTTGCCATGACACAGAAAAAATCACCTTTTTTCAATGCTTGATGAATAAACATTTGTTTAACTTTTTCGGAGCCCAATTCTGATGCCATTTTGGTTGTTACAGCTTCTTCAACCGAACTAGTACGATGATTAATAGCAATATAGAGTAACTCTGTTTTTGCGTTATCAACCGACTGCATCTTTTTCAAACTTGCGGTTAAGCGGGTCAATATATCAGGGTGACCAATTAACGGGTACAAATTGATATGTTGCTTACTATCACTCAACTTTCGCATCGCTGCAATTAACTTACCTGAGCTTTCACCACAGGCAACCGTTTCAATTTTATAACGACTACCGCTAGTTTGAACAACAAGTGTTGGGATCATTGAACTTGAACTGTAAATGTTACGCAGCGCTTTAGCCAAGCCGGGTTTAGTCATTGCGTATTCATCAGGCGTTAATTTATCACGATTTTTATCAATGAGCGCCTTAAAAAATTTACGGCCAATATGTTGATGTTTCTCAACAAAAACCCGTAAATTAACTACCTTTTTACTACTATCAACTCGAATAACTTCATAGGGTAAAGCTTTTAGCTGAAAAGCGGAGGTGATTTTTTGCAGCGCAGGGAAACTGATACTAACAATGTCACCTTTCGTTAGCACGGTTGCTTTATTTAACTCAACTTTCAAGCCCGCTGTGGAGAAGTCATGCGATGTCCCTTGCCACTTCACATCATCAATCTCAACGTCTGTTGGCGTTTTATACTTAAAACGTAACTCTTGACGTTGGTTTCGATAATTAATCCCCACTTCATCAACACTGTATGGTTGACTTAAGCGTTTATGGCCAAAGTTCTTTAATTTAGCGGTATTGATGCCTTCATACGAAAGCAATTGGTATGCTTTTGTTGACTCACTTTGAGTAACATCACTTGCCACAACTATAAATGGTGTATTGGCTATTTGTGACTTAACTTCATCGGAGGCCGGTGCATTTAAATATTGGCTTTTCTTAGGTAATGCTTCCGACAAGGTTAACGGCGACTCTATACGTATAGAAAATACGTCGAGTAGAGACAATTGAGTAATTGAAAAGTTGCCTTTTGCTGCAGCAAACCCTAAAAATTGTGTTCTAAATTCTTCGTCATCGGCAAGCTGTAATTCATCGGCGGTATAAAAGTAATGCTTACCTTGGCTTTTATGAATAAAACTAAATACTAATAATGATTTACCCGATACTGCTAACTTTTGTAATCTGGCAATTCGTTCAGGTGGCGTTAAACAATATAAAGTTGAATAGCGCTTTTCATCTTTCCAGTATTGAAAAATATTCTGATTGTTATTACATGTCAAAGCGTACTTGGGCGCTAAGAGCTTACCTTTCTTCTCTATAAAAATAGCCAACTCATTAGATTTAGGTAAAATGTATTGCTCAAAATTACGTGATTGCAATGCACTAATGGTGTTGTCTAAATTAATTTTATAACGACGCTTGTTGCCTTGGATAAACCCCGACAAAAATTGCGTAAAACCGTCTTGAGGATTAGTTTGCGGAGTAACACGTTTTACACCGACCAACTGCAGATTTTCGACAACGGCTATGTTTTTTATTTCATAAACAAAGTTATTATCAGAGCCAAATTGAAACTCGCCCTCTAAACCAGTAAAACGCAAAGAAATTTGTTGACCAACACTGATGGGTTTAACGCTATTAATTCTAAACTTACAGCCATTAACACTGAGATCTGAACTCGTGCATTCAACACTACTTTTTTCGTCGAAAAACACCTGAATTGGAATCGCAAAGTTCATTCGCTCTTCACTACGATTATGATACGGGCCAAACCTGTAGAACTTTGCAGGATATTGAGATTTTTCAAATACCTTTTCAGGCTCAGTATTTTTACTTACACTAGCGCTACTTTTTTCTCTTTGATAGATAACCCTAAAGTTATTCTCAGTGCTCATTACAGCTTCATAAACACCAAAGGTGTAGCCGCTATATAGGACAAAAGCATCACTAAAAACTTTAATGGCTACATCATCTAAATAATGTGTTCTATCTTCATGGACAAATGGTTTACATTCACCATCAACATGACCGCGTAAATCAATTAGTCGCGTGCAAGGGGCCGCCAATCGCTTTAATTCCATTTTAAGGAGGAAGCGTTCGGTTTTGGGAATATTTTTAGCAGCTGAAGAAAACGAGGCTTCAAAGTTTGGATTTAAAACTTGGCCACTAAAATCATTGATAATTTTTTTATATTTTGAAAAGTCTTTATTCATTTACGCTTTAATATCTTTACAATAAAGAAAACTACTTATCGCATATTGATCTAGTATAAGTGCCTTAATAAATAACACTATAACAGCACTAAGATAATTGTCGATTAGTACATAATTAATTAATTTAAAAGCAAGAATTATACCTATTACAATCACCCAAGCTAAATATCAATGATTTCAGCCGAATTTAAACAAATATTTAATGTTACCTCGCTAAAATGGTAACAAAGACCCAACCGTATTAGATAAAATGCTTTATCATGGCGAATGAAAAGTAAGTCGTTTGACAAAATAATATAAAATATGAATAAAGTTCAATGGTTTGTCATAATTTTGACTATAGCATCAACGCATAATTAAAAAAAACATGTAAAAGAGTAGGAATTTCAGATGGCAAAAGCACCAAAACTACAATTTGTCTGTACAGACTGCGGAATGGACTACCCTCGTTGGCAAGGTCAATGTCGCTGTGGTGCTTGGAACACATTGGCTGAAATGAAGGTTTCAGCAAGCCAAAGCAAAGGTTCAAGTAGTAGTCGTACATCAGTTGGCGGTTACGCAGGTGGTGTTGGCGGTGGCTCAAAGAAAATTAACGAAATTGAATCAATTGAGGCAGAAAAGCAACTTACTGGTATAGGTGAGCTTGACCGAGTATTATGTGGTGGCGTAACTACGGGTTCCGTCAATATTATTTCTGGTGATCCGGGAGCAGGTAAAACCACACTACTTTCAGATTTAGTGGCGCGTATGTCAAAACTAAGACCATCGCTTTATTGTACCGCGGAAGAATCTCTCTCACAGTTTAAAAACCGAGTGCAACGTTTAAAGCTTGATTATAACCCTGATGAACTTTATCTATTGTCGGAAACTAGTGTTGAAGCAATCATTGAAGAATTGGATAAGAAACAAATTAAATTTGCTGTTATTGACTCAATTCAGGCAGTAGTGACCGAAAATGCTAATGGTAGTCCTGGCTCTCCTTCTCAAGTAAAAAGTGCCGCACAATCTTTAACACAATACTGTAAGCAAAATAACGTCACCATGTTTTTAATTGCTCATGTTAATAAAAACAATGAAATTGCCGGCCCTCAAACCTTAGTTCATATTGTCGATGCGTTATTGCATATCGACACAAATGATGGGCAAATACGTACACTACGTGCCAACAAAAACCGTTTTGGTGATATTGATACCGTTGGTATTTTTAAAATGTGTGAAAAGGGTATGCTCAGCGTTGATAACCCAAGTGAAATATTTTTATCTGGCTCAACAACTGAATCTCCGGGCTCAGCAATTACCTGTATACGTAAAGGTAATCGGAATTTATTGTTGGAAATTCAATGTTTGACGACTGAAACAGAAGCTGAGTTTCCACAACGAGTTTGTGTTGGTTTGAACATGAACCGTATCAAAATGCTCACTGGTATTTTGCGTAAACATACAAAAACAAAGATTTACCATGACACTTTTTTTAACATTGTTGGTGGTCTAAAAATTGATGAGTCGGAAACTTGCATTGATCTTGCACTCGTTACAGCATTACTCAGTAGTTTAAACGAATTTGTTATCCCACGAACAACTTGTATTATGGGTGAGTTGAGCTTAAATGGCGATGTACGCCCTATTGATAGTGGTGTACCGCGAGTTAAAGAAGCCGCGCAACATGGCTTTTCAGAAATATTTATTCCATTTAGAAATTACCATAAATCAATGGAAGGTTTAGGAGCAAAAATCACCGCAGTTAAAACAATTCATGAGTTAATTGAATTAATAAAGTAACTCTCCTGCTAGCGATTACAACCCACTTCTATCATGTTATAGCTACCTCCAAGCACTTTAAAACGCTTGGAGGTAGCTCGCAGATATAAACTTAACTAGGCTCATAATCTAAATTAGCCGATAGCCATCGCTCAGCTTGTGGCATGGTCATTTCTTTACGCCCTGCGTAATTTTCGACTTGGTCTTGGGCAACTTTCGCTACCGCAAAGTATTTTGATTCAGGGTGAGCGAAATACCAACCACTAACAGCGGCACCTGGCCACATGGCAAAGCTTGATGTTAGTTCCATACCAATATTTTCTTCAACATTGAGTAACTCCCACAGCAAACCCTTTTCAGTATGTTCAGGACAGGCAGGATACCCTGGTGCTGGTCGTATCCCTTGGTATTGTTCTCGTATTAAACTATCGTTATTTAAATTTTCATCAGGAGCGTAGCCCCAATAGTCTTTACGAATTTGTTCGTGAAGGTATTCAGCACTCGCTTCAGCTAACCTATCGGCAACCGCTTTAATTAAAATACTATTATAGTCGTCATGTTCTGCATCAAAAGCTTTCACTAAATCTTCTACACCGAAGCCTGCAGATACTGCAAATGCGCCAACGTAGTCATCAATACCAGAGGCTTTATCAGCAACATAATCGGCTAAGCAGCGGTTATATTGCCCTGCTGGTTTCTTACTTTGTTGACGCAACTGGTGTAATTTCATTAACGGCTCAGTACGCGATTCATCCGTATAAAGCTGCAAATCGTCTTGTTCACGGTTTGCAGGAAATAGACCAAACACCGCTTTTGCCGTTAATTTTTTGTTGTTGATGACATCATCTAACATAGCATTGGCATCATTAAATAATTTAGTCGCTTCTTCCCCTACGACTTCATGACGCAAGATCAGCGGGTATTTACCAGATAACTGCCAAGTCATGAAAAACGGCGTCCAATCAATATAATTTCTAACGATATTTAAATCGATATTATCCAACACCGTAACACCAAGCTTATTAGGTACTTTAGGCGTATAGTGTTCAAAGCTAATAGGTACCGCATTCGCGCGTGCATCAGCCAACGAGATCAAACTTGAACGTGGGCCTTTTTTATAGTGGCGCTCGCGCACTTTTACATATTCTGCTTTTTGTCGCTCAACAAAGGCTGCTTTATTTTCATCAGATAATAGCGTGCTAACTACTGATACTGAACGTGATGCGTTAGGCACGTAAACAACGGGGTGCTGAAATTGTGGTTCAATTTTAACTGCGGTATGCGCTTTAGATGTTGTCGCGCCACCAATAAGAAGCGGTAAATCAAATTCTTGTCGTTTCATTTCTTTGGCAACATGAACCATTTCATCAAGCGATGGCGTGATCAAACCAGACAAGCCGATAATGTCGACTTTTTCTTCACGGGCAACTCGTAGAATATCTTCACATGACACCATCACACCTAAATCAATAATATCGTAATTGTTACACTGCAAAACTACGCCAACAATATTTTTACCAATATCATGAACATCACCTTTTACCGTTGCTAGCAGTACTTTACCGTTAGATTTCACTTCGGTCTTTTCAGCTTCAATAAAAGGGTTTAAATGTGCTACCGCTTGTTTCATTACTCGTGCTGACTTAACCACTTGCGGTAAGAACATTTCACCAGCACCGAATAAATCACCAACCACATTCATGCCATCCATCAATGGCCCTTCGATAACATCGAGTGGTCTAGTAGCTTCTAATCGTGCTGCTTCGGTGTCTTCAACAATAAACTCATTAATACCTTTTACTAATGAATACTCTAAGCGCTTTTTAACCGGTAATTCACGCCAAGTTAAATCTGCCTTATTATTTTTACTGCCCGCTTGCCCACGATATTCCTCGGCAACATCTAATAAACGCTCAGTTGCGCCATCATCAGAATTTTGAATAACGTCTTCAACCGCTAAACGTAAATTGTCAGGAATATCGGAGTAAATGGCGAGCTGGCCAGCATTAACAATGCCCATATCCATGCCATTTTTTATCGCATGGTAAAGAAACACAGCATGAATGGCTTCACGCACCGGGTTATTGCCACGAAATGAAAATGAGACATTGGACACACCGCCTGAAATCATTGCATGCGGTAAGTTTTGCTTAATATCAGCAACCGCTTCAATAAAATCACGGGCGTAGTTGTTGTGTTCGTCAATACCGGTTGCAACGGCAAAAATATTCGGATCAAAAATAATATCTTCTGCTGGATAACCAATTTCATTGACTAGAATATGATAAGCGCGCTGACAAATTTCATATTTTCGCTCTCGTGTATCAGCTTGTCCGGTTTCATCGAATGCCATAACAATAACAGCTGCGCCATAACGACGTAGTAATTCTGCTTGCTCACGGAAATTGTCTTCGCCTTCTTTCAAACTTATCGAGTTAACAACACCTTTACCTTGTATACACTTTAAACCTTCTTCCAAAATATCCCATTTAGAAGAATCAAGCATAATTGGTACTTTTGCGATATCTGGCTCACCGGCAATAAGGTTTAAAAATCGCACCATGGCGGCTTTTGAGTCCAACATGCCTTCATCCATGTTGATATCAATAATTTGCGCGCCATTTTCGACTTGCTGCAGCGCAACAGCAATCGCTTGGTCGTAGTTTTCTTCGGTGATTAGACGTTTAAAAATAGCTGAGCCAGTAACATTAGTTCGCTCACCGACATTAACAAATAAAGTGTCATCCTTAATGGTTAACGCTTCTAATCCAGATAGACGACAAGCAATTTCTCTTGGCTTAATTTCACGTGGAGTAATGTTAGCAACCGCATTAGCCATACCTTTAATATGTGCTGGCGTGGTACCACAACAACCACCAATAATATTTAGAAAACCAGCATTTGCCCATTCAGCAACATGACGATCCATATCTTCAACAGTAAAGTCATATTCACCAAAAGCATTGGGTAAGCCAGCATTGGGGTGGGCAGATACTGCAACATCCGATATACGGCTAAGTTCTTCGACATATTGGCGTAATTCAACCGGACCTAGCGCACAGTTAAGGCCAAATGAAATGGGTTTTGCATGACGAAGTGAATTATAAAAGGCTTCAGTGGTTTGCCCAGACAATGTTCGCCCTGATGCGTCTGTAATAGTACCTGATATCATGACAGGAAAACGCTCGCCACGTGTTTCAAAAACTGTTTCAACAGCAAAAATGGCGGCTTTAGCATTAAGGGTATCAAATATCGTTTCAATTAAAATGATATCACTACCGCCGTCAAGCAAAGCATTGGTCGATTCAATATAAGCATCTTTTAGTTGATCAAAAGTCACATTGCGATATGCAGGGTCGTTAACATCTGGTGATATCGAACAAGTACGGTTGGTTGGGCCTAAAACACCAGCAACAAAACGAGGTCTATCAGGGTTTTTCTTGGTAAATTCATCAGCAACTTCACGTGCTAGTTGTGCTGCTTTTAAATTAATATCGGCACTATGATCTTCCATATCATAATCTGCCATGGCAATTGTCGTTGCGTTAAAGGTATTGGTTTCAAGAATGTCAGCACCGGCGTCAAGATATTCACGATGAATCGCTTTAATAACATCAGGCTGTGTCAGCACCAACATATCGTTGTTACCTTTAACGTCACAATGCCAATCAGCAAATTGCTCACCACGATAATCTTGTTCTTCAAACTTATAGGCTTGGATCATGGTGCCCATAGCACCATCCAAAATTAAAATGTGCTTTGCTAGCTGTGTCTGCAACAAGCTATAAGATGAAGATAATGTCACTTGCGTGCCTAATTGGCTGCTTGAACCAATATTTAGATTTGAGTTTACTTGCTTAGCCACGAGAGTTTCCTGGGTGAATTGCTTGAATGTGATCGGCATCTAATTGATACGGTGTAATTTGGTAGACGTAATAATTTAGCCAGTTGGTAAATAATAAGCTGCCATGGCTGCGCCAAGTATTAGCGGTTTCAGCACTAGGGTCATTATCAGCAAAATAGTTATCAGGAATGACAGCAGCTACGCCTGATTCTAGATCACGAAAATATTCTTCACTCAGTGTTGATGCGTCATATTCAGGGTGCCCTGTTAAGTACACTTGTTGCTTATTTTTACTTGCCACTAAATAAACCCCGGCATCAGCCGACTCAGCTAATATTTCCAAATTATCTAGTGTCTGATAGTCTGTTTTTTCGATATAGCCATAACGAGAATGTGGCACATTAAAGCTTTCGTCAAAGCCTCTGGTTAACTGCTCTTTTGGCTTTAAGCAGCGATGACGATAAACGCCAGAAAGCTTTTGCTCGCGTAAGTGCCGTTTCAAACCATAGTGGTGGTAAAGTGCGGCATGTGCAGCCCAACAAGAAAACATCGTAGAGGTCACGTTTTTTTCTGCCCAATCAAATACTTGACATATTTTGTCCCAAAAAGTGACTTGCTGGTAATCAAGTAGCGCCAATGGTGCGCCTGTAACAATCAAACCATCATATTGCTTATCTTTAATATCATCGAACAAGCGATAAAAGTTATCTAAGTGAGCCTGGGGGGTATTTTTAGATTCATTGGCATGAATGCGAACAAACTCCACATTTATTTGCAGCGGCGTATTAGCCAACATGCGAAGAATTTGCACTTCGGTGGCAATTTTATTAGGCATTAAGTTAAGAATAGCCACTTTCATAGGACGAATTTCTTGATTCGCCGCACGGTGTTCAGACATCACGAAAATGTTTTCATTGTCTAATACCGTTAAAGCCGGCAGTTCATTGGGGATCTTAATGGGCATAGTACTAACCTAATTCCTAATGTGCTTTAAGTATAAAATAATGCTGAAAAACAGCTTTATTTTTTACAGTTTTTGTCTCCCTATAATGTGACTTGGATTTCTAGATATGTCAACACCTAAACGTATAGACGTCTAGATATTTAATTATACATTAGAACCATATTGATTGTTTTGCTCGGAACTCAAACATCTTCATATGTTCAGCATCAGTATTTATTGACTAATCCAGAATTAAAAAAGCCGCTAAGAATTAACTTAGCGGCTAACTATTTAACCTCAACTCGGTTTAATGAATGGCATAATATATTGATAATCATAATTTTTAATAAATCCGGTATCTCCAATGATGTTAGTTAAGTGGATATCAAGGCGTTTAGGTGTCCGAATAGCGAGCTATTTGGCACATCAACAACATAGATAGGCGCTTAACTAGCTTTATTGGATGACGTTGCTTAAGCCGAGTTGAGGTTATTTAGACTTCCGCACTCTCCGCACTTCTGCATTAGTATTATGTTGCGCCTATATAAAGTAACCCAGACCTAAAGAGTGGATTACATTATTCCAACACAAAATGCCTATTTGGTACCTTGTAATTCAGACAAAAAAATAGCGCCAGAAGGCGCTATTTTTAATAACATCTAAATTAAAACGGCATTTTCATCCCTGGAGGCATTTGCATGCCACCAGTTAAAGCGCCCATTTTCTCTTTATTTTGCTCTTCAACGCGACGAACAGCGTCATTAGTAGCTGCAGCAATTAAGTCTTCCAACATGTCTTTGTCGTCTTCCATAAGGCTGTCATCAATAGCAACACGGCGAACATTGTGATTACCTGTCATGGTTACTTTAACCATGCCTGCACCTGATTCACCTGTAACTTCCATTGTGGCTAGCTCTTCTTGTGCTTTAGCCATTTTTGCTTGCATTTGTTGGGCTTGTTTCATTAAGTTGCCCATGCCACCTTTCATCATAATTTTCACTCCAAAAGTAATATGCCGCCAAAGATAGATGTTAACGGCTAAAAATTCAAGTAACGATTAACGCGCTACGATGGTTTCTTGATCAAGCTCAGCTTGAAATTGTTCTTGCAACGCTATCACTATTTCATCTTCTGCGAGCACTTGCTTCGCGTAATCATAACGTTTGCTATTAATATCAGATTGAATTTGATAGGGATCTGCAACAGTCTTTTCAACTATATTTAGCTCAACTGTCACCGGTCGCTGTAAATATTCAGAGATGCGTTCGCCTAGCTGTTTATGAGCCGCATCACTGTTTAAATGTTTTATTGATTGATCTAATTGTAAGATCAATAAATCATCTGTAGACGTTTCATTAATTGTTGCATGAATAGCTAACTGTCGTAACCGTGCAATTAACGACATACTGTCAATCATGTGCGCCCATCTATCAACTTGGTTTGCTCGCTTGATGGTCGCAGGATCAATAACATCTTCGCTATAAGGTTGCTCAGGTACAGTTGATAAATCAGGAACGTTTGCCTGATTATTATTAACATTTACCGAGCTTTCTTTAGCCTCATCTGCACTATTATCGACCTGACTTAGCGATTGACGCATAGTTGCGCCACTAGACTTTTTTTCGCCATCCTCCAAAGATTTCTTACGACTTCTGAGCATGTTGCGTGTTGCAATTGCCGCTGCAACAGGTGACTCGAATGAAGCTTGTTGCCTTTCGACAGGTTCAGCTATATTTGGCTCAGTTAAATTGATTTCATTATTACCTTGTACTAAAACTGGCTCATTTGACGATAACTCTACAGTATTTTCGGGTGCATCAGCTTGTTGCTCGATTGCCAACATTTCATTGTTTAAAGTATCATTTGTAGTAGCTGATGTTAGTATTTCATCATGTGCTTGAGCATTATCACTGCGCTCAACATTTAGTTGAGCATTCTCGTTATTCTCAACATTTAATCGCGTATTACGCTCAGCTAATTGTTCAGGTGAAACATCATGACTTGTAATTTGTTCATTAACTACCAAATTATCCACTTCTGATGCTGGAGGTGATGATGCCAACTCAGGGACAATACTTTGTTCGTCGCTAATTGTTAGTTTATTTTCTTGCTTGTACTGATTCTCTTGTTGGGTACTTCCTTCTGGAAAAGTAATGCCCTCTAAAAGCTCAATTGTTTGATTTTTATCTTGTGATAAATTGGCATTGTTTTCTGGTAATTTTAGATTATTAGTTACAGGTTTAAATGCTAACAACCTCAATAACATCATATCGAATGCCGCTTGCTCATCATCAGCATAAGGTAAATCTTTGCGGGCATTTAAAACAATTTGATAATATAGCTGCACATCTTCAGGTGACATTAATTGGCAAAATTTCTTCAGCATAATTTGATATTCAATCGACAAGCTAAAGTTTGTTTCAACAACCTGTGCCATTGCTACTTGGTGTAATAGCTGCAGTAATTCGGCAGACAAACGGCTATAACTTGGCGCATATGATGCAATTTCTAACGATAATTGCATTAATGCTGTCGAATCTTGTTTTAATAAGGCAATAACAATTTTGTAAACCCAATCACGATCTACTCCACCAAGCATTTGCTGAACATCATTACGACTAATAGCGCCATTGCCTTGAGCTATACTCTGATCGGTTAAGCTTAAACAATCTCGCATACTACCACGGGCAGCTTTCGCTAATAAAGCAATGGCATCATCATCAAAACTTACCGCTTCATTAGTCAAAATTTCACAAATTTTATCACTAATTTGCTTTATCGTTAGTGCTTTGAGATGAAACTGTAAGCAACGAGAAAGTACGGTAACAGGTAATTTTTGTGGGTCTGTGGTCGCCAATATAAACTTAACGTGTTCTGGTGGTTCCTCGAGCGTTTTAAGTAATGCGTTAAAACTGCTGCGAGAAAGCATATGAACTTCATCTATAAGGTAAACTTTATAGCGGCCACGAGTAGGCGCATATTGAACGTTATCCAATATTTCTCGAGTATCATCTACTTTTGTTTTTGACGCCGCATCTATTTCAAGTAAATCAACAAATTTACCTTGGTCAATATCAATACAAGCATCACATATGCCACAAGGTGTTGCAGTGACACCTTGTTCACAATTTAGGCTTTTAGCAAAAATTCTGGCGATGGTAGTTTTACCAACACCACGAGTTCCGGTAAATAAATAGGCATGATGCAATCTTTGCTGTGTTAACGCATTCACTAATACAGTAACAACATGCTCTTGTCCCATTAATTCACTAAAGGATTTTGGACGCCATTTTCTTGCTAAAACCTGATAGCTCATTTTGCAGCCTTAATCACCAGCATATTGTAATAATGAGAATACAGACAAGTCCAAACTCTCGAGTTTCTTTTCACCACCTAGATCAGGCAATGAAATAACAAATGCAGCATCAGTCACTTTTGCTCCAAGGCGTCGTATAAGCTTAGTAGTTGCTTCAATAGTGCCGCCAGTTGCCAAGAGGTCATCAATAATTAATACATTGTCGTCCGCTGTTAAAGCATCTTGGTGTATCTCTAACGTATCATGCCCATACTCAAGCTGGTAATCTTGCGCATAAGTCGCTCTTGGTAATTTCCCTGGCTTACGGACGGGAACAAAACCAAGCCCCATAGCTAAAGCTAGCGGTGCACCAAATAGAAAGCCACGCGCTTCAGTGCCGACTATTTTAGTATAACTACCATCTTTAAATTTATTAGCTAATATTTCGATTGTTAGTTTGAATGCTTCAGCATCATCCAGTATTCCTGTTACATCTCTGAACTGGATTCCGGCTTTTGGATAATCTTGAATAGTGTGAATTGCTGCTTTAAGTGTATTGATTTGAATTTCAGTCATGTTCTAAAAGTTAAGATAAATTTTAGCTACAGAATAAAGCAATTTGAGTAAAATTTATAGTGACATAGAACGAGTATTTGAACTTTGATAGTTTGCAAGCATGTTAAGCAGACTCTCTTCATCAATTGGTTTATCAATTAAGTCAGTAAATAAGCCACTTTGATATTCGGGCTTTAGAGTGCTTTTACCTTGGGTGGTCATAAAAATAATAGGGGTTTGCGAATACTGTTCTACTTGGCGAAGAGTTTTCACCAACTGAATACCATTCATAATAGGCATTAAATGGTCAATAATTAATAAGTCATAAACTTCCGATTGCGACTTTTCAGATGCATCTAGGCCATTACACGCGGTATTTATGCAATAGCCATGAGACGTCAAGATTGCACTTAGACTATCTAATACGGCTCGATTGTCATCAACAACAAGAATTTTCATTTTGTAATAAACTACAGCAGCTTAATTTGCCAGTACTGTAAACCAGCCAGCTAACATTGGCAATAAAGGTGCGGCGAACATCGCTAATACTGCGGCGAATAGATGACGCTTTGATGAGCTATCTTTAAAATTTTCTTCTGACATGAGCAATATTCCTACAATAAATTAACGGCGCGAATTGTAGACTAAAAACTCTAACGAGAACAGCTTTATTTGATCTAGATCAAGTAACTTTCACAGGCTTAATTTTAAGAGAATATTAAATATTGTGCATTTTTTGAATTTTTGAATAAAAAAAACCAGTCAAACTGACTGGTTTTATATTTTAAGCACACGTTATAAATTAGATAGAAACGTTCTTACGTTGTGCTGTATCTTTAATGAAGCTAACCCAACTTTTCGCTGTCTTACGCGTTTTAGGATCTTTCATTGCTAAATTAATTGCTTTATATGCTTGCTTATATTGTTCTAAATAAAAGTGGGATTCCGCAATACTCATATGCAGTTTACCTTTATTCTTAACACCAAGCTCTAAAGCTTTGTTTAATGCAACAATTGCAGACTTAAATTGCTCGTCTTGCTTTAACAACATGCCTTGCTTGCTGTAATGCTTTGCAAGATTTGTCATTTTAGCTAACTCACCATAGTATTCAGCTGCTTTATCAATATGCTGAGCTGCATGCCATGCATTCGCCAAAGAAGCTAAATTTTTATCATCACGTGTAACTAAGCCTGAATCGATATTTTTTTCTAATAACAAAGCTGCTTTATACGGCACTTCGTTTTGCGAGTATAAACTTGCTAGCGTTTTAATTTCAGATTCTTTCTCAAGAAATCCTTGTTTATAAGCTAAATCCAGAGTAGCTAACCCCTTCTTATAGTCCTCAACTAGTAAATAAAACATACCCAGATTAGTCCACCAAGATTTATCTTCTGGAAATATCTGAATTACAGTTTCAAGCGTTTTGATCGCATCGTTATATTTTTTTCGTTCATAATATGAAGTCATTTTTAAAATATAAGGATTTTTATTTTGCTTGTCACCGTAAGCCGCAATAGCATTATCTGCAGGAACAATCATTTTATCTAATTGTTTCAATGCATAATATGCATTAGCTATTTTAGTCCAAGTATCACCGTCAGATTTACCAGTAAAATCCATCCAAGCCTTATAATTTACTAATGCACTTTCATAATCTTTAGTTTGCATTTGTAAATCAGCCAACAGTTTTAAGCCCTGATCTTGATCCTGTTCATTCAAAATATCAGGTTCAACAGCTACTTTAAGGTATTGAATAGCCTTTGTTTCTTCATTACCCATAGTGGCATACATGACAGCAATAAAGCGTGCAACATAAGCTTTGTCATATTCTTTTTTTGCATCAATATCTAATAAGATAACTAGTGCACCAGGAATATCTTCCGCTGAATAGGCCTCAAAAGCTTTAGCAACTTTTTTACCTACACTTGGACCAACAAGCTGTGTTTTGCGCTTTGGCTTTTCAGACTTTTCAGCACCAGCAGCAGAAACATCTGTTGCAACTGGTAACTGAACTAGAACAACTGAAACAATTAACAGTAAAAATGAAAAAATCTTATTCATTATTAATTCTCCGCGTTCATTTTAAAGTCAAGCTGTACGGTCAAACCAGGTTGTTTCATAGCTTTACCATCAACAACTTTTGGTTTGTACTTCCACTTACGTAGTGCACGCTTAGCTTCTTTGTCAAAAATACGTTTAGGCTGAGCTTCCATTACCTTAACATCCTCAACACCACCGATTTCGTTGATAGTAAATGAAAGTTTAACCCAACCTTCCTTACCATCACGAGCAGCTTGTATTGGATACTTGGGCTCGATACGTACGATTGGAGTTGCATCACCATCTCGACCAAAACCTGAACCTGGAGCAGAAATACCAGCATTAGCACCAGCTAACTGCACACCAGGCATATTAAACGTTAAACCACCAGTATTATTACTAGTATCAGGCTCTGGAGCTTGAGGCTTAGGCGGCGTTTTTGGCGGCGGCGGCGGCGGTGGAGGCACACGTTGGCGCCTCTCAGCTGCTGACTTAGGTGGCGTCGTATTAACTTCAACAATTATACTCTCTAGTTGCTCTTCCTTGTTGCTATCACCGCTAGCAACAAGAAATGCCATAAAAGAAAATAGTGCAAAAGTTACTGCGGCGCCTAGTAGTATAGATACTAAAAAGCGAACCATAGACTACCCCTTAGCTGCAGCAATAGAAATTCTATCTATGCCCGCTTCTTTAATTGCATCCATTACTTTAACAACTACGCCATGTTTTGCGTCTTTGTCAGCTTGAATGATTACAACATCAGTTGGTTGCTCAGCTAATATCTTCTCAATGTTAGCCGCTACGCGTTCAACATCAACACGACGTTTGTCTAACCAAATTTCACCATTATCTTTAACTGCAATAAAGATGTTTGCTGATTTTTGTTTTGACTGATTTGCCGCTTTAGGTTTATTAACTTCAATACCAGCTTCTTTTACAAAAGAAGTAGTAACGATAAAGAAAATCAACATAATGAATACGATGTCTAGCATCGGTGTCATATCAATTGCTGCTTCTTCGTCTTCACGAATACGTTTACGTGCCATTCGAATATCTCTCTAGTGATGAGGTAAACTGTCAACCAGTTTAGCCTTTGCTAGTTTAACTTTAGCGTCTAACCTTGAACTGAAAAACACACCTGATAATGCTGCAACCATACCCGCCATTGTCGGGATTGTTGCCATTGATATACCAGACGCCATCAGACGCGGATTACCTGTACCTTGCTGTGCCATAACTTCAAACACACCTATCATGCCGGTTACGGTACCAAGTAGTCCAATCAGTGGACACATTGCCACTAAGGTTCTAATTGTGAGCATATTTTGCTCTAGTCGTTCTGTCGCTTCGGAGATCCAAGTATCTCTAATTCGATGTGCATACCAAGAAGTAGTATCTTCTCTAGCATCCCAACGTCCGACGATATCGTCTTTCATTGCTGGGTATTCTTTTGATAAGAACCAATAACGTTCTATCATTAATATCCACATCAATAAGAGAGCGAAGGCTACGAAATATAAAACATCGCCACCTGTCGCAATAAAACTCCTGACAGATTCCCAAAGCTCTATCAGGAATAACATTATTTAGACTCCTTCTCGGCAATCGCAGCGATTAAGCCAGCGCTTTGCTCGTCTAATTTTTGAAGTACAGATTTACTCTTACCAGCAACAATGCTGTGGATTAAGATAAGTGGTAATGCACAAATCAAACCTAAAGCTGTTGTTACAAGTGCTAGAGAGATGTTACCCGCCATAATTTTCGGGTCACCTGTACCAAATAACATAATTGTTTGGAAGGTCATGATCATACCAATAACCGTACCTAATAGACCCATTAGTGGTGCTATAGCCGCGAACATTTTGATTAAGTTAATACCACGGTCAACTTTTGGTGTTTCACGTAGAATAGCTTCATCAAGTTTAAGTTCTAATGTTTCAGCATCAACTGCTTTGTTATCAAAATAAACTTTCAATAAACGACCAAGTGGGTTGTTATCGTTAGGTTGATCAAGTTGCTTCTCTTGAGCTTTAATTTTCGAGCTCATTGCACCTAGAACAATCATACGTTCCAATGCGATAAGAAGACCAATAATTAGCAATACTGTGATTGCATAACCAACTTCTGCACCCTCATGATAAAACTGCATAAGCGTTTTCTTACGAGTTTCAAGCGTTAATATAGCGCCACGTGATGGATCAACATAAACTGGAGAATAACCTGCAGTTTCGCCAAAGAAAGAAGATGCTGTACTAGAAATATAACCAGCTGGTTGCTTAGCTAGTGGCTGAACTTGGCCTACTTCGTCGTTATAAGTTAGGAAGCCATTTTCAGATACTAAGTTAAAAGTACCAATACGTGTAACAGTCTCAGTAGATTTAGAACCATCTAAGTTAGTAACTTCTGTAGAGAACTTAGAAATCTCACCTGATTGAGTCATTTCTGTTTGCAATGCAAACCATAGCTCTTCAAGTTGTTCTAATTCTGGTACTGCTTTTTTCGAGCTAAGAATAGCACTCAAAGCTTCACCACGACCTGGGTATTCAGCTGAAACTATTGATGTTGCAATTGCACCGTAAGCATTAGCAGCGGCTGCACGACTAACACCGAACATTTCACCTAATGTGCCTTTAGCATTGTCTAACTCAACAGCTTTTTGCGCTAGCGTAATTTCATTAGCTGCATACTCTTTCGTTAAACGCTTGTTACGAGCTCGTTGGTCTGCTAATGATTTCTTAGCTTTGTTCAACAATGATTGCTTGTCAGAGCGAGCCGACATAAATTCAGCTTCACGTTTTTTATCAAGTTTAGCTTCAGAGATACGGTCATTTTTAACTTGCTTTAACAAATCGTCTAATTGATTAGCTGAAGCTGAAGTTACCAAAGTCATTGACGTTGCAAGTAAAACAAAATTAATTAATTTTTTCATTATTTTGCTCCTGCTGCAAATACTGGTAACTTAGTTAAATCTTTCGGTAATTGATTTCTCGCCATGCGAATTGCATCAGTGATAGGTTTCAAATACTCATCACCTAATGCTTCCCATGAACGATTTTCATTATTCCAAACCCAAGCATTTTTCATGTCAAGAGATTGTGCAACAAATGAAACTCGGCCCATATGAAGGAAATCAGCAGTAACCATGCGGTCACCTAGATCTAATTCAGCTTGGTAAGCAGCAAAAACAGTACCGTAGTTAGCTTCAATTTCGTATGCTTCAAGTACCAAACGGTACTGTTCAGAAACAGAAACATCAGAGTCATTCATAACGTCACGTAAACCAGCGATACGCTCTTTACGCGCTTCAATGTTCATAGGAACATCAAGCTCAACAAACTTTTCTAAAGTATCAATCATTTTGTACATCAATGGCACTACGCCTTGCTTGGTTTTATCAATGCCACCAATTTGATCTTCTAATGATTTGATATTAGCTAGTTGATCGTCGACCATACGTTGAACATGATCGTTATAGCCTTTAAGAACATCAGCTTCATCAACAGTATTACGATACTCAGCTAGAAGATCTTGAGTTTGCTCATAAATATTGTCAATTTTGCTTTGCGATTTTTTTGAAGCTTTAAAGATTTGAGCTTCTGCTTTTTGTAGATCTGTTAATGCATCTGCAGCAGCGAAGTTGCTTACTGAAAATGTTAATGCGCCAATTATCGTCGAAGCGATAAGGCTTTTCTTGCTTAATTTGGACATAGTTCCCAACCAATTGCTATTGAATTTTGATAACAAACTTATTGTTAACGCAAATTTAATAATCTGCCATTTTAAGTTTTAATTTCTCTAGAATAAAACCATGCAATATTCCCAGACGACAGCCTAACTGTCAACTAAGTACATTAAAAAGACAGCCTATTACTCTCATAACGAGATAAATAAACTTTTTTGTAACGAGAATTGAACACAACATTCATGAATTAAAGAATATTGGTGATAATCGTCGTTATTACAAACATCCCTCTTAATTGTAAAAATATATGCTGAGTATGTTTTACTAATTCTTTCGTAGTAAGTCAATAATAATTACAAATTAGCCTAATTTAAGACCATAATTGGTGACTAAATAGTCAATTGGAGAGAGTGTATGAATTAATTAAAATATAACTTAATACAATTCTTTACAGAAAAGAGTTTTAGAGTAGGTTGCTGAGGTCATATCTTTAAATCTTTACGCTAGAAACCACGTGCAGGGGCTTTACATTTAAACTCACTAGGAAAAAGCAAGCCCATTGAGCGCTCAAAAAAACAAACAACTTTACATTGTAAATAGTGGTGAATTATCCCAGTGGGGAAATAGAAAATAAATTACCTAGACGTATTACAAGGCTAAAAAAATCTACTTTGTATCAATACCTTAAAGTTAAGCAGTTTTTTATTTAATAGTATTATTAGCTTAAAATATTTTAAGGTTTTGAAGAGAGTCTACTTTCATTATTAAATAAGATAAACCACCACTTTGTTTCGCATGGCGTTAAAGTATTCTGATAGTGTATCTAGTTTCGCTAAAGCACATCACCCGAGCTAATGTTTATTACAATAAATTATCGTCATAGCATTGAAAGATAGATATAGCTGTGCAGTTTGGTTTTCTCCACACTAACAAGAGTTACATTATAATTTCTGTCATGAAGCGTGGTAAACTTCTCTTATCAAAATGTTAATTCCACAGTGCGCATCTTCTCTTCACTAACGCTTCCAAAATATATGAAGTTAACTGCTCTACTTATAAGTCACTGACAACCAATGAGCTCAGAGTTTTAACTCTCACTTTAAGCACTTTATATGTCATAACTATTGTCTTCCAAATTAAAGACTCTGCAAATATTTAAATACCAATGGCCTCTAGTTCACATAAAAAAATAGCCCTGTCATGAATGAAAGAGCTATTATCGTATGAATATATGTACAATTAACAAAACAACAGCTTAATTGAATTGCTTAAAAGAAACATTTTTACAAAATATACTGCAAAAATTAGTTAGCCGCTAAAAGAGTAGCACTGACTTCACCGAAGCCAATACGTGCAGCACCGTCTTTTTTACACCAACCTTTCATCGTTACACAATCACCATCTTCTAAGAAAGTACGAGTCTCACCATTTGGCAATGTAATAGGCTCAGATCCAGCATTAGACAATTCAAGCATAGAACCTGCTTCATCAGGGTTAGGACCCGATTGAGTACCACTGCCAAACATATCACCTGAGCGAAGGTTACAGCCATTCACGGTATGGTGAGCGACCATTTGTGCAACAGTCCAATATGAATCTTTAAAGTTTGACTGTGACAATTTTACTGGCTCTTGCTGTGCATTGCGCATAGATTCAGTTGCAATAAGTACTTGCAAATTAAGGTCTAAAGAGCCCTGCTCACGGTTTTGCTTAGATTCTAAATATGGCATAGGTTGTGGGTCTGCCAAATCTCGTGTCCATTCTGACTTATAAGGTGCCAATGCTTCAGAAGTTACAATCCACGGTGAAATAGTTGACGCAAAACTTTTTGATAAGAATGGCCCTAATGGTTGATATTCCCAACCTTGAATATCGCGTGCCGACCAATCATTAAATAAGCAAATACCAAATACATGGTCATCCGCATTCTCGATGCTAATTGGCTCACCAAGTTCATTACCGTTACCAATAAATATACCTACTTCTAATTCATAATCTACACGTTTTGATGGACCAAATGATGGCTCAGTTGCCGTAGGTGCTTTCGTTTGACCTTTAGGGCGTTTAAAGTCGCTACCTGATATCTCAATTGAAGAAGAACGGCCATGGTAACCAATTGGAACCCACTTATAATTTGGTAATAATGGGTTATCAGGACGGAACTTTTTACCAACTGAAGTTGCATGATGAATCGAAGTATAGAAATCAGTGTAATCACCAATTTGACATGGTAATGAATATTCAGCGTCACTTTGTGAGACTAAACACTGAGCGATTTGAGCTTCTAAATTTGAACCTTGCGATAATGAAAGTGATAACGCTTTGCGTAATGCACTCCAATATTTTTTGCCCATTGCCATAAAAGCATTTAATTGTGTTTGAGCACACAACTCTAATGCAGCTTGAGCATCACCATCAAAAATATTAAGGGCAAATAGTGCTTGTAAATCGACAACCTGATCACCGATGGCAACGCCACCACGAAAAGCTTCATCACTTGCTTTACGCTTAAAGCTGGCAAAAGGTAAGTTTTGTATAGGAAAGTCACAATTTTCCAAATTCGCAGATTCAATCCAGCTGCTTAAAGCGGGGTTATGGGTTTCATTAAGTAAATTGGTGTTAGACATTTGCTAAACTGCTCCAGAAAAATATAGATATAATGCTAGTTTTAAATACCAGCTATTAATTATGTGATACCAATGGGTATTATTGCGCAATATTATAACAAGCGATCATATAAACGCTACGCAAACCAAATTTACTTATAAAACAACTGTCAACAATATGTTGCAGAGCTTAGTTTACATTTAGCTAAGTCGTATAAATCAAGCTTACTTACTGATAAATATCACAATAATTCTTAGAGTTACTTTAGCCTAATTATGCTTATTTAAAGCTCATAGTTAAAAAACATTAAAAATGTTACATATATCACTAAATTTTTTGATAAAATCCTGCTCGATTTGTTTTATGGTAAATCACAACATAGCTCTAAATTAAAGAGCCTCTTTCAATCTAAAGCTCCTGACTTACTATCAGGCTCGCTCAATGGGTCAAAATATGAATAACATCACAGTTTGTGCATTATATAAATTTGTTCGCTTAGAAAATTTTGAAGAAGTTAAACCTCCTTTACTTAAAGTAATGGAAGAAAATGAGGTTAAAGGTACATTACTTTTAGCACTTGAAGGTATTAACGGCACAATAGCTGGTCCTAAATCAGGTATAGATGCTGTGCTTAACTTTATCAATAGTGATGAAAGATTAGCTGGCGTATCTTTTAAATGCTCTTACCATCAAGCAAACCCTTTTCAACGTACTAAAGTTAAATTGAAAAAAGAAATAGTTACCATGGGTGTCGAAGGTATAGATCCTACGTTAACCGTTGGCACTTATGTTAAGCCGAAAGATTGGAATGCTTTAATCTCCGATCCTGAAGTTTTACTGATAGATACCCGTAATGACTACGAAGTAGAAATTGGTACATTTGAAAATGCTGTAAACCCAAATACTGAAACCTTTCGAGAGTTTCCTGAGTACGTTGCGAAGAACCTCGACAAAACTAAGCATAAAAAAGTTGCTATGTTTTGTACCGGCGGCATTCGTTGTGAAAAATCAACCGCCTATCTTAAAGAACAAGGCTTTGAAGACGTCTATCACCTTGAAGGTGGCGTATTAAAGTACCTCGAAGAAGTTCCGGAGCAAGAAACCATGTGGCAAGGTGAATGTTTCGTATTTGACGGACGAGTAGCGGTGAACCACAGTTTAGAGCGTGGTCAATATGACCAGTGCTTTGCTTGTCGCTATCCTATTACTGAAGAAGAAAAAACCAGTGAACATTATATTCAAGGAGTCAGTTGTCCACGTTGCCATGATAAATATACTGACGAGCAAAAAAGTAGCTTTAGAGAGCGTGAAAAGCAAATAAACTTAGCGAAAGCGCGTGGTGAAGAGCATATTGGCGGCGATATAAAACAAGCTATTGTCGAACGTCGTGCAACTAAAAAAGCTAGTAAACAAGCTCAGAAAAGTTAGTCAAACCTCGCTTCATCATTTTTATTATCAGCCCGCCAATGTTGCGGGCTTTTTTATTCATAAAAATAAGTGTTAAACATCCACACCGATAATTAACTTATATTAACTGTAGCGGTAAATTTTAGGCAAAAAAAAGCCTTAACATTTTACTGTTAAGGCTTTCAGATCTCCCGAAGGAGTAATATGGTGCCTTGACCCGGAATCGAACCAGGGACACGAGGATTTTCAATCCTCTGCTCTACCGACTGAGCTATCGAGGCACAATAACAACCTAAATGATTGTCCTGTACTTTGTCTTCTTGGCTGTGCCTTGAAGACGGGGCGTATTAAACTGTTTTTCGTTTACCCCGTCAACCCTTTTTTTTAAATAAATGTTTGTTTGCCGTTTTTTTCTACTTATTGTTCTTTTATGGAACAATTTAGCCAAACATTTTACTTTTTAAAGGTTACTTGTTGTCATTAAGCGGTGTATAAAGTGTAAGTGCCAATGATGATAAAACCGGTACCAGCGAAATAAGAAAGTATTTTTTCATCAACATAAGCAGATAAAAAACTACCAACAAGCACACCAACGGCCGATGCTACAATTAAAGCAGCTGATGCAGCGGTAAATACCATCCATTTGCTGACATCTTTATCGGCGGCAAACAACATTGTGGCTAATTGAGTTTTATCGCCAAGCTCTGCAATAAACACCGAAACAAATATAGTTGCGAATATTTTCCAGTCAACGGCAAACTCCATTATTTTTTCTCTGGCGTGTAGCCTTCAATTTCTGGCTCTTTACCGTCAAATAGGTAAGCAACCATAGCTGCCTCTAAAAACGCACGATCATCTGGGTTCATCATGTTCATTTTCTTTTCGTTGATCAGCATGGTTTGTTTCTTCTGCCAGTGGCCCCAAGCTTCTTTACAAATATTGTCAAAAATGCGTTTGCCTACTTCACCCGGGTATAATTGAAAACCAAGGCCTTCAGCTTCTTTTTGTAAGTTTTGACAAAAAACGATACGACTCATAATAATTTCTCTTTGTGCTGATAAATTTAATAACTTAATTTAGCTAAATGTGCAGTTGTTGCAGTTGCGTAATTAACTTCTGTGTTGATGCTGCAAGCCCAACCGACGCATTAGTGGTTAAATTGTACCACTGCAAAGTACTATTTTCGCTGATTTCTTTTGCCGGTAATATTTCACAATCAACAATTACAGGCTCTATATCTAAATGAAAGTGGCTAAAAGTATGGCGAAACTTATCTAAAGGTAATGTTGATAATTGTTTCAAGTTAAGTTTTGCCAGTAAATTGTCTAACGTATCTATCTCTGATATTTCTAAAAAGCACCATAAACCTCCCCAAATACCTGTTGGAGGGCGTTTTTCCATTAATACTTTTTGGTCAATGCGCGGAATAACCATAATAGTATGTTTTTCAGGAATGACTTTTTTGGGTTTCTTTTGTGGATAGTTTGCTTGCTCAGCTCCTGCAAAAGCTAAGCAAGCTGTTTGTATCGGGCAAATTTCACATTTAGGTTTAGAACGGGTACAAACCATAGCGCCTAAATCCATCATGGCCTGATTGAAGTTAGCTACACCTTTTTTGGGCGTTAATACTTCGGTAATCGGCCATAAAGTTTTTTCATAGATAGCTTGTCCGGTATGTCCTTGCACCATATAACAACGGGCAAGCACACGTTTAACATTGCCATCTAATATTGCGTGATGTTTATGGAGCGATAGACTTAATATTGCGCCAGCAGTAGAACGGCCAATACCAGGTAAAGCAATAACTTGCTCGATATCATCTGGAAATTCACCTAAATACTGATCACGAATAATTTTAGCTGACTTATGCAAGTTTCTAGCGCGGGCGTAATAACCTAACCCCGTCCAATGATGCAACACAGTATCTTCATCAGCATTAGCTAAGTCGATGACTGTCGGGAAGCTTGCCATAAATCGTTGATAATAAGGGATCACCGTAGCAACTTGGGTTTGTTGCAACATTATTTCTGAAATCCAGACACGGTAAGGCGTTTTGTCTTGCTGCCAAGGCAAGTGTTTTCTACCTTGTAATTCAAACCAGTCTAATACTTGGTTTGAAAACAACTGAGCAGATTTGGCTGAAATTGTAGTTTTATTTGTCATAGCGGCGACAGTGTAGCGAATAAAGCTAATATTTTCATTGCAAAAATTTCTATTGCCACTATGCTCTCGACCAGAGTAAATATTCGTTATAATAAAGTGCTAAATTTGACTTAGCCTTAAGGAAAAAAACATGAAAGTAACTGCAAAGAATCGTAGTAATCGTTTACGTAAAAAATTACGCGTTGATGAATACCAAGAGTTAGGTTTTGATCTTGCTTGGAAACTAGAAGATGGCACTGATAGCGAAGCAATTGATACATTTTTATCTAAATTCTTCGACGAAGTGATTGAGCCAAACGGCTTAGGCTTTGGCGGTGAAGGTGATACTTTGTGGCATGGCTTAGTTTGCACACAAAAAATTGGTAAATGTACTGAAGAGCATCGTCAACTTGTTGAAAAATGGTTAACCGATAATGGCGCAAGCGCTGTAACAGTTAGCGATTTGTATGATGTTTGGTGGGCAGCGTAAGCAAGCGCTTAGCGCTCTTGTATATTAAAGCGCATAATTAAAAGTGTTGGCAGTAATGCTGTGATTGAAATTCAATCATTAAACACGGATAATATGCGCCCGAATTTTGATGACACATTTAAGTAATTGATAGCATTATGACTGAAAGAACCCATAAAACCGTTGAGCAAGCAGAGCAAGAAGGCAAGTACATTCGAAAAGTACGCAGTTTTGTTAAGCGTGAAGGTCGCCTTACTAATGGTCAGGCAAAAGCATTAGAGCAATTTTGGGCAACTATGGGCTTGAATCATGCCGACGGTATGATTAATCCTAGCGAGTTATTTGGTAACGATAACCCAATCGTGCTTGAAATTGGTTTTGGTATGGGGAAATCTTTAGTTGAAATGGCTAAAAATGCACCTGAATTAAACTTTATTGGTGTTGAAGTACATCGCCCTGGTGTTGGTGCTTGTATCGGACTTGCACAAGAAGAGGGTGTTAATAACTTAAAAGTGTATGAACATGACGCCATTGAGGTTTTAGCTGACTGTATTCCGGCTGAGTCATTATCAACCGTGCAATTATTCTTCCCTGATCCGTGGCATAAAAAGAAACATCATAAACGTCGTATCGTACAAGCGAGCTTTGTTGAAGCTATTCGTCAAAAGCTTACCGTTGGTGGCGTGTTTCATATGGCAACTGATTGGGAAAATTACGCTGAATGTATGTTAGAAGATATGACCTCTTCTCCGGGTTACAAAAACTTGTCAGAAAACAATGACTATGTGCCGCGTCCTGATTCTCGTCCGTTAACGAAATTCGAAAATCGTGGTCAAAACTTAGGTCATGGCGTTTGGGATTTACAGTTTGAAAAACTAGCCTAAGGGTTAAGTTTTTTACGTAAAAAGAGAGCTTCATGCTCTCTTTTTTGTTTTTATGATTTGTACAATGTTACGAACTGACGGCTACGCTATTCGATAATTGGTTATCTATGTAATGAGTCACGTTCAATATGAAATAAGTGTTGGCTGTTGCGTAAATTACCGGTTTCTTTTAACCACTGCTCTGTGATTATTTCTCGCATTAACGCCGCTTGTAATGTTCTACCCGTTGAAGCCGTCCAATAAGCAATGGTTGCCTCTTGGTGAGCTGAATTATTTGGTAGTTGCTCTGAACGAGTTTCTGTCATTTCTTCAATAATACTAGCAATGACTTTAGGTTTTAATTCCTGCGCTATTTGGCGCCTAAACTTAGTAAAATGTTTAGCGCGCATAAGCTGCCAAACTAGCCAAGCTAAAAATATCACTGCGATAATTACAATAAATTCCAAAACCACATTTAAACCACATCAATAAATAACCGCGCCATCATAGCAGTATTTATAATTCGGCCAAATTATTTTTCATATCAATTATTTTTACAGCCGTTACACTGAGGTTGAGTCGTTTTTAATGTTATTGATTGTTTAAGGATTAACTTTTATGCGTTGTCGTTTACTTGCTTTGACCATTTTTATATCTATAAGCTTATTTTCATTGCCTTCAAGCGCCGATAACTCGGTGCAAAAACTATTTAAAGAGGTTGATAATAGTGTTGTAGAGCTGCATGTGGAGTCTATTGCCCAGCCAAACCCTAACCAAGTGCGATATGAAGCGAGTACCGAGAACTCTTTAGGCTCAGGCGCTGTTATTAGTGAAAATGGTCGAATTTTAACGGCGGCACACGTGGTTGATAGGGCAACTAGCATTGAAGTGATATTTGCTGATGGCACAACTACAACAGGTCATTTAGTTTGGATTAACTCGATGTTGGATCTCGCGATGATCCAAGCCGCTAAGTTGCCAGATAATATTAAGGCTTTGCCTTTAGCTAAGTCGGGTAGTTATGAAGTCGGTGAGCAAGTGATGGCCATTGGCGCGCCATATGGTGTTAGCCATAGTTTATCTGTTGGCTATTTAAGTGGTATTCGCGACCAAGCAGTTATTCCAGGAACTGATATTGTACCGCGCTTTATCCAAACTGATGCTGCTATTAACCAAGGTAACTCAGGTGGTCCTTTGTTTAATCGTTCAGGTGAAATTATTGGCATAGTTAGTCATATTCTATCTGCAACAGGCGATAGTAATGGCCTTGGCTTTGCCATTTCAGTGGACTCTATTCATGACATTATTGCGAGTAAACCTGCAGTATTCGCAGGTTTTATTCCACACATCCTAACTGAAATGGAAGCGCTTGCACTGAATAACCCCTATGGTTACGGCATGCTCATTCAGCAAGTCATACCTGGAACCTTGGCGGCAAAGTTAGGTTTTCGAGGTGGTAACTTAAATATTATGCTAGGTGAAAAGCCACTACTTCTTGGTGGAGATATTTTGTTAGAAATATCCGGTCGACGTTTAACCGACCTTGAGTCGATGATCAAACTACAACAACGTTTTTCACGCTATGACAAAGGCGAAAAGCTTGTGTTTACCTTCTTGCGTAATGGTAAAGAAAAACAAGTACAGTGGATTGTTGATTAGTGACAAGCGATTAATGATTAAAATCAATATGATTATTTTAACCAGCACAAGTGGGCAATAATTTAATGAAATTGGTATAAGTTAATTTTAAGCATAAAAAAGGAAGCGATAACGCTTCCTTTTTTAATGATAAACCATAAGGTTTATAAGTTTTAAATAACCATTAGTTTAGCGTTATTGGCGCGGCAGCATTTAATAAACCTAAACCTGATTGACTGTATTGTGTTTTAAATTCAGCAATATCTTTTGCTAAAAAGTTATTAACTTCATCTACTGCTTTTTTCAGCGCAGTTTTCCCTTGTGCTAAGTACAATTCAGCCGTTGGTGATGGCTTACCGTAGCGACTGCCGGCATAACCCCAGGCAGTAAATATTTTAGAGCTAACTTTATAGCTTTCATCAACTATGCCGTTAGTTTTAGGAATAGAACGTAGGCCTTTATCTAGCGTTGCTATTTTTTTAAGTAAAGCATCTGCCGAGTTACTTAAGGTTTTTTCTGGACTAGACTTTTTCTTGTCAGTGCTAGTAACTTTCCCTAATGCTTTATCAGCCATGGCTTTAATTAGCTCGACATCTTTTTTACTGTCAACTAAGGCATGAACAGCTTTGGTTAAGGTTGAATACATATCAACTGCTTGATGTTGTAGGTTATAGCTGGCTCTTAAGTCTTGTGCTGAAACGTTAAAGCGAGGGTCTTTTAATACCGTTGCCTTAGTTTCAAATTCATGGTCGTTTAACTTAACGGTAATACTGTAAATACCAGGAACAACTTCAGGGCCAGCGGATAAAATGTCTTTATCTTCTTTAGGTTCGTCGCCAGGCATGCTTAACGCGCCATCCGACTCTAATCCCCATGCAATACGGTTAATACCTTGCTTAACTTTGCTAACAAATGTTCGAACCACTTCACCTTGGCTATTTTTAACCATAATGCGTGCCTTGTCTGAAAGCTCTGGCGTATCTTTTTTGGCTTCATCATTGTTTTTAGATTCTTCTGCTTTCTTTTTAGCGAGTTTGTCCTTAGCTGCTTTCTTTTTGGCTGCTTTAGCAATGAGACGAGTTTTTTCTTTGTCTTCATCAGGATGCGCTAAGTGCTCGCCTGAGGCCATAAATGTTAAGGTAGCACCGTAGACTTCATTTTCACCAACATATGCAGCGTCACCCCAGAAACGAGAAGACGGCGCGCGGTTAGTGACATATTGCTGACCATCAGAAACGTTAAGTAATTTTAAAGGCGTTTTGAATGACTTTTCAGATAAACCGCGTAGCGCGCTGTAATCGTCGATAACAATAATCGAACGCCCATGGGTACCTAGCACTAAATCATTTTCACGTTGTTGAATCGCCATGTCCATTACCGAAACGGTCGGCACGTTATCATATTTAAACCAAGAGTTACCGGCATCAGTAGAAGCATATAAGCCAAGTTCAGTACCTAAAAATAATAGGTTTTCATCAACGTGGTCTTGCTGGACGGAAAGGGCATAACCTTTGATGTTCTTAGTGGTTAAATTTGTAAACTTACTACCGTATTTAGAGGCTTTAAAAATATAAGGCTTCATATCTCCACGACGATGATCATCAAAGACAATAAAGGCTTCATCAGCATGATAAAGCGACGGTGTTATATGTGGAATAAAGGCATTTTTCGGTGCTTTACGGGCTTTTTTCTCAACACTTTTCCAAGTTTTACCGCCGTCTTGTGTCACATGAATGCGGCCGTCATCAGTACCGACCCAAATAACGCCTTGTTTAATTGGGCTAGGAGCAATGGCAATAATCGCTGTATTGTTTTCTGCTGCTGTAACGTCAGGCGTTAAACCACCTGAATCTTTATAGCGTTGAAATTCTGGATTATTGGTAGAAAGATCTTTTGAAATAACTTGCCAAGTGTCGCCTCGGTCAGTCGATTTATGCATAAACTGGCTGCCGTAATAAATGGTGTCTTTATCAAATGGGTCTTGCGCAAGCCCTGCGTTCCAATTGAAACGTAATTCTGTTTCAGGGTTTGGTGGCGGCGGCATAATAAGACTTTGCTCACCGGTGTTAATATCCCAACGGTTCAAATAGCCGCCTTGTGATTGGCTATAGCCTTTTGTTACGTCATCAGGAAATGGCATTGCATCAAAGCCGTCACCAAAACCTATTTCTTGCCAATGAACGTTGCGAATGCCGCCACTATGCCAAACTTCTGCTGGGCCACGCCATGAGCCATTATCCTGTAAACCACCATAAATATTGTACGGTTGAGCATCATCAACACGAATATGGTAAAACTGAGAAATTGCTAAGTTTTGCACGAAACGCCAGCTATCGCCTTTGTCTTGAGTAATGGCAACACCACCGTCGTTACCTAAAATTAGGTGTTTTGAATCATTTGGGTTGATCCATAAAGAATGATTATCAATATGAATGGTATTGCCAACAGCACAACAATCAACTTTTTCTACTTTACTAAAGGTTTTCCCGCCGTCAATTGAACGGCGTATAAAAGTTGCTATGTTATAAATTACATCAGGATTATTTGGGTCTACTTCAATTTCTGAATAATAGAATGGTCGGTCGGCAACACCAACTTCATTATTAACGGTTCGCCAGCTGTTGCCGCCATCGTCCGAGCGCATCAAGGCACTTTTTTCAGCTTCTATTAAGGCATAAACAGTATTGGGTTGGCTTTGGGCAACATCAAGAGTTATACGGCCTAAATCACCTTCCGGTAAACCATCGGCGGTAGTTTTCTCCTGCCATGTTTCACCGCCATCAAGGGAAATATACAAACCAGAACCAGGGCCGCCTGATTCAAAACGGTCAGGCCAACGTCTAAATTGCCACATTGAAGCGTAAAGTTTATTTGGATTAGTTGGATCCATTTTTATATCCGTTGCGCCTGTGGTGTTATCAACGAATAAAATTTTCTGCCACGTTTTACCGCCATCAACAGTTTTATAGATGCCACGGTCTTTATTTTCTGACCATAAGGTACCAAGTGCGGCAACATAGGCTATATCAGGGTTTGTTGGATGTAAGGCAATACGGTTAATGTGCTCGGTATTTGCTAAACCCATTTTGCTCCAATTTTTACCCGCATCAATTGATTTATAAATGCCGCCACCAATCGATACCGAATTTCGAACATTACCTTCACCCGTACCTAGCCAAACAATATCAGGAATTGCTTGGTTGATAGCAATCGCGCCTGTTGAAGCATATTCTTCGTGCTCAAAGATCGGGGTCCACTTCAAGCCTGCATTTTCTGACTTCCAAACACCACCTGACGCGGCAGAGGCATAAACAATGTTAGGGTTTGAAATCACCGCTTCTATATCAGATATTCGGCCACTTGTAGCTGCAGGACCAATATTTCTAACTTTGATGCCTGATAGTAGGTCAGTGTCTATGGCGGCTGATGCACTAGTGGCAATAGCCGCAGTAAGCATCAAGGAGGTAAGAGACTTTTTCATCGATTTTTCCCTGTTATTATTGTCGATAATGTTTGGATTACTTTCGTATTATTCGATAATAGTTCAATAGATGGTTTTGATTAATAAATAATCTAGCGAAACTATTTTAAGGTACGCTTATAAAGATAATATTACTTTACTTCAACTAGCTTTATTTGATGATGTTGCTTAAGGCGAGCTGAGGTTACTTATCAATGTTGTATCACTTTATTGTTATAGATGCTGCACTGATAAGCTAAATTGTTTGTTTTTTGAGGTATATGACGAAATTGTTTTGGCGAATTTAATCATTAATAAAAATAACCACCAAATTATATGTAATTGTTTAGTAGCTATTTTTACGGTTTTATATTCATTGTTTAAGGTTTGAATTGCGCGCCTTCATGCATTAATAGTTTTGCTTTTAGTGCTAAACCGCCAGCATAACCCGTTAACTTACCATTGCTGCCAATAACTCTATGGCAAGGTACTATCAAGGCAATAGGGTTGGCACCATTTGCTGTCCCGACAGCACGTACCGCTTTTTCATTGTTAATACTTTTAGCAATCCAGCCATAGCTTTTAGTTTCGCCACAAGGAATTTTGCTTAGTGCTTGCCAAACTTGTTTTTGAAATGCTGTACCTTTCGGAGCTAATGGTAAGTCAAAATGCTTTCTATCTTCATTAAAGTATTCAGTTAACTGCTGGATGACATCGGTAAATTTACTAGCATCTTCCGTTAAGCCCTTGGTTAAATCGATTGGTGACTTACCTGCTTGAAAGGCTAACGCGCTTAAGCCCTCATCATTAGCCGTTAAGGCGATTTCACCTAAAGGTGATTGATAAATACAATAATACATAACGCTTATTCCTTGATATCAGTTTTGATATTGTTTTCAGTTGTGAGTTGCAGTGACTGCCATAAATAAATAGCTGCATAGGCACGCCAAGGACGCCAAGTTTCTGCTAGCGCTAAAATATCTTTATTTTTCGGTTTTACGTCATCGATTGTTAGTGCTTTAATGATGCCTAAGTCGGCGCTAGGAAATGCATCAGGGTCGCTCAAACCACGCATACCTATATAATTTACGGTCCAGGGGCCAATACCTTTGAGTTTTGTTAATGCAGCTTCTAACTCTTCAATGGTTAAGCCTTTGGCAAATATACTTTCGTTTTCTTTAAAAAAGCTCACCCAAGTTTGCAATGTTGCTATACGTGAACGTGTTAAGCCGATATCTTGATAATCTACAGCCATTAGGGCATCAATTTTTGGAAAATACTTTGAGGTATTAATATCCGCTGGTTGCTCTAATTCAGCAATATTTTCGCCATATTTTTCTGCAATACGTTGTGCCAGTGTTGTTGCGCCTTTTACCGAGATTTGTTGACCTAATATTGCGCGAATAGAAAATTCGAAAATATCCCAGCAACCCGGTAAACGTAAGCCCGGAAAGTTTTCTATCACTGATGCTAATTTAGGATGCTTCATCAAGTGTTGATGAATTATTTGCATATCGGCATCTAAGTCGAACATACGACGAACACGCGCAATGATTTGGTGTAAATAACTATAATCAGTAAGCTTTACGGTTAGATTCAACGCGTTTTTCTTTTTATGGTGAGTTACTTTTATCCAGCCACGGCAATCATCAAGTTCAATAGTGCGAAAGTAATGTTCAGTACTTATATCTTCTATGTTGCTCATTTTTCTTGAACGGAAAAAACTCAGCATTAGTGGCCAATCGAATGGTGCTTTGTAAGGCAGTAAAATAGTTACTTGACTGTCAGATGAGGTGACTTTATTACCCCTGATATCACTCGGTGTAGTTTGATAGGCTTGTAAAATCACTTCATTAAAGCGTCGAATACTATTAAAACCTGCGGCAAATGCAACGTTTGTAATACTTAACGGCGTTGAAATGAGTAGTTTATGGGCAAGTAATAAACGTTGTTGATGAAAAAACTCACTTGGCGGTAAGCCATAATATTGCATGAATAGACGGCGAATTTGCCTTTCGCTAATATCTAGTTGTTGTGAACAGCTTTGTAAACTGTAGTTATTCTCATAATATGCTTGGGTAATTTGTTTTATTTTACGCGGTAAAGGCAGGTTCGGCGCTAATTGAGGAAAACAACGTTTACAAGGACGAAAGCCTGACTGTTGAGCTAATTCTGCACTTTCATAGTATTTTACGTTTTCTGGTTTTGGTGGCCGAGCAGGGCAAACTGGCCGACAGAAAATCCCTGTGGTGAGTACCGCGGTAAAAAACTTACCATCAAAACGCGCATCTCGACTTAACCTAGCGTTTTCGCAAACCTCAACACTTAACATATATATCCTTTACCATGACGATTAACTTTGCTGATCATACGTCAGGCAATGTAAATGACTAGCGAGAATCGGACAAGACCTAAAATATAAATTTATCTTCACCTCTTATTAATAGAGTTGTTTTTCATATTTTATATTTGTATACAGTATGCAACAATGCTTTTGATCTTCTATCCGCTTTTATATTACGAGAATACTATGCTGACAATAAACGCCGAAACCGTTAACCATGCTCTATCATTCCCAAAACTTGTGGATGCGCTTGAGCTCGCTTTTGCTAGTGATATAACCGTTCCGCCGCGTTTACATTTTGATATGGAAAACCCAAAAGCATCAAGAGAAACAACGTTGCTCATGATGCCGGCGTGGCAAGCGGGTGAAGTTGCAGGGGTTAAAATTGTAACTGTTGCACCGGAAAATGGTAAGAAGGGCTTACCGTCAATTCAAGGCTCATACTTATTGATGGATGTTGATACTGGCACCATGATAGCCATGATGGATGCGCCAGCATTAACAGCAAGAAGAACTGCGGCGGCGTCTGCGTTAGCTTCTCGTTTTTTATCACGTGAAGACAGTGAAACCTTATTGATGATAGGTACAGGTACTTTATCAAGTAAGCTAATTGAAGCGCATGCAAGTGTCAGAGCAATTAAAAAGGTCTATGTTTGGGGCCGTGATAAAGCAAAGGCAGAAGCAATATGCCAGCAAGTGGCGCACTTAAACTTAACGTGCCAAGCAGTTGACAATATCGAAGATTACATAAAAAAAGCCGACATTATTTCTTGTGCAACCTTGAGTAAAGAACCGTTGGTTTTAGGTAAATGGTTAGTGGCGGGGCAGCATGTCGATATGGTTGGTTCATACCGCCCTGATATGCGAGAAATGGATGATGAATGCTTAACAAAGTCGAGACTATTTGTTGATAATTTTGAAAGTGCTTTACGTGAAACCGGAGATATAGCGATACCGTTGCAACAAGGAGTTATCAGTAAAGATCAAATAGAGGCAGATCTATTTGCTTTTTCTCAGCAAAAATTCACTATGCAAAGAAATAGACAAGATATCACTGTATTTAAATCAGTTGGCCATGCTTTAGAAGACTTAACCGCGGCTAAACTTGTTGCTGACTTTGTTAAAGCATAATAAATTTAAAGCGACTATTTAAAGCGACTATTTAACGTGAAGAATGTCAGCTTTGCATTAGAGCTGATAGCTTTTGGGCAACAAATTTTAGATTGTGCTGAGGTGTTATTAGAAAATAAAACTTGCGGCAACATTGGTCATTAGTGAGGCAAAGCTAATTTTCAACAATTCAATGAGTTAGTTGTAAAAATCAGAGTTTTCATATCATTTGATTAAATATGCAATACAAATATGCTTATCTAACATTGAATCTAGCCGTTTGATATTTGACATTACAACTCACTACTATATAAATAGTGCTAAGATGTAATGGCTTAGATTGTTACTAAGCCATTACAGTTGGTGTTATAAATATGGTACATGGATTTCATGGATAAAATAATGTCGAGTAAAGGTGTATTTAATAATAAATTAAGCCGACGAGTATTTGTTTATATTTTCTTATGTAGTGCATTTTTATCAGTCTGTTCAACCTTTATTCAAATATATGTAGACTTTAAGGGCGGAGTGTCCGCCTTAGATGAGCGTTTTGATAATATAGAATTGAGTTTTAACCAATCTATCTCCACCAGTCTTTGGGATTTTAATGAGCCTTTAGTTGAACAACAAATTGGTGGCATTCAACGTTTACCTGATATTCGCCATGTTAAAATCACCACAAGCTTTGGCAAAGTTTATGAAGTGGGCAATGTAATAGATAACCCGCCTAAAGTTGAGCAGTACCCGATCAACTTCGAAAATAATACCATAGGTACTATGGTTATCTCAGCTGACTATCAAGATATTTACCAACACTTAAAGCAAAAAGCTGGTTTTATTATTGTCTCAGAATTTATCAAAATTTTTATCGTCGCGTTTTGTACTTTTTTCATAGTTCATTGGTTAATAACCAAGCACTTATTTCGTATTACTTTATATTCAAAGGCGCTCAATGCACAAAACTTAGATGAGCCATTGACGCTGCATAACCGTAAACAAGAAGTTGATGAACTTGATGAATTAGTTAATGCCATCAATGGTATGCGGTTAACGTTAAAAAATGACATAGTGCAGCTTGAAGATGCGGAAAATGCGCTTATAAATCTCAATGGCGATTTAGAAATAAAGGTTTATGAGCGTACCTCTAAACTTGCAGAAAGTAATCAGCAATTACAGCAGTCTTTGAATGAGTTAACGTTAGCAAAAGATAAGTTGGTGCAATCTGAAAAAATGGCTTCGCTTGGCCAATTGGTGGCAGGGGTTGCTCATGAGGTAAATACGCCACTAGGTATTTGTGTTACTTCCGTGAGTGCCTTAAAAGAAAAAATAGCTGAATTAAACCATGCCTTGATTGATAAAAAGTTAACAAAAAAACAATTAACCTCAATATTAAATATGTTTGTTGAATATGAACAAATAATTGAGCGAAGCTTAAATAAAGCGGTGGATTTAATTCGTGGCTTTAAGTCGGTTGCGGTTGAACATCATACTGACCCTAAACTTAATATAAACTTGGCTCAGCATGTAAATGATGTGGTTAATACGGTGAAAACCTTATTCAAACATAAAAATTATGTCATTAAAATCAATGTTGATCCCGCATTGAATTTAGTAACTTTCCCCAGTGCTTGGAATCAAATATTAACTAATTTTTTAACTAATTCACATGTTCACGGTTTTGAAGATCGCAATGATGGTGAAATTAGTATTGATTTTCAGGCCAATGATGAAAATCTTGTTTTGGTATATCAAGACGATGGTAAAGGTATTAATGTTGATGTTAAAGACAAAATATTTGACCCATTTGTTACCACAAAACGCGGTTTAGGTGGCTCAGGTCTGGGAATGAATATAGTTTATAACTTAGTAAATACTAAGCTTGGTGGTACGATTAAAATACTTGAAAGTGAACACGGCTGCTGCTTTGTCGTTAAAGTGCCACTAGTATTAGAGGAAGAGCAAGCGATAAAAAAAGGTACACCTAATTTAAAGGTTATACCTTAGCTATATTTATTAAATGCTTTGGATGAGTATTCGCTACTTAAAGCGACTTATTCATCGCCCAACAATGTTAATACCATATTGGTGTAATTTACTAAGCCTAACACTTGCTGGTCCTTGATAACTGGTGCGGTATTGACACCAAAATTCTCGAATAACCGTGCGCAATAACGAACGTCCATTTCTGGCGGAACTGACAATAAAGGTTTTGCCATAATCTCATATAAATTAACTCGCTCAGGTGAGCGATCTTTGGCAATAACCTGTTTAGCAATATCAGACAGCATGACTAAACCAAATTCATCGTTTTCATGGCGTTTATTAATGATTAATGCCGTAACGTTATGCTCTTTTGCCAGTTTTATACCTTCTGCAACGGTTACCATACCATCAGTAAATTGATAACTGTCAGTGGTCATTGCATCTTTAACTTGCACTAATTTATGGCTCATAGCTCTTCCTCAATTTTACCTTTTAAACGCTCAACTTGGTGAGCAACACCGACGGCATCTTGGATATCAATTTGTATTGCAATACCTTTGCCGGGCTCTTCGTCAAAACCTGCGACAGTTGCAATACGTTCAAGAATTTTACGACATAAGTGCTCTTCAACAACAAACAATAATACATCGCGTTGTGTTTCAAGCTGCATACCAAAAAATGTTCTTTGGCGCTTAATGCCTTCGCCTCGCGCATTGTTTATAATGGTAGCGCCAGTGGCACCAGCCATGCGGGCTTCTTTCATCACCTTTTCGGTTACTGCATCTTCTACGAATGCAATGATCAATTTAAAGTGCATTATTTGTACTCACTTTTAGTTAGTTTTGTTCGTATATGGGTTATTTGTGCATAAGCCATTACGGCTATTATTGGAAATAAACTGGCAAATGCGATCAGTCCAAAACCGTCAATTAACGGGCTTCTTCCTGGAATAGTGCTGGCAAGCCCTAAACCTAACGCAGCAACTAATGGCACGGTAACGGTTGATGTTGTTACACCGCCAGAGTCATAGGCTAAAGGTACAATCATTTTTGGGCAGAAAAAAGTTTGTATAACCACCACAATATATCCAGCAATGATGTAGTAATGAATTGGATGGCCAACCACAATTCGATAGCTGCCAAGTGCAATGCCAATAGCAACGCCAATCGCTACAGCAATACGTAAACTGTTTGCTCGAATACCGCCACCGGAAACTTCTTCAGCTTTTAACGCAACGGCAATTAATGACGGTTCAGCAATCGTGGTGCTAAAGCCGATAGCGGCAGCGAAAATATATACCCAAGTATAGTATGTCCAATTAATTGCTTCTTCAGCCAGCGCGGTCGGGTTAATAAACTCAGGCGCGGTTAGCTGCTCAGCCATCATTTTGCCTAGCGGGAACAATGCTTTCTCTAAGCCTAGCAAAAATAACGCTAAACCAATGAGTACATATAAGAAACCAAAACCAACTTGTTTTACATGGGGAATAGGGCGGCGGATGACCAATAATTGGAACACTAAAATTATTGATAATATTGGCAACACATCGACCACTGTCGATTTTAGTGTGTTTAGAAACTCAATCAGTAATTCCAAGTTAGCCGACTCCGTTGCAAATAAAATTACGTATTTTAGTCATTAGCTTAATACCATGCCGTAGGCCATTACAAAAATCATTGGGGTAAGAGAGGCAAAGGCAATAAGCCCAAAGCCATCTATCATCGGGTTTCGACCTTTAATTGATGACGCTAAACCAACACCCAGTGCTGTTACTAAAGGTACCGTTATTGTTGATGTGGTTACGCCGCCTGAGTCGTATGCAATACCGATAATCCAACTAGGTGCAAACGCTGTCATAATAACAACTAACGCATAGCCACCTAAAATAAGGTATTGAATTGGCCAGCCACGAATAATCCGTAGAACACCAATAACAATCGCTAAACCAACGGCAAACGCGACAGTGTATCTAAGGCCGTTGGCGTATTCATTTTGTGCTATTTCTGTTGCAGCAATAATCCCGCCGCTTGCGGCAACGGTTGCTGCTTCTCGCGCTACGGCGATTAAAGAGGGCTCTGCTACCGTGGTACCGAAGCCCAAGCAGAAGGCAAAGGTTAATAACCAGGAAATACTGCCTTTGCGAGCAAAGGCTTTTGCCATTGACTCACCTATGGGGAATAAGCCCATTTCTAAGCCGTAGATAAAAAAGGTTAACCCGAGTACCACTAACAGTAAGCCAATAAAAATATCGCCGACATTAGGCATCGGTTGTTGTAGAACGGCAAATTGAAAAAAAGCGATCACGAATACGATGGGGAGCAAGTCTTTACAACTGCCCAGTAGTGCTTTGAAAAAAATGATAAACTGTTGGTTCATATCGCTAAAATTCACCAGAAGAAAAATTTATTATACGAACCATGCTGAAGGAAGTGTTTGATCCAAAACAAGTTCGACGTCCATTGTTAATAAATAGTAGCACAGAGATTTTATTCTATCGGTGCTACAGCAACATTCCATTTTAACACTTGTAATTTAACAATATTTTCAATCGATACTGTTATTACTATCAAACAAAAAAGTAGGCGGTTAATGTCCATAATACACCAGCTAAAGATGCGGCTAATGTTGCCGGGACGAGTTGCGATTTTACATGGTCCATTAAGTCACAACCTGTGGTCATGGCACTGAGAATGGTGGTGTCAGAAATTGGCGAGCATTGATCACCAAAAACACTGCCATTGAGCACAGTTGCAAAACACAACATCATAAATAACTCTGGATTAGCTAATGCTTGGCTTTGACATATCGCCCAAGCTAAAGGCATCGCTAACGGAAAAGCTATGGCATATGTGCCCCAACTCGTGCCGGTAGAAAATGCGATTATCATTGTGATAAGTTGTAAAATAACCGGTAAACACCAAAATGGTAGCTGTTCACCTAACAGTGATACTAGAAATAAGCCACCGCCTGTTTCTTTACTGATACTACCAATAATTACCGCCAACATTAGAATAACCGAAGCGAAAACTACGCCTTTTAAGCCATTGGTAAAACCGTCAATAACATGGTTTAACGACATACCCTTAACGATGGCGATAACGGCGGACAAGAGCAGTGCAGACGCAAATGCCCAGTTTATTTTCGGTGAGCCTAAAGCAATAAAACTGCCAATTGCAATGGCTGTTAATGTGACTAATGGCAGAATAAATTCCAAAACATGAGGCGAATACCCTTCAGGTACGTCTGAACTTTGTAATTCTTTAGCACTGAGAGGTTTTGCCATTGGCGCGTCAAGAAGGTTTTGAGTTTCAGCTCGATGTTTTGCTGCTCTAATACGCTTACCTGCAAAGGTCGTGATATTGAGACTTAACAAAAATGTGCCGGTAACAGCAAAAATACTGTAAAAGCTAAAAGGAATACTTTGAAAGAAAAAGGCTATTCGGTCGGCTTCCGTTGCTAAAAATGACACGCCGGGAATAAAAATTAATGCCTGCACGTAAGCAGGCCATGCATTAAACGCAAGAATTGAAGCAATGGGTGAGGCGGTTGAGTCGACAATATAACTCATTTCTTCATGGCTAACTTTTGCTTTGTCGGCTAATGGTCGTACTGTTGTACCAACGAGTACGGTACTCATAGTGCCACCTTGAAAAAACAGTATACCTAATAACCATGAAACTAGTTTTGCCGATTTTCTCCCTTTAACAAAATGCTTGGTCATGTAATTGGCAAACGCTTGTGCAGCGCCTGTTTTCGACCAAACGCCAAGTAAGCCGCCAAGGAGCCATAAATAAAGTAGTAATAATGCCGCTGTGCCTTCTTTAGCAAGGTTAGGAATGATGACTTTATCCGTTAGATCATAACGTCCTAGCATTATTGCGCCCACAACTATACCGCCAAGTAATGCTGTTAATGGCTCACGCGTTAGAAGGCACAAGGCGATAGTAATAAATGCCGGTAGTAACGACCAAACACCAAAATGAAATGCAGGTTTTAAAAGTTTCAGCTGTTGCTGTTCATCTCTAACCCATTGTTGGCTGAGTGCTGGCGCGCCAGTGATGTTATCTAAGTTTTGTTGATTTAGTGATGAGTTTTTATAATCGACAATACTTTCAATGATGACCTTTTGCTCTTTGTATATATAGCTCGATGTTCCATGTTCATCGGTACTGACATCGTAAACATAACTTTGCTCAACCCACAGAGGAGCAATAAATTGTTTGATATATATTGCTGAAAATACTGCGAAAATAAAAGCTAGAAAAGCAATGCTATTGTGTTTTTTGGGCATAGGTGCACTCTTATTATTTTTACTAAACGTGATTCAACAATATTAAAAAACTAGAAAATTGTTATGCGGTTGAGTGTTTTACGTACTGTTGTAGCTTACGATAACAGAATTATTAATAGTTAGAAAAAATATAAAAGTTGAATTAAAAGATTATTGTTGGTCAGCAAGATAATAGAATTAAATAAAGTTGCTGCAGCCAACGACGGGGATGAGCCGAAGGCCGCAGCGGTAAAGCGCAGGTTAGTTAAAACGACTAATTGAAAAAGGGCTAATATCAATATCTGTTTTTTGCCCAGACATGATTTGGCCGATAAGTTTTCCTGTTATTGCTCCTAAAGTTAATCCTAAATGCTGATGGCCAAGGGCAAGAAAAACATTACTTTGGTTTGGCGCTTGGCCAATAACGGGTAAGGAGTCAGGTAATGAAGGTCTGCAACCCATCCAACGCTGCTCTGGCTCTGCATTTTGTGGTGAAAATGTTGGTAACTCACTTAGTAACTCTTGGGAGTTTTTATAAAGCATATTGGCACGCTTCATATTTGCTGCTTTAGTTAAACCTGCAAACTCAGCAGTGCCTGCTAACCTAAGCCCGTGTACCATTGGTGTAATAATACACTTTCGTTCGGCTGATGCGACAGGGCGTGTTAAATGTGCTTCCACTGAATGTGGCAAATCTAGGCTGTAACCTCGTTCGGCTTCAATCGGGAGCTTGTAGCCTAATTGCGCAAGTAAAGGTTTTGACCAGGCGCCAGTCGCAATGACTACTTGGTCAAACTCTTGAACGACATTGATGAGCTCACCTTGTGAGCTTTCTTGTGATAAGCATTCGATCTTAATACCATTGTCAGAACTGCTGATAGCCGAAACTTCTGCCTGTAGGAATTTGGTGTCTAATTTCATTGCTTGGCTGGCAAGTACTTTACTGATCGCAAAAGGGTCTGCAGTGTGGGCTACATCAGTAAAATATAGCGAGTAATGAATATTAATACTCAAGTTTGGCTCAAGTAATAATGTTTGTGCTCTGTCGAGCAACTTGACTGCAATTCCTGCTTTTTTATAACGATTAAACACTTTTTCAGCATTTTTACGTTTTTGACTTTCAAAAACTAGCAAGCTGCCTTTCGATGTTATTAAATGCTCTGCTTTTGCTGCTCGTAATAAGGGCTTGTAATAGTCGATAGCATATTTGTTGAGAGTTTTAAGTGCTGCGGTGTTTTTAGTTTTTTTACTGGTGAGCATGTTAGCAACAAACTTTAAAAACCATGGCAAAGCTTTTGGAAAATAACTTGGTGAAAGCGCCATTGGCCCGAGTGGGTCGAATAGCATTTTAGGCAGCTGCCAAAGTAAACTAGCTTCAGCTAAAGGAAATACTTGCTCGGTGGCAAAATGTCCGGCATTGCGTTTCGAGCAACCTTCGCCAATACCTGCCTTGTCAATTAAGCTGACTTGAAACCCTAAGGATTGTAATTCCAAGGCGCAATTTATACCTATAATGCCAGCACCTAAAACGGCAACTTTCTTGCCTTTGTTAGTATTTACTTGTTCGTTATTCATGCTCGTTTATTACCTAACGTTGTTTATTTTCTAGCGATACACTAATTGCTTATCGTAAAATGAAACCTTGAGGAAAAATATCGTCTGGGCTTAACATAAAATCATGACAACCAGTGATAAATGCACGCCCCGTCACTCTAGGAATTACTGCCGATTTATCAAAGTACTGACATTTTTGTTGAACACGTACGGTCATTTTTCCGCCGACAATACTTTCAATCACAACATCTTGCTGCGCGGGGAGGTTTTCTTTCGCATGCAATAACGCTACTCGAGCACTCACGCCAGTGCCTGTAGGAGAGCGGTCGACTTCACCATCTGCAAATACACAAACGTGTCGAGAATGAGAACGAGAAGAGTCTGTTTTACTCGAATAGAAAATAGTGCCGTAAAGGAAACTTAAGTCATCTTCAACGGGATGATTAATGTTGTAGCTTGCCATGACGGCATGTTTAATAACGCGGCCAACGTTGATCAGCTGTTGGTTATTCTCTGGTGTACAAGCAATATTTAATTTGTCGGCATCAACAAAAGCATAATAGGCACCGCCGAAGGCGATATCATAATTAACTGGTCCAAATTCTGGAATGTTGACCTGTTGATTTAACGCTTCAACAAAAGAAGGCACATTATCAAAACTTATAGCGAGTTTATTTTCTGCATTTTTTTCAGCATAAGCCTTAATAAAGCCTGCTGGAGCGTCAATACCGATAATTTGATTTTTCTCAGGCATAGCAAGCGCTTTACTTTCAATAGCAACAGATACCGCGGCAATAATGCCGTGACCACACATACTGCTATAACCTTCATTGTGCATAAACAAAATGCCAAATGTTGCTTCACTGGTGCAAGGCTTGGTAATTAGGGCACCATACATATCCGCATGACCTCTCGGTTCAAACATCAGTAATTGTCGAAAATGGTCTAAGTTATCGGTTACGTATTGGCGCTTTTCTAGAATAGTATTACCTTTTATTTCAGGGTAACCATCAGTGATTATCCGTAAAGGTTCACCTTCAGTATGCGCATCTATGGTGCTAATTTTATGATAATTTAAAAAATTATTCTTATTAAACTGCATGTTATCCAACCTGAGAAATAAATTTTACTACTGGTACTTGTATGACTCTAAATATTGTATACAATATGCTATATTATTTCTAGCAAAAGTTTTAAATAGCTAAATAGATTTAACGAAACCAACAGACTAATGAAGAATATTGACTGGCAAGGCGTTTACCCAGCGGTAATAACATAATACCTTGATGACATGTCTATCAATATCGACGCAATTCGCATTGATTTAAGTAAATTTAACGTAGATTAATTCAGACTACAGTGGATTTAGTTTTACGAACTTGGGTTACTAAACTTTCACCTTCTTAGTCTCTTATTTGTAAAACACTTTCCTGTTTAGGAATATTAGAAAATGACGGAAGCATAATATTAAATGATTAAAGGAACTTTTATTTGTATTGACGCACATACGTGCGGTAACCCTGTGCGCCTAGTAACAAGTGGTCACCCAAACCTACGTGGCGAAACCATGAGTGAAAAACGACAAGACTTTCTTGAAAATCATGATTGGATACGTCAAGGCTTGATGTTTGAGCCAAGAGGCCATGACATGATGTCTGGTGCTTTTTTATATCCACCTTGCTCTAAAAATTCAGACGGCTCGATACTTTTCATAGAAACATCAGGCTGTTTGCCTATGTGTGGTCATGGAACGATTGGTACAGTAACTGCTGCGTTAGAAAACGGCTTACTAAGCCCGAGAAATGAGGGAAAGCTTGTTCTTGATGTGCCTGCTGGGCAAATCAATATTGATTACCAAATGCAAGAGGAGAAAGTTACTGCTGTGCGTTTAACAAATGTTGCTTCTTATTTAGCGCATGAAAATGTTGTGTTGGATATTCCTGGCTTAGGAACACTAAAAGTAGATGTTTCATACGGTGGTAATTTTTACGTTATCGTTGAGCCACAAGAAAATTTCCCCGGTATTGATCAATGGGGCGCCGGTGATATTTTACATTGGAGTCCTATTGTTCGAGAAATTGCAGGCAAAACATTACGCTGTGTTCATCCTGAAGATGAAACAGTTTCTGGCGTAACTCATGTGCTGTGGACTGGAAAAACACAAACTGAAGGCTCAGATGCTGCTAATGCGGTATTTTATGGTGAGAAGGCCATTGACCGTTCGCCATGTGGTACTGGCACAAGTGCTCGAATGGCACAGCTTTTTGCCAAAGGTAAACTAAACCTTGGTGATAATTTTGTACATGAAAGCTATATCGGTAGTCAGTTTGTCGGCAAAGTAGAAGAAATTGTTGAGTTGCAGTCATCCTCTGGTCCCATTAAAGCAATTAAACCAAGCATTCAAGGTTGGGCACATGTCTTTGGAGAAAATAAAATCACTATTGACGATAACGATCCTTATGCAATGGGCTTTAGTGTTACATAAATTGAATACTGACTATTCAGATTAACTAACTTAGATAAAATACAAGAGAATAATATGACAATTACAGGTAAGAATTTAATTGCTGGGCAATGGTCTGGTGAAACACAAAATGGCTTTGTTGCCTTTAATGCCATTGAAAATACGCCGATGACGACACAATTTGCAGATGCTACTAAGACTGAAATTGATAATGCCATTCTTGCGGCTCAAAACGCATTGTCTATTTATAGTCAGTTACCCGCAGTTCGTCGAGCGACCTTTTTACGTACTATCGGTGAACAAATCCTTGAATTAGGCGATGAGCTGGTTGAAACGGCTTGTGCAGAAACGGGCTTGCCAGCGATGCGCATTCAAGGTGAGCGTGGTCGTACAATCGGGCAACTTAATTTGTTTGCCGATTTACTCGAAAAAGGCGAATACCAAGCGGTAATTGATTTAGCGGATCCTGAGCGTGCCCCGTTACCTAAGCCTGAAACACGTCTGGGTTATTTACCTTTAGGTGTTGTTGGAGTTTTTGCAGCTAGCAATTTTCCTTTGGCTTTCTCTACCGCTGGCGGTGATACAGCATCTGCATTGGCTGCAGGTTGCCCAGTAGTGATGAAAGCACATGCAGCACATCCAGCAACTGCTGAATTAATCGCCCAAGCTATTTTAAAAGCGATGAACTTAGCAGATATTGATACGGGTGTATTCTCGCTAGTGCAAGGTAAGAGCTATGATATTTCTAGCCAAATAGTAACTCATCCATTGATTAAAGCAGTTGGTTTTACTGGCTCAGAACGAGTAGGTATGATCCTTCAACAGCAAATAAACCAACGTAATGAGCCTATACCTTTTTATGGTGAGCTAGGCAGCGTTAATCCGCAATTTATTCTCGCTAATAAATTAAAAAATGATGCCAAAGAAATTGCCTCTGGTTTAGTTGCATCGCTTATGATGGGTCAAGGTCAGTTTTGTACTAGTCCTGGTGTATGGTTTGTGGTCGATGCTGAGCAATATAGCCAGTTTGCTGAAACTGCCGCTGCTGATATCGCTCAAACACAGGCTGGTGTGATGCTAACGCCAGGTATTGCAAACTCATACAAAAATGCCGTTAATCAGTGGCAAAATATTGAAGGCGTAGAGTTATTAGCTCAAGGACAAGCAGGGCTAGCGCATTTTTGCCAAGCAGCATTATTTAGTACTGATTTAGCGACATTTGCCAACAATGCTTTGCTACAAGAAGAAGTGTTTGGCGCTTCTGCATTAATAGTAAAATGTGCTGACTTTAATGAAATGATACAAGGTATTGCTTTATTGAAAGGTAATCTCACTGCAAGTATTCATGCACTGGAATCTGATATTGAAGATGCTAGAGCAGTTGCTAATGTAGCTGCGCATAAAGTAGGACGTTTAATTTACAATCAAATGCCAACAGGTGTTGAAGTTTGTGCATCGATGAATCATGGTGGTCCTTTCCCTGCATCAACAAACATTCGTACAACCTCAGTTGGCAGTGAAGCGATAAAACGTTTTCAACGTCCTATTTGTTATCAAAACATGCCAAATGAATTATTACCTGAGTTATTAAAAAGTTAATTTTATCAAGTGTTTGTAGATTATACTTTTAGTAGATTTAAAAGAGTTATTAGCAATAACTCTTTTTTTTTGTGTTTAGCGTGCGGATCTCTATAATAGCGGTAACATTCTTAGGAAGCCTTGTATGAGCATAGTATATAAAACCAGAACTCAATTAGTTGTTGAAACACTTAGAGAAAAGATTTTAAGTGGTGAGATTAAAGCTGGTCAGCCGTTGCGACAAGCAGCCCTAGCAGATGAATTAAATGTCAGCCGTATTCCAATCCGAGAAGCTTTATTGCAATTAGAAGGCGAAGGTTTAGTCGCGTTTGAACCCCATAAAGGTGCCACGGCAACTGAATTAAACGCTGATCAAGTCGATGAGCTTTTTGAACTACGTGCCATGCTTGAAGCCGATTTACTCGCAAACTCATTACCTAACCTGAGTAATGAAAAGCTTGATGAAGCCACGCAATTATTGAAAAAACTCGATAAAGCCTTAGGCAAAGAAAATGCGGCTAATACATGGAGTGAACTCAATTCTGACTATCATAACTGTTTGTATTCAGGTGCTGATCGTCCACAAACTCAAGACTTGGTCAACACCCTAAATAAGAATGCAGATCGTTATATTCGTATGCATTTGCTTTGGGCCGGTGGTATTTCAAAGGCTGAGTCAGAACACAATGAAATATTAGCTTTATGTAAAGCGCGTGATGTCGAAAAGGCAGTTGCTTTATTACAGCAACACATTTTGGGCTCGCGTGATGAAATCAAAGTATTTCTTAATGAACGTGAATCAATTATTAGCGGTTAATTTAGTTAAATAATTTACCGCAGCATTCCTTGATATAAATTTGATATTTGCTTGAATTACTTGGTGTATTTTTGAGCAGATATTGACTTTTTTCTGAAAAATCTATAGTATTCCCGCGCCTTCAAGCCCCGAAAGATAACGATTTTCGTTTAGGTTGCCTATCATTAGGCTAATCACGGGTGCTAAATCTAAAGCCAAAGTATTTAAATACAAGCCGATGAAACACTCAGGCTTGTGTTTTTGATGTTTTAATTAACGTAGAGAAAATAATGTTTGAATTACACGCCAGTAAAGCGGCAAATTTGAAGAATGATATGCTGTCGGGTTTAACCGTAGCACTAGCATTAGTACCTGAAGCTGTAGCATTTGCTTTTGTTGCTGGTGTTGAACCTTTAGTGGGTTTATATGCTGCCTTTATGGTTGGTCTAATCACCTCAATATTTGGTGGCCGACCTGGTATGATTTCTGGTGCGACTGGCGCTATGGCTGTTGTTATGGTGAGTTTGGTAGCCATTCACGGTGTTGAATACTTGTTTGCTACTGTGGTGCTCACAGGTGTGTTGCAAATACTGGCAGGGCTATTTAAGCTCGGCAAATTTATTCGCTTAGTACCACACCCAGTAATGCTAGGTTTTGTGAACGGCTTAGCAATTGTTATTTTCCTTGCGCAATTAGGACAATTCAAAGTTACTAATGACGCCGGCGTATTAGAATGGATGCAAGGTAGCCAGCTATATACCATGGCAGGGCTTATCGTGCTAACCATGGCGATTATTCATTTTCTACCTAAATTAACTAAAGCGGTGCCGTCTTCATTGGTTGCAATTGTTGTTGTTACTTTACTAGTACAGAGCTTAGATTTAGATGCACGTACAGTGGTCGATTTTGTTCGTGATATGACTAACGACCCAGCTGCTTCTATTGCCGGTGGTTTACCACAATTTAGTATTCCTAACGTACCATTTAGCTTTGAAACGTTTCAGGTTATTTTACCATTTGCCCTTGTTTTAGCGGCGATTGGCTTAATCGAATCTTTATTAACATTAACGCTAATTGATGAATTAACTGGTACACGCGGTAACGGCAATAAAGAATGTGTTGCCCAAGGCGCTGCAAATACTGTTACTGGCTTTTTCGGCGGTATGGGTGGTTGTGCCATGATTGGTCAATCAATGATCAATGTAAACTCAGGTGGCCGTGGTCGAATGTCAGGTGTTACAGCAGCACTTGCATTACTTGGCTTCATTTTATTTGCTTCGGGGTTAATTGAACAAATACCATTGGCAGCATTGGTAGGTGTTATGTTTATCGTGGTTATTGGCACATTTGAATGGTCAAGCTTCCGTATTTTAGGCAAAGTACCAAAGGCTGATGCCTTTGTGATTATTTTAGTTTCTGGTGTTACTGTTGCCACTGACTTAGCAATTGCGGTAATTGTTGGTGTTATCGTTTCAGCGTTAGTATTTGCTTGGGAACATGCAAAACATGTTATCGTTCATCGCTCAATTGATGAAAACGGCTCAACGGTATATGACGTAACAGGGCCATTATTTTTTGGCTCAATTTCAAATTTCCTTGAGCAATTTGATATCGACGCAGATAGCGATGATGTTATCGTTGAGTTTAAAAATACTCGTGTTGCTGACCATTCTGCGATTGAAGCAATTGATACCTTAGCCGAGCGATATACTACTCGCGGTAAGAAAATACATTTAAAGCATTTGAGCAAAGAATGTACGCAACTGCTAACTAAAGCTGGCAGCTTAGTGGAAATCAATGTTATTGAAGACCCTGATTACCACATTGCTACCGATAAGTTAGGCTAACCTAGCTTAAGCGTATATCCCGATATGATTACATTATTTATTGAGTATTGGTCATATCGGGAAGATATTTTGCAGAAATTGGTTGATAATAATTAGATGCAATTAGAATTTTTTGACGTTCCTAGTCCATGTATTGGTATTTGTCAGTCAGATGACAAAGGTCAATGCTCGGGCTGTTTTCGAACCCGTGAAGAACGTTTAAATTGGGTCTCATTTAATTCTGATGAACGCCAAAAAGTCATTAAACGCTGTCAACAACGCAAAAAACGAAAGTCAGCCCCTGCAAAAATAAAAGTTGCAGAAGTTGAAGTAGTAGAAAAACAACCATCATTACTTGATCCGCCAGCTAAAGCTAAAATCAGCAACAGCGGCGATTTTGATTTTGGTGATTTCGAACTTTAGCCTTTAATTCCCCCTCCATTTACCGCAGATAATTGTCTATTCAACGCAATTCAACGCCCGTAGTTAATAGCAGACTTGTTGTTGTTAACATTTCATCATATTGTATGATGCTAATATTGTGTTAATGCGACTAGCCTTAATACAATGACGCACACTGATAATAATAAGCTCATTACCACTTTGTCTGAATAACGAGATGTTTTTCTGCAAGGTATGCAGCAAAACAGGAATATTCTTATGCAAAAGTTTCTCCCATCATTAGTGATGGCAGCCCTTTCTGTGTCTTTAACTGGCTGTTTGCAAAGCGAACAGCAAGACGCGAAAGTACTGATCAATAAAAACCCTTACCCAAGTACCTACCAGGCATTACCTAAACAAAACACCTTAATTAAAAATGCCACGGTATTAACCGGAACAGGCGAGCGTATTGATAATGCTGATGTATTAATGGTTGATGGTAAAATTAGCCAAATTGGAAGCGCACTAACGGCAGTTGATGCTATTGAAATTGATGCACAAGGCAAGTGGATAACGCCGGGGATTATCGATGTGCATTCGCATTTAGGTGTCTACCCAAGCCCGTCGGTTGAGTCTCATTCTGATGGCAATGAAATGTCTTCTCCAAATACCTCTGAAGTGTGGGCGGAACACAGTGTTTGGCCACAAGACCCTGGTTTTGAAGCGGCGCGAGCTGGTGGTATTACAACCTTACAAATACTACCAGGTTCAGCAAACCTCTTTGGTGGTCGTGGTGTAACACTGCGCAATGTACCAAGCCAAACCATGCAGGGAATGAAGTTTCCTGCAGCTCCTTACGGTTTAAAAATGGCTTGTGGTGAAAATCCAAAGCGTGTTTATGGTGGTCGTAAAGTTTTACCATCAACTCGTATGGGCAACATGGCCGGCTATCGTATGGCATGGGCAGAAGCGACAGAATATAAACGTGCTTGGGAAAAGTATGATGCAGATTATGCGGCCGGTAAAAACCCTGAAGCGCCAGTTCGTGATATTGAACTTGATACTTTAAAAGGTGTGCTTGACGGTGAGATATTGATCCACAATCATTGTTATAAAGCCGAAGAAATGGCGATGATGATTGATTTAGGTAAAGAATTTAATTACCACTCAGGTACCTTTCATCACGGTATAGAAGCATACAAAATTGCTGATACCTTAGCGGAAAATGGTAACTGTGCTGCTATGTGGCCAGATTGGTGGGGCTTTAAAATGGAAGCTTATGACATGGTGCATGAGAATGTTGCCATTGTTGATGCAGTGAAAAACTCTTGTGCGATCGTGCATTCCGATTCTGCTAATACGATTCAGCGTTTGAACCAAGAAGCCGGTAAAGTGATGTACCGTGCTAATGAAAATGGTTTTGAAATAAAACCTGAATTAGCAATTACTTGGATCACACAAAATGCTGCAAAATCATTAGGTTTAGCGGAAAAAACCGGTAGTTTACAAAAAGGTAAAAATGCTGACGTGGTTATTTGGAATCAAAATCCATTTAGTGTTTATGCTCAAGCAGAGCAAGTATTTGTTGATGGCGCAAAAGTATATGATCGCCATGATGAAAAATACCAAGCGAAAAGCGATTTCCTGTTAGGTCAGAGATAAGGTGAAGAAAATGAAGCATTTAAAATTATTTAAATCATCGCTAATTGCTTTGGCGCTAGCAAGTTCATCAGCCAGTTTTGCACAGAGCATTGCGATTACTAACGCAACGGTGCATACCGTGACTGAACAAGGTGTTTTGAACAATGCCACGGTAATTATTCAAGACGGTAAAGTAACAGCGATAAATCCTGAATCAGTGACAGCAGATACTGTTATTGATGCGGAAGGCAAAATATTAACACCTGGCTTTATTGGCTCAATGAATCAACTAGGTTTAGTCGAAGTGGGCGCTGTATCTAGAAGCCGTGATGCTGGCGATAAAAAAGCTGATATTACTTTTGATGCTAGTTTAGCATTTAATCCTCGTTCAACGGTTATTCCTTATAGCCGTAAAGGTGGAATTACCACTAACGTAGTCGTGCCACGCGGTGGTGAAAGTATGTTTAAAGGACAAACTTTTGTTGCTGATTTATCGGGTGAATTTGATAGTGTTCGCGTTAGTAATAATGCAGTTATTATTGATTTGGGTGCAAAAAGCAAAGGTTCTCGTGCCTTAGACCTACAAAAACTACAGGTTAAGTTTGAAGATGCGACAAAGAAGTTAGCTAAAGCGAAAAAGAAAGCTAAAGACGCGAAAGATAAAAAAGAAGCTAAAGAGCCAAGTCGTGAAGATAAGGTCATTAATGCTTTGTTAGCTGGTGATAAAGCACTCGTTGCTTATGCTGACCGTGCAACTGACCTTTTAGCATTATTAAAGCTTAAAGAAACTTTTTCATTAGACTTAGTACTTGTAGGTGCCGCTGATTCAGTATTAATTGCTGATAAAATTGCACAAGCGAAAGTACCTGTTGTGATGGCTGCATTAGATAATTTACCGGGCAGTTTTGATTCGTTACATGCCTCATTAGAAAATGCTGCTAAATTAACGGCAGCGGGTGTTAATGTAGCATTAACGGTTGATGGTGATACTCATAATCTTTACCAACTGCGCTTTCATGCTGGCAATGCCGTAGCTAATGGTTTGTCTCGTGATGCTGCACTTGCCGCAGTAACGGCTAATGTTGCTGATGCCTTTAACGTTGATAGCGGTAGAATTGCCGTCGGTAAAACAGCTGATTTAGTTTTGTGGAGTGCAGACCCATTTGAACTAAGCTCTCACGTTGCCAAAATCTGGATTGGCGGTAAAGAGGTTTCAACGCAAAGCCGTCAAGATAAATTACGTGATCGTTATATGAAACAAAGCAATATGCCTAAGTCTTATTTGAAGTAAAACTTAGTGCGTAATAGCCAGTAATTTAGTTTGTTGGTATAACATAACTTAAAAACCACGCTTGTCGTGGTTTTTTTATTTATTACTTATAGGCTGTTCTTATTAGCCCGTATGGTGGTAATACACCTTCTACTATGAAAGTGCTTAAGTAAGCTTTTGTACTTTCATCCATTAACGCTATATTTTAAACTTAGCGACAACGTTATATGTTATCTATTTTATAGGCAAAGTATGTCATCGGAAATATTACTGAAAAATGAATTTGGCACGATTGAATTATTTGCTCTTAGCGACGAAATTAAAGCATTACGCTTCATACATAACAAAGGTAAAGGTTCGGTGAGCTTATACGGTGGTCAGGTATTAACTTGGCAACCTAAAGGCCAACAACCTGTATTCTGGCTGAGTAAGGATAGTAAATATTCAACCACAGCAGCTATTCGTGGTGGTATTCCAATATGCTGGCCATGGTTTGGCGGTGAAGTTAAAGCAGTTGAAGGTAATATTGAACAGGTGAGTAACCATGGTTTTGCTCGACAAAGTCAGTGGCATCTTGATGATATAGAAATATCTCAGTCACAAGTGATTATTACTTTATCATTAAGTGGCAAGCACTTTTCAAAGCACTGGCCAGCAACATTTAAATTATCACAAAAGTTAGTGTTTTCAGAGCAATTCGAACAAACACTAACCATGACTAACCTATCTAAGCAACCGGTAGAATATACTGGCGCGCTGCACAGCTATTTTTGTATTAGTTTACCAGAAGAAAGCAATATTCCATTACTGAAAAGCATTAAGTTTGACGATAAACTTAGCGGTGAAAAGGGGACTTTGGCAAATCTAAATAACTGTGTTGGTCCAATTGATCGTATTTATCATGATAACCAAAACCAGACGATTATTGACAACGGTTGGCAGAGAGAAATTAATATTAGCAGTATTAACTGTCAAAAATGGGTGATGTGGAACCCAGGACAAGCGACAAAGTCGATGGCAGATATGCACCAAGGTAGTGAGAATGAATTTGTTTGCTTGGAAGCAGCTAACACTGATTGGCAAACGATTGCTAGTCAAGCGAGTGTTAGTATCAGCCAGAAAGTTACTATCAAAAATCTTTAATACATAAAGTTAATTGCTGATTTAGTATTGCTAAGTATTGCGATATTCATCTCAATAAACTGCGCTAATTAAATATTACACTCTGGTTCCTACCATTGTGTTTTGCTTTATATAGGGCTTTATCAGCACATGAGATATAGTCTTTTAATGTTTTGTTTTGCAATGGTAATTCACATATACCAAAGCTTACCGTGATACTAAATGAGCCGCTGGTGGTTGATATTGGAAATGATATGTTTGCAATTTGTTCTCTTATTCGCTCAATAATCACATGAGCTTGGCTTGCGGTTGTATCAGGCAATAGCATAACAAACTCTTCACCGCCCCAACGACCAATAACATCAATTTGGCGTAGGGTTTGTGATAGTTGATCAGAGATTATCCGCAGTACATCATCGCCCACTAAATGACCATAGGTATCGTTAATTTGCTTGAAATTATCGATATCAGCCAAAACAACCGATAGAGTGGTATTCTTTTGTACAATATCGTCGAAACGCCAATGAATATGGCTACGATTTGGTAACTGGGTTAAAAAATCTGTTTCTGAATCTTGTACTAAACGTGATTTGAAGTAATGCAAAATCCTTAGTAATAGGATGAAAAAAATAAAAATAATCAGAAAGAAGATAACAAAGCGGCTAACAAAAATTTTCCAATATTCATTTTGATCAGAAGCGGGCGGAGAAACAATAAACATTCGCCAATTTAGTTCCTGAATCGGCATTTGTGAAATCAATAAGCCTTCTTCTGTGTTATACATAACCTCTGATGATAAACGTGTATCAACGGTATTATTTTGTGTCAGTGATTGGTACCAAGGTAAGTCATTGAGCCTAGTGATGGCATCTTTTCGATGATGACCTTCTGTTTTCATTATTTTATCAGAAGACAATGTTATGACGTTATTTTGGTCGACAAAGTAGAGCTCAAAGCCAAAGCGTTGACTGTATTCGGCAAACTTAGTGGCAAAATAATTTAAGTCGATGCCAATACCAGTAAAGCCTAAAAACTCGCCATCATTATTTAAAATTCTGTTATCAAAATACAAATGAGGATCTTCGGCATTACCAATGTCGGTAAATTGATCGCCAGGAAGATCTTTAAGGCGGTGGAACCATTCAGCATCTTTACTGCTCAACATAGTTTCTTTAGCATTAGAATCAATCATTAAGTCATGTTTAGCTAAAGCAATAAAGGCTAACATATTATACGATTGGGATATTTTTTCGAGATATGTGACCAGATATTTTTTGTCGATTTTGTCACTATTTGCATAATCGATAATGAGTTGGTTATTGGCCATGAAATTAGCAACATTTAATGGCCGTAATATTTCACTTGTTATTAAAGAAAATAATGGCGTAATTGCAGAATGTTGTTGTTTGTTGTGACTGTTGATAATTTCTTTAAATGTGAGGTATGACGTCAAAATAACCGTAATGATTGTGACGAAAAATATGATAACTATATAGCGATCGAACTTATTTCCAAACTTCATTAAATATTAACAGTGCCTAGTTTTATGCCTATAGCTTATTTATAGCGCGATTACTCGGCTTAAGCCATGCTTTTATCAAAATATATAGCTGCGGTAGATATATGAAGTAAAGCAATTCTAATCCACTCTTAGGTATTTATTCAAAAGTGCTTGGGTGAAACTGATTTTTAAATAGAAACCTCGTGGTAGCGTTAAAAATGGCTGACCATGGCGATTAAATGCTTGTGTTTTTGCTTGGCTATTGGCCGCTTTAGGGCGTAATTGAAGCACTTGACCATGTTTACCGTGAATATTCTCAACATTTCCTAGCACAATCATATCGGTTAACTCTTGCCAATCTAGCGCTAGAAGTTGTTCTTCTTCAGGTGATGGTGACCAAATAAATGGTGTACCAACTATGCGTTCGGCTATCGGAATTTCACGTTCTGATATAACTGGCACCCATAAAACTCGTGCCATTTTATTGCGAATATGACTAGTCTGCCATTGTGCGCCAACTAAACCTGTTAGGGGAGCAACGCAAACAAAAGTGGTTTCTAATGGCTTACCTTGATAATTTATTGGCAGCGATTTTAGCTCTATTCCTAAATGTGGAAAGTCAGGCTCGGGGCGTGAACCCGCGCTGGCACCAAGCATTTGTTCAAGTAATAGTCCTACCCAACCTTTTTCTCGTTTTAAATCTTTTGGCACTCTGATATTAAGTGATGCCGCTATTTCACCTAAGGTCATGCCGGCTAAATTTTGTGCGCGATTAAGTAATTCAGCTTCGTCTTTAGGAATGCTATTCAATGTGATGTCTTCTAAAATAATATTAACGCCATTATCGTGTAATTTCGTCATGGTGGGCAAGCGCATTTTTTACAGCTAAAACTTATCTGCAAAATATAATCCTTAGTGAATGCCAATGTGCTGTTTAATAAAAACAATTATTTCTTCTAATATTTAATTGCTCCAAGGTGCAGAGTATGGAAGAATCAATGACATTATTAATGCTGTCAGGAGTTCCTTTGATAGATGCCGAAGGCTATCGAGCCAACGTCGGCATAGTAATAATCAATGACAGGGGACAAGTATTTTGGGCAAGACGTTTCGGTCAGCATTCTTGGCAATATCCACAAGGTGGTGTTGACGAGGGTGAGTCTGCAGAGCAAACCATGTATCGGGAATTAAATGAAGAAGTCGGTTTAAAACCTGAACATGTTAAAATTGTAGCAACGACTAAACACTGGTTAAGATATAAACTACCAAAAAGGTTAATTAGGCACGAAAGTTTACCCGTTTGTATCGGTCAAAAGCAGAAATGGTTTTTACTGAAATTAACAGCACCAGAATCAGCGGTTGATTTGTTGCATTCAGATCATCCTGAGTTTGATGATTGGCGCTGGGTTTCGTACTGGTATCCGGTAAGACAAGTAGTTTCGTTTAAGCGTGAAGTATATCGTAAAGTGATGAAAGAATTTGCCATAGCAGCAATGCCTAGCTATCGTCCTGAACGTCGTCGCCGCCGAGCTTAAACCATGTTCACCTTAGATTATTATTATGTAATGTAAATAGCTCACTTCGGTGAGCTATTTAGTTTTAAAGCTTTAAAATTAGTCGCTCTGTAATGAACATGGATGGCATAACAGATAGCGTTAGCTTTTACTCAGTAATTTTTATTTAACGTTAAACTGCTATAAATCTATTTTGCGTTGAATTTACACATAGCTTAATTACAAAAAAGTTTAATTATAGGGATTATAATGCTTACTACTCTACGTCGAATTGTGCTCGAATTTAGCCAAGCAGCAGAGCTTGATCCCGCTCTGTTACGTTTAGTGGCGCAAGTTAAAAAGGCCTTGTCTTCTCAGTGTTGCTCTGTTTACTTCGCTGATCATAACAAGCAACATTTTCTGCTGATGGCATCAGATGGCTTAGCTGAAGATGCTTTTGGCCGTACAAGTATTGGCTTTACTGAGGGCTTAGTCGGCTTAGTCGGTCAACGTGAAGAACCAATAAATATTGCCAATGCTCAACAACATCCTGACTTTATTCATGCGCCAGAAGTCGAAGAAGACAAATATAAAGCTTTTCTAGGCACCCCGATTATTCATCAACGTAAAGTGCTCGGCATATTGACTGTGCAACAAGAACAAGCACGATTTTTCACTGAAAATGAAGAAGCGTTTCTTGTTACCTTATCTGCTCAATTAGCCGCTGCCATGGCGAGTATCGAAGCACAAGGCTTGATGGGCATATATGATAATAGTCAAAGTGTCGTTAAAACTCATAAAGGTATTGGCGGCGCGCCCGGTGTTGCTATTGGTGAAATGGTGGTTGTTCACCCAACGGCTGATCTATCAACTATTGCGGTCGCAAAAGAAGAAAATACTGACCAACAACTAATTCGGTTTAACGAAGCAGTGCAAAGGACATTGGTTGATTTCACCGCAATGGGCAAAAAGTTAAAAACAATAACCTCTGATAGTAGTTTAGATATTTTTGAAGTTTATAAACAACTGCTTGAAAGTGACAATTTTAAAAGCGAAGTATTGAATAAAATTCAGCAAGGCTGGAATGCTGAAAGTGCTTTAAAACTTATTGTAGATGGTTATGTCATTAAATTTGAAGCACTAGATGATGATTATATACGCGAACGAGCTTCTGATATTAAGGATCTAGGTAATCGCTTATTAGAGAACCTTCAAAACTTAAAAATACATGAGCAAAAACTACCAGAAAAATTTGTGCTAGTGGCTGAAGATGTCACTGCATCTATGATTGCAGATTATCAACATCAAGGTTTACTGGGTATAGTTTCATTAAGTGGCTCAAATAATTCTCATGCCGCCATTTTGGCCAAGGCGCTAAATATCCCTGCCATTATGGGCATAGAATACCTAGCCATTCGTCAATTACATCGAAAAGAAGTCATATTAGACGGTTACTCATGTCAATTACATGTTACGCCAAATGACGCTTTAGTTAATGAATATCAGCATATTTTATTGGCAGAAACAGAGTTACAAGCACAGGTCAATAAAGTAGCGCATTTACCGGCATCGACACTTGATGGACATAAAGTGAGTTTATTAGTCAACAGTGGCTTATCATCAGGTTTTGAATTCTCGCATAATGTTGGTGCTGAAGGTGTTGGTCTTTATCGCACTGAAATCCCTTTTATGAATCGCAGTTGCTTTCCTTCTGAATTAGAGCAAACCGCACTATATCGGCAAGTGCTTGAGTCGTTTCCAAATCAACCTGTCACTATGCGGACTTTGGATGTTGGTGGTGACAAGTCATTACCTTATTTCCCTATTACCGAAGCTAACCCATTTTTAGGTTGGCGTGGAATTCGGATCACACTTGATCACCCAGAAATATTTTTAGTACAAATACGAGCGATGATAAAGGCAAATATTGGCCTTGATAATTTAGCTATTATGTTGCCAATGATTTCTAGTATTAGTGAGGTTGATGACGCAATAAGGCTGATTAACCAAGCATACTTTGAATTACGAACAGAACTATCAATTACTGACACCAACAAATTAGTAAAACCGAAGATTGGCGTTATGGTGGAAGTTCCTAGTATCATTTTTCAATTAGAAGACTTAGCCGATAAAGTCGACTTTTTCTCGGTTGGCAGTAATGATCTTACTCAGTATTTATTAGCGGTTGATCGTAATAATGTCCGCGTTGCCAATTTATATGACTTTTATCATCCTGCGGTTTTGCGGGCGTTGAATTATATTGCTCAGAAAAGTACAACACGAAATATACCATTAAGCATTTGTGGTGAGTTGGCAAATGAACCTACAGGGGCTTTATTGCTGATGGCGATGGGGTACAAAAATTTGAGCATGAGTGCACATAGCCTGGCTAAAGTGAAGTGGGTGATACGCCATGTTGAATTTAGTTTGCTAGAAGCCATATTGGCAAAAGTATTAACTTTGACCAATGCCAGTAAGGTGCACAGATATATGCACGAACAGCTGGTTCAATTAGGTTTAGCAGACTTTGTTCATGTTAGGCATTAAGTGTTAGGCGTTAATGTCTATGATATGCTGAACATTCAATTTCTGGACTTTTTGTTGTGGTTAATTAATACGTGTCAATGCTATTAAGTGTGTTTTTAGCCTGTGCTCTATTGGGTGCTATTGTCGGGTTTTTTGCCGGATTATTAGGTATTGGCGGCGGGCTAATTATTGTTCCCGTGCTGGTCTATTTACTGCCTTTTTTTGGTGTCGCTGCTGAATTAGCCTTCCCTATGGCGCTAGCAACCTCGCTTGCCTCCATTATGTTTACTTCCTCTTCAGCAGCTTTTGCTCATCATAAAAATGGCAATATTCCGTGGGATATCGCTAAACGAATAGGTATTACCGTTGCCATTGGTGCTATGTTAGGGGCAATAATTGCAGGTATGTTAACACTTGATGCCTTAACATTGTTTTTTGCTTGTGCCGTATTTTCGTTAGCCGTTTATATGTTCTTATCGATAAAAATAGAACGAAGCATTGCACTACCTGCAAACTGGATATTGCAAATTATTGGCTTATTTACTGGTATTATCGCCAGTTTAATGGGGATTGCTGGCGGCGCAATATTAGTTCCTATTTTAATGTATTGCTCATTCCCTATGCGTCAAGCGATTGGAGTTGCCACTGCAAGCGGCATTGTAGTCGCGTTATTTGGCGCACTAGGCTATGTATTAATTGCACCGGAGCAACCTTTACTACCAGATTGGAGCTTCGGTTATATTTACCTACCGGCATTATTAGGCATTGTATTAACATCATCTTTATTTGCACCAATAGGTGTTAAAGTTGGGAGTTCACTGCCGATCCCATATTTAAAAAAGGGCTTCGCAGTATTTTTGATGTTAGTTGCCTTAAAAATGATGTTTTAAATACGTTGAAAGCTGAACAGCCTTTAAGCGGTTTAAATTAAATTACTTAATACAAGCTAAATTCTTTAAGAAATTTTTGCCTAGTTGCTAATAATTAGGCATAATTTTGCTGTTATAATAATGCCGTTAAATCATTAGCAATGAACAAAAATTACCAATGATTTAAGCATTAATTCCTCCCTGTTTTATTGATTTTAAAGGAAAGCCTAGTGAAAGCATATCTTGACTTAATGCGCCATGTGAGAGACGAAGGGGTTGAAAAATCTGATCGTACTGGTACTGGCACTAAAAGTATTTTTGGTCATCAAATGCGTTTTGATCTCGCGAAAGGGTTTCCCTTAGTGACGACGAAGAAATGTCACCTTAAGTCTATTATTCATGAGCTATTGTGGTTTATTAAAGGTGAATCCAATATTGGCTATTTGAAAGATAATGGCGTAAAAATTTGGGATGCTTGGGCGACAGAAGAGGGCGAATTAGGTCCCGTTTATGGTGTGCAATGGCGTAGTTGGCCGGCTGAAAATGGTGAAACTATTGACCAATTGGCGCAGTTAATTGAAGACTTAAAGCACAACCCTGATTCTCGCCGTCATATTATTACTGCCTGGAATCCGGCATTATTACCCGACACTTCAATAAGCCCTGATGCAAATGCGGCATTAGGCAAGCAAGCACTGCCACCGTGTCATACCTTATTTCAGTTTTATGTTTTGAACGGTAAGTTGAGCTGCCAATTGTATCAACGCAGTGCCGATATCTTTTTAGGCGTGCCATTTAATATTGCGAGCTATGCCTTGTTTACTATGATGATTGCGCAAGTTTGCGATTTAGAGTTGGGTGATTTTGTCCATACTTTTGGCGATGCACATTTATACTTGAATCATCTTGAACAAGTTGAAGAGCAATTATCTCGTGAGCCACTAGCGTTACCGACAATGTGGATGAACCCAGAGGTTAAAAGTATTTTTGATTTTACTTTTGAAGACTTTGAGTTACAGAACTATCAATCTCACCCACATATTAAAGCGCCAATTTCAGTTTAAGCATTCTGGTTTTGCTTTTGAGATAAAGAGAAACTCAAAATTAAACAATAAAAAAGCCTAGCAACTTCATTGCTAGGCTTTTCTTTTGTTATTTCAATAAAGACTAATTAACTGGCTACTAGTGCAAAAGTCTTGTTCTGATTGTGGCATCAATTTGCTTTAACTCTTTTAAAGCAAGTTCACGATTTTCCGCTTCAATGTCAATAACTACGTAACCTATCTGATCTGCTGTTTGTAGGTATTGTGCAGCAATATTGATGTCATGCTGGGCAAATGCTTGGTTAATTTGCGTTAATACACCTGGCTGATTGCGATGAATATGTAATAGTCGGCTGGTTCCCGTATGCTCTGGAAGCGACACTTCAGGGAAGTTGACGGCAGATAGAGTTGAGCCGTTATCAGAGTACTTAGCAAGCTTACTTGCCACTTCAAGGCCAATGTTTTCTTGTGCTTCCTTGGTGCTACCGCCTATATGTGGTGTCAAAATAACGTTATCAAATTCACGTAATGGGCTGATAAATTCTTCGTCATTGCCTTTTGGCTCAGTAGGGAATACATCTATGGCGGCACCAGCGACTTTCTTATTAGCTAGTGCTTCAGATAAAGCATCGATATCAACAACAGTGCCTCGCGATGCATTAATAAAAATAACACCATTCTTCATTACTTCAAATTCAGCAGCACCCATCATATTTTTAGTTTGCGGTGTTTCAGGCACGTGCAGGCTAATAACATCAGCTTCTTTTAGAAGTGCAGTCATTGTAGGCGCTTGGCTTGCGTTACCTAAAGGAAGTTTAGTTTCGATATCATAAAATCGTACTTTCATTCCTAAAGTTTCAGCCAAAATTCCTAACTGCATACCAATATGGCCATAACCAATGATGCCGAGAGTTTTCCCTCTGGCTTCTACAGAGCCAACAGCTGATTTATTCCAAACACCACGATGGGCTTGGGCACTTTTTTCTGGAATACCACGAAGTAAAAGTAGTGTCTCACCTAGGACTAACTCAGCAACAGAGCGAGTGTTTGAAAATGGAGCGTTAAAAACAGGAATGCCGAAAGATTGGGCTGCAGCTTTATCGACTTGGTTAGTACCGATGCAGAAACAACCAATAGCAACTAACTTTTTAGCATGGCTTAATACGTTTTTATTTAAGTCTGTACGAGAGCGGATGCCGATAAAGTGAACATCGGCAATCTTTTTAGTCAGCTCTGCTTCTGAAAGTGAGGTTTTAAGGTATTCAATATTGGAATAGCCTTTGGCTTTCAACTCTTCTAATGCGCTCTGGTGAACGCCTTCTAGAAGTAATATCTTAATTTTTTCTTTCGCTAGTGAATTGTTGCTCATGATAGTTTAACTTCTCTCGATCAAACATTAATACAATGTTAATTTTAGATGGCTAGATTTCTAAACTATCATATAGTGTATAAACTCTAAAGGGTTATTTTATAATTTTTGCACCTTCATTAGTGCCGATAATTAATACGTTTGCCGCTCGATTAGCGAACAAGCCGTTAGTCACAACTCCTACGATGGCGTTGATGCTATTTTCAAGTGCGATAGGGTCAACTATTTCTAAGTTATGAACATCAAGAATGACGTTGCCGTTATCGGTTAAAACGCCAGTACGATATGAAGGGTCACCGCCTAATTTAACTAATTCTCTGGCGACATAGCTACGTGCCATCGGGATAACTTCTACTGGCAATGGGAAGCGACCTAACACCGGTACTTGCTTAGTATCGTCAGCGATACACACAAAAGTTTTTGCAACGGCAGCGACAATTTTTTCTCTGGTAAGGGCAGCACCGCCACCTTTTATCATATGCATATGTGCATTGACTTCGTCAGCGCCATCAACATAAACATCAATACCATCAACATTGTTTAAGTCAACCACTTCTATGCCGTAAGACTTTAAACGCTGTGTTGACGCTTCAGAACTAGATACAGCACCAACAATTTTATCCTTAATGGTCGCTAATGCATCGATAAAATGATTAACCGTTGAACCTGTACCTACACCAACAATAGTGTCAGCTTCAACATAATCTAAGGCTTTAATTGCCGCGGCTTTTTTCATTTCATCTTGAGTCATAACGAACCTTATTTAAAAGTAATATTGAAAATAGTATTAAAAAACAGTATTGCCATATTATAGCAATAGCGTTTCATCGATGTCATAGCAAATTATTGCTTTGAGTGAGTTAAGTTTGCTCTGGTAAGTATAAGTTAGTTAAATATAAGTTAGTTAAATATATGTTGCTGACTGGGTGTAAACACTTCGGGTAATGGGATATCCCAGCTTTCACAAGGAAGAGAGTCAACTTGCTGGCAATTATGTGCAATACCTAGAGGGTAAGGTTTTGCATTCTTGTTGGTTTGATAGTCTTTGTACCAAGAACTCAAGGTTCGATCATAAAAGCCACCTCCCATGCCTAAACGAGCCCCTGTTTTGTCAAATGCGACTAGCGGTGTACAAATAATATCTAGCTGTGCAGGTAAAATAAGATCTCTAATATCCAATTTGGGTTCACTTATACCGTATTGATTTTTGGTTAGCTTAGTATGCGGCGTGTATTTTAAAAAAAGCAGGTGGCCTTTACTGAAGGGATGTATAACAGGTAGGTATACACTTTTACCTTGCTGCCAGCACCAATCAATTAAGGGCTGAGTACTAAGCTCACCATCATTAGATAAGTATATTGCTACGTGCTGAGCTTGTTTTATTCTGGCGCTATTTGAAAAATGTTGCAGCAATGCTAACGCTGAACTCCTTTGTTGTTCTGGCGTTAACTCAAATCGTTGTTTTCTGATGCGTTGACGAATTTCGGCTCTATTTGACGTTTTCATACCATTGACCTGTGAGGTAAAAGGGATACTTAAAAATACAAAACAGATTACTTAAATTAAGCGATTCCAGTTATAGCAAAATTGGCAAGTTAAGGCGAGAAAATCAAAGCTTAATCATGTTAGCTTTTGATTGTTTTAAGGTAATAAAAAACGAGTAATAACAAAAGTCATTACTCGTTTTATTTGTCTAAAGCTTAGTAATCTAGTCGTAAACTTTAAGCAGTATTATTGTTTCTCAGAAATACCTTCGTGAGTACCTGTAATGCCCATCTCTTCTTCAAGCTTAGCTTCAAGGTCATGGTTTTCATCACCTTCAGCGCCGTGCATCCATTCAACAAGCTTGTTAGCAGATAAGAAGATGATCAATGCAGTGATTAATGCGCCAATACCAACACCTAAGAAGATATTTCCAGCATTAGCAACTTGTTCTTCACCTTCACCAACAAATTGACCAATAAAGGCAGCAAGTTTGTTTGATAAAGCAGTAAAGAAGAACCACACACCCATTAATAATGAAGTGAACTTAACCGGAGCTAATTTTGATACTAATGACAGGCCAATTGGTGACAAACATAGTTCACCTAAGGTATGGAAAAGGTAAGCAAATACTAAGAATAACATGCTTACTTTAATGGTAACGTCGCCGCCTTGAACCATAGTAGCCCAAACCATAACAAAGAAACCTAATGCTAAAAATACCATTGCTAAAGCAAATTTAACTGGAGATGTTGGCTCTTTGCTGCCCATTTTAACCCAAACTGACGCGATAACAGGTGCAAGCATAATAATGAACATAGCATTTAAAGATTGGAACCAAGTTGCTGGTACTTCAAAACCCATGATATTACGGTCGGTAAATTGTGAAGCGTAGATATTGAATAAGCCACCAGCTTGTTCAAAACCTGCCCAGAAAATTACTGAGAAAACACTCATGATCAAAATAACTTTAGTGCGGTCTTTTTCTTCTTTTGATAAAGCGCGTGTTTTTAAATCGTCTTGAGCTGCTTTAATCTTATGAGCAGAGGGAGTAACACCAATATCACCTAAGTAGCTTTTTGCTAATGTTAGCTGAAGTGCTAAACCAATTAACATACCACAACCTGCCGCGATGAAACCGTAATGCCAGTTAACTTCTTCGCCTAAGTAACCAACAATTAATGGTGATAAGAAAGCACCTAAGTTGATACCCATGTAGAATATTGTAAAAGCTGCATCACGACGGTGGTCACCATCTTCATATAATTCACCTACAAGGCTAGATACGTTAGCTTTAAATAAACCGTTACCACAACAAATTAAGAATAAGCCAATATAGAAGACATTTTCTTCCATACCTACGATCATTGTTTTAGGAATACCTAAAACGAAATAACCTGCAGAAAATAAAATACCACCGTAGATAATTGCTCTACGTTGACCGATAAAGTTATCGGCTAACCAGCCACCAATCATTGGCGTTAAGTATACGGCCATGGTAAAAGTACCATATAGACCAAGTGCTTCACCTGTTGTCCAGCCAAAACCACCGTCTTCAACGGTTGCTACCAAATAAAGTACCAATAAGGCACGCATGCCGTAATAGCCGAATCTTTCCCACATTTCTGTACCGAAAAGGAGAAATAGCCCCTTCGGATGTCCTAGTAATGTGCCTGATGTAGGTTTAGTCATTTAAGTTTCCTTTAAAAGATGCTCGAGATCATAATTGTTATTATTGGTTGATTGCATTCACAATGAAATGCACTAATTTACCGAGCAATATTGTATAAAATAGGTTAGTCAGCCCGTTTTATACCTTTGCTGGCATAGAAAGGCAAGTCCGAGTAGTTAATCTCTAATGAATGTTCAAGTAATTGCTTACTTTTTGTTGTTTTCTATCATGGTTTCGCAAAATAAGGTAAATTAAAAATGTAAATGAAAAGTTGCTTTAATCGTTCCTTCGTTACTGATAAACTCGGCGCTGTTTAAGTTTTATCTTGAATGTAGATAGCAACAATATTTCGTATATATAGGAAGAAATACGCGCAAATGATTAACTATATCCGTCACCTAGCGACCCTCCTGATTACCTTTACACTCTCATTGAATGCCGTTTCAGCTCAAATTAGTCCGCAACAAATTGAGCAATTTAAAAGTCTTCCCAAGTCTCAACAACAAGCCTTAGCAAAAAGTATGGGTGTTGATTTAAATGCGGTTATGGGGCAAATATCAGGTTCTAGTCAGGCAAGCGAATTATCATCCACGCCAGTTACACCGCGTTCAAATAGTGTTAGCGAATCGGCAAACCAAGGCCAAGAGGTTCCTTCATTTGAAGCAGATGAACAGTTATTTAAGCCGTTAGAGCGCTTTGGTATTGATGTGTTTTCAAATTCACCAAATACCTTTACACCGACTATGGATATTGCAATACCGGCACACTATGTATTGGGTGTTGGCGATCAGTTATCAATTCAAATATACGGTAAAGAAAATAATGAGTATGTATTACCGATAACACGCGAAGGCACAATACTTATTCCAAACGTAGGGCCAATAAAAATTGCTGGTTTGAGCTTTACTGAAATGAAGTCATTCCTTTCTGAACGAATCACTCAGCGAATTATCGGTGTTAATGTTGTCGTTAGCCTAGCAGAGCTGCGCTCTATGCGTGTTTTTGTACTAGGTGATGCCTATAAACCAGGCCCTTATACCTTAAGTTCACTTTCATCTGTAACGCATGCTATTTTTGCCGCAGGCGGTATAAGTGATATTGGTTCTTTACGAAATATCCAAGTAAAACGTGCCGGAAAGTTAATTCAAAAAGTTGATTTATACGATTTACTTATTAATGGCGATTCATCAAACGATATCCTATTGCAGTCAGGTGATGTGGTTTTTATCCCTACACAAGGTGAAACTGTTTCAATACTAGGCGAAGTTAGACGTCCAGCTATTTATGAGTTAAAGCATGGCGACAACTTTAAACAGGTTTTAGAAATGGCGGGCGGTTTGTTACCTTCAGCATTTCCCCAGTCAACTATGGTTGAACGATATAACACTAGTAGCTTACGTAGTATTGTTAACATTGACTTAACGCAACAGCGTGCTCTTGAGCAAAAAGTTAACAATGGTGATTATATTCGTGTATTGAAAAGTTCGGGTATGTATGAAAAATCGATAACTGTTATCGGTGCTGTAACACGCCCAGGTAAATACCAATGGCAACAAGGAATTAAAGTTACCGATTTACTACCTAACTTAGATTCTCATATTTTAGTTAATGCTGACCTAAACTACGGCATAGTGGTAAGGCAGTTAGATAAAGCAAGAAATATTGAAGTGTTGCAATTCAATCTAGCTAAAGCGCTAGAAAACTCAAACTCTGTCGATAACCTTGAACTTGCACCTAGTGACAAAGTATTAATATTTTCTAATGTGACTAAATATATTGATGAAAAAGTATCATTAGATGAGTTGGCTTATACCCAAGAGCAGTTATTTGCCAAAGAACGTGAATTTGCAAAAAGTCTTTATAAAGAAAAATCATTTTGGAATAAATATGGTGGTAATTCATCAAAACCTAATTTAGATGCCAATGCTGACGAAAACCAAGATCTAGTTTCTCAATCTTTAGTGCAAATTACAGATGGAAATTTACATGAAGAAGTAGAGCTTCGTGAAATGGCATTGTTTTCCCGCCATCGTTTATTAGCACCTGTCTTGAGAAAACTGCGTCAACAAGGTGCTTCAGGGCAACCAATTCAATTAATTGAAGTAGACGGGCAAGTTAAGTTCCCTGGCATATATCCATTAGCTAAAAACGCTAAGGTGAGTGATGTTGTCGCTGCTGCTGGTGGCGTAAATGAGTCTGCATATTTGGCAAGAGCTGAAGTGACTCGGAATAAACTTAGTTCAGACGGTGCAACAAAAGTATCCTTAAGTGTTGATTTAGGCTTAGCTTTGTTTGGCGATGAAAGTTCTAATATTGCCCTAAAGAGTAAAGATCGCTTGAATATCCATAAAATTCCATCATGGAGTGAAAACCATGTTGTAGAGTTAAGAGGCGAATTTGTCTTTCCTGGAAAATATACTATTAGTCGTGGTGAAACTTTAGCTGATTTAATTGTTAAAGCAGGCGGCCTGACGCAATATGCTCATCCTGATGGCTCTGTATTTACTCGTAAAAAATTGCAAGAATTAGAACAACAAAACTTATTGAAGCTTGCCGGTGATTTACGTATTGAAATGGCATCAAAATCATTAACAGAGCAAGGAACGTCAGCATCTTATGACGATGCACAAAAATTGCTTGCCGATATCACTAAATTAGAGCCAGTTGGCCGATTGGTTATCGATTTACCAAAAATTATAACGTCAACTAGTGAGAATGTGCTGCTTGAAGGTGGTGACATACTGTATGTGCCAACTAAAACAAATTCAATAAATGTTATTGGGCAGGTTCAAGTTGGCTCATCGCATTTGTTTAATAGTTCGATGTCTGCAGAAGATTACATTGCGCAAAGTGGTGGTATTAAAAAACGTGCTGATGAAGAGCGTATTTATATTATCGAAGCAAGTGGTAGTATCAAAATGATTGAGGAAAGTAACTGGTTTGCGGGTGCTTCAGATACTTCTTTAAAACCAGGTGATACTATCGTAGTGCCGCTTGATTCTGAGTACATGAATGACTTAACGTTATGGTCAACAGCAACACAAATTATCTACAATGCGGCCGTAGCAGTAGCTGCAATCAATGGTATTTAAAATAAAAATAAGCGCATATGCTAATTATAGAGTAAAAGGATAGCTAGATGATACGTGATTTAAAAGATGTAAAAATTGCCATTATAGGTTTGGGTTATGTCGGTTTACCACTTGCTGTAGAGTTTGGTAAAAAATATCAAACCTTAGGTTTTGATATTAATAAAGCACGTATCGATGAATTAAAAAACGGCACTGACAACACTTTAGAAGTCAGTGACGAAGAGCTAGCATCAACAAAAAACTTAAATTTTTCATGTGAAGTTGACGAGCTAACAAACTCTAACGTCTACATTGTTACGGTGCCAACGCCTATTGATGGTCACAAGCAGCCTGATTTAACTCCGCTAATTAAAGCAAGTGAAATGCTAGGTAAAGTGGTTGGGAAAGGAGACATTATTATTTATGAGTCTACCGTGTACCCTGGTGCTACCGAAGAAGCGTGTATTCCAGTAGTTGAAAGAATCTCTGGTTTAACTTTTAATCAAGATTTTTATGCAGGCTACTCGCCTGAGCGTATTAATCCAGGTGATAAAGAGCATCGTGTAACTAACATCTTAAAGGTTACATCAGGGTCTACTCCTGAAATTGCCACTATTGTTGATGATTTGTATCGTTCTATTATTATTGCGGGCACTCATAAAGCCAGTTCTATTAAAGTGGCTGAAGCCGCAAAGGTTATTGAAAATACGCAACGAGATGTCAATATTGCGTTGATTAATGAACTGTCTATTATTTTCAATAAACTTAATATTGATACCTTAGAAGTGTTAGAGGCTGCAGGTACTAAATGGAACTTCCTTCCTTTCCGTCCTGGATTAGTTGGCGGTCACTGTATTGGTGTTGATCCATATTATTTAACTCACAAAGCTCAGTCTGTTGGCTATCATCCCGAAATGATATTAGCTGGCCGTCGTTTAAATGACGGCATGGGCGCATACGTAGTTTCACAACTAGTAAAAAATATGCTGCACAAACGTATTCAAGTTGAAGGCGCTAACGTATTGGTGATGGGTTTAACCTTTAAAGAAAATTGTCCAGATCTTCGCAATACCAAGATTGTTGATGTTGTTAGTGAGCTAAAAGAATACAACATGAATGTTGATATTACCGACCCTTGGTGCTCAACCGAACAAGCTGAAGATGAATATAACTTGAGCTTAATTGACGAACCAAAGTTGAATAGTTATGACGCTATTATATTGGCTGTATCACACAACGAGTATAGAGCAATGGGTGCAGATGAAATTCGAGCTTTAGGTAAAAGCAATCATGTTCTTTATGACTTAAAATACATCTTGCCGAAAGGTTCAGTAGATATGCGCCTGTAATTCATCAATAAATTAGAAACTGAACAATGGAATCAACGATGTCACGATATGAAACAGTAAAAGTAGAACTAAAAAACTCGCCAAAAACTTGGCTTATTACCGGTGTGGCAGGTTTTATTGGTTCTAATTTATTGGAAACATTATTATTGCTTGATCAAAAGGTAATTGGTTTAGATAATTTTGCAACCGGTCACCAACATAATTTAGATGAAGTAGAGTCTGAAGTCACAGCAGAGCAATGGAAAAAATTTAATTTTATTAAAGGTGATATTCGAAACTTTGAAGATTGCCAAAAAGCGTTGAGTTTAAATAACGTAAATATAGACTACGTATTGCACCAGGCTGCACTTGGTTCAGTGCCACGCTCAATTGCCGATCCTATATTAACGAACTCTGCTAATATCACCGGGTTTGTAAATATGTTAACTGCTGCGAAAGATGCAAAGGTTAAAACGTTTGTTTATGCGGCGTCTAGTTCAACATATGGCGATCATCCCGCTTTACCTAAGGTTGAAGATAATATTGGTAAGCCGCTGTCTCCGTACGCCGTAACTAAATACGTTAATGAACTCTATGCTGATGTATTTCATAAAACCTATGGGTTAAACTCTACAGGGCTACGTTATTTTAATGTTTTTGGTAAACGTCAGGAACCAGAAGGTGCCTATGCTGCTGTAATTCCAAAATGGACTGCTGCAATGATAGATAATCAAGACTTGTTTATTAATGGTGATGGTGAAACCAGTCGAGACTTTTGTTTTGTTGAAAATGCAGTGCAGGCTAATATTTTGGCTGCTACGGCAGGTGATGCGGGGAAAAATCAAGTTTATAATGTCGCCCTTGGTGATAGAACAACATTAAATGAATTGTTTTCTAGTTTAGCATCAGCCCTTAATAGCAATGATGTTAAGTATACTAAAGATTCAATATATCGCGAATTTAGAGCTGGAGACGTTCGTCATTCACAAGCCGATATTTCAAAAGCGAAAGAGATACTTGGCTACGAGCCTGAATTTCGTATTCAACAAGGTATTGATAAAGCCATGCCTTGGTATATTAAATTTTTGACAAAGTTTAGTTAGTAAACTACCATACAAATCGTTACAATCTAATTGTAGAGTATTTACGTTAAAATGCGTAAAGTAAGTGTTCTACAATTCCGTTATACGGATATGACGGAGGCTTTATTTAATAATTATTTGCTTCTGTAATCCTATAGTTAAAATAACTCTGCAGTTGATTAATAGAAGTTAAATAAATGAAGTCATTTTTTACAAAAACCATCTTTTTTTCCTTATCTTTTATTGCCAGCTTCACTATTTTCTCTGCAGATATAAGCCAAGCGCAGATCGAACAATTTAAGCAACTCTCGCCTAGTCAACAACAAGCACTAGCGAAAAGTATGGGGGTTGACTTATCGAGCCTAGGAAGTCTAGGCGGCTCTGGCGAGAAAACTCAGTCATCTCCTTCTTTGAATGAACTAGTTCCGGCAAGAAGTACTGAATCAAATTCAATTGTAGAGCAGCCAGTTAATCCAACAACTCAAAGCGTACGCTCAATAGATACGCCCATTTCTATTCAAGAGGATATACAGTTTGCCTCAATAAGCCAAAAGGTGAAATTAAAACCTTTTGGTTATAGCCTCTTTGCCGGTGAACCATCAACTTTTGCACCAGTTTCTGACGTACCTATTCCCTCTAATTATGTATTAGGCCCAGGTGATACACTATCGATACAACTTTATGGTAAAGAAACCATTAGTCTTAACTTAACGCTTAATCGTCAAGGTAATATTGATATTCCGAAATTAGGACCAATAAATCTTGCTGGTCAAAGCTTCAGTGAAGCTAAAAGTTTAATTACTAGTATTATTAAAGAACGAAAAATTGGCGTTAAAAGTAGCATCTCTATGGGGGAGTTACGATCAATTCGTGTATTTGTATTGGGTGAAGCGTATAGAGCTGCTTCATATACCTTAAGTTCGCTGTCAACGGTTACTCAAGCCTTATATGCTGCTGGCGGCATTAATAGCATAGGTTCACTACGAAACATTCAAGTTAAGCGCCAAGGAAAGGTGGTTGCTGACTTAGACTTATATCAATTACTTTTACAAGGTGATACCTCTGGCGATATTAATTTAATGGCTGGTGATGTGGTTTTCATTCCTACCGTTGGAAAAACCGTTGGCGTGAAAGGGCAAGTTAATCGTCCTGCGATATATGAACTGAAAAAAGAACAAACGATTAGTGATGTTATCAACTTAGCAGGGGGAGTAACTGCCTCGGCCTATGAAAAAGTTGGTAAAATATCTCGAATTAACAGCAGTGGTTTACGCTCTGTACTGACAGTTAACTTACTTACCGATAAAAATCAAAACATTAAAAACGGCGATACGCTTGAGGTAAGCTCAGCACTTACAACGCTTGAACAAAGTGTTATCGTGAAAGGACATGTTGAACGTCCGGGGATTTACGGTTGGCACAAAAATCTAAAATTAAGTGATATTCTTCGCAGTATTAAAGACTTTAAATCACAACCTGATTTAGAATATATTTTAGTGACTCGTAAAAACCCGGTAACTGGCGAGCTTACTAACCATAATATCAATTATGCAAATTATATTAAACATAATGAAGTTGCATCAGATTTTGTGCTGAATGCTGAAGATACAGTTTATGTTTTTAACAAAAATACCAATAGAAGTAAAAGTTTAGTCCCTTTACTTAATGTGCTTAAAGCACAGGCTCAACTGAATGAATTTGCAAACATTGTTAGTATTGATGGCGCTGTGCGAAACCCTGGAACATATCCTCTTACTGTGAATGCTACTGTAAGTGACTTACTAAATGCAGGCATGGGTTATACTCAAAATTCAGAGTTAAGCTTTGCATTGCTTGCCAGAAAAGATCAACAATTAAATACGCGTGTTTTTTATGTTGATTTAGCCAATAAATCAGCAAGGACAATGGCTTTATCACCACTTGACCGACTTTTTTTATTCGACCGTAATCAACCGCGAAAGGCTCTTCTCAATAACTTGATTTTAGAATTAAATCAGCAAGCTGATAAAACACTAGCGCAAAATGTGGTAACTATTTCTGGTGATGTCCACTTTCCAGGGCAGTACCCTTATGTAATGAATATGACAAATCTCGAGTTAGTCAGTCTAGCTGGCGGGTTAAAAGAATCTAGCTACTTAGTCAATGCTGACTTAACGCGTTTTTCTCACGACGGAATTAAAAATGCTGAAATTGCTCATCAAAATATTAACTTAGACGCTGATTTTTTACTAAAGCCACTTGATACACTGCATGTGAAACGTATACCTGACTGGCAAGAAAAACGTACCATTAAACTAGCAGGTGAAGTGATTTTTCCTGGTACTTATGTACTGGAGAAAGGCGAAACATTAATCAACGTCTTACAACGTGCCGGCGGCTTAACCTCTGAGGCAGATGCTGGCGCGGCAATTTTTACCCGCGAAGCACTAAAAAGGCAAGAGGCTGAAAAAATTGCACATTTACAAGAGCAACTAGCGAGTGAAACTGCACAAATTAGCTTAACCAGTGAAGAAAATGAGAATAGTGCTGAACTAGCAGAATCTACAAGTTTATTAAAAAAATTAAATGTTGCTGAAGCTGTAGGTCGCCTAGTGATAGACCTTCCATATTTGTTAGCGAACGAAAACGTAAAAAATATTCGATTGGATGACGGTGACGCACTTTATATTCCTAAAACACGAGAGTCTCTTAGTGTCATAGGTGAAGTGCAATATGCTACATCACATCTATATAAAACAGGTTTCGACTTCGATGATTATATTGAACGCTCTGGTGGCTTAAAAACACGTGCTGACCAAGAACGTATTTATATTATAAAGGCTGATGGTTCGGTGCGACTGGCTAGCAATCGCAATTGGTTTTCAAATGAAAATGAGATGTTAGCTGCTGGCGATACCATAGTGGTGCCATTAGATTTAGAGTACAAAGACGGATTAACACTTTGGTCTGCAGTTACACAAATTATTTATAATTCTGCTGTAGCAGTAGCTGCTATTGGCAGTTTATAAAGGTTTTTGTGCTAACTGCAGTGCATAGTGATAATGAATTCGTAAACAGCTATTAATTAGTAGTGAATGGTTGTTATAATATGACCGCTTTAAGCCTAGTCGATATGAGTTGTTTAATTTTCGATTGTTGAAATGAATAAATAATATTAAATGTGAGTTATTGTGCAAAGTACTAAATTACAGGGAAAGGCTTCTCCAGAAGTGTTGGCAATGAATGTAAATACCTCTTATCTAAACCCTGAAAATGACGATGAAATTGACTTGGCTGAGTTATGGTTCGCTATATGGTCAGGTAAAGCTTTAATCATTGCGATTACTTTTTTATTCGCAGTATCATCAATTATATACGCAATTAATCAGCCAAATATTTATAAAGCATCTACATTATTAGCACCGGCAAGTGAGCAAGGTGGCGCTGGTGGCTTAGCTAAAATGGCAGGGCAGTTTGGTGGTTTAGCAAGCTTAGCAGGAATTAATTTAGGCGGTGGCGGTACCGACAAAACAGGTCTAGCGCTTGAAGTACTAAAATCTCGTCTTTTTATTGAAAAATTTATTAATAAACACCAGTTATTAGTACCATTAATGGCAGCAAAGAACTGGGATATCAACACCAATACCTTAATATTAGATGAAGAGCTTTATAGCAGCGAAAGCAAAACATGGATCAGAGAAGTAGAAGCGCCTAAAACTCCAGAGCCTTCACCATGGGAATCATTCAAAGCATTTACAGAACTATTGTCTGTTTCGTCAGACAAAGAAACTGGCATGATCACTATTACTATTGAGCATTACTCACCCGAAGTCGCTAAACAGTGGTTAATCTGGTTAGTCGCTGAAATTAATAATACCATGCGTGAGCAAGACAAGTCTGACGCTCAACGTAGTATCAATTTTTTAAGTGAGAAGTTACAAGAAACACAATTAGCTGATATGCAAACGGTTTTTTATCAATTAATTGAAGAACAAACAAAAACCATTATGTTGGCGGAAGTCTCGCAAGAATATGTGTTAAAGACTATTGATCCCGCCAATGCCCCAGACGAAAAAGCAAAGCCAAAACGTGCTCTTATTGTAGTGCTAGGTACTATGCTCGGTGGTATATTGTCGGTGCTACTTGTTTTAGTGCGTTATTTTACTAACAATACTAACTCGTCTAAAGTTTCCACGTTAAGTGAAACGCAAGGTAAATAGGAGATTAATTAGGATGATTATTGCTGCCTTTACTGCTTTTTTAAGTGCTTTCATGGCAATTAAATTATTTAAACCGTTAGCTATTGACGTAGGGTTAGTTGATAAGCCCAATGCCCGCAAACACCATGAAGGGCAAATACCACTTATTGGCGGTATTTCAATATTCGCAGCAGTGCTAGCAGCGAGCTTGCTGTGGTTACCTAATACAATAGAACTGCGTATGTATCTAATCGCATCAGCGATGATGGTCTTTATTGGTGCCCTTGATGATAAATACGATCTTAAAGTTCGTATTCGTATCGTCGGGCAAATTATTATCGCGAGTTTAATGATTTATGGTGTTGGTGACTATATTTCTAACTTAGGTGATTTGTTTGGCTTTGGTGCGATTGAATTAGGCCCTTTTGGCATTGTATTTACCTACATCGCCATTATCGTTGTTATTAATGCATATAACATGGTTGACGGTATTGACGGGTTAGTCGGTAGCTTAAGCTTAAATACTTTTACTGCCATTGCACTGTTGTTTTTAATGAGCGGTAATCATGATTACGTTAGTTATCCACTAATTCTTGCAACAGCAACTTTACCTTATTTAATGTTCAATTTAGGTTTTTTCAAAAAATATACCAAAAAAATCTTTATGGGCGATGCCGGCAGTATGTTTATTGGCTTAAGTGTTATTTGGTTACTTTCAATGGGCACACAAGGCGAGAACGCATCATTTAGACCGGTTACTGCGTTGTGGATATGTGCAGTACCATTAATGGACATGCTAGCAATCGTAATGCGTCGCTACCGTAAAGGTAAGTCACCATTTAAACCTGATCGTGATCACTTGCACCATATACTGCAACGCGCTGGCTTAAGTTCAACGCAAGCGTTAATCGCCATTTCTGTGTTTTCTGTATTAATGTCGATTATTGGGCTATTGGGTGAATATTTCCAAGTGCCAGAAAGTATCGGCTTAGTCGCGTTTATTATAGTTTTTGTACTCTACAACAAATATGCGCGCCACTTTAGTTGGAAGTATGTTGAGTAGAAAGCTTTTTTTCTTTTGGGCGAACCTGTTGGAAGAAAAATACAGATAAGCTGACGTCTCTTTGATAACAGAGGGGGAAGTTCGTTTTTCGGCAAATTTATAAAGTGGCTCAATTACAAAAGAATTTGTCTCAGGTGGTGGGATTGTCTTAGTATATGTGTTGAAAATTTTAATTATGTATGTTGTTTAATAATCTGTTTTTTTTCTATATATATTACCGTTAAATAAAAACATCAGATTGTTCTTCTTGGTTGTAGTTATAAGAAGTCAACTTTCTTGAATTTAATTCATTAAGTGCTTCAGGTTGATTTTTCTCTATCTAATGTATTAGTTGAGTAATAGGTAACATAATTTTTAATATAGGAAATAATTAATGAATAGAATAATTGTATATGTTTCAGGTACTTTTGATTTGTTTCATAGTAATCATCTAAAGATGATTGAATATGGTAAAGGTTTGGGTGATACACTCATTGTCGGTGTTAGTACGGATGAATTGGTTTGCTCTTATAAAAAACCACCAGCTGTGCCATTTGAAGAAAGAATCGCAATAGTTCAAGGCTTAAAGTATCCAGATGTTGTTATTCCTCAGCATACGTTAGAGCACGTAGATACTGTTAAAAATCTTAATATAGATATATTCGTTATTGGAGATGATTGGCAGGGAAAATATGATTATTTAAAAGATCATGGCGTGAAAGTTTTTTATTTTCCTTATGGGAAAGGTGTGTCAAGCACTAATTTAAAAAAACAAATTTATTCGGATTATAAGAAGTTACTTGAAAACTCTGATAGTCATCCAATTCCAGAGGTTGTTCGTGAAGTATAATCTTTTAATTACAGGTGGTAATGGAGATTTATCTAAAGCCTTATATGAAGAGCTAAAAGATTCATATGAAGTTTGTACACCAGCAAGAAATGAATTGGATGTAACATCCATTAAAAGCGTTAATGATTATTTTAATGGTAAAAGTTTTCATGTTGTAATCAACAATGCAGGAACACTCTATTCTTCTCTTGTAGACGATTCAGACCCCGCAAAGTGGATAAATGATATTAATGTCAATTTGGTTGGTACTTATCTTGTTTCAAGAGCTGCAATTAATTCAAATAAGTCTGTATTAATAATTAATGTGGCATCTACTGCCGCGTATAATTCTTATAAAGATTGGTCTTCTTATTGTTGCTCAAAAGCGGGAGTTTTAACCTTTTCACATTGTTTGAAAAATGATGGAATTAATGTTTATTGTTTATGTCCCGGTGCAATAGATACAAAGCTGAGAGATGGTTTGAATATAAGTAATAAAAATATTATGACTTTATCAGAAGCCATATTACCTTTTTTATCGGTTTTAAATGGTGAGTACAATACTGGCGATGTAATTTTTTATAGAAAAGGTGAGCTTGTTATAAATCCATAATTAATTTAAGCACTACGCAACTTTAAATTACTTCTATTTAAATCAGCTTAGTAAAACTAATTTTTGTTACTGAATTTCGCTAAAGAGCCCCTGTTTTTTTTGAGCTCATGATATCTTGGTGTTGAATTTATTTAAATACACTTTGCCATACAATTAAAGTTTAAACGGTTACTGTAACAAAAAGTACCAACATTTGTAGTTATGTTTCGGATATCGAATATTATTTTATAGGATTAAGAATGATTCGTTTGTACATAGGGAGAGTATTTAATTTTTTAAATAGAATTATTCCAAAACAAAATAAAAATGTCATATCAAGTTTTCCTGATTTTGATGATATGACAAGAGGACTCATCCCTTTTCTAGAGGGAAGGACAGTTATTTTACTGCGAAAGGAGGATCAAAAACCACCTGTGTGGTTACCTGATAATATCCAATACTACAAAAAAAATAGCCTTTTAGGTTTTTATCATATATTTACATCTAAAACTGTTTACTTTACTCATGGCCTGTTTGGCTTTTTCAAAGTACAAGAAGAATCGAAGCAAAAAGTGATTAATTTATGGCATGGTATGCCACTTAAAAATATTGGTCTTTTAGACGGTAAAAAAGTTCCCGTTTCGTGCCATAAAGTTTTAAGTACCTCTGTTTTGTTTCAAAGATTAATGGCAAAGGCTTTTGGTTTGAAAATAGAGGACGTATTGCTTTCGGGGTTACCAAGAAATGATATTTTACAACAAGCTACTGCTAATATTGAATTGATCAAAATTAAAAATAACTACGATAATGTATATGTCTGGTTACCGACATACAGAAAGTCTACGTTTGGTGATATAAGGCAAGATGGTGCTTGTTCTAGCTTATATGGTTTTGATGATTTTGATATCGAACGTTTGAATGAAACCCTACAAAGTAACAATGAAGTATTATTTGTAAAACCTCACCCTATGGCATCGTACGATAATAAAAGTTCGTCATATTCAAACGTTAGGATAATAGATGAGCAATGGTTGAGTCATAACAACACAAGTCTTTATGAGCTGCTTTCAATTTCTGATGGTTTATGGACGGACTATTCCTCTGTTTTTGTTGATTATATAGTAACGAATAAACCTATCCTCTTTATTGTACCTGATTTGAGTTCGTATCAAGAGTCTAGGGGCTTTACTTTTGATATAAACTCTATCGAATTACCTGGCGTATTAATTAAAACAGAAAAAGAATTATTTAGTGTATTAAACGAACCATGTGCATGGAAAAATCAATATGATGGTTCTATGTTTAATTCGATTAAATTATTCGATATAGAAATATTGCATGAAAAATAAAGTGAACAATTTTGAGCGTTTTATATGAATACTAATTTATCTAAGGAACAATTAATTTACCCAAATAAATTATTTTATATAACCAAAGCAACATTATTTCAATTTGTGTTTTTGATTTTAAGTTTTATTGTTTTTTTTAATGCAGATGATGGTTTTTCTTATGATTATCAATATTACACTTTGTACATAAAACAAATTAGTGAAAGCTCAATTGTGGCTTTAAATAATAATCGTTTTGGCCTATACGTAAATCTTGAGTATAGTACTGGAGGTATTGAGCTTGGTTTTGTTTTATTAATTAAGCTCATTTCATTTTTTTTTGAAAGCCCCGAAACTATATATGGTATTTGTGCAACATTATCACTGTATTTAAAATCTAGGGTAATGTTTTTTTTCAAAATAAAATGGGGGTGGGTACTACCTATTTTATTGTATTCGATTATATTATTAGAATCTAATGCCTTAAGGAGTGGGATCTCACTTAGCTTTTTTTTATTATCAATACAATTTTTTAGCCAAAAAAAATATTTTTTAATTCCTTTCTGTTGGCTCATATCGCTTTCACTTCACCTTCAAGCTTTCTATTTTGTTTTCTTATTTTTTGTTTTTATTATTATAAGTTATTTTGATTTGTTAAATAAACGATGGTTTTTAATATTGTCTATTATAGCTAGTTTATCTAGTGGCATGCTTATTTCCAAATTTTTACAAATTTCAGGATCGGATAAGCTAATAACTTATGCTCTTAAGGGATCCGAATCAGGAGGGTTTAATGTTGTTTCATTATTATCATTAATAACTTTACTTTGGGTTTCTTTATTAAATATTAAAAATATTTCTAGAAAAGCATTACCTGTTATTGATAGGAGTCTATATTCTGGGTTGGTTTTATTGTCTTTATCAACATTATCTATATATATTTTTTTAACAAGTGTTGCCGTTATAGGCGACCGCCTTTGGCAGTGGGGTTTTATCATTTTCTGTTTCACATATTTCGGATTTTTTCAGAGAAAAAACTTTATATTGAGTAAATGGTTGGTTTTGTCTTGTTTACTGGTAAATCTTGTTAATATCACTATCAGATATCCCCTGTCTAATTTTCTATATCCTATTCTTCCATATATTAACTTAAGTAATTCTTTAAACTAGAGTTTCGTATGAGAAATAAAAAATGACTATTCCAAAAAAGACAGTTTTTTCTTTAGCTAACTTAAAATATAGTGTGCTATCACAAATACTGGTCATTATTTTTGGTGTTATAAGGGCTATCGCTATTCCTGCGTATCTAGGCGTAACTGACTTTGGTTATTGGCAAGTTTATCTTTTATATGTTGGTTTTGTGGGAGTACTTTCGTTAGGTTTTAATGATGGTATATATTTACGTTATGGTGGCATAAATCAAAATGATTTACCTTGGAGTTTACTGAGAAGTTCGTTTGTTTATTATCTTATGACACTTTGTTTACTATCTTTATTTTTTTTAGTTATTTTACAACAAACAGAAATTAACCATAACAAGTACTTATCATTAACCTATGTCATTATTAATATAACATTAGTAGGTTGTTCGTCATTATTTTTATTTATATTTCAAACCACAAATCAAATAAAAAAATATAGCGTTTATATACTAATAGATAAAATTATTTTTATCTTAGTGCTTGCTATTATGTTGGTTTTCGATGGTTTAGACTTTGAATCTTTAATGATTCTAGACTGCACGACTAAACTACTATTAGTTATTATAATGCTAGTTGATTGCCGTGAATTTATAGTAGGAAAATATTCGTCATATAGTGATGGTTTCTTTGAATTTTGTAGAAATTTGAGCGTGGGTATCAAACTTATGTTGGCCAATTTAGCTAGTATGTTGGTTCTAGCAATAAGTCGTTTCTTTTTGGAAGAGTTTTATACAATTGAAGAGTTTTCGATGTATTCATTTGGTATTACGCTAACTAATCTAGTGCTGTTGGCCGTTAGTGGAGTATCCGTTATGCTTTACCCTGCGTTAAAACAGCTTAAAGAAGACAGATATAAAGCTGCCTACATAAGCCTGTCAGAGTTAACTTCATTATTTCTTGCTATTTCAATTGGAGCATATTTCCCTATTTATTATTTTATTTTCAACTGGATGCCTGACTATAGCCAGGTGTTGGATTATTTTAATGTGTTGTTTGTGCTTATGCTTTTTCAAGTTAAGCAGCAATTAGTAATTAATACATTTTATAAAACATTAAGAAAAGAAAATGCCATGTTAATTGCTAATATTGTTTGTGTGGTATTAACTATCGCACTATCAATATTTGTGGTGTTTTATAGTAAAACAGTAACAATGGTAGCATTAGCGTTATTACTGACTATAATATATCGCGTTTATCAATCTGATCGTTATCTTCGCGGTTTATTGGCAATAAAAAGTCAACTAATTATTACCAAAGAAATTATTTTATTTGTATTGTTTATTATTCTAACAAATACCGTTTCTATACAAATTTCATTATTAATATATATTACTTTTATTATGCCCTATTTATTTAGTGCGCGATTCAAAATTAAGAGGTTATACATGGGGTTGAAGGATTTCAAATGAAACATTTAGTGTTTTTGGTTGGTGGTTATTATCCTAATTTTTCTGCAGTTGGTAATTGTGCAGAAAAAATAATAAATAAATTAAAAGACGATTATAAAATAACTGTCATCTCGATTAAAGGGGACATAGAGTCAGCTAAAGTTGAAGAGTTTGATGGATATAAAATCTCTAGAGTTGAAAGTCAATATCAAAATAAATTAAATTTTTTACAAAATAAAATTCAAAACGGCGGTAATGTTATATATAAATTAGGAGTTTATTTAACTCGATTGGCTAATTTAGGTAAGTTTTTACTCAAAAAGGAAAGCATTGATAGCGATCTTGTCCATTCATACTTTGATGAATTATCTAAATTAAACAGCCAAAATAAAATAGACGCCATTGTACCATTAGTTTTCCCTTTTGAGACTGTATTAGCAGCTATTGATTTTAAAAAACATATAGCTGATGAGGTAAAACTTTTTCCTTATTTATTTGATAATTTTGCTGCTAGTGTAAGTTTACACAGATTTAAAATAAATAGAGCGATTAAATACAACGCTAACGTTAAATTAGAAGGTTTGCTATCCAAGTACTCTAACACGATTTTTGCAATGCACCCGTTGACGGATTATTTTAAGCGACACTTTAATCAAGACTTAGTCAGTAAAATTACATTTTTAGAACATCCATTATTGTTTAAACGTAGTAGTGTTACAGTCAATCAATGTGTAGATGATAAAATATTACTTACATATACTGGCGGATTATTCAAGCGCGTTAGAACTAGTGATGGTATTTTGGATTTTTTATCTGAGGTAAATGAAGTACAAAAATTTAAAGTTAATTTTTACTGTTTTGGCAACGACTTAATCGCTATTGATAAATACTCAAAAAACAGCCCTGAAATATTCAGTAATTTTGGTAAAGTTTCGAGAGATATAGCTGAGACTGCTATTTCAAACTCAGATATTTTAATTAGTATAGGCGATATGGAAGGCAAACAGTTATCAAGTAAAATATTTGATTATCTCTCCATGGGAAAACCAATTCTTCATTTTTCTTATGTTGAAGATTGTGTAAATGCTAAGTTGTTGGAGCGTTATCCTTTAGCTTTTGTAGTTTGTAAGCGCAATAAATATTCTAATCTTCAAATTCAAGAATCAGTTAGATTTATAAAACAAACAAGTGGAAGTTGTATGCCATTTTCTGAGGTAGAAAAACTGTACCCAGAGGCTTTACCAATAACTTCAGCAAATATATTTAAGCAAAAGATAGAAAGTTAGTACACATTTAATTGAATTAAAAATGAATTTTAATTAAACAGTTGGTATTGGTTAATAACAAATATTACATTAATGATATGTTTTATGATGTTCAAAGTTTACAGATAACTCTGACTTTATGACTAATTTATTTTTATCAATGTTTTTTAACGAAAAATACGGGAATAATAATGGTTAAGCGTTTTATATTATATGCGCCTAATGTACACACTGGGGGAGGAGTAGTTTTACTTCAATCGATCCTGCTTTCATGGCCTATTTCTCAGAAAATAAGGGCATTTCTTGATATTCGTGCGAAAAATGAAATTATGTTACCCGATAATATTGATGTTTCGTGGGTAAGACCTTCGATAATATCTAGATTAAACGCAGAAGTCGATTTATTTAGGATTGCAAAAAAAAAGGATCTGGTATTCTGTTTTCACGGTTTGCCTCCACTCTTTCCTATTGTGAGTGAGGTTCTTTTATTCCAGCAAAATAGAATTCACTTAGGTCTAGATCCGCTATCACAATTTTCATATAAAGTAAGATTAAGGTTGTTGGGCGAACGTACAATAAGTAAAGTTTTCAAAAAAAGAGTAACTCAATATATAGTTCAAACACCTTCAATGAAAAAAGCGCTTATAGAATGGTATTCTGATATCAAGACCCCCCCTAAAGTAGATGTGTTTCCTTTTTTTGATACTTTGAGTTTACCGAGTAATCATTCCCGTAGCAGTTTGACTAATGTCTGGGATTTTATTTATGTTGCAGATGGAGTCGCACACAAGAATCATCTACGATTGTTAGACGCATGGGTAATGCTAGCAAAGGAAGGTTTGTTTCCATCGTTAGCTGTAACGCTGACTTCACGAGATGAATTACTTATTGAACGGTTTAAAGCTATTACGGCTAAGTTTAGTTTGAATATAGTTAATTTAGGGCAGTTAAATAGAGATGAAATTGGAGAACTTTATAGCATGACGGAAGCTTTAGTTTTTCCGTCAACTTCGGAATCTTTTGGCCTCCCTTTAATTGAAGCTAGCCAAGCAAATGTGAAGATCGTAGCGTCCGAATTAGACTTTGTAAGAGATGTTTGTTCTCCGGTTGAAACTTTTGATCCTTCATCAGTTATATCTATTTATAGGTCAGTGAAGCGATATTTAAGATCCGAAAATAAACCTCTTAAAATACATTCAGCAAAAGAATTTATAGATGAATATGTTATTAAATAGTTTTTAGTTTTTAGTTTTTAGTTTTTAGTTTTAGGATAATATTATGTTTAAAAATAAAGTATTAATGATCACTGGCGGAACAGGATCTTTCGGCAATGCAGTTCTTCGCCGTTTTTTAGATTCTGATATAAAAGAAATCAGAATATTCTCACGTGATGAAAAAAAACAAGATGATATGCGTAAAAACTTCAATTCAGATAAGTTGAAGTTTTATATCGGTGATGTAAGAGATTACCAGAGTGTTGCAAACTCTATGCGAGGTGTTGATTATATTTTTCATGCTGCAGCATTAAAACAAGTCCCATCTTGTGAGTTTTACCCGTTAGAAGCAGTTAAAACTAACGTGCTAGGCACTGAGAATGTACTTGAAGCGGCAATTGCACATAACGTAAAAAATGTCGTTTGTTTAAGTACTGACAAAGCCGTGTATCCAATAAATGCTATGGGTACATCAAAAGCAATGATGGAAAAAGTTATTGTAGCTAAGTCTCGCAATGTACCTGAAGGGATGACTGTTTGTACTACTAGGTATGGTAACGTTATGGCCTCACGTGGTTCAGTTATCCCATTGTTTGTCCGTCAAATTATAGAAAATAGTCCTATCACTATTACCGACCCTAATATGACCCGCTTTATGATGACCTTAGATGATGCTGTTGATTTAGTTATCCACGCTTTTAAAAATGGTGTAAATGGCGATATTTTTGTACAAAAAGCCCCTGCTGCAACCATTGATGTGTTAACTAAAGCTATTTTTAGCTTAATGAAAAAACCTGAACATAAAGTTAATGTTATTGGCACGCGTCATGGTGAAAAACTATTTGAAGCTTTATGTAGCCGAGAAGAGATGTTTGTAGCGCAAGATCAAGGCGAATATTATCGAGTACCATCTGATAATCGTGACTTGAATTATTCAAAATACTTTGAAGAAGGTGAAAAAGACTTATCTAAAGTAGAAGATTATAATTCACATAATACTCATCGTTTAGATGTCGAAGGAATGAAAACATTGTTGCGCAAGTTAGATTTTATGCGTGAAATAGAAGCCGGAAACTTAATTGTTCCTGAAGGCGTTTAAATGAAAGTACTAATTATTGGCGCAACAGGTATGCTCGGTTATAGTCTATTCAGTAATTTGAGTGACTATAGCGAGTTAGATGTTTATGGCACAGTTAGAAGTATAAAAGGTAAAGAATTTTTTTTCACCGAAAAGTTAGATAAATTAATTACAAATGTTGACGTAAGCAATATAACAGAGCTAGAAGCTGCAATAGTAAATGTAAAACCTAATATAGTAATTAATTGTATTGGTTTAATTAAGCAACATGGCATCTCTAAACAACATGTCGATGCTATTTCTATTAATTCACTTTTACCTCATCAGATTGCCGCTATCTGTGACCGTTTTGATGCTAAACTTATACACTTTTCAACAGATTGTGTTTTTACAGGTGATAAAGGTGATTACTTAGAATGTGATATGCCAGACGCTCAAGACTTATATGGGAAAAGTAAATGCTTAGGTGAAGTTGATTACGCGCCGCACCTAACACTGAGAACGTCTATTATTGGTCATGAATTATCTTCAAATGTTAGTTTAATTGATTGGTTTTTATCGCAAGATGGAAACACTAAAGGATTTTCTAAGGCAATATTTTCAGGTTTACCTACTTGTGTTATCGCTAAAATTATTGCCGAAAATATTATTCCCCATATAGATATAACTGGCTTATATCAACTCAGTGTTGACCCTATAGATAAGTATTCTTTGTTAAAATTAGTTTCTTCAATATATGACCAAAAAATTGATATTGAAGAATCAACAGAACTTGTTATTGACCGTTCGTTAAATTCTCAACGCTTACGTGACAAAATAAATTTTCAAGTACCAACCTGGGATACATTAATCTCAGCGATGAATAGTGATTATAAAAAAAGGTATCAAGGACACACATGCAAAAATTAAAAGTAGTAACTATTGTTGGCACTCGACCAGAAATTATCCGTTTGTCTCGAACTATCGACAAACTAGATAAATATTGTGAACATACATTAGTTCATACGGGGCAAAACTATGATTATGAGCTAAATCAAATATTTTTTGATGATCTTGGTATTAGATCTCCAGATGTATTTTTAGAATGTGCAGGAAAAAGTGCTGCCGATACAATGGCACAAGTTATTGCGAAGTCAGATGAAATGTTTGCTAAAGTAGCACCAGACGCATTACTTATATTAGGCGACACAAATAGTGCACTTTCGGCTGTTTCTGCTAAGCGTAGAAAGATCCCCATTTTTCATATGGAAGCGGGTAATCGTTGTTTTGATATGCGTGTGCCGGAAGAGATAAATAGAAAAATCGTAGATCATATTTCAGATATCAATATGCCGTATACAGATATAGCTCGAGAGTACCTTTTGAGTGAGGGCTTAAAACCTGAGTTTATAATTAAAACAGGTAGCCCTATGGACGAAGTTTTAGCATATTATAGCGATAAAATTACAACAACTGATGTCGTTTCACGATTAGGTTTAGCACAAAGTGGATATTTCGTTGTTAGTGTGCATCGTGAAGAAAATGTAGATTCAGCAAGCAACATTCATAAGTATGTTGAAGTATTAAATACTTTAGCTACAAAATATAAATTACCTATTATTGTTTCAACACATCCTCGAACACGAAAGAAAATTGATGCTTTAAATTTGAAGTTTGACCCATTAGTTCAACTTTTAAAACCATTAGGCTTTTCTGATTATGTTCGTTTGCAATGTGATGCTAAATTAGTATTGAGTGACAGCGGCACTATCACAGAAGAATCATCAATAATGAATTTTCCAGCAATAAATATACGTGAAGCCCATGAAAGACCTGAAGGTTTCGAAGAAGGTGCTGTGATGTTTACTGGAATGGAGATTGATCGTATATTACAGGCAATTGAAATTCTGGAAGATCAAAAGTCAGGTTCAGAGCGTTCAATAAATATAGTGAAAGACTACATTGCACCAAATGTTTCAGATAAAGTGGTTCGCACAATTACAAGTTATACCGATTATGTTAATAAATTTGTTTGGAAAAAAAGTTAATGCATTTTGCATTTGTTATTGATGACTACTTACCTGATAGCACAAGAGTTGGTTCAAAAATGTTACATGAACTTGCTCTTGAATTTCTGGATAAAGGTTACCAAGTAACGGTCATAACTCCAAATACGCAAGTAAACTCTCCAGCGTTAGTAGAAGAAAATATTGATGGGGTGAATATTTGGCGCTTCAGAAATGGTCCTGTTAAAGATATTGGTAAAATAAAAAGAGCTATTAATGAAACCTTAATGTCCTTTAATGCTTGGCGGTCTATATCTTCTCGAGTTAAAAGTAATACGTTTGATGGTGTTGTTTATTACTCACCTTCAATTTTTTTTGGCCCTTTAGTTAAAAAAATCAAGAATAAATGTAAGTGTAAAGCATATCTTGTTCTGAGAGATCTATTTCCACAGTGGGCTATAGATGCTGGAATGATCAAAGAAAAATCTTTAATTACTCGATATTTTAGATTTTTTGAGTCAATTAATTATAACAATGCTGATTCTATCGGTTTGATGTCAACAAAAAACCTTCAATTATTTCAATCGATTCACCCTAACCTAAATAATGCACATGTACTCTTTAATTGGGCATCACCACAACCATTTTCTGGTTCACGAGTGAATAAAAATATTCGTGAAGAACTTGGGATTGAAGATAAGGTTATATTTTTTTACGGCGGAAATATTGGTCATGCGCAAGATATGGCTAATTTGATTCGTTTAGCTAAAGGTCTTAAAGAGTATGTGGAAGCTCATTTTTTGTTTATTGGTCAAGGCGATGAAGTTGAGTTGATTAAAAAGCTTGTCGATGAATATAAATTGGAAAATGTAACTATTTTACCGTCTGTTTCGCAGCTTATCTTTAAAGAGATATTAGCAGAAGTTGATGTTGGTTTATTTTCTTTGGCAAAAAATCATACCGCGCATAATTTTCCTGGTAAATTATTAGGCTACATGGTTGAGTCTATACCTATTCTTGGCAGTGTTAATTTAGGGAATGATTTACAGGATATTGTCAACAGCACTGATTCGGGTCATGTATTTATTAATGGTGAAGATGATAAGTTATTAAACGCTGCTAAAGTATTATTAGATGAGCCAGATGTGCGTTTTAAGCAAGGAAAAGCGTCATTTAAGTTATTAGAAGAATATTTTTCAGTAGCTTCAGCAACTAAGTTGATTCAAAAAGAACTGATGAATTAATATGTGGGTAGAGTTTATCATGATTGTTTTTCTATTTAGGTTTAAGCTAAACTTTTAGCTTAAACCTACTACTAGATATTGATGTTCCTAATGGAAAATTTCCGCAATAGACTTAATCTTCCTTCTCACCTTTTTTGTGGATAAACGATTTTTTTTGATATCGTTTCTTTATAATGGCAATATAAAATAGAGCAGTTTAAATAATAATTAAGGATGAAAATGGCGAGCAGAATTAAAAAAGCCGTAATACCAGTAGCTGGTTTAGGTACACGTATGTTACCGGCAACAAAAGCCATTCCAAAAGAAATGCTACCAATTGTTGATAAACCGTTAATTCAGTACATCGTAAATGAATGTATTGCTGCAGGTATTAAAGAAATTGTGTTAGTTACGCATTCTTCAAAAAATGCGATAGAAAATCATTTTGATAAATCATTTGAGCTTGAAACGACGCTAGAAAAGCGTGTTAAACGTCAGTTATTAGATGAAATTCAAGCGATTTGTCCTAAAGATGTGACCATTTTACATGTGCGTCAAGGTGAAGCTAAAGGTTTAGGCCATGCTGTTTTGAAAGCGCGACCTATTATCGGTAATGAACCTTTTGTTGTTGTGCTACCTGATGTGATTTTAGATGACGCTACCGCCGACTTAAAAACAGAAAACTTATCAGCAATGTTAACGCGCTATAACGAAGTTGGTGGCTATAGCCAAATTATGGTTGAGCCTGTACCAATGGATATGGTCAGTAACTATGGTGTTGTTGACTGTGGCGGTGTTGAGTTCGGTGCTGGTGAATCTCAGCCAATGACGGCTGTGGTAGAAAAACCTCCCGTTGAAGAAGCGCCATCTAATTTAGCCGTTGTGGGTCGTTATGTACTTTCAGAAAAAATTTGGGACTTATTAAAAATCACCCCTCCTGGCGCTGGTGATGAAATTCAGTTAACCGATGCTATTGCAATGCTAATGGAGCGCGAAACCGTTGAAGCGTTTCATATGGCAGGTAAGTCACATGACTGTGGCTCTAAACTTGGTTACATGAAAGCTAATGTTGAGTATGGTTTGCGTCATCCTGAATTTGCTGAAGAGTTCACCGCCTACATAAAAGAATTACAGCTGTCAGTTTAACGCTGTAGCTTTTAGTAAACGTTTAAAAACAAAAAGCTAAACATAGCAGTAAGCTATCAATTATAAATAGAGTCGAATTTTGACTTATTTTTTGGCTGATAGTTTTTATGCCTACTTTTTTAGAGATTTATATGGATATTGGATATTTAACACAGCTTAGTACTTTGGCATCATCACGTAACTTGTTTTCGTTATTTAAGGATGATGCGCGTAGTGATAAATTTTCATTGTCTGCCGCTGGATTACATTTAGATTATGCTAAGCAAAATATTACCGATGGTGAACTTAAGGATTTATTGTCTTTAACAGAGCAAGCAAAACTTTCAGAGAAAATTTCTGCGCAGTTTTCTGGTGATGTATTAAATAATACCGAACAACGCTCGGTTCTGCATACTGCCCTTAGGGCGCCTGAACCTGTTAAAAACGATGTGTTAGGTGTTCAAGCGCAAGAGGTTATTGAAACTGATGCTAAAATGGCAAGCATTGTCGATGATGTACAAACTGGTAACGTACGATCCATTACGGGTGAAAAGTTTACCGATATTTTAGCGATAGGTATTGGCGGTTCATATTACGGTGTTAAAGTCGCACTTTCTGCTTTAGTTCCATATCATCAACAAGGTTTAAAAGCACATGTATTGGCTAATGTAGATGGTGATGCCGCGCAAGAAAAGTTTAATAAACTTAATCCTGCTACAACACTTGTTGTTGTGATCTCGAAAACCTTTACTACCCAAGAAACATTACTGAACGCTACTATTGTTAAAGAATGGATGCTTAAAGCTGATAGGAATATCAGTACTTCTGCATCACGTATTATTGGCGACGACATCATTAGTCAACATTGGTATGCCGTAAGCACTAATATTCCTGCTGCGACAGCATTTGGTATTAAGGAGGAAAACATTCTTCCTATGTGGGATTGGGTTGGCGGTCGTTTTTCTCTTTGGTCGGCTGTCGGCTTGCCGTTAGCGTTGGTTATCGGCAACAAACATTTTAATGACCTTAAAGCTGGTGCCTATTTGATGGATCAGCACTTTCAGCAGGCTCCATTTGAACAAAATATGCCAGTTATTATGGCCATGTTAGGTATTTGGAATCGCAACGGCTTAGGTTATCCAAGCTTAGCAATTTTACCATATAACCATGCGCTTAGAGCGTTACCTGGTTATTTGCAACAAACCGATATGGAAAGTAACGGTAAGTCCGTCACTAACGATGGTGAACAACTTGACTACTTAACTGCTCCTGTGGTTTTTGGCCAAGAAGGCACAAATGGTCAACATGCCTTTATGCAGTTAATGCATCAAAGCGCAGATATTATTCCAACTGATTTTATTTTATCGCTGGCACCGACAAGTGAGTTTTTAGCTAACCACGATGCCTTAGTTGCTAACTGTTTTGCTCAGAGTGAAGCTTTAATGCAAGGTAAAACTTTAGTGCAGGCTAAAGCTGAGCTGCTCACATCAGGTGCTGATGAAATGGAAGCTAATAGGCTTGCGAGCCACAAAACCATGAAAGGTAATACTCCTAATAATACTATTTTAATGGAGCAGCTAGATCCTAAATCGTTAGGGGCATTATTGGCTTTGTACGAGCATAAAATATTTGTTCAAGGCGTTATCTGGCAAGTTAACTCTTATGATCAATGGGGTGTTGAATTAGGTAAACAGTTAGGTAAAGAAGTACTTAATGTTATGGCAAAGCCTATGGCTGACATTGAAAGTGAAACATTATCTTCTTCATCTTTGTCGCTTATTCGTCGTTATAAAAACAACTTGGAAAACACCTCAAGCTAGTTCACTAATCACTACTACACCTATCCTTTATATCTTTTTAGTATAAACAAGCTTTTACTTATATGGATAATGCTTGATTGCTGTGGCATGATATTTACCAATATTATGTCACCACCTTTAGTGAACAGCGATGCATTTAACACACTTACAAAAGCTTGAAGCCGAATCTATTCATATCATTCGTGAAGTAGCCGCAGAGTTCGATAACCCTGTAATGCTTTACTCTGTTGGTAAAGATTCTGCCGTATTACTACATTTAGCGCGCAAAGCTTTTGCTCCCGGCAAGATCCCTTTTCCTCTTCTTCACGTTGACACTAATTGGAAATTCAAAGAGATGATTGAATTTCGTGATCAAATGGCAAAAGAGTATGGTTTTGATTTATTAGTTCATCAAAACCCAGAAGGTATGGCTATGGGGGTTGGTCCATTTACCCATGGCAGTGCCACGCATACCGATATTATGAAAACCCAGGGCTTGAAACAAGCACTAGATCAATATGGCTTTGATGCAGCTTTTGGTGGTGCACGTCGTGATGAAGAAAAGTCACGAGCGAAAGAACGTGTGTATTCTTTTCGAGATAAAAATCATCGTTGGGATCCAAAAAGCCAACGTCCTGAGCTTTGGAATGTTTATAACGGGAAAGTAAATAAGGGTGAAAGTATCCGTGTCTTCCCTTTATCGAACTGGACTGAGCTAGACATTTGGCAATATATCTATTTAGAAAACATTCAAATTGTTCCGTTATATCTAGCTGAAAAACGTCCTGTGGTTGAACGTGATGGCACTTTAATTATGGTTGATGATGATCGTATGCCAATTGGTGATGACGAAGAAGTACAAATGAAAAGTGTACGCTTTAGAACTCTTGGCTGTTATCCATTAACGGGTGCGGTTGAATCAACAGCAACAACATTGCCTGAAATAATTCAAGAAATGCTACTAACAAAGACTTCCGAGCGACAAGGGAGGGTGATTGATCATGACTCTGCTGGTTCGATGGAGAAAAAGAAAATGGAAGGATATTTTTAAAACTCCGTTTTAAAAATAGTTATAAGTTTGAAGCTTTCAGCTTTCAGTAAAAACAAGGAAAAGAAAGTTTGACGTTTTAAGCTATCAGCTTTCAGTAGAAACAAGTGCCATACTGATGGTTTAGGATTTACTGAAAGCTTTAAACTTATAGCTTACGGCTATGTCTGATAGCTTAAAGCTTTGTCTTAACAGGGATTTGTTATGAACTTTGAGAAACTGGACGTATGGAAAAGAGCCGCGAGGCTATCAGCCGAAATATATAAACAAACGGCTTCATTACGAGACTTTGGTTATAGAGATCAAATAACACGTTCTGGTTTGTCTGTACCCAGTAATATTGCTGAAGGCATGACGAGAGAAACGTCAAAAGATAAAAGACACTTTATCACTATTGCTAGGTCATCTTTGGCTGAGTTAAGAACACAAATTTATATTGGCATTGATATCGGTTACTTACCAAAAGAAAAGGGCCGAGATTGGATTAAAGAAACAGAAGAATTATCAGCCATGTTAACCGGGCTGAGGAACTCGATTTAAGAAAAGAAGCGGTAAGCAATCAGTTTTTAGCTGTCAGTAAAAACAAGTGCCACACTGATGGTTTTAGGTTTTAACTGACAGCTTTGAACTTCCAACTTACAGCTATTTTTATTAGGAATAATAATGACAGATTCACCCAGAACAGATGTAGGTACAAGCGATTTACTTGAAACCGATATTGAAGCTTATTTGAAGCAGCATGAAAACAAAGAAATGGTGCGATTTTTTACCTGTGGCAGTGTTGATGATGGAAAAAGTACCTTAATAGGTCGACTTCTACATGACTCTAAGATGATTTTTGAAGATCAGCTTGCTGCGATAGAAAATGATAGTAAAAAATCAGGCACGACAGGTGAAGCGATAGATTTAGCTTTATTGGTTGATGGTTTGCAATCAGAGCGTGAGCAGGGCATTACTATTGATGTTGCTTATCGTTACTTTGCGACCGATAAACGCAAATTTATTATTGCTGATACTCCTGGCCATGAACAATACACTCGTAACATGGCTACCGGCGCTTCAAACTGTGATTTAGCGATTATTTTGATTGATGCTCGTCATGGCGTTCAAGTGCAAACACGTCGCCATTCATTTATTTGCTCTTTGTTGGGTATTAAGCATGTATTAGTTGCTGTGAATAAAATGGACTTGGTTGATTTTAGCCAAGAACGTTACCAAGATATTAAGAAAGAATACCGAAAATTTGCCGATGACTTAGCATTTGATGATGTTCGTTTTGTGCCTATTTCTGCTCTTAATGGCGATAATGTTGTTGAAGAAAGTGCCAATATGTCTTGGTATCCTGGTGCGACAATGATGAAATTGTTGAACACCATTAAAGTTGATGAGCAAAAAGATTTCACTCAATTCCGTCTACAAGTGCAATACGTTAATCGCCCTAATTTAAACTTCAGAGGTTTTGCTGGTACGGTTGGCTCTGGTCATATTCGTGTTGGTGATGAAATTGTTGCTTTGCCTTCAGGTAAAGAAAGTACGGTAAAGTCGATAGTTACGTTTGAAGGCGATTTAGAACGTGCTGATCAAGGTATGGCTATAACATTAACCTTAGAAGATGAAATAGATATTAGTCGCGGTGAGATGATTGTCAAAAAAGGCAATGTACCTACATCAGCTAAGGAATTAAGTGCCACCGTTGTTTGGATGCACGAAGATGAATTAGAGCCTGGGCGAGAGTACTATATTAAACACGGCAGTAAACTTACGACAGGGCACGCCCTTAGTATTCGTCATCGCATTGATGTTAATACGCTCGAAGAGTCAGCTGTTGATCAATTATCATTGAATGAAATAGGTGTTGTTAACCTAGAAACTTCTGAAGCCTTACATTTTGATGCTTACAACGATAATAAAGCCACTGGTGCCTTTATTATTATCGATAGACTAAGCAATATTACTGTCGGTGCCGGTATGATTAACGGTGCGTTAGAATCACAGCAAGAACACCAGTATTCTGACTTTGAAAAAGAACTGAATGTACTTGTGCGTAAACACTTCCCTCACTGGGGTGCTCGTGACTTGTTAAAGCAATAACGTGCAAATTTTTATTTATTCACATCAATTGGTAAGGTCACTGTAGTGCTTTGGACTCAGTGGCTTTTTGTGGTGATATTTTTTACAACATTACTGGCACTTGTTCGCTTTCCAAATAGTCCTGAAAGGGTGTTTGGTAGCGCAACATTGGCGTGCCTAGCAACCTCCTTTATTTCTTCAACCGATATTTTAAATAATGCAGTGAACCCTGGGCTTGTGACATTATTGTTATTAGTTTTGTGTTCGTTTGCCTATGAGCGTACCAGTATTCTAAGACGAGTATCAGCCTTAATGCTTAGCGGCAATGTAAAAACCGCTAGTGTTAAAACCTTAGTTTTTACTGCACTTAGTTCAGCGCTAATAAGTAATACCGCTGTTGTTGCGACCTTAATTTCTACTGTTAAAAAGAATACGCTAGTTAACCCTGGAAAATTACTTTTACCACTGTCGTTCGCCGCAATTTTAGGCGGAACATTAACCTTAATTGGTACATCAACAAACCTGATTGTTAATTCACTATGGATAGAACAAGGTGAAAAGAGTCTTGGTTTTTTCGACTTTAGCCTTGTAGGTATTGTTGCGTTAACCGTTTGTTTGTTGATTATTTTAGTTAGACAAAATACCTTAACTGACATGGGTAATGAGCAATTAAAGGCGAAAGAATATTTAGTTGAAGCACAAGTTAAAAGTCATTCAAAACTAATTGGAAAAAGCATTGAAGATAATGGTCTACGAAACCTAGATGCTTTATTTCTGGTTGAACTAGTTCGTGAAGGGCGTTTAGTATCGCCGGTCGCGCCTGATGAGGTTATTCAACAGCATGATCGACTTATTTTTAGTGGCGACATCAGTAAAGTTTTAGTATTGCAACAGTTTGACGGTTTAGCATTATTTGCCGAGCAAGATGGCTTGTTGCGAGAAAATCTGACCGAAGTATTGATTAAACCGGATTCAGCGATTGTTGGTAAAACCTTAAAAACGGCAGGATTTCGCGCGCGATTTGATGCCGCAGTTGTGGCTATTCACCGAGAAGGTGCGGCCCTTTCAGGTAAGCTTGGCGAGATAAAAATTCAAGCTGGCGATTTTCTGGTATTAGCCGTTGGTAATGACTTCAGTGCTCGAACAAATTTAAGTAAAAACTTCTATATACTTTCCGGTCACACACCTGACAGCATGCTTTCTGGCTGGCGAGATTCCTTAGCAATATTTGGTTTTATTATTGCAATTGCTGTAACTTTATTTACGCCGATTACTTTACTTTCAAGTTTAATGTTTTATATCGCGGTACTCATTTTAACTGGCTGTTTAACCGTTAATGAAATTAAGCGTAGATTTCCTATTGAAATTTGGTTAATTGTGCTTGGTGCATTAACCTTAGCGCAGGCTTTTGAAAATAGTGGTGTAGCAGGTGTTTTTGCCGGAAAAATCGAATTATTGTTGGCTGACCAAAGTGCGATTATTGCACTTGTGGTCATCTTTTTTATCACCTTGTTACTCACTGAAGTTATCACTAATAGTGCGGCTGCAGCGTTGGTTTTCCCTATTGCATATAGTATTGCTATAGGACTAGGGGTAAACCCATTACCATTAGTGATGGCCGTCGCATTTGGCGCAAGTGGCAGTTTTATTAGCCCGTATGGTTATCAAACTAATATTATGGTGTTTAATGCCGGTAACTATAAAATATCAGACTTTATAAAATTTGGTTGGCCGATCACCGCCGCATATAGTGTCGTTGTATTGACCATGTTGCCGTTGGTTTATTCATTTTAACTACAGCTCAATTGTTCTGAAATAATTATATCGAAATAAACAGCTAAATAAATTGGAAAAATATGAAAACTGAAAATACCGTTTGGCATGCCCAGCAAGTAGATAAGCAGCAACGATCTGAACTTAAACGGCAACGTGCATGTTTACTCTGGTACACAGGTCTTAGTGGCTCAGGTAAATCAACCATTGCTAATGTCGTTGATGCTATGCTTTTTGAGCGAACATGCCATAGTTATTTACTCGATGGTGATAATGTTCGTCATGGTTTAAATGGCGATTTAGGTTTCAGTGATGAAGACAGAGTTGAAAATATTCGCCGAATTAGTGAAGTTGCTAAGCTGTTTGTTGATTCAGGGTTAATTGTATCTACGGCTTTTATTTCGCCATTTCGTGCGGACCGAGCGTTAGCTGAGAGCAAGTTAGCCTCAGATGAATTTATTGAAGTCTTTATTGATACACCAATAGAGGTTTGTGAACAGCGTGACCCGAAAGGTTTATATAAGCTTGCTAGAGCAGGTGAAATTAAAGATTTTACCGGTATAGATTCTGCTTATGAAGCTCCAGAAAAAGCCCAAATACATATCAGCACTGCTGATAAAACTATTGAACAATGTGCGAAGCAAGTGATTGATTATCTTATTGAAAAAGGCTTTATTGCTGAAAATGTTTAAAGCGATAAGATAAGAGCATAGCTAAGGATCTAGCTTAAAACTTGTCTGTTTTCAGTTCTCAGTAAAGCCGATAACCAGAACCAAGAGCAAAACCAGAAGTGTGACGCTTGGTTTTAACTGACAGCTGACAGCTTCAAACTGACAGCTAATAACTTATTTATAGCTTTCTTAGGGGCTTTCATGCACTTTGATGTATTTAATGGCGATGCTGATGGCATTATTGCTTTGCTACAATTACGACTTGCCGAGCCCAAAAAATCTACGTTAATCACTGGGGTTAAACGCGATATTCAGTTATTACAACAAGTGCCTATTGCTCAAGCAAGTTCTGTTACTGTGCTCGATATTTCGATGGAAAAAAATCACTTAGCTTTAGAAAGCCTTATCAATAATAATGTTGATGTATTCTATGTTGATCATCATCGTGCTGGTGACATTCCTAACTCAGAAAACCTAACGAGTAATATTGATACTGATGCTAATACTTGTACTAGCTTATTAGTGAATCAGCATTTGGCAGGACGATATGTTTTATGGGCAATTGTTGCTGCTTTCGGTGACAACATGCTGCTGGCAGCTGAAAAATTGTCGAAAGAGCAGGGGTTATCAATTAATGAACAAGCCCAGCTAAAAGCTTTAGGTACTTATATTAATTACAACGGCTATGGTCTTACTGTTGATGATTTGCATATCGCGCCAGAAATACTTTTCGAAAACTTATTAACTTATCCTAACCCGTTTACCTTAATTGCTGAGCCCAATTCCATATTTTTCACACTTGAACAAGCTTATTTAGCAGATATGAAGCAAGCTAAAAATGCAAAAGTTTTATACGACAGTGAAGTAATGCAAGTGTGTGAACTAGATGATGCACCATGGTCAAGAAGAGTGAGTGGTGTATTTGGCAACGAGTTGGCTAATAAGCATCCTAGAAAGGCGCATGCGGTATTAACCCTGAATCCAGATAACAGCTATTTAGTCAGTCTACGTGCTCCATTAGAAAAAAAACTTGGCGCTGGCGATATTTGTGCACAGTTTGAAACCGGTGGCGGCAGAGCTGCGGCGGCAGGAATAAACCAACTTCCGTTAGAAAAACTTGGTAAGTTCATTGAGTTAGTGTCAAAATATTATCAATAGGTATTTAATACGGCTTGACTACTATTTTGACTAGGAGTCGTTAGCCTTTTATAAGGATTTTTTGATGAGTTTGTTGATCACCGGTGGTACTGGGTATATCGGTAGCCATACAATTGTAGAGTTATTAGCATTAGATAAAGACATTATTATTGTCGATAATCTTGTTAACTCTTCGACTATAGTACTTGAACGTATTAAGAAAATTACTGGTAAATCGGTCACTTTTATTAAAGCTGATATATGTGACCGTCAGGCGATGCAGCAAGTCTTTCAACAACATGATATTGATGCTGTGGTTCATTTTGCTGGCTTAAAAGCCGTAGGCGAGTCTAGCACTATTCCTTTAAGTTATTATCATAACAATGTGTCTGGCTCTGTTACCCTTTTACAAGTAATGGCTGAACATGGTGTTAAAAATCTAGTTTTTAGCTCTTCTGCGACCGTTTATGGTGAAAATAATCCTTCACCATTAGATGAAAGCATGCCGACCTCGGCAACAAATCCGTATGGCCAAACTAAATTAATGATTGAAAATATATTATTTGATTTGGCAAGTAGTGATGAAGAGTGGTCTATTGCCTGCTTACGTTACTTTAATCCCATTGGCGCACATGAGTCTGGCCTGATTGGTGAAAACCCAAATGGTATTCCTAACAATTTATTGCCTTATGTTTCTCAAGTTGCGGTTGGTCGTTTAGCGCAATTGCAAGTTTTTGGTGATGATTACGATACCGTTGATGGTACAGGCGTACGCGATTATATTCATGTTGTTGATTTAGCCAAAGGCCATGTAAAAGCGTTAGAGAAACTTAGTGAAATTAAAGGTTGTGTACCAATTAACTTAGGTACAGGAAATGGTACTTCTGTGTTAGAAATTGTTAATACTTTTAAAGGTATTTCAGGGCAAGAGATACCTTACAAAGTTGTGCCTCGCCGAGCTGGAGATATTGCTACAGTATTTGCTGATGCAAGTGTTGCTAATTCGCTGTTAGGTTGGAATGCTCAATATGACTTGTCAACTATGATTAAAGATACATGGCGTTGGCAGTCTGAAAACCCTAATGGTTTTGAGGAATAGTTGCCAGGTAGAAAGTAGATTATTAATTAGGAGAATTGAATGCACAAAGGAATTATTTTGGCCGGTGGTAGCGGCACTCGTCTTTACCCTTTAACAAAAGTTGTCAGCAAACAACTGATGCCAGTTTACGATAAGCCAATGGTTTATTATCCTTTAGCAACACTAATGCAGGCGGGTATTAGAGATATTCTCATCATTTCTACTCCTGAAGAAATTCATCGTTTTGAAGACTTATTAGGTAACGGTGAAAATTTTGGTATATCGATTTCGTATAAAGAGCAGCCTAGTCCTGATGGTTTAGCCCAAGCATTTATTTTAGCTGAAGAGTTCCTTGCAGGCTCTGCCGCGGCTTTAGTGTTGGGTGATAATATGTTTTACGGACATGATTTAGTTAAATCATTAAAGAATGCGAATAATCAGAAAACTGGCGGTACTGTTTTCGGGTATCACGTGTCAAATCCTCGTTCATATGGTGTTGTTGAGTTTGATGCTGCAGGTACTGCGATTTCAATTGAAGAAAAACCATTGGAGCCTAAGTCAAACTATGCGGTACCAGGGATATACTTTTTTGATTCTCGTGTCGTTGAGTATGCTAAAAGTGTTAAACCATCGGCTCGTGGTGAATTAGAAATTACTGATGTTATTGAACAATATCTAAAAGCAGATGAGTTGAAAGTTGAAATAATGGGTCGTGGTACAGCATGGCTTGATACCGGTACTCATGATGATTTACTTGCGGCTGCGCAATTTATTTCGACTATTGATAAACGCCAAGGCTTAAAAGTCAATTGTCCTGAAGAAGTGGCCTATCGTAATGGTTGGTTGAGTGAAGAAAAATTACGTGAAATTGCTGAGCCGTTGCGTAAAAGTGGTTATGGTGAGTATTTATTAAAGCTTATTGAAGAGCGCGTTTTTTAATGCAATATATTGATACTGCTATTCCGGATGTGAAATTAATTGAACCGCAGGTATTTGGTGACGAGCGCGGTTTTTTTATGGAAACATTTCGTGTTGATGAATTTATAGAAAATTGTACTGAACGTACCTTTGTTCAAGACAATCACAGCAAGTCTGGTCATGGTATTTTACGTGGCTTGCATTATCAGCTTAAAAATACACAAGGTAAACTTGTACGGGTTACATCAGGAGAAGTTTATGATGTTGCTGTTGATATGCGTAAGTCATCTCCTACTTATGGCCAACATGTTGGTGTAGTACTTTCCGCTGAAAATAAACGCCAGTTATGGGTGCCAGAAGGCTTTGCTCATGGTTTCTACGTGATGAGTGAGTCGGCTGAATTTGTTTATAAATGCACTGATTATTATGCGCCTGAACATGAGGTGTCATTACTTTGGAATGATCCTGCACTTAATATTCAATGGCCATTGGAACATGCAATTAAACCCTCGTTATCAGTAAAAGATGAAGTAGGGCTATTGTTCAAAGATGCCCCTTCGTTTAAATGAATTTAGAGCCGAATCAATGAAAATAATTGTTATTGGTAAGTCTGGTCAGCTTGCGTGGGAACTCAGTCAGCTTTCAACGGTAACTCAAGAAGTTATTTGTTTAGGGCGAAATGATCTAGATATTGAGGATGTTACTTCAATATCTAGAGTGCTAGTTGCATATAACGCTGACGCTGTCATCAATGCATCAGCATATACGGCTGTGGACAACGCAGAATCAGACAGTGCACGTGCTTATGCGCTTAATGCAGAAGCCGTAGGTCATATTGCTACTGTTTGTAAAGAACTACTACTTCCTCTCGTACACATATCTACCGACTTCGTTTTTCATGGCGATAAAGGCATTCCCTATTTGCCAGGAGATGATATTAATCCTTTGGGGGTTTATGGAGCAAGTAAGGCGAAAGGCGAAAACCTAATTAACGAGGTTTACCCTGAAAACAGTACCATCATTCGAACGTCTTGGGTTTATTCTACACATGGTAATAACTTTGTAAAAACCATGCTGAATTTAATGGCAGTTAAACCAGAGCTCGGTATTATTAGTGATCAAATTGGTACGCCAACTTACGCAAGTGGTTTAGCTAAAGCCTGTTTACTATGCATTACCAATCGTTTTGTGGGTGTTCATCATTATACTGACTCAGGTGTGGCCAGTTGGTTTGATTTTGCTGTTGCGATTCAAAATATAGCCTTAGATTTAGGTTTATTAGAAAAAAGAATACCTATTAGACCTATTACTACTGCTGATTATCCAACGCCAGCGAAACGGCCACATTATAGCGTACTAGATAAATCGAGCTTAGCTAATGCTATACCTGAATTACCTTTGGAACACTGGCAAGCACAATTAAAAAATATGATGACAGCATTGAAAGCTGGGCAAGCCAAAGTTTAAATAATAACAATTAGAGATTATTATGAAGAAATTACTAGTTACCGGTGGTGCAGGCTTTATTGGTGCCAATTTTGTACACTATTGGATGGATAAATACCAAGCTGATAAGGTTGTAGTACTTGATGCATTAACTTATGCAGGGAATATTGCTAATTTAGATAATGTTAAAAATAATGAAAACTTTATTTTTGTTCATGGGGATATTTGTGATCAACCATTAATTGAAGAACTACTTGTAGAGCACGGTATAGATACGCTAGTTCACTTTGCTGCTGAATCTCATGTGGATCGTTCTATAACAGGCCCTGACGCCTTTATTGAAACTAATATTATCGGCACTTATACTTTACTTAAAGCCGCGAAGAAAGCTTGGTTAGATGGTGATAACGTTATTGATGGGCATAGGTTTCATCACGTATCTACTGATGAAGTTTACGGAACACTTTCTGCTACCGCCCCAGCTTTTACTGAAGATACTGCATATGCACCTAATTCACCTTATTCTGCAAGCAAAGCAGCAAGTGATCATCTAGTACGTGCATACCATCATACATTTGGTTTAAATGTGACAACTAGCAATTGCTCAAATAATTATGGACCGTTTCATTTCCCTGAAAAGCTTATTCCTTTGGTTATCACTAATATTCTTCATGATAAAGAGCTACCTATTTATGGTGATGGTCAGCAGATTAGAGACTGGTTATATGTTGAAGATCATGCATATGGCATTGATTTAGTCTTGCAAAGTGGCCGTATTGGTGAAAACTATAATATTGGCGGCAATAATGAGTGGGCTAATATAGATATAGTTAAAACTATTTCAAAATTGGTTGAACGAGAATTTGAAACTAATAGTGACTTAGTCATACGTTTTCCAAATGCAAAAGCAGCTATAGCACAAAATACGGAATCGTTAATTACCTATGTTAAAGATCGCCCTGGGCACGATAGACGTTATGCAATTGATGCGACAAAAACAAATGATGAATTAGGTTATCAACCAAGGGAATCTTTTGAAAGTGGGATCGCTAAAACCGTGCAATGGTATTTAAATAACGAATCATGGTGGCAAAGTGTGATGGATGGTTCGTATCAGAGTTGGATTGCGGAGCAATATACGTAACCCTAAAGCCTCAATGTTATAAGTGAACCAATAGCAAAACTTATTCATTCAAACTATGGATTTGTAAGTAATGAAAAAGCCTAATATTAATAATACTAGGCTTTTTCGTTTAATAATATAATCTCTGCTGAGTTAGGCGATATCAGTAATTGTTGGCATTTGACTGTTCGTCAGCCCAAGTAATTGCTTGGTTATAATTTTGAACAATTTTTGACTTTTCTACGCCAAGCTTTTCCATAACAATATTGGTTTTATGCCATTCTGCTTGCTCAATTAACTCTACTAATTTGATCAGCGCTGCCATGGTGCCTTTACGTGTTAATAAGGTGTCTTTTATTTCCTGTGCTAATGGCAATTTAGCTAAAATGCTTTCTAAATCTTCATCAACTATTGCATCAATCAACGATAGCAAGCCAGTTAGAAAAGCAATTGATGTATCTATAGGGGGCGTGACACTTTCTGAAGCTAACTCACAGAACTTAGCTCGGGCCATTGCTGAATTTATTAATTCAGATGGCTTATCTGGATTTACATTTGCTGCGAACATTAAGCCTAAAAATCGCTTTAATTCACTCGAACCCAATATTACAAGCGCTTGTTTTATCGTTGATATTTCACTTCTGCGTCGAAAGATTGCTGAGTTTGCGTAACGCAGTAATTTATAAGATAACGTTATATCACGCTCAAAAACTGATGTAATACTGGCTAAATCAAGGTCTGGTTTAGACGTTTCATAAAGTAGCTCAGCCATAGCCATTTGCGAAGGTGATAAGTTCTTTGTTTTCACCATTTCTGGCTTAGCGAAAAAGAAACCTTGAAACAACTCGAAACCTAGCTCTAAGGCTTGATTATATTCTTCATAAGTTTCAACTTTTTCAGCAAGTAGCTTTATATGAGGAAAGTCTACTAGAGCACTTTTGACTTCTTTGATGGTATCTATAGAGGTCGCTTGCCAGTCAATTTTTATTATTTTGATAAAGGGATAAAAATGATGCCAAACAGACTTGTGGATATAGTCATCTAGGGCAATGGTGTAACCTTTACCATGTAAATCTTTACAAATTTCTAGTAACTTTTTCCCCGGTTTAACGGTTTCTAATATTTCGATGACCACTTCTTCAGGGGTAAGCGTTTCAGGGTAACCTTTACTTAATGTTTCTAATGTGAAATTTATAAAAGCAGGTTTGTTACCTGTAAATTCGCTTAAGCCAACATTAAAATTGCTAGCTTCTATCATTTTAGTTGTTGCTTCGTCACCATCAATATCAGGGAAAACATTATCTATACTATCGCGAAAGAGTAATTCATAAGCAAAGAGCTTTTTGTCTATATCTAATATCGGTTGCCTAGCAGCATAAAAATACATAAAAATTCCTGATAATCCGACTTTCTGACTAATAACTTTATTATTTTAGTTAGCGTTATTATGCGACAAAATCATATTGCGCGCTTATATAACCTATTTATAACACAATTAAATAGCAATACTCACGAAAAAACATGGTAATCATCTATTAACTCAGCATAATATTCGCTATCACGCTTAGTTGAATAGTTAAGAGCTGTTTAATTAACCATTTTAAAAACTGTAGTGGAGGTTAAGTTGGCTGTCGGAACTATTATTTCTTTAGCGTTATATTTTATTGTTATGTTAGGAATAGGCTTGTATGCCTATAGGAAGTCCACCAGTGATGCCGCTGGGTTTATGCTCGGTGGTCGTAGCCTAAGTCCATCAGTAACTGCCTTGTCTGCTGGCGCTTCTGATATGAGTGGTTGGATGTTAATGGGCGTTCCTGGTGCCATGTACTTAAATGGCTTAAGTAGTACTTGGATATCTATTGGTTTAGTACTTGGCGCGTATTTAAACTACCTTATTGTAGCGCCAAGGTTGCGAACCTATACTGAACTTGCCAATGATTCAATAACCTTACCTGATTTTTTTGAGAACCGTTTTTCCGATAACTCACATACACTGCGTATTGCCTCTTCTATTGTCATCATTTTGTTTTTTACGCTTTATACCTCATCTGGCATTGTTGCTGGTGGTAAGCTATTTGAAAGTTCTTTCGGCTTAAGTTATGAAGCCGGCTTGTACATTACCGCAGGCGTAGTGGTTTTATATACTTTATTTGGCGGCTTTTTGGCGGTTAGTCTGACTGATTTTGTGCAAGGTTGTATTATGTTTATTGCCTTGGTTTTAGTACCTGTTGTTGTTATCAATGACCTTGGCGGTACTAGTGCAATGTTTACGAGTATTGAGAAAGTCAATCCTGAACTCTTAAATATGTTTAATGGCGTCAGTATCGTGGCAATCATTTCCGCTATGGCGTGGGGCCTAGGCTACTTTGGTCAGCCACATATTATTGTGCGCTTTATGGCTATTCGTTCTGTTGAAGACTTACCTGTTGCACGCAAAATTGGTATGAGTTGGATGATAGTGTCTTTGTTTGGTGCTATGGCTACCGGTTTTGCTGGTGTTGCTTATGTGGCTAAAACGGGTGTTCAACTCGATGATGCAGAAACTATTTTCATTTTACTGTCACAAATATTATTTCACCCATTAATCGCTGGCTTTTTATTAGCCGCTATTCTCGCCGCCATCATGAGTACTATTTCATCGCAACTATTAGTGACCTCGAGTTCACTTACTGGTGACTTTTACCAAGCGTTTTTAAATAAAAGTGCCACGGATAAACAGTTGGTTTTTGTCGGCCGATTATCCGTAGCTGCTGTTGCTCTTGTTGCCGTGTTCCTTGCCTATGACAGAAACAGTTCGATTCTTACCTTGGTGAGTAATGCTTGGGCAGGTTTTGGTGCCGCTTTTGGTCCATTAGTCATCTTTAGTTTATATTGGAAGAAAATGACTCAGCAGGGTGCTCTTGCGGGTATGTTAACTGGTGCAACTACTGTGCTGATTTGGATATATGCGCCAATAGCTATAGATGGACAGTCTTTAAGCTCGATAATGTATGAAATAGTGCCGGGCTTTATTATGGCAAGTATTGCCATTGTTGTGGTTAGTCGCTTCACGGCTAAGCCACAACCAGAGATTGAAGCATTGTTTGAGCAAGTTGCCGAGAAACACTAATCAACTTGATTATGAATGAGACTAGGTAGTGTATTGCCTAGTCTAGCAAGCTCTATAAAAGCATAATCGTTAAAAAATAAAAAAGCCGTTAATATATTATTAACGGCTTTTTTCAAATTGAAACTCTTTTTTTAAATTGAAACTGCTGTTGCTAAGCTTTATTCAACTCAGAAATTATATCGACCAAGTGATGTTGTTATTAATGCGTTCTTGCCATTGGTTTAATGGCTCTTTTTTATCACCCACAACAATAACGTTAGAGTGATTAAAGTTCAGTGAACGGCCTTCAAGTGTTTCGTTAGCAAATTTGGCATTAAACTCTATTTCGTCATCATTAGGTACGATAAAAACATTTACTGGGCTTGATTCACCCTGGAAAACTAAATGCAAACTCTTACTGCCATCAAAGCGACAATAATCAGCAAATATCAATGTACCAAAGGTACTATCGAAACTGCCTTTAAATGAAGCCATTTTATCATTCAGAGACGCTAAGGTGACATTCGCTTGGTCGGTGTTTGAAAAATGTGATGCTTCATGGTCAACATGAGCAATAGCGTAGTCACCTAAATTTTTATAAGTGCTAGAAAACATCATAAAATTAACCGTTAAGCCCATAACAAAAGCAACAGATGCTGCCATTGCTAAACGTACACGGGTTTTACTTTTTTGTTGCTGATGGCTTGCTAACGTTTGACGAAGAATTAACTTATTGTATAAATCATCAGGTACCGGGATATTCATCGCCTGAGCAATTTTTTCATCTAGAGCATCAATTTCGTGGACAAATTTTTGTTTTGCCGGATCGTTTTTGATAGCTTCGTTCATTGCCTCATCACGGGCTTTAGGATCTGCTAATATACTGCGTCTAATATGCAAATCATCCATTGTGTAGACCTCTTAATTTCGGCTCGCTGTCTACGGCCTCTTTCAATTGATTTCTCGCACGAAATAATCGTGTCATTACGGTATTTTTATTCAGTGACAACATTTTTGCGATTTCTTCACCGCTAAAGCCGCCGATAACCTGTAATACCAGTGGTTCTCGATATTCTTCAGGCATTTGCGCTATTTTCTCGCGCAGCCATTGGTTTTCAATTTCTTGCTCATTACTGGTAGCTTTAACATCAGTAATTGTTGCTTCTTCGTATTCGCTCATATCGAAGCGTTTACGTTCAAAGCGACGAGCATTTTCTCTTCGAAGAATGGTAATTAACCATGACTTTGCTGCTTTTTCGTCTTTCAACGAGTCAAGCGCGCGCCATGCACGTAAAAATGTTTCTTGCACTAAGTCTTCAGCTACATGCTTATCGTGGCATAACCAGTATGCATATCGATATAAATCAGCATGTAACGCTTTAACGAGTGCTTCGTATCTAACTTGTTTTGTCGCCATGTTGTAAGAGACCTGAGGCTTTGTCATTTTATTTCGCACTAATGCATTTTTTTTAGATAAGTTAACTATAGCGTGAATTACTCCTTGATAGTTAACAGAAATAACACTTAGTTTTTACGTCACTTTGATTTTGTATAAAGAATAATTTACTTTTATGTTGTTAGCGCTAAAAAGAAAAAGGAGCTTATTGAATTAAGCTCCTTTGGTGTTCGGTTAGTTGATCGCTTGCGACTATTTAATTTTCAGTGATTAAGTGCTAGTTCAGTGCTGGTTACGGATTAATCGACATATCACTACTACTTAAGGCCTTATGGTCTTTTTTATGTAGGTTTTGAATTGCTTGTAATAAGTTACTACCTAACCATTGACCGGGAGCTTTACCGTAATAACTTTGCTGTAATTCAGTGAGTGCGCTTGAAAAGGCTGGGTCATTAAAGTGGCTATGCAACGCATCCAATGTTGTTAATAATTTAGCGTCTGCTTTACTAGCACTTTGTGAACGAGCCCAAGGTATTAATTGAGTTAATGCTGCTTCACCATTGTTTTGTTTACAAGCTGCCATTAGTTCAAGGTAAGTACTATTGACGCTATTACTGCTTTTAGCTTGACTGCTTTTCTTGGCAAATGGACGCTTAGCAGAAATAAACCAAGCCAATAACGTTAATAACCATAGCGGTAAAAATACCCATGGCCAAAGTGAAGTTTCTTGAACATTAACCGTTTGAGCAACAGGTGCTGTATTAGTAGGGCGTTCAATTTCATTGTTAGGTATTGCTGCCACTGGTGGTTGAATAACATCAGGGTTTGGCAATATGGTAATTTTTTGACTGGCAATTTTGGCGATTTCAGCTTTGTTAGTTATTGTATTCCACCAAGGAATAGTGATTTCTGGCAATTGATATTCGCCAGGCTGACTCGCAACAATGGCAAAGTTAACCACCTTTTGGCTGACTAAGCGTTCGTTGTTTAAACCAGTATGTAGCTCATCTTGATCAGGGTAAACCTTCAAACCTTGCGGTACTGTCATGGTTAATTTAGGTAGTTGCGCTTCAGAAAGTCCAGCAGCGGTTAAGGTAATGGTACGGGTAATAGGGTCGCCAACTTTAAATTGACTCGCCTCAGGTTGCCATTCTTGGTGTAATGCGAGTAATTCACTAGGCAACCAAGTACCAGAAACTTGTTCTGGAATTGCTTTTACCGTTAAGGTGATATCATCACCAACAACGCTTACTGGTTTAGTATCAGCAAAGCTTAAAAAATTAGAACGTCGTGTTGAAGGCATAATAATTTCACCAGAGAAAACTGGAGATTTCAACGTTACCGTGCCGCTTTGTTGTGGGCTAATGGCGTAAATCCGTTCAATGATACGGTAGCGTTTACCATTAATAATATTTTCAGATTCATTGTCTTTACCAATCTGTATGATATTAGCATCCGTCAGTGTTGGCTCCGTTAGGCTGCCACGCTTTAGTTCAGTCGAAAAATGTAATTTTACTTTTAGTGTAATTTGCTGCTGAACATAAATATCGGTAGCTGAAGCGTCTGTGGTAATAAATAAATCTTGTTGGCTTGATGTTGTCGCATCACTTGCTGCCAGTGCTTTTACTGTAATTGGTTGGCTGGCAAGCCCGTCGATAAGGAATGCGGGAATAACTAGCTCACCTGGCGTACGTGGAATTAATACCGTAGTCCATCTCGTGGTACGAGTTGTTTTAAAGTTTACCATGCTAGTTTGTGAGCTAACTGATGTTCTACCGACAATGAAGTCTTTTAACAATGCCGAGGTGTCTAAGGCATTGTTATCAATATTATCGTCAGCAACGACGGTTAATATCAGCGACTCATTAACCACAACCGGATTTTTATCTACTGAAGCGCTAATTTTACTTAGCGCATAACTATTAAGTGATAATAAAATAATAAATAATGAAAAAATAACCTTTACCACTTTTTCTTAACTCCTATATTTCGGCGGTCTTGGCGACGTTTTTGATACTCTAACTGCATTTTATTACGTAGCAGCATGTATGGGTCGTCGGTAACTTTATTAAGTAGTTGCTGATGTTTTTGCTCAGTTTCTTTAGCGAGTTGTTCTGCCGCTAATTGTGCCTGAGCACTTTGTTCGTTTTCAGACTCATCGCCTTCTTGTGCCGATTTTTCTTGTTGCTCAGCTGACTCTTGCTGTTTGTCGTTTTTGTCTTCTTCAGAGCTTTGTTGATTCTTTTGCTCTTGTTGTTCATCAGCGTTTTTCTCATCGCTGGATTGTCCTTGCTGATCTTTATTTTCTTGTGAGTCAGATGTTTGATCAGAATTTTGTTGTTGCTGATCGCTATCTTGACTTTCACTATCTTGATTCTGACCGTCTTGGTTTTCGCCTTGCTGGTCTTGATTTTGCTGTTTATCACCTTGTTGATCATCATTCTCTTGGCTATCGTCACTAGATTGTTGATCTTGTTTTTGTTGTTCTTGTTGTTTTTTAAGCTGCTCAATAACTTCTTTGTTAGCTTTAGCGTCAGCAAGGTTCGGATCTTTTTCTAAGGCTTTACTATATGCTTCAAGCGCTTCATCCATTCGTTGTAACTTTGCCAAAGCGTTACCTTGGTTGTACAAAGATTCTGCACTATTAACTTGCTGATAAGCAGCTAATGCTTGCTCGTAATCTCCAGCCTTATAATGCGAACTGCCTTGCCAGAGCGGGTTATTAAATTGCTCGGCAGCTTGTTGAAACTGTTCTTGCTTAAAGTGTTCTTGTCCTTGTTGATCTTTGGTCTTCCAAAGGTCTTGCCAAATGTCAGCATGAGCCTTTTCATTAGGGATAAGGAGCAAAGCAAAGGGCAGAGTGACTAACAAAGCTCCGCGTCTAAAATAACTTAATACTAAGGGCAGAATTAACAGTAATAAATAGGGGCCAAATTCTTGCCATTGATCGCCCGTATTTTCACTTTCTGTGGTTTCATCAGAGTCAGCAACAAGTGGTTTAAAAGTTAGCTTTTCAATATCACTATTATCATGCGATAAGGTGACATAGTTGCCACTGCCGCGCTGAGCAACACCTTGCAATGTCTTTTCGGTTAATTTAGGGACGATAATTGCACCATTAATGTCTTTCATTAATTCGCCATTACTGAGTTTAATTGGCGCACCTGCTTTTGTGCCTATACCTAAAATATTAAGCCGATAAGGGTGGTCGCGTGACCATTGTGTTAGGTCTTGAATATCCATATTGTCGATGCCGTCAGTAAACCAATAAATATCACCGCTGTTATGTCCGGCGTTTATTAGCATTTCATTCGCCAATGTTAAGGCGGCAAATGGGTTACTGCCCAACTCAGGCATTAATTCAGGACTAAGTGATGGTAGTAGCAATTTAATATTATTAACATCGTCGGTTAACGGGCTAATACTAAACGCATCACCAGCATAAGCAATAAGGCCAATTTCGCCTTCGTTAATGCCATCAAGTAAATCGATAGCTTTATAACGTGCTCGTGTTAAACGGTTGGGCGTTACATCGGTGGCATACATCGAATATGACATATCCATAATCAGTACCGAGCCTTGAGCTACTTGATAAACAGGCTGTGGCAGCTTTTGCCAACTAGGTCCAGCCATCGCAATAATTGCAATAAAACCAATGAAAAAAGGTAAAGCTAGTGATTTCGATTTTGCCTTAGTATTACCTTCAACTAATACTTTAGCTAAATGCGGTGGTATTAAGTTTTGCCAACCAGATTGTTTAACACGGTTTCTTTTTAGCAAAAGAATCATCAGCACTAAAACAATAATGGCGAGTAACCATAACGGACGAATAAAGTGAAATTCTTCCATGCTAATTATTCTCCTTTCGGTTGATTATTCTAGTTAAAGAAAATGAGTTGCTTGCGAATGAATTGGCAAGTAAGGCAATAGTACTAATGAGTAAGGCGAGTCCTAAAGGCCAATAAAACAATGCTGTTAAAGGTCGCATTTGTTGTTGTTCTTGCTCTACAGGTTCAAGTTCATCAAGTAACTGATATATTTTGCTCATATCTTCACTTGCTCTAGCACGAAAATACATGCCGCCGGTTTCATCAGCTAAATGTTGCAATGACTCTTCATCGAGTTCGCTTGAAGGGTTTACTCGTCGGGCGCCAAACAGTGAATTTTGTATCATGACATCAGCGCCGATACCCACTGAATAAATCGTAATATCTTTAGCAACGGCTAATTCTAATGCTTGCTCAGGCGTTATTTTTCCTGCGGTATTTTGTCCGTCAGTTAAGAGTAATAAAACACGATTGGAATTTTTCTTTTCATCAAAGCGTTTAACGGCAAGGGCAATAGCATCGCCAATAGCGGTTTGTTTACCTACTAAACCAAGCACCGCTTCACCTAGCATTTGCTGTACGGTTTTTCTGTCAAAGGTCATTGGCGTTTGCATGTATGCGTCGTCACCAAAAAGTATTAGGCCCAATCGGTCACCACTGCGGCGTTCGATAAAATCACCTAATATCTCTTTTAACATGTCTAGTCGGTTAACGGTTCTGCCATTAAGGCTCATGTCTTCAACTTGCATACTGCCGGATAAATCAACCGCGATCATCATTTCGCGACCTTCAGTAGGCACATTAACAGCTTCACCTAACCATTGTGGTTGCGTGCTAGCTAAGACAAGTAACGCCCAAACTAAGCTTAAGGTAGCTAATGAGCCCTTTTTTTTATGCGGCGTAAATTCTGGTGCTTGAATACCTTTAATCAATGTAGGCATTTTAAGTGGTGCAGACTGAACTTGTTTTTTAGCCGGTAGCCAATAAATAAGTAAAGGCAGAGGCAAAGCCGCTAATAGCCAGATAAATTCAAAATGAATCATGACTTAGCTCCAACAACTTCTGTTGACTTTAATGCTGACTTTTCAGTTTGCGTTATTGAACTGCTGATGGTTGAACTATCAGTAACTAAAGAGCTACCGTCAGAATATGACTCATCTTTTGGTGGCAGTGCTTGGCTTAGCCACAATTTTGCCGCTTGAGAAAACGCTGTTTCGTTGGCACTTGAAAGCAAATCACCTTGTGAAATAGTTTTATTATTACTTTGGTATACGGTATTAAAATTGTCAGCACTGAGTTGTTGAAAGCTTTCTTGATGCTTAGTTGGTAGTGTCATAGTTAAAAAAGTTTTTAAATTATCACCAGATAAGTGTGCCACTTGTGAACGAGGAAAGTAGGCTAATAAGGCCCACTTCAAAGTATTGACCACTGCAACAGTATCGTTGGCGTTAGCAAGTTGTTTTAATGCTTGCTTCTTAGCTTTATGTTTTACCATGTATCGACGAATTCTCAGGCCAACAAAAATGAACAAAACCAATAAGCTAAGCGCTACCATCCACCAACCTGGTGCAATAGGATAATTGTGTACTGCTCCTGGTAAATGAATGTCTTTTAATTGTGCTAACGGATCCATGATGCTACTCCGCGATGTAATTGTGTTTCTAATGGCTCACTGGCACAAAAATGCAGTAAACGAGCACCAGCTTTAGTGAGTTTATGTTCGATAGATTCACTTAGTTCAATCGCTTGTTGACGGTATTTTTCTGCAAGCTTTTTATCACCTAGTACTAATTGTTGCCGTGCTTGCCCATCGGTAACTGCAACCGTTATCTTCTGCTTACTTGAAGGCAATTGTTGTTCTAGTGGGTCACTGATCAAACAAACTACCAGTTCGCAATGGCGAGATACATGAGCAAGGTGACGCACAGCTTCTTCGCTAAGATGAAAAGCATCAGTGATCAAGTAAACTAAGCTACCAGGTTTAGCAAGTTGTCGAATACGTGCGCAATTTTGTTCAAAGGCCAACGTTGCTTGTTGGTTCGTTGCCACTTCGTTGGTTTCTAAAGTGCTATTGGTATGTGTTTTTACGAGCGTATGTAAGTAATGCAATACACCTTGTTGGCGACTACGAGGTTTTAACTCACTATGCTTTTGCTGATTAAAGACAATGCCACCAATGCGATCGCCTCGTGACTTAGCATGCCAAGCCACCAATGATGCAACATGAGCAGCCTGTACTGATTTAAACAGTAATTGACTACCAAAGTGCATATTCTCGCTTAAATCAGTCGCGATAAGCACTGGTCGTTCAATTTCTTCACGAAATAACTTAGTATGTGTTTTACCGGTACGAGCGGTAACACGCCAGTCGATAGCACGAATGTCATCACCATTTTGATAATGACGTACTTCGTCGAACTCCATGCCTCGGCCTTTACTGCGTGCGAGATAATTGCCTGACATTTTACCGTGCAAGCTTTTGCTTGCCGCTAAATTGATTAATGAGCTTTTACTTTGATAACGAATTAATTCATTTATGGTTAATTCGATACCATTGCTTAATAGCTCATCAAGGCTGTCTTGAATTGAGTTCTGCTTTTTTGAATTTTTTTGACTAAACCACATAAGATAAACGCATTAAGCCACGGCAACTAAACTTAAAAGACGGTCAAGTAATTGGTTACTACTGATGCCTTCAGCTTCTGCTTGATAAGTCATTAAAATACGGTGACGTAAAACATTATGAAATACTGCTTGAACATCTTCAGGGCTAACAAAATCACGATTATTTAACCAAGCGCGAGCGCGAGCACAGCGGTCAAGAGCAATAGTTGCACGTGGGCTTGCGCCATATGCTAACCATTGCTTGAGTTTATCGTCATATTTTTCTGGTGTTCGGGTTGCCATGATCAAATCGACAATATAATTTTCGACAGCTGGCGCCATATGAATTTGCATGACTTCTTTTCGAGCAGCAAATATATCAGCTTGGCTTATTTCTTTTATCTCAGGTTTTGCAACTTTTAATGCCTCACCACGATTGAGCTTTAGAATATCTAATTCAGCGGCAGCATCTGGGTAACCAATTTCAAGATGCATTAAAAAACGGTCTAACTGGGCTTCAGGTAAAGGATATGTACCTTCTTGCTCAAGTGGGTTTTGCGTTGCCATGACTAAAAATAGTTCCGGTAATGGGTAGGTTTTTCGGCCAACAGTAATTTGACCTTCAGCCATTGCTTCTAATAAAGCTGATTGTACTTTCGCAGGTGCTCGGTTAATTTCATCAGCAAGCACTAAGTTACGAAATAATGGCCCAGATTGGAAAACAAAGCTACCATCTTCAGGACGATAAATATCAGTGCCAGTTAAATCGGCTGGCAATAAATCAGGGGTAAATTGAACGCGGTGGAAGTCAGCTTCTATTCCCTCGGCTAGGGCATTAACTGCACGAGTTTTTGCTAAACCAGGAGGGCCTTCGACAATTAAATGGCCATTTGCTAATAACGCAATAAGTAAATTTTCTACTAATGCCGGTTGTCCGATGATTTCAGAAGATAAATGTTCTTTCAAAGAGGAAAAGTGTTCAATAGCCATAATTCAATATTCTTATTGTTTGTAAATTTAATGTCAGTGGGTCAGACCTTTTAATTGATATAAGGTTCATGTAAAAAAAAACAAGCGTGTTTTACTTATTCTAAAAAATTTTCTTTAGCTTTTTAAGGCTTTGGACACATTTTGTTTAAATTTTGATAGCTAATGATTGAATTTTTTGAATATGTCGTTAGAATCATTACAAAACCGGAGAGGTCAGACCTCTTTGATGTTGCAACATAATGGAAACAAAAATGACAAAATCAAAACTAATTACAGGAAGTGGAGAACGTATTGCAGTTGTTGCTGGTTTACGTACACCGTTTGCTAAGCAAGCAACTGCTTTTCATGGTGTCCCAGCCGTAGATTTAGGTAAAATTGTAGTGAACGAATTGCTGAAAAAGCATGATGTTGACCCGCAAATTATTGACCAACTCATCTTTGGCCAAGTGGTGCAAATGCCTGAAGCGCCAAATATTGCCCGTGAAATTGTATTAGGCACTGGTATGAACGTACATACTGATGCTTACAGTGTTTCACGAGCCTGTGCGACAAGCTTCCAATCAACAGTCAATGTGGTTGAGTCTATCATGGCTGGTTTTGTTGATGTTGGTGTTGCCGGTGGTGCTGACTCTACTTCTGTAGCGCCAATTGGTGTTTCAAAGAAACTTGCTCGTACTTTACTTGATTTAAGTAAAGCGCGTTCTTTCGGACAGAAGATGTCGTTAATTCGACAACTTAAATTTAAAGATATTTTGCCTGTGCCACCTGCTGTTGCTGAATATTCGACAGGGTTGTCAATGGGACAAACCGCTGAACAAATGGCAAAAACGCATGGTATTACACGTGCAGAGCAAGATGCGTTAGCGCATCGTTCACATACCCTTGCCACGAAAAGTTGGCAAGAAGGTAAGCTTGCCGGTGAGGTAATGTCTACTCATAGTGAGCCTTATAAATCATTTATCGATAAAGATAACTGTATTCGTGAAAATTCAGAATTAGCTAGTTATGCGAAGTTAAAACCAGTATTTGACCGTAAATACGGCACGGTAACCGCGGCAACAAGTACGCCGTTAACTGATGGTGCGTCAGCTATATTGCTGATGCGAGAAGGGCGAGCAAAAGAATTGGGTTATAAGCCATTGGGTTATATCCGCAGCTATGGCTTTGCCGCCATTGATGTATGGGAAGATATGCTTATGGGGCCGAGCTTTGCTTCACCTATTGCACTGAAGCGTGCCGGTATGGAGTTAGCCGATTTAGACCTTATTGAAATGCATGAAGCTTTTGCTGCGCAAGCTCTGGCGAACGTGAAAATGTTTGGCAGTAATAAGTTTGCTCAAACGCACCTTGGTCGCGATAAGGCCATTGGTGAAATTGATATGGATAAATTCAATGTTATGGGTGGCTCGCTAGCTTATGGACATCCATTTGCAGCAACGGGCACGCGTTTAATCGTGCAAACCTTAAATGAATTAAATCGTCGTGGTGGTGGTGTTGGTTTAACAACTGCTTGTGCCGCTGGTGGCTTAGGCGCAGCAATGATTGTGGAGACAGACTAATGACGGACGTTACAATGCAAGAAAATGATTTAACTATACCGGAAGATATGAATACTTTTAGTTTGGTACGCCAAGAAAACGGCATAGCACATTTGATCATGGACGTTAAAGGCGACTCCATGAATACCCTAAAAGCTGAGTTTGGGGAAGAAATAGCTGCAACATTAAAAGAAATTCGTGAAGACAAAACAATAAAAGGGTTAGTTTTACTTAGTGGTAAAGCGGACTCATTTGTTGCGGGCGCTGATGTTCACATGTTGGCTAATTGTACTTCTGCAGAAGAAGCTACAGCGCTTTCTCGTCAAGGACAGATGATTTTTGATCAATTAGAAAATTTATCTATTCCTGTTGTTGCTGCAGTACATGGTGCTTGTTTAGGTGGCGGCTTAGAGCTTGCTATGGCATGTCACGGTCGTGTTTGTAGTGATAGTGGTAAAACGGCATTAGGTTTACCTGAAGTACAATTAGGGTTATTACCTGGCGGCGGCGGAACACAACGTTTGCCAAAACTTGTTGGTATTCAAAAGTCATTAGATATGATGCTAACAGGCAAGCAATTACGCGCAAAACAAGCTTTAAAAGCAGGTTTAGTAAATGTAGTTGTTCCTCATAGTATTTTAATTGAAACGGCAGAAAAGCTAGCACTTTCAGGCAAAGTGAAACCTAAAGCACGTAAATTATCATTGACGGATAAATTGCTTGAAGGGAACCGTCTAGGTCGCAGTGTTTTATTTAGCCAAGCGACAAAAATGGTACTAGGTAAAACCAAAGGTAATTACCCTGCGCCACTAAAAATTATTGATTGTATTCGTACAGGTGCTGAACAAGCACCATCGAAAGGTTATCAAGTCGAAGCTGAGCATTTTGGTCAGTTAGTGATGAGTGATGTTTCTGCGCAGCTTAGACAAATATTCTTTGCAACCACAGATATGAAAAAAGAACAGGGCGTTGAAGGCATTCAACCTGCTAAGATCGAAAGTGTTGCGGTACTTGGTGGTGGCTTAATGGGCGGCGGTATTGCTTTTGTAACGGCAACCAAAGCAAAACTACCAGTACGTATTAAAGATATTTCACATCAAGGTATTAGCCATGCACTTAAATATGGTTATGACTTATTGAATAAAAAAGTTAAGCGTCGCTTTATGCGCCATAGTGAAATGCAAAATCAGCTAGCAAATATCACGGGTACAACCGAATTTACCGGTTTTAGCAATGTTGATATTGCGGTTGAAGCGGTTTTCGAAGATTTAACGCTAAAACAAAACATGGTGGCAGATATTGAAAGCCATTGTAAAGAAAGTACGATTTTCGCGAGTAATACGTCAAGTTTACCGATTGGACAAATTGCTGAAAAAGCACAACGCCCAGAAAATGTTATCGGCCTTCATTACTTTTCACCTGTGGATAAAATGCCGTTAGCCGAAATTATTGCTCACGATAAGACCTCAGATCAAACTATTTCAACAACTGTTGCGTTTGCTAAAAAACAAGGTAAAACCCCAATTGTTGTTAAAGACAAAGCCGGTTTTTATGTGAATCGTATTTTGGCGCCTTATATGAATGAAGCTGGCATGTTATTACTTGAAGGTTGTTCAATTGAAGCCTTAGATAAAGCCATGGTGAAATTTGGTTTCCCTGTTGGACCTATGCAATTACTGGATGAAGTTGGTATTGATGTTGGCTCTAAAATAGGCCCAATTTTACAAGCTGAATTAGGTGAACGTTTTGCTCCTCCAGCAGCTTTTTCTAAATTGATTGCTGATGGTCGTTTAGGTAAGAAAGCTAAAAAAGGTTTCTATCAATATAATACTAAGAGCAAAAAGAAGCTGGTTGATGAAGGTGTTTATAGTTCACTCGGACTACAAACGAGTAACAAAGCTGTTTCTGAGGCACAAGTTGAACGTTGTGTTTACATGATGCTTAATGAAGCCGCCCGTTGTTTGGATGAAGGCATTATTCGTAACGCTCGTGATGGTGACATCGGTGCTATTTTTGGTATTGGTTTTCCACCATTCCTTGGCGGTCCATTTAACTATATTGATAAGATAGGTGCAGGCACTTTGGTTAGTAAATTGAACCAATGGCAAGCGGAATTTGGCGAACGATTCGAACCTTGTGACGCTTTAGTTAAAATGGCACAAGAAGATGAAAGTTACTATTCATCGTAATTAATTATTTAAGCCTTGATTATTAGTGGAATGATTTCACCGTAAACTAGGCAATAAATGGACTCTTAAAGAGGCAATTTATTGCCTCTTTTTTATGTTCAAGACAACACTATGTCACGATGCCATGAATGGCAAAGAGTGACGATGGTAAAATAATACTTTTTGAATAATTACTCTAATGTTGATAAGATGCGCACGTTTGATAACACTTGTAATTTATTTGTATTATTTTTGAAGTAGGTAAAACGTGAGTTTGTTCTTTCTAGCAGTACTAGCTATTGTTTTTTCATTGTTTTTTTATTGTCAGGCTATTAGTAATGGTTTAGGTGCTAAGCGATGGGCCACGGCTGGCTTGGTATTTGGCCCATTGATCTGGCCAATGTTTTGTATGAAGAAACGCGTAAAGACATATCAGCGCTTTGGTTTTGACTGTTTACTTTTCTCAGCTTAGGCATCTAACCTTCCTTTGTTAAATTATCGGGCTAAAGGGCCTGATAATATTAAAACGCTAACTTCCTTGTCGCATTGTATCCTTTTCTCGTTTAAAGCTATTAAAATGCTTTAAAGAGCCTAATTCCACCATGTGCTTGCTGGCATCTCTTTAATTTCGATGCTTGCCGCGATAGCGTTTTCTTTTGCTTCATTAGCAAATAGAGATTTTATTAGATTAAGCATAATGACTCCTAAATGCGAACTTGAGTGCGCTTGGTGCCGATTCGAACTTGAGTGCGTTTGGTCCCCGCTTCTTCAGTGAATACTTTTTGATCATTAATGCGAACTTGGGTGCGTTTAGTGCCGATACGAACTTGAGTGCGTTTGGTTCCAACTTCTTCAATAGTAATATTTTGAGTATTAATGCGAACTTGAGTGCGCTTGGTACCAATTCGAACTTGAGTTCGTTTAGTGCCAGCTTCTGTTATTTCAATTGCATTCGTATCCGCTGACGGAGTAGGTGTCGCTGACATTGCTAAAGATAGAATTAATGAACTAAGCATGTTATTTCCTTATTAAAATTATAATTAAACTCAATAGGATATAAGCGAGAACTGTGCCACAAGTTTAAAGTCATTATTTATAAGGCTTTAAACTTGTTCTATAGATTAAGTGGAAGAGAATGACATAAAATTGACACTCTATGTTTAAATGGAATTTTTACCGAATGAAGTTGATCTGTTGGTAATTTGAAAAGACAGTAAATACTTTTGAAAGTCATTTTCAGGTAATGGTTTACTGTATAAGTATCCTTGTAGTTGCTCACAGCGAAGGCCAGATAAAAAGCTCAGTTGCTGATTAGTTTCAACACCTTCTGCTACAACTTGCATACCAAGGTTATGGGCAATAGTGACTATCGTTGCCACCATATTTCGACCTTGTTCTGAGGTTTCAATATCATCGACAAATGCCTTATCTATTTTTAAAGTATTAAGTGGAAATTTCTTTAAATAGGCAAGTGAAGAATAACCCGTACCAAAATCATCTAGGGATAAATGTATACCCATAGCACGAATTTGCAACATGGTATCTATGGCTTTTTGTGGCGAGTCCATTACCGTGCCTTCAGTTATTTCTAACTCTAAATACTTAGCAGATAAGCCACTTTCTTTTAATGCATTCGCTATCATGGCAACTAAATTTGGCTGAGTAAATTGCACTGCTGATAAGTTAACTGCGATGCGTCCTTCGAATAACCCAGCGTCGACCCATTTCTTGGTCGCAAAACAGGCTTTGCGAAGTACAACTTCGCCAATATCAATAATTTGTCCTGTCTCTTCAGATACTGGAATAAACACAACAGGGCTAATAATACCCTTACTAGGAGTTTCAAAACGTACAAGAGCTTCCATACCTGCAATTTTGCCTGTGGCAATCTCAATTTTAGGTTGGTAGAAGACTGAGAAAAAATCTTCCTTTAATCCATGACGAATTAGGTTTTCAATTTGTAAGCGTTTGACGGCTGTTTTGTTCATTGAGTCGCTGAAAAATTGATACTTGTTACCACCAGAATTTTTAGCGTGATACATTGCCGTATCAGCATTTTTTAATAATTCCTGCGGGTTTATGCCATCTTCAGGGTAAAGCACAATACCAATACTACTATAAAGTACAATCTCTTGGCTTTTAAGTTTAAGTGGCAACGCTATAGAGTCTAATACCTGTTTTGCGATTGACGTAGTGGTATGGATATCGTTAGTGTTTTCAACAATCAAACTAAACTCATCACCACCCAGTCGATAAACGCTATCTTGGTTTCTTCCTAGACTTCTAATACGCTCTGCAACTTTACAAAGTAAGACATCGCCGACTTCATGACCTAGAGAGTCATTTACTTTTTTAAAGTTGTCCAAATCAAAAACCAATAAGGCATGAGGGATTTTATTATTTACTAATCGTTGTTGGTTAGCTTGGAAATATGAGCGATTAGGTAACCCTGTGAGCGTGTCAGAGTTGGCAAGCTTTCTTAATTCAGCCTCGGTTTGCTTACGTTTAGTGATGTCGGAGAAAACGCCAACAAAATGAGAAATATTGCCAGTTTCATCTTTAATAATATCAATATTTAAGTCAGTTAAATAAAGCTCACCATTGTCGCGAATACTTTCAATTTCACCGTGCCAACTGCCCTTTGTGATCAAGTGCTTCTTAACATTTTGATTAAAACTTTCAGGGTATTGTTCAAACTTTAAAAGAGAGCCACGCATTTGCTGTTTTGTTTTTCCTGTAATGCGTTGAAAAGCTTTGTTTACGTCGACAACGGTAAATTGACGATCATAAATAACAATGGCATCGGAAATATTTTCAATACATTTTGCGAATAGCTTTAGGCGTTCATCTGCGCGCTTTATTTGGCTAATATCTTTTAATGTCCCAGTCATTCGAGTGGGTTTTTTCTTTTCATCACGCTCAACAATTTTTCCTCGGTCAAGCACCCAAATCCATTTGTCATCTTTGTCTTTTACACGATAGGTTGCTTCAAAATGTTGGCTACTGTCTTCAAAGTGCTGGTTTAGTGCTTCTCTTACTCTTGGGATATCCTGCAAGTGAATATTCGTTTGATCAGCCCCAACATTACGCTTGCCATCTTGAGGAAATTCAAGAATGCCCCATATATTAGAGCGGTAAATCTTACCTTTCTTAATATTCCAGTCCCACATTTCATCGCCGCTGCCCCAAAGAGATAGCTTTAAACGTTCTTCACTTAGCTTAATTTGCAAGTGGTATAACCGTTTATGCCTCATTTGTTGAAGGATGTAGCCAATAATCAATATGGTGACTAGGCTATAAAATAAAATGGCACTGCGCGATAACCACCATGGCGGCATAATAGTAATGTTGAGAGTTTTTATTTGGCTTTCTTGATTGTTTTGCAAATCATAAGCTTGTACTTCGAAGGTATATTCACCAGGACTTAAATTAGTATAAGTAGCACGTAAGTTGTTTCTCCCTGCGTCTATCCAGTCTTCTTCTAACCCAATTAAACGATAACGATATTTTAAATGACTTGGGAGGTTAACATTAGGTGTAACAAACTCTACACTGAACGGGGATTGCTCATGGTTTAAATTTAATCCATGAAGCGAATTAGGTGCTTTAGTAAGGTTAAACGTATCTTCGCCTTGACGTGATAAGTCAACTTCTTTATTTGCGATTAGAATACTTGTGAGGTAAGGGGAACCAATACTTTGCTCAATTTCAAGTAAGCTTCTAGGTGTGAAAGAATGGAAGCCATTAATTCCACCAAAGAAAATAATATCATTTGTAGTTAATATGGCACTATCGCTGATAAACTCATTAGTATCAATTTGTAGATCTTTATTGAATGACTTCACTGATTTAGTACTAGGAGTTATTGCATTTATTCCTCTGTTAGTAGAAACCCAAGCATTTTCTTGGCTATCTACAACGATATCTGCAATAAAGTTATTACTAAGATGAGCACTTTCATTAATCACAGATATAAGTTTTGATTGCTTGTTATAAAGTGCAATACCTTGTCCACGTGATCCAAGCCAAATCCAGTTTTTGGATAAGCCTATATTTGAAACACTTCCAAATTGTAATTTTTCTGGGATGTTAAAAACAATATTTGAAAATTTATTTGTTGATATCGTGTAATATAAAATTTGATTGTCAGGAGTAGACAGCCAAATCTTATCACTATTATCGTATTCAATAGCGGTAAAGGTGTTTAATAAATCTTGTGTATGCTCATTTACTGTACTTGAATTCAAATCGAAAGAAGTAAAAACCTTGTCTTCATCAATAAACCACATTTTTCCATCAGCTAATACTAAGTTGCTAAAGTCATTATGAGTTGATTTGTTTGCCCAACCAGAATGTTCAACAAGCTTCCCTACATCGGTTTGGTAATAATATAATTTACCGGGAGATGATGGTGTTGTTTGTTCTGTTTTTAACCAAAAGTTATCTGTTTCATCCACAAGTAGATGTGAAATAGGTATGTCGTTTTTAATTTTTTCTTGGCTAATTTGCCCATTGTTATCAATTTTATTTAGTTTACCATCATCCGTTGTAAACCATGTTACTCCGTCAGAAGTTTCTGCAAAAGCGTATACAGCTTGGCTAGGATTATCATAATTAAATAAGCCATGGTTAACTTTCAATTGCATTTGGTTATACGTGCTTATACCGCCGCCATTCGTACCTAACCATAGCTTGTCAGTTTTATCTTTAAACACTTTTAAAATTAGATTGAAGGGGAGTGAGTTTTTATGTGCTGTACTTTGATAAGAATTGACTTCACCTGTCAGTATATTAATACTATTTAGGCCATTAGTTGTACCTAACCAAATAGCCGAGTCGTTAAGTTGTTCAATAGACCGAACTTTATTTGATAGTAGTTTTAAGTTGATTTCCTGACTGCTCTCACTGTAGTGCTTAACAACTTCGTAATCTTGCGAAATAATAAAAAGGCCATTATTAGTTCCGAGCCAATATTGATTATCAATAAACTTTAAATCGTAAAGGGCACTTGCGTTGAGCTTAATATTCCACTTGTTGTTATCGTTTAAGGATACAACGGAAGACATTGTGCTATTGGTTAAAAATATTCCTTGATCATAAGTACCTAACCAGTAATTGCCTTTTTCGTCTTGAAAGATGGTTTTAATTTCTTTTAGTACATTTTCAAAACCACGAAAGCGAATACGGGTAAAGTTACCATTTTCAGTATCAAACTTTTGCAGACCTTCTTTCGTTGATACGAATAATGTACTTTGTTTATTTTGATATATGTCCCAAATTTCATTGTCTTTGAGCGAATTACTGTCATTGGCTTGGTGGTAAAAGTTATCGAAATTATCTAATGATTCGTTGTAGCGACTTAAGCCTTCATTAGTGCCAACCCAGAGAACCTTTTTATTATCGATAAAAAGTTTACGGATGAAGTTGTCGGCGATTGAATTTTTGTTGGTACTATCATGGCGGTAATAAACAAAGTTTTTGCCATCATAACGATTTAAACCATCTTGTGTCGCAATCCATATGAAGCCATTATCATCTTGAATAATATCGTAAACATAGCTTTGTGATAAACCTTCAGCGATTGAAATACGCTCAAATTTTAACGGTGTTTGGTTGACGTTACTGGCGAATGTGTAAGTTTGAATAGCAAGCGATAAAGCTATAGAACATGCAAAAAAAGTACAGAAGGTAGAAAACTTGGAAAGTAGTCTTTGTTTGAAAAAAAATAAATGCACTAATACAACCTTATGGTAGTGAAGCCCATATCCTAGATGAAATTACTTAATGGATATGCCTGATATTATTATTTTTGGGACGCCACACCCCATTAAATGTGATGCGGGTGATTAAGTCAATCATTGCTGTTATTTAAGTTATAACAATATAAAGTGAATGATTTTTAACGCATATAACTATATCGGCAGGGTTAGTATTTTCTTTGACATTTTTTTAGCAATAATTCGCTATTGTCGGTAGTGGGAAGATTTTTTACCATAGCTTCAAATTGGTCATTGTTTTCATAGCTTAATAAAGACAAGCGGTCGTCAGTAATTTCACCATGAAAGTGTTGCTGAATAAAGCTAATTATATCGGCAATTGATAATGATTTGATTGTTTCAATAAGTTGGTGTTTTTGTGTGAAGGAAGCTTCTTTATTGCAAATAGCAGCCCAGTATCGTTGACTTTTTATTCTTAAATTTGTGTCTTTTTCTTGTAATTGGCTTGCAAGGCCAAACTGCAGGTGTTGCCAGTGTTCTTCTGGTAAACCTTTAACATAATCAGTAGCTCTGCCAATAAAGTCATTCATTGCAGATGTTAGTGTTGAAGAGTCGGTATGAGGTGACTGGATATAAAAGGCAATACCTGGGTAGCGATTAATAGGAATGAAACCGACACCAACTAAATAACCATATTGTTTTTCAGTGCGCATTTCCTGGAAAAAAATAGGAGAAAGTAATTGGTTGGTTAACATGGTTAATGCCACTGAACGTAAGTCTTTATCGGGCATAGGATAATAAAGTACTGCAGCGTGGTCATGTTCAGGCAATAACATGGGTATGGTTATTTGTTGCTGTTCCTGAATATCAACACAAGGAATTTTCACTATACTTTCTTGCGATAAATGTGGCCCGAACTCTCGCTGTATACTTTTAATCATTTGCTCTGCAGCACTCTTTGGCCAATTACCATGAATTAAAGCGTCTATTGCCACTTGGTCGAATATCTGTGAAATAAAGTCTTTAAAATCATCAAAGCTGATTTTTTCTAGTGAAGCGATTAATGTTTGGCTGCTAGGGCTTTTGGGTTGCATGCTTGCACTAAGCGTTGCGAACAGCTGTGAAATCGATTTACTGCTTTCGGCATTTCTCCAGTGGCTTATAAGTTGCTGTTTGAACAACTCAAATTTTTCCTGACAAAATTCACAGTTAAATAGACTGGAAAGTAATAATGGTAATAATTGCCCTTGTTTAGTACTAATACCGGAAAGCTGTAATGTCATACCACCTTGATGAGAATACAGGTGATAGTGAATACCCGCTAACTCTGCATCGTAATGCTCTTCAACTACTGCATCACTATAAAGGTCAATGAACAGACGTGTCATAGCAATATTACTGGCGCTTTCTATTACCTTTGGTGAGTCTATTGATATATATATATAGCCTTTGGGGGTATTAAAGCTGGTGTCATGTTTAAACCAAACGCATAAGCCATCTTGTTGGCAAATACTTATCGGTGGAGTTAACGGGTTGTTGTCTTTGTCTTGATAAGCGACAAGTTGTGGTTGTGCAACAATATAGGCGTTTTCATTTGGTAAAAATAGCTGCTCAATATGAGGTGTATTCTGCCATTCTTTAATTTGAGCTGAAGGGATATCACTAACAGAGTAGGGGACTTGATACCATTTACTAACTTTATTTTCTTTATCCTCGTCAAATTGTTGGCTGACGGTGATTATTCGAAGGTTTGTTGCCACCATATAGCTGAGTAAGATGTTAAACGCTGATTCATCCATACCTTCCATAACATAATCACCGAAAATATAATCTTGCTCGGGATAATGCTGCATGTTGATAACAAGCTGACTTGCTGAATCAAGTGGCGAAAGCTTTTCTTGATATGAAAATGATAACTCTGCTAATGCTTTTTTTTCTCGGTAATATTGTTCATTCAACGGTGCGTTTTTCAATAACTTAATATAAGAAAATACAATGTTGATAATAGATTTAGTGTTTTGCTCGCCTAACTCAGATAGTGAGATGTTAATATTGAAATCTTTAAAGTTAGAACCGTTTATTCCAGAGCCAGCGGTTAGCGCCAATGCCCATTGTTTGCTTTTAAGTAATGATAAAATACTGCCAGGACCTTCATGACCAATTAAATAAGCAAGAATAGCCTCTGGTTTGTGGCGGTAGAATTTGTCAATACTTGGCATAGCAAAGCTAATGATTAACTGTTGATCATTTTTAACCGGGCGAACTTTAATCCATTGTTTTTGATGTTCGGCATGATAAAGCGGTTGCTCAATTTTAGCTTTAGTAACGCTATTTGATTTAATCTTGGAAAAATGTTTTTTTGCTAAACTTTCCAACTCCGCAATAGCCTGTGGTCCTTCCAAAACCAAGGTCATAAAATGAGCTTGATAATTATTTTTAAAAAAGTCACACACTTCGTCACGTAAGTTATAACCGGCTTTATCGGCTAATGTCTCACTACTTCCTACGGAAAATTTAGCAAAAGGGTGGTTTTGGTTAATGGTTTCTTTATGAACGTCATAAAGTCGTCGAATATCGTCTTTAAGTTTTAACTTAAATTCGGCGTCAATATTTTTACGTTCTTTATTAACAAACTCCTCTGAAAGTAACGGTGCAGTAAAAAACTCACCAAAACGTTCAATTGCGGCTGCAAAGTGTTGCTGGCCAATGTCAAAGAAAAAACAGGTATGCTCGGTGGCAGTCCATGCGTTATTACTGCCGCCATGTTCATTGATGAATTTCTGGTATTCGCTACCGTCAGGGTATTTTTCTGTACCAAGAAATAGCATGTGTTCGAGGAAGTGAGCAAGCCCTTGACGATGATTTGGGTCATCAAAATGACCAACATTAACCGCTAAGGCTGCGGCAGACTTATTTGATTCTGGGTTGTGAACCAATAATGCGCGTAAACCATTGGTTAGCGTAATCGCTTGATATTGCTTTGCGTCATTAGGGCTTTTTTTCACAATTTCTCCCGCAAAATTTGACCTATAGCGCAATTTTATTGTGGCTAGAGTCCTATTTTTGTTATCTTTCTAAATTACCCTAAGGAATAAGGTGAGTCCATTTTATTCTTAACGGATGTTATAAAAAGTTAAAGAATTCCTTTACTATAGCCGCAAATAATAAAGTTCGTTTAAATTAAGGTAGTTATGCAAATTTTTGTTATGCGTCATGGCCAAGCTGAAAATATTGCGCCTTCAGATGCATTAAGACCATTAACAGAAAATGGGATCAATGAAGCTAGAACATCTGCGCTATGGTTGGCTGAAAATCAGCACTCGTTTGATTGTGTTTTTGTTAGCCCTTATTTACGAGCACAGCAAACTGCAGATACAGTTATTGAGCAACTAAAATCAGTAGGCGCAAGAAAAACACTAAGTTTCATTACTCCAGAAGATAATGCAAAAGAAGTGCATGATTACTTAGATGCTGTGTTTAGCCTTGAGCAATATAAAAAGATTTTATTGGTGTCGCACATGCCATTAGTTAGCTATTTGGTGGCAGAATTAACCAGCGATAACACTATGCCAATATTTCAAACTGCATCAGTGGCACAAATTGAATATGATACAACAAGAATGTTAGGTGAATTTGTTACCTTGGTTTCACCTAATGAAGTCATATTGTAAATAGTAATTTGACTTCATTAGTGCGTTACTGTTTAGTCGCGAACGAATTTATCTTTCAATTCAACCAGAACAAGTAGTGCGCCATTGCCACCCCATTCTAATGGCGCTTGATGAAAAGCCATTACGTCAGGGTGTTGTACTAACCAGTGGGGAACTTTATTTTTTAATATCCGCGCGCCTAGGCCATGAACAATACAAACACATTGCGCATGTTCTTTTTCACAAGCAGCAAGTAAAGCTGCTATTTCGCGTTTTGATTGATGTTGGTCAAGGCCATGTAAATCAAGAATAAGATCTGGTACATATTGCCCTCGACGAAGGTTTTTAGCTTCAAAGCTATCAACACCTTCACGAACATATTTCACTGGGCCTTGGCTATTTAAATCAGGTTCAAACTCATCTGAAAAATGAAACTCAGCGACAACTTTTTTATCTTTTTGTCTTGCTAACGTTGTTTTCTGCTTGATGGTTCTTTTTTCGGGGTGTACTCTGTCCTGCACCATAGGTTTTACCTTACCTATGGCATTTTTAAACAACTTTTTTTCTTCCGCGTTAAGTGCGTCTTTAAATTTCATTGGTGAAGTCTAAAAACATCGACGAACAATAACAAGCGAAAGGTTAATATAGCCCTTAAAATAATTATGGCGCTGAGATATTAGAGGAATATGTGGAAACATTAAATTTTGCAGATGTGAGCGAACAATTGCACACCATTGGTGATTATGTGCGTTTTGGTGCCAGTCAGTTTAATCAAGCTGAGTTATATTTTGGTCATGGCACTATCAACGCGTGGGATGAAGCAATAACCTTGATTATGCATCAGTTGTCATTACCTAGCGATATGGTTGATGAATTAATGCAGTGCCGATTGGTTACACAAGAAAAACAGGCAATATTAGCGTTATTTGAACGTCGAATTACTGAAGGTTTGCCTGCTGCCTACTTAACTAATCAAGCGATGTTTTGTGGTTTACCATTTTATGTCGATGAACGCGTTTTAGTGCCTCGCTCACCAATTGGTGAACTGATAGGTAATAAATTTGAAGGCTTAATTGATTCTGCACCGCAGCAAATTTTAGATTTATGTACCGGTAGTGGTTGTATTGCAATTGCTTGTGCGATTAATTTCCCTGAAGCAGATGTTGACGCTGCTGACTTGTCTGTTGATGCCCTAAATGTTGCGCAAATGAATATTGAAGGTCATGGCCTAGTAGAACAAGTTATTCCAATTTATTCTGATGTTTTTTCTGGGGTTGAAGGGCAAAGCTATGATTTAATAGTGACTAACCCTCCTTATGTTGATCAAGAAGATGTTGATGCATTGCCACAAGAATTTTTGCATGAGCCTAAAATGGGTTTAGGTAGCGGTTTTGATGGCTTAGATATTACTCGTCGAATTCTGAGTGAGGCGGCAACCCATTTAAATGATAATGGTGTTCTCATTTGTGAAGTAGGTAACTCACAATTGCATTTAACTGCTGCATTTCCTAATGTGCCATTTCAGTGGCTAACATTTGAGCGTGGTGGCCATGGTGTATTTCGAATAACCAAAGCACAACTACAGCAACATCAGCAGGAATTCTCCAGCAATAAATAAAAGTACGTCAATGAGTTAATTGGCGATTTCGCGAAACAATATTTACGGGTCAACATCATTATGTCAGGCAATACTTTTGGTAAGTTATTCACAGTTACTTCATTTGGTGAAAGCCATGGATTAGGCTTAGGTGCCATTATTGATGGTTGCCCACCTGGTATTGAGCTCAGTGAAGCTGATTTGCAACATGATCTCGACCGTCGCAGACCAGGAACTTCTCGCTTTACCACTGCCCGTCGTGAAGCAGACGAAGTGAAAATCATGTCAGGTGTTTTTGAAGGTAAAACTACCGGTACGCCGATTGGCTTACTGATTGAAAACACCGATCAACGCTCGCAAGATTACGGCAATATCGCTAATACCTTTCGCCCAGGACATGCTGATTACACTTATTGGCAAAAGTATGGCATTCGTGACTACCGCGGTGGCGGTCGTTCTTCCGCGCGCGAAACTGCGATGCGCGTTGCGGCTGGCGCCGTTGCTAAAAAATATTTACAACAAAAGTTCGGTATTACTATTCAAGCCTGTGTTACTCAAATTGGTGATGTTTGTGCAGAGAATATTGATTGGAATATTGTTGAAGAAAACCCATTCTTCTTTCCTGATGCTAATAAACTTGAACAATTAGATGAACTACTTCGTGGCATTATGCGAGAAAAAGATTCGATTGGCGCCAAGTTAATGGTGGTAGCGAATAATGTACCTGTTGGTTTAGGCGAACCTATTTTCGATCGTTTAGACGCTGATATTGCTCATGCACTAATGGGCATAAATGCCGTTAAAGCCGTTGAAGTTGGTGATGGCTTTGGTGTTGTTAATCAAAAAGGCTCAGAGCATCGTGATGAACTAACCCCTGAAGGTTTTGCTTCAAATCACGCTGGCGGTGTTTTAGGTGGTATTTCTTCTGGCCAACCTATTGTCGCCTCTATTGCTCTTAAACCAACATCAAGTATTGGTGTTAGCGGTAAAACCGTTGATCTTGAAGGGCAGTCTGCTGATATTGTTACTAAAGGACGTCATGATCCTTGTGTTGGTATTCGCGCGGTACCTATTGCAGAAGCAATGTTAGCACTGACTTTGATGGATCATTACTTAAGGCATCGAGCACAAAATGCTGATGTTGTTTGTGAAACGCCAGATATTGAGCGCTAACTCAATTTATGCTGCTATTTCTAAGCAATGAAATGATGGCTTAGAAATAGCAGTAACGACCAACGGATTTCTAACTAGTGGCTTCAAAACAATTTGTTCGTCTGTCGGCGAACTATTTTTGGTACTTCGGTATTTTAGGTTTAGTGGTGCCTTTTTTATCGGTATTCCTCGATGCAAGAGGTTTCACCTCGCTGGAAATTGGCGAAATTTTAGCTGTGATAACAGCCACTAAAATCGTCGCACCAACACTTTGGGCGCAGCTGGCAGATAAATCAGGTAAACAATTAACCATAGTAAAAATTGGCGCTTTATTGTCTTTGTTAAGTTTTAGCTTAATTATTTGGACAGTAAGTTATTGGCCGTTGATGTTTAGTTTAGCGATGTTTAGTTTGTTTTGGACCGCCATATTACCGCAGCTTGAGGTGATGACATTAAACTCTATTCGCAAAAGTGCCAAGATATATGCCCGTATTCGACTGTGGGGCAGTATCGGTTTTATCATTGTTGCTATGCTTGGTGGCGAGTTAATTGAACGTTACTCAGCAGAAGCTTTTAGTTATATTGGTATTGCCATTCTAGCTGGGCTCTTTTTTTCGACCTTGGTGAGTCAACAACCTCGTATTAAAAGTCTCGCAAAAGCCGATAATTCGTCGATCAAAGATAAAGTATTAAATAGTAATTTTTTACTTTTTTTCTTTGCTGGCTTAATGCTACAAATGAGCTTTGGCCCGTATTATGTATTTTTTGCTTTATACCTAAAAAATTTGGCTTATTCTGGTTTTCTCATCGGGATCTTTATTGCGATTGGTGTAGTTGCCGAAATTGGTATTTTTATTTTTGCGGGTTTATTTTTTAAAAGTTTCTCTTTAAAAGCGCTGATCAGCAGTAGCATTTTATTAACTGCATTACGCTGGTATATTGTCGGACATTATGCCGACAGCGATATTGCCTTAGCCGTGTCACAACTCATTCATGCTTTAAGTTTTGGTTTGTACCATAGCGCTAGTATTGCCTTTATTCAGCAACACTTTAATGCCAATCAGCAAAGCCGAGGACAAGCAATTTATATCGGCGGAGTATATGGTATTGGTGGCGCTGTTGGCGCTTATATGGCAGGTATATTGTGGCAAGATGGTATTGGCGCCATGATAACATTTGATTTTGCGGCGTTTACCGCCTTTATTGGTGGTGTTTTTGCCTTATTTTTACGACAAAGTAATATAAAGAAACAGGCCGTAGCAAGCTAATTTTAACGAGAGAGTAGAGCATATGCGTACTTTATTTTGGACTTTCATCGCAACACTTAGTTTGCTACTCAGTAGTAATACTGCCAATGCACAGTGGCATAAGCATAGTTTTAAAGTGATGGGCACTCAAGCACACGTTGAATTTTGGCTGCCAACCGAAGCTGCCAAAATCGGTGACCAAGATTCAGAACAAACGCGGGCAAACAATATTATTACTGCGGTCGAAAACGAGATGCGCCGCATTGATCAGGAAATGAGCCCTTACAAGCCTGAAAGCGAGTTATCGACAGTAAATCGCTTAGCACCAAATGAACCTGTAAAAATATCATTAGAGCTTTTTAACTTACTCGCCAAAGCCGAGCGAATATCTCAACAGAGTGATGGGGCCTTTGATATTACTTATGCATCGATTGGCTATCAGTACGACTATCGAATAAAACAAAAACCGAATAACCAACAAATTCAGCAAGCGCTCGCGGCTATTGATCACACAGGCATAGTACTTAACAAAGAACAGCAAACAATTAGCTTTAAACATCCTAAAATTAAAATCGATTTGGGCGGTATTGCTAAAGGTTATGCGGTAAAAAACTGCTTAGCCATATTAGCATCGTCGGGCATTAAACATGGTTTGGTTAGTGCGGGCGGTGATACCGGGCTGCTAGGCGATCGCAAAGGTCGTCCGTGGTTGGTGGGAATTAAACATCCTAGAGCGAGTGATAAAACTGCAGTACATTTACCCTTGAGCAATGAAGCTATTTCTACTTCTGGCGACTATGAACGTTACTTTATTGAAGATGAGGTACGCTATCATCATATTATCAACCCTAAAACAGGTAAGTCAGCTCAACAGGTGGTCAGTGTTTCAGTCATTGGGCAAGACCCAACTTACGTTGATGCGTTATCGACAACGCTTTTTGTTCTAGGGTTAGAGCAAGGCATGGCATTTATTGACAACCTGCCTGACTATGAAGCGATTATTATTGATAATCAGCAGAAACTGCATTTCTCCCTCGGTTTACAGCAGAACTAGCAATTGGGTTTAAAATTCGAAGCTTTATAAGCAGATATCACCATTCTTAAATTAAAAAAGCACCTTCAAGGTGCTTTTTTCTTGCTCTAAACAAAGCGCTAAACATTGCTTATAAACGTTATCTATACCTGGTTTAGTGTACCGGTAACGATTGGTTGAAAGGCTGTTAAACTATCGAGTAAGGTATTGTTACCCAAGCCTTGTCCAGGCACTAAGCCAGTAAAGCTGCCTTGTTCACCGTGTAAGGCTAAATAGTTCAGTAATACTGTTTCTACCAATAAGTTGACGTTATTCGCTGATGGAGCCGAACTAGTGTCTACCGACGCATCAGGGCGCATAAAACCTATTTGCTGACTCATCGCCATTTGATTTTCATCAGCGCCATTAAGTTGTGGACGACCGTTTGGATTAAACACTAAAAAGAAAGATGCGCCTGTTGATGAATTATCACCAGTCCATTCGCCTTTACCTCGACCTTCTTCTGATTCATCTATTCGGCCATTACTGGCAACTGAGCCGTCACTGAACACATACATCATCAATGGTTTGTTGCGTCTAGCAGCATATTCAAGACAAGCGCCCATACAACGACCGGCACGTAAATCTCGTAGTTCTCCTGTTGCTCTGTCTCCGGTATGGTAATCAAAACCACCCATGGTAACGGTACCTGCACCAGAAAAACCGTTGACGACTAGTTTCATGATTGAAGAGGTTTTACTAAATTCACTCTCGCTATCGAATTCTGCTAATGAGAAAATGCCAGCAGGGCCAACAATGTCGGGGTCAAGTAGTGGGTTAAGCGTGCTAGGATCACCAAAACGATCCGCCAAATCAGCACTTTTCACATAGCCACAATTTACTAAATCTTTAATCACCGCATCACGGGTGACTTGAGTATTAACCGAAGCTAACTTTTGCGAACTAACTCGTTGAATACTTTCCATTACGGCAACGGCATCACTTTGAGACAATAAACTAAATAAGTCACCAACATCGACTAAGCCGGTCACATCAGTAGGTCGATCAATTTTCGTTGGTCGTTTACTTAAATCAATAAAGCGACTGGGCGCCATAGAGTTGCCACCTGATTCGGTGTTTCTAGAACCTGCTAATGGCATAAGTGAGCCGTCAGCCCCAGCAGCTGCAATAGCGTACATTGGGTTATGTGGGTTATTGCTAGTATCGTTATCTGAACGACTCGGAATTACTGCGCCATTTATTTTACTGCGAGTATCGGCTGATGTTTTCTCTAAAATACCGCGTAAAAATGCTGAGTCAGAGTGAAAGGCAAGACCGAGTTCAGTATTAATGAAGTCAGATTGGTCAGCATTAGGATTGGCAATAGAAGGTGCCATATCGCCAGGCAAACCTAATTTGTTATAACCACCTGTTGATAGAAAGTCGAGTTGCCCGCCTGCGCCACCAACCAAGACGTTAGAGCCCGCGATATTTGCCCCACCGGCTAAATCGAAGGAAATAAATGGTATTTTTCCTGCGCCTTGGACGTTAATGCCACATGAGGCGCGAAGCGCTTCAAGATCTGGCGATAATGTAGCATGAGCATTATTTGGATTAGCAAACATGCTAAATAAAGATGCGCCAGCAACAACGCCAGCACCTTTTCTTAGTCCAGATGAGATAAAGTCACGACGACTCACTGGCCGGCTATGATCAGAAAATAATAACGGCGCATCCGGATGATAATGTTTAGTTTTTTTCATAATATATTCCTAGATATCTAGCCTATTGAACCAAAGTGACAGCACTGGCTAAAACCGCAGCACAGCTGGATTTTGCAATAGTACGGGTGCGTTCTGCGTTACAGTTGCTATTACAAACAGCTAAACGGTCAATAAGGTTGCTTAATTCATTGCTTACCGCAACTTTCGTTGGTTGGCTAGCAACGTCTAGCGGCATTAATTGTGCGAGTAGCGGGTCAATAAATTGTCCCCGTTGGCTGGCTGATAAAGCAACATTTGGTTCAAGGGTAAAGTCTATATTTGGAAACCAGTTAGAACGTAAATTAACGTCTTCAATGGCGGTATCACAGTACGCGATAGCCAATTGAGTAATCCCCATTTGTTGGGCAGAAATAAAGGTTTCAATATTATTAATGCTAGGCAACTGTCGCTGTACTAACTGATAAACACCAAACACTTTACTTTGTTCTTGGGAAACTCCTGTTAATTGGCTCATACTCGCATGAATCTCATCAAAATTTCTGATGCCAATTTCAGCACTTTCTGTGTCAGCAGGTACTTCAGCTGTCACCACTAATTCACCTTCAACTTTGACATTGGTATGTTCGCCTAAGCGTTCAAATGATAAGAAGAACTCGTCTTGCTCAGCTCCTTTTTCAATGGCAATGATGGTGCCTAAACCTGATAGCAGTAATGGTTCGTCAAGAGATTCATCGGTTGATAATGACCTATTTAAGTTGGCATAAACTTGGCTTTGCCCGCTTTCTTTACCGTTAATACCAATGTTTAGTCCTTCAATTGGTAGTGCTGTAGTTAATCTTTGTTGATCTAAGTTGACCACAGAAGGCTGGCTAAATAAGTAGCTGTAATTATCAAACTCGCTGATTTCAAGCATCACGAAAGTATTAGGTAAATCGATTAAATCACCAATAGAAAATAACAGGTAGTAACGTTCACCAACGCCGACGTCAAAGTTTTGCTGTATTTGTTCGGCTGTCATCGCTTTGTTAAATAATGCTAACAAACGAATGTTACCTTGCCAGATATGGTTATTTGATGCTTCTCGCCCCAAAATTAAGGCAAAGCTATTGTCCCATGATGCTAATGGTGCAATTTCTTGATCTGTTACTTCAATCAGCTTGCCATTGACATAAATCTTTCGACCTTCAGTAGCATTGTAAGTTAGCACCACATGCTGCAAAGTTGCTTGCAAAACTTCATCAGCATCAGGCGTGCTTAAAGCCGGTTCACCGTTTAGTGATGTTGATTGATTACGCAGCATAAAGTCGTAGTTGTATTGGCTTTGCCCTAAGGTAAAGTTTCGTTCGTTATCACCAGCAGAGTAACTAACAATACGAGCAGGACCTTCTTGTGTGACATTGGCAGGCGTTAACCAAGCTTCTAGTGAAAATTCACCAGTGGCAGTGATTAAGTCATGTAGTTTCTTACTGTTGGCGGTACTAGCTTGCGCTTTGCCATTATTAAAAATTAAGCCGCCACTGCCTAGCCATTCAATATCACCTGTTAAAGATAAATTTGCTGCAGGGCTAATTCCTGATGTGTCGTAAGCAATATTGCCATTCCCTGTTTTAAACTGGTACAGGGCGATAGTGTCGTTTTCAAAGCGACCGCCATTTGAAGCAACAATACCGTCAGTAAGCCTTAACGCTTTTGAGATAACCATATCTTCATCAACTTGGTTAACCGGTATTTGTTCGCTAAAGGCTTGTATGCCTGCCAGCATAGTATTGCTATTTGCTTGACAGTCACTCCAACAGTTATGGAATTCGCTGCCGAGCCTAATAACTAAACGTGATAGCTCTGCTTGGTCAAGGTTTATAACTCGTTGTGCTGCTTGATAAGCAACATCAATATCTTCGCTAGCAAAAAAGGGTGATTGTGCGGCACTTGCTGTTTCACTATGACAGGTTGAACAATATTGGCTGACAATTGGGTAAACATGAGAGCTAAATAAACTTGTGCTGTCAGGAAAGCTTCGGCTACTGCCGGTCTCTCGAATGATAGGTGCCGTTAGTTCAATCTCTGTTGTTGTGCTGACGCGGTCATCTGACCAAATTTTTATCCATTGCACCATAGTATCAGCACAGGCTTGATCACTGTCTAACCAACAGTTGTGCCCGCCGGCAACTTTTTCTACTAACCTTGATTTTGCTGGTGTTGATAGATCAACTAACGGCGTTGTTGCTGCATAAGCCAAGTTAACATCATCAAAGCGCGCAAAATAGGGCGCTTGGTCGTCGACCTTATGACAAGCTCCACAGCGATCACTGCTGGCAACATTGTCAAATAGTGCCGTTTTATATTTTTGAATATCTTCGGTTTGCGGAGCAGGGCCTGTGTATGTGCTATTAGGCGTGTCTGGTTGCACTGGTGGTTGAGTTTCAACTTCACTATCACCACAAGCAGTTAAATAATTAACCATCAATAAACAGGTGAGTAATTTAAGCTTATTCATCATTACTCTCCCATACAGTAATTGCCAATCTCGGCAAAAACTTGTTTTAATTGATAACCACCTTCTTTAAAAGAAGCGGTGGTTGTTGATATTTGACTTAAGTCAGCGTTACTTTCGGCATCACGTAAACAAACATTATTGAAGACCTTCTTAACCTGACATTGTGCAAAGGCTTGGCTATTAGCTAGTTCTTCACCTAAAGACTTCATACCGCTGCCTTGACCGCTAAGTGCAGGATCCCAACCTAAACTTCGGTTATCACCATGGCGCCAGTAATTACTCCATTGATCATTCGGCGTTGCGAAGCCAAATGGAAAAGTCGTATTGTTATTAAAATACTTGGCTTGCACTCGTGAACCTGTAACGCTATCAGTTGTGCCATCTTGGTTGTAAGCAATATTACCATTCTCTGCTGCGGGATCATTATCAGCATTAAAGTCATAATCATAATAAGCAAATGCTTGTGCAAGCGGGTCCATACCGCTATGACAAGCTAAACAGTTATTAATAAATAAACGGCTATCGCCACCCGGACTACGACTGACATCTTGGCGAATTCTGTCTGGAGGTAAGGTATTATCTTTAATAGGCTCAAGGTCAGTACATAAATGGTTCATTAAGGTAAACCTGAGCATTGCTCGGTTGGTACCAAGATAAAAGAAGGCTTTTGCGGCGGCTCGACTCGTTAATACGCCCGCGGTAGCGGTAGCTGGTAAGCCATTGAGACCTGACTGAGTAACTTGTACAAGGTCGGTTGATAAATCCAGTGCTCTATCTTCAATTGCAACATAGTGGTCGTTATTATTGTTGTTATAAGCTGGCAACCCTAAGTCACTTTTTCCAACATAAGTCATATTGGCTTGTAGAATTTGTCTAAAGTCGATGTCGTCACGCACCATGCCAATAATTGTTGCACTATAATCGTTGAGTGGAAAAAATATATCTTGCTCTTTATTTGTCCAAGGTGTCGAAAATAGTTTTAAAGTCGTGTTATAAAAATGTTTCGATTCCATTGCAACATAAGCAGCTTCAATTGGTTTCCCATCGACTAATAATGCTTCCATTTCTGATAGTGTTTCAGCACTTGCAGGCACCCCCGCAATACGATCATGAAGACGTTTAGCTTGCTCTAATGTGCCTGCGAAAGTGAATGGTGTAGTGAATAAAAATACAGAGCAAATAGCTGATATTAGTAATGTTCTTTTTTTTAATAGTAATTTAGTTGTTTGCAAAAAAAATGTCTTTGTGGATTTGCATACACTAGGCGAAATGACGTTACAAAGTAACACCTTCATACAACCTCCTTGAAGATGTTGAGTAGAAAAAATATTCCGACATCATGTCGAAAATATAGTGATTTTTACACATGCTCTGTTTGATTTTTAATCAGTTTGGCATGCTCTTTTTTAGGTATACGTCATTTTTCAAGAAAAATATACCGTTTTATTTAATAAAAAATAACTGTTGTACTTAGTACTAAGGATGTAGTACTTTGTATCCGAAATGTAATTATGTAAAAAATACTGACAGTGGTCAACCACCGTCACTTTTTATTATAAATTATTATAGCTATTTGATTTGTTTGCTTTTACTTATTTAATAGCCATCAAATGCTATAGGCTAGCATAGGTTACATTTTTGTTATATTGTTGTTTATTGATTTTAAATATTGTTGTCGGCGAATAATTACACGGGAAAGTAGCATGAATCCGAAAATAAGCTTTAGCGGACTTGCGCTTTTTGTTTTATTGAACACAGGTTGTAACTCAGATACCGCGCCAAGTGAAGAAAATACAGATCCAGTCTTGGAAGAATTCCCTGTTGTATACATCGAGCGAAGTTTAGATACCGATCCCTCTGAAGAAATTAATCAAGCGGCTAGCTTTCCTATTTTTGAACCCACTCAATTCAATCCAGGGGCAAAATTAAATTTAAAAGCTAACGCTACGCCTGAAGCACTTGCGCTTGAATTAACGGCTAATATTTTTTCCACTGATGACAGCACTGACATTATTGAGCAATTCATCGATATACGAGATCTCTCAGTGTCGCCTGATGGACAAGAATTCTTAGTTTCTATTCGAGCACCTGAAGTTGAGGATGCAGATGAAAATGAACAACCAAAATGGAATATTTGGCGTTACCAGCAAAGTACAAAACTGTTAACGCGTGTCGTTAGTAATGATGTTATTGCCGAACAAGGTGATGACTTAATGGCATCTTTCTTACCTGATGGTCGTATTATTTTTGCCTCGAACCGTCAACGTTTGTCCCGTGCCATTTTACTCGATGAAGGTAAACCGCAATACACCGCTAATAATGAGCGCTCTGAACTGGCGACGCTAAATATTCATATCATGCAAGCCGATGGCTCTGATATCGAACAGCTGACATTTAACCTTAGCCATGATTTTTACCCTTTGGTTTTACAAGATGGCCATATTTTATATAGCCGCTGGGACGCTATGGGGGGCAACAATCAAATTAACCTTTATCGTATGCGACCAGACGGTACAGAAAATCAGTTGATATATGGTTGGCATTCGCATCAGCTGAGTATTGATGAAAGTAATGCCAATATTGAATTTATTAAGCCACAGCAATTGCCGAATGGAAAAATTTTATTATTGTTAAATGGTAGTGAAGAAAGTAATTTTCAAAAACGTCCAATTGTTCTTAATCTTGATGACTTTACCGACCAATACCAACCGATAGCGGCAAATAATCCGATTGAAGAAACTGCAATATCTGATCTTTTTGATCGCAGTATTGCGGATTATAATTTTTCAGAAAATTTATCGCCCGCAGGACGAATTAATCATTTATTTCCATTACCTGACAGCACTCAACGTTATTTAGCGAGCTGGGATTTATGCCGTGTTGTTATCGAGCAAGAAACTCGTGCTTGTGGGCAATTAACTGCTGAAGAGCTAGCCCAAGATAATATAGAACAAGCAACACCATTTTATGAACTTTGGTTATTTAACCAAAGTGAGAACACTCAGCAGTTAGTTGCTAGTCCAAGCCAAGACCATATATTAACTGAAGCTATTGTGATGCAAGAAGCGCAGGTAAAGCCTGAGTTTATTGCCGATAAAGTTGTTGGTAGTGAACTTGATGCTGACTTAGCCAATCAGCAAGCTGGTGCCATTCATATCCGCAGCATTTATGACTTTGATGGCGTGGATTTAAGCCCACAAGGTCTGGCGCAAATGATGAACCCTACACAAACAACGGCAGAACAAAGGCCTGCACGTTTTTTACGTTTAATTCGTGGTGTACCCATGCCACCTGATGAGGTGAAAGACCTAGATAATACTGACTTTGGCCGCAGTCGAGCACAATTAATGCGTGAAATTCTAGGTTATACCACCATTCAACCAGACGGCTCAGTAAAAGTAAAAGTACCCGCAAACGTACCTTTTGCCTTAAGTATTCTAAATCAGGCCGGACAGCGTATTGGTGGTCGTCATAGCCAATGGTTAACAGTTAAACCCGGCGAAACTCTTGAATGTAATGGCTGTCATAGCGGCAATAGCGAGTTGCCACATGGTCGAATTGCTGCACAAGCTGAGAGTATCAATGCCGGAGCAGTATCAGACGGTGTTGCATTTCCTAATACAAATCCACAATTGATACCTGATTTTGCACAAACTATGGCAGAAACAGTTGAGAAAACGCTTGGCTTACCTGCGCTTAGCAGCGATTTAGAATATCTGGATATTTGGAGTGACCCAGCAACAGCGACGTTAAACCCACCATTAACCATTAGTTATCAAAACCTCACTACGGCTAAGCCTAATGGAAGTGAGTGTTTTACAAATTGGACGGCATATTGTCGTTTGCAAGTTAACTACACTGAGCACTTAGCACCATTATGGTTAAAGCCACGTTTAGTGTTTGATGAAATTACTAATGAGCAGATTCAAGACAATACATGTACTAGTTGTCATAGTGTTTTAGATGCTGACAACACTGCACAAGTGCCTGCAGGGCAGTTAGATTTAACCTCATCGACATCAACAGACGAGCCTGCACATTTAACCAGTTATCGAGAATTATTCTTTGGTGATGTTGAACAAGAACTCGTTGAAGGTATTCTTGTTGATAGACAAATTCCTCTGTTAGACGGAAATGGTGACCCTGTTTATGTTCGAGACGGTGATGGCAATTTAGTTTTAGACGAGAATGGCCAACCTATCCCCGTTATGACTACGGTTAATGTAGCTAATATTTTGTCAACCAATGGCGCGCAATCTAGTGGTCGATTCTTTGAAGTGCTTAATAGTGGTGTGCATCAAAATATGTTATCGCTTGACGAACAACGCCTACTTAGTGAATGGTTAGATATTGGCGGTCAATACTACAACACGCCTTTTTATCAGGCGGAGCCATAAAATGTTATTTACCAACAACGGACGTTGCATGAAACAGTTATTCATTGCCATTATCATCGCTTGTTTTAGTCAAATCACTATCGCTGAAGAAAGCCTTACTGATGCAAAGGAGCTATTAACGTTAGGTCCAAGTATTGTTATCGAAGTACCTTATATTGAATTACGCTCTGGCCCTGGTCGCGGTTATCCTATTACTCAGGTTATTGAAAAAAACGAAGTCGTGTTTGTGCTAGTTAAGCGTACTGCTTGGTTTAAAGTACAAGATAAACGCGGAAACCAAGGCTGGTTTCATCAAGACAACCTCTTAAGTTTTAGTTTTAATGAACAGCCAGTGTTGTCAGCAGAACAAACTAATGATGATTATTTATCTCGAATTTGGGAGATGGGTGTTGGTTACGGTGAATTTGAACAAGCTGACTTTTATCGCTTAAGTTTGTCTTATGCTTTTAGCCCCGTGATCAGTACTGAATTGCAAATTGGTAAAGCTATCGGCAGCGTATCAGACAATGAAGTTGCAGAGTTAATGTTAGTTGCTCAACCTTTTCCTGAACTCAGCGTTATTCCATATTTTGCTGTCGGTGCTGGCGCAATTAGAACCACACCACATAGCGTTTTAGCTGATGCACAAGAAAGAAATAATACCCTGATCAGCAGTGCTGTCGGGCTTAAATATTACCTTGCTCGTAACTTTTTATTACGAGCTGAATATAAATACTCATTAGTACTGACTGATCGAGATGATAATGAAGGGGTTCGTACATGGACATTAGGGTTCAGCGTATTTTTATAATGAATACATTAAAGCAGTGGCGCACTGCCAAAGTAGTGGCATTAGCCTGTATGTTGGCAAGCCCTTTACAAAGTGCAAGCGCGGCAGAAAGTGAAATAAAGCCATCCGTTGAACGTCGAGAAGTATTGGAAGACTTGCTCGATACTGAGAATTTTGAAGTTGGCGTTAAAGTTGGCTTGATCAGTATTGAAGATTTTGAAACCAGTACTCTAGTGGCTGGACATCTTGCTTACCACATTAGTGAGGACTTTTATTTTAAAGCGGAATATGCGCAAGCTGACGCTGGTGAAACAAGTTTTGAAAAGTTATCGAATACCTCACCGTTGTTAACTGATGAAGAACGTGAACTAACTTATTACGGTTTAAACATTGGTTATAACCTTTTTCCGGGTGAAATATTTTTAAGTGATAATTGGGCGTTTAATAGCGTTTTTTCAGTTGAACTTGGTGCAGGTAGCACAGAATTTGCTGGTGATGATCAATTCACCGTAAATTTTGCCACGAATTTCCGCGTTTTTGCCAATGACTGGATCGCTTGGGATATTGGCGTCAGTGACCATATTTTTGATACTCGTGTAACGGGCGAGGCCAAAACAACTCATAACTTGAGTTTTACCACTGGCGTATCATTTTATTTTTAAATAATAATTTTTGAGATAGACGCACAGCAATAAAATACAACACTTAGAAAAATTTTAGCGCAAAGGAATAGGGCAGTAACATGACATTATTTGGTAAACGAGCAACACATAAAAATATGACAGGTAGAGGTTTATTTGTTGCAACGTTATTTTCGCTTGTCACGCTAATCAGTGCGACAAGCCAAGCGCTTAGTTTAGGTGATGATGCCCCAGACTTTACCTTGAAAACGATGTCGGGGAATAACCTTAACCTCAACGAGCAGCGCGGTAATATTATCGTCATTAACTTTTGGGCTTCATGGTGTGGCCCATGTCGAACCGAAATGCCAATACTACAAGAATTTCATGATCAATATGAAGACTTAGGTGTTGCGGTATGGGGTGTTAATGTTGAGCAGGAAAACCAAGCAGGGCTTGATTACATTAAAGAGCTAGGCGTAGATTTTCCTATATTTTTCGACGCCAGTAATCAAATTTCCGCAGCTTATAATGTAGAAGCTATGCCTACTACCGTTATTATCGATCGCCATGGCAAGGTTCGTTCTGTTTTTCGTGGCTATCAAAAAGGTTATGAAAAAAAGTACGCCAAAGTTATTAAACAGTTGATCAGAGAATAATTATGTTAGCTAGATATCACTTGCTAAAAGGTCAGATTTTACCTTCACAGAGTGTCAAAAAAGTGTGGCGAATGTGTATTCATCTTAGTGCTGCTTTTGCATTTTTGACCTTAACAGGTTGTGCGCAAATGGGCGTGAAGCCTTGGGTAAAACCATACGAACGTCAAAATTTAGCCGACCCTATAATGTCAGCTAATCGCCATGGTATTGCTAATCGCCATGTTGCTCATGTATTTGAAGCGCGTGAATCAGGTCGTGGTGCTGAAGGTAGTGGTGGAGGCGGTTGTGGTTGTAACTAATCAGAAATTTTGCATTTTATTCATTGCTATATTTGTCTTGTTTTCCCTAGACACTCAGGCAGCTGTACTTGAAAAAGACCAGGCAGATGTGCTGTATCACAGTTATCAAGGTGGCGGCATGTCTATCGACGGCCCTGCAGTATTGGTACGTAAAAAAGCGAGTGAGTCATTAGCAGTTTCAGCTTATTACTATGTTGATACCATTTCCTCAGCCTCAGTTGATGTGATGAGTACAGCAAGCCCTTACACCGAAGAACGTAAAGAATTTCAACTTGGCGCGGAATATTTGCATGACAAAACACTGATGGCAATTACCGTTGGTCAAAGTGATGAAAGTGATTATTTGGCAAAGTCAGTCGCACTAAATATTTCTCATGATACTTTTGGTGATTTAACCACTGTTAGCTTTGGCTTAGTCGTTGGTGACAATGAAATTAAGCGTAACGGCGATGAAAATTTTCTAGAAAACAGTGAACAATATCGTGTTCGTGCCGGCATTAATCAAATATTAACGAGAAACCTAACAGCAGGTATTAATATTGAAGCCGTGGCTGATGAAGGTTATTTAAATAACCCATATCGTACGGTACGCTTTATTGATGCAAGCAATGCTGCGGGGGTGAGTTATCAATCAGAAATTTACCCAAATACTCGTAACTCTTTTGCGGTTAAACTATCGTCTAGCTACTACTTACCTTACCGAGCCGCGTTATTCGCACATTATCGTTATTTTACCGATAGCTGGGATATTAACTCACAAGATTTTGAGCTGATGTATCGACAGCCATTTGCTGACAGTTTTGAGTTAGAAGTTAAAGCACGTTACTACAAACAAACTGCTGCCAACTTTTACAGTGATTTATTTGCCCACCGTGATGCACAAAACTATTTAGCACGTGATAAAGAGTTAAGTGATTTTGATGATTTAACCTTGGGAATGGGACTTACTTATAAAATTCCTAGTAGTTTTTCGCCCAATGATTGGCAATCAGAAGTGAGTTTGCAGTGGGATCACATACGTTTTAATTATAATAATTTTCGTAATCCGAATGCGGAAGGTGGTGTAGGTGCTGAACCGTTTTATGCCTTTTCTGCCAATGTTGTACGTGCTTTTGTTAGCGTTTATTTTTAGCTGACAGTGATGAGCGATAAATAGTTTATTAGCCATTATTAGAAAGTAAATATTGAACAGTCACCAATAGAGAAAGTTTTCGGTATTATTTTAGGGACCAAAATGAAAAAAATATTCACAACAATTAATAGCCTGCTGTTTATCTTCTTATCAACAGCCGTGTTTGTTACGCAAAGTAATGCTCAAGATAACGTGGCTAAAAATGTGCCTGCACAAGAAAGCAGTGCAGTAGCAAATGAGTTAGAAGACATTAAGCAACAAGTGTTAAAGCTAAACCGTGAATTGTTTATTTTGGAAGAAGACTTACTGTTTCCTGCCAGCACACAAATCGCCGTTTTTGTTTCCGTTGATATTGGTAAATTCTTTACCCTCGACAGCGTAGAATTGAAAATCGATGATGAAGATGTTGCCGGTTTTCTTTATACCGAACGACAACGAAAAGCTTTAGAAGAAGGTGGAATTCAAGGGCTATATCAAGGTAACTTGAAAAAAGGCGAACATGAACTAACGGCAATTTTTATTGGTTACGACAACGAAAAAAGACCAGTTAAACGTGCAGCAAATTATCAATTTGTTAAAGAAGACGATGCCATCATGCTTGAGCTTAAAATAGAAGATCAAACGCAAGATTATCGCGCGAAAGTCGTTGTTGAGGAATGGTTACTGTAAGGCGTTTTGCTTACAGGCTGATATATATGACGATGACTTTTGGCAGTAGAAAAAAAATCAATTTAATAGTGACTAAGCAGGTTGCTAGCGTGAAACGAAATATTCGGTTATTGGATGGGCGACTTTCATCTGCGTTATCACTGTTAACACTATTAAGTGTTTCTAGCTCAGTTACAGCGTTTAGCGGCGCAGAAATTGAATTACTACATTCAGCGACTTCTAAAACTGAGCTTCAAGCACCAACTGATTACCAACCAAATAATGAATATGCATTTCAAGTTACCGAGCCTGAAAAGTTAGCGAAAAAACTTTATCGCAAAGCCTTATTTCATTACTTTCAAGGGCAGCCAGAATTAGCGCTACGACAATTGACTTATAACAAAGCTCGTTTGCCGGTTGTTAATGACAACGCATTGTTATTTGAAGCAGGTTTACAAGTCTCGTTAGGTTTGTATCGCGAAGCCGAAAAAAACTTAACGACCATCACCAATAAATTGTCGCTGACATTATCACCTGATTCAGTTCAAAATAGCTCAGCGGTATCAAAAGCTGAACAAAAGTCGGGAGAGCGTTTCGACTACTTTGCTTCTCAGGATTTATTAGCCGTTGCCTTGTTGCAATTAGCTGAACAACAAATTAGCCAACAACAAAAAGCTCGTGCTCAGCAAACGTTAGCGAAGCTTAACCATTTACCTGAGGGCTATTATCAGCAATATCACATTTTAAGTCAGCTAGCATATTGGCCTCAACCAGCGAACCTACACCTTGAAATGGCAATGCCATTAGAAAATAGTGAATTAAAAACTCAACAGGCTGATGCTTATATTTTACTGAATACAGCCCTACTACATATTGAGCAAAAAGACGTTGAAAATGCTGAACAGGCATTAGTTAAGTTAAAGTTAATGAGCTGGCAAGCAACAGAGCAAAGCTTTTGGCAGCAATTGTTTTCCAGTGAAGCACTTTCAAACGATAACACTGCTAACCTGAAAAATATCGATGAATCAGCACATGAAAAACAATCATTACAAGATTATGCCAGTCTTTTACTCGCTCAACTTTATGTCGAGCAAGAGCAATATTCATTAGCTTATAAAGAATTAGCCAACTTCCCACAAAATAGTCCTTTTACCGAGCAAGCATTGTTTTTGTTTGCTTATGCAAGTTTACAAACCCAACATTACCCAGAGTCTAAAGCTATTTTTAGCTTATTATCGACACGTTACCCAGCTAGTTATCTTGGTTGGCAAGCCGATGTGCTATTAGCTCGTCAATACCTAATACAAAGAGATCTTGATACTGCGCTCAACCAGTATCTACACTTGGAAAGTAAATATCAGCAGCAACTTACGAGTTTAACTGAATTTGAACAACAGCTAATCGCGAATCCGGTTACCGTTACTGGCGATTTTGCATCTAAGAGCGATAAAGCGTTGCTTGCATCTGTATGGTGGGAAAAAGCCATTGCCAGCGTTAAATTAACTGGGCAGTTCGATAAAGCGAGTGAGCTTGACGAATTAACAAAACAAATAGCGCAACAACAACAGCAAGTGCAATGGTTAGATTACGCCATTGTGTTAAACGAGCGTCGCCAAGCTAAAATTATTGCCCAGCAACAAACACAAAAATATCAAAACCAAATTGCTAAACTGCAAAATAGTCGAGATCAACTCGCTAATCGATTGAATGAAGCAAAAACGCACGCGGACGCTAAAGTATTTGCCTCGGCTCAGCAACAAGAATGGCTGCAACGTATTGCAAAGAGTAAAAGTGTTTTAAGCGCCATGGCGAACATTGAGCGCTATAAAAAGAAAGTACCAAAATACCAACAGCGCTTGAACCGTGTTGAAGGTGCGCTTACTTGGCAACTACAACAGAAATTTCCACAACGATTGTGGCAACATCAAACACAACTAAAGCAGTTAGATAAGTTACTCGCTAAATTACAGCAACAAATGAATCAGGTAACTGCGATTCAACAGTTAGTGAATAAAGGTTATGACACTGTAATTGACAGTGAAAAGCTTAATTCTATTGATGCTGAGTTTGATTTAAGCTCGATCAGCAAAGCAGGCTTAGACTTGCCAAAATTGAAGCAAAGACAACAGAGAATTGCCCAAGACAGCTTACGACTGAAAGAATCGGTAGCAGCATTAGGCAACGCAACCAATGAGAATATTCAAGATGATTTGTTAGCTTTTATTGCTGAACAACGCCAAAGCTTAAATTATTACTTACATCATAGTCGTCGAGCTATGGCAAAAATATTGGAAGAGTTTAAAAAAATTGATATCGCAAAAAATGACAATTTTCTAATAAATGATAAAAAGGAAATTAGCGCAGAAAAGCTAGTAGCTGATTTACCAAATGAAGTTGACGATGTTATTAGCAGCGAAGGAGTTGATGAATAATGCCAATTGCTGCAACTAGTTCAGGGAATAAAGGTTTGTTAAAGGCGCATAACGGTTTAGCGCAATTTGGCAAAATCGCCAGCGTGCATTTATTAGCACTTTCTTTGGTCGCATGTCAGTTATTTCCTGATGATGAAAATAGCACGACACCAGAAACAAACCAATCAACCGTGAAACGTGCTAGTTTAGCTGATTTAGCAAAGTCGATTCAGCAAGCTAACGAAGACGATAAACTTGAGCAAGAGCAACTTGTTAAACAACGATTATCGAAACAAATTCGCAGTGCTAAGTTAGCTGAAATCTATCAAGCTATGCTAACGCTAGAGCCAGATACGAATGTGCGAGCGCAAATTAATTATCGTCTGGTTGAGCTAGATACTGAATACTTTCAAGAATTTGGCTTAACGGAACTTGATGCAAAAAGCTCTGATGTATTGCTAGCTAAATTAATCTCTGATTATCAAGGGCTGTTGAAGCGTTACCCGAATCGTCCTGAGAATGAAAAACTATATTATCAGCTAGCTAAAGCCTATGACTTACAGGGTGAATTAGCCAAAAGCTTAGCAATAACTCAGCAACTCGTGGCACTTTATCCGCAAACTCAGCACTTGGCGGAACTAGCATTTCGACAAGCTGAAATTTATTACAGCCAACAAGATTACAGCAATGCATTAGCCGCTTATCAAAGAGTATTAAGGGCAGAGCAGAATGAAAAGTATCGTTTAAATAGTATTTATATGTCGGGTTGGTCGCAATTTAAAGCCAATAACTTGGTTAAGGCCGACCAAGAGTTTATGAAGGTTTTATCGGAGCTTATTCGAGAACAGCTAATCATAAAAACTTCACAAGAACGTATTGTTGCTAAGTATCAACAATTTGATAATGAAGAGCTGCGCGCAGCGAGTGATGATGATTTTGCTCAACTGAGTCAGTCCAAGCAAAGTTTAGTTGGTGATACTTTACGTATTTTAACCATTTCATTGAGTCAACAAGAACAAGTACAAAGCCTAATTGCATTATTTGATAGCTACCAGCCGTTAACCGAAGAAAATCAGCATGTTGCTGCACTTGAACATGTATTGTTTAAAGCGCTTGCATCATTCCTAATAGAGAAAAATCTTGATCACGATGCTGAATTAACTTACCAAGCCTATATACAACGTAATCCAAGTAATATTTGGTCTACTCGTTTTAGTTTAGCGCTAATTGCTATGGCTAAAAAGCGTGGTGATCATCCACAAGTGCGAACTTTGCAACAAGGCTATGTTGAACAGTATGGCCTTAGTAGTGATTTTTGGCCGTTAGCTAGCCCTGAGCAACAGCAGGAAGTTATTCCGTCGTTATTGCAATTTAGTGAACAACGTAGCCGTCGTTTGTATGCCAATGCTCAAGACAGCAAAATGCCTGAAACAAAAATATCCGCTTTTGCCAATGCCGCCAATTGGTTAGGCGGCTACCTTGAAATTGTTAAATTTACGCAAGATAACTATCCTGAAACTATTGCTGAAGCGAAAATTGATTTAATTGCAGAAGAGTCGCTTTATGCTGATGCTAGTTTTGAGGCTCAGCATTATCAAAATGCCCTTAACAGTTATCAATATTTGGCCTACGGTAATGTAACCGGTAGCGCTGAAGTGAATAGCCAAGTGATTGAACAAACAAATGTAACGGCTGAGTTAAGCGAAAAGCACGCACAGATAAAGCAAGCTGCGGCATATGCGACAACATTAACCATACGTAAACTATTATTGTTGGCACAAACGTCAAAGCAAACTGTACTTATTAATCAACGTGCGGAATTAGACCGCGCTTTTGTTGTTAATTACCCTAATGATGAGCGTGCTAAAGTATTAGCAAGCCAAGCCGCGCAGTATTCATTCGCAAGCGATGACTTTGACAACGTACATTTTTATAGTGACTTTATCTTAAGTCACTATGATATTACGTCGAACACTTTGCCAAGTGCCATGGCAACGATAAAGGCTAAGCTTTCAACTACTGCTTTTAAGCAGGTTCAAATTGCTAGCCAACTTAAAGCTAATAGCTTCTATCAACAGCAGCAATATTCATCAGCAGAACAGAGTTACTTGTTGGCGTTAAATTTTGTCAGTCAGAAAAACAGCGGTAAGGCTGTTAAATCAAAAGCGGATAAGGCCAAAGTTTATGAAATCAATGAGCTGATTGCATCGAGTATTTATCTGCAAGGACAAGCGGCTAAAGAAAACGATCCGGAATTAGCCATAGAGCATTGGCTGCGCCTTGGTAACGTTACGCCGAAAGCGAGTTACCGCGCAAATGCCGAATTTGATGCTGCCAACTTACTATTGAGCAATCAACATTGGGGTAAAGCTGTTTCAGTATTGTTAGCATTTCAGCAGCAATTCCCAAGTCATGAATATAGCATTAGTATTCCCGCAAAATTGGCTGATAGCTATCAGCAATTGGCGCAATATGATCGAGCAGCTGAACAGTTAATTATTATGCAAAAAACTGCTGACTCCACTGAGCTAAAACGTGAACTGCAATACAGCATCGCAGAAAATTACCTAAAAGCTAAAGATATTGAAAAAGCTATTATCCACTTTCGAACTTATGCACATAGCTATCCAGAGCCTTTTGCGATAGCGCAAGAAGTGCGTTTTAAAATGTCAGAGTTTTATCGCGAAACCAATGAGCCAAATAAACGTTATTTCTGGTACCGAAAGCTATTGAGCTCACATAAAACCAGTGTCACCAACTCATCAGATACTAATCTTGAATTAGCTGTGCAGCAGCGTTCAACATACTTAGTGTCAATGGCGGCATATGAACTTGGTCGCGCACATCAACAAAGCTTTAATGCGGCTAAGTTGACATTACCACTTAATAAAAGCTTAAAGCGCAAGCAAAAGTCATTAAAGCAGGCGGTTAGTTATTACCAGCAAGTATTTGGTTTTGGTTTAGCTGAATTTGTGCCGAAAGCTAATTATCAGTTGGCCAGTATGTACCAACTATTAGCTGCTGATGTTTTATCGTCGCAGCTACCAAAAGGACTTGATGAATTAGCGGCAGAAGAATACAGCATTTTATTAGAAGAGTTAGCTTATCCGTTTGAAGAAAAAGCAATCGAGTTATATAGCAGTAATGCTGAACGCGCTTGGCAAGGTTTATATGATGAGTGGATTAAGAAAAGCTTTATTGCACTTGCCACGTTAGAGCCAGCGAAATTTGATAAAACTGAAAAGCAGCCAGAGGTTATTTATGCGTTATTTTAATCGCCATTTGCAGCAGCATAAAAATGCTATCGCTATCGGGCTTTTTACTGTGATGCTATCGGCGTGTTCGACAATAAATGACACTGACGAGGCTGTAAGCGCTGAAGAGCAACAAGCTGAGTTGAAAAAAATAGCAAAAGCATTGGTAGATGAAACTGAATTAGAAAAGTCGTCTACACTGCCAGACAATACGCTAGCCGGCGATACAAATCAGCAGGATGGATTTAAGCCGACTGAGCAAAGCTTAGAATACCAGCGTAAGCAAAAACAAATGCAGCAAAGTATTCCAAGCAATGTTAGTGAGCTATATCAGCGCGCACTATCGGCAATGCAAGCAGAGCAATGGCAACAAGCAGACGATTTGTTTTCTCAGGTGATCGTACTAAGCCCAGAACTTTCCGGTAGCTATTTAAATCAAGCGATAATCGCGCAAAAAACACAGCAACTGGTGTTGGCTCAAGAAAAAATTAATCAAGCACTAAAGGTCAATCCAATTAGTCCTTATGCACATAATTTAAATGGCGTATTGGCGCGTCAACGTGGAGAATTTCAAGTAGCAGAGCAAAGCTATTTAGCGGCATTAAATAGTTTACCTAACTATGCTGATGCACATTTAAATTTAGCGATTTTAGCTGAACTGTACCAAGGAAAGTTGGCATTAGCACAACAACACTACCAAGCATATTTAATGATTCATCAAGAAGATAAACAGGTTCAGCGTTGGTTGGCAGGATTATCGCTAAAATTAGCACAGACAAGTGCGGGAGAATAAGGTGAATTTTTTTGCTAAAAAGCCAGTGTCGATATTGAGTGTTATCTCGTTATTTTTTGTTATATCAACTGCTCATGCACAGCAAGCAGTAACTAGTACTAAAAAGCCTGCAACTTACGTTATAGAAACACAGGTGCAAGGCTCTCAGGAGCAGCCTAAAGTGATTTATATCATGCCGTGGCAAGAGCTTAATTCAACGTTGAGTATCGATGATCATGAGTTAACTATTCGATTACCAGCAACATCACCGGTTAACCCGAAAGTATTTAGAGAAAAGGTTAATAGCTATTATCAGCAGCAAGAATCAGCAACAAAAAATAGTAAGTAAAACAGTAAATAAAAACTAACGAACTTAGTTGTTTAAATAATTAATATCAATAAACCCATTTAATAGGTAGATGCATTATCTGCTTTAGTAGTAATAAATAAAGGATTTACACCATGTTTGACATCATCATTGGCTTTCTACAAGACGGCGGCGCATTTATTTTTCCAATAGCATTAGTTTTAGTGATTGGTTTAGCGATTACCTTAGAGCGTTGGTTGTATTTAACTAAAACGCTAAATGCTAACAAAAAGGCCTTAAGAGAAATTCAACCAGCACTAAAAGCAGGGCAGTTAAATAAAATAACTGAAGCTGCCGAAAATAATAATGCTCCGGTACTGCAAGTGCTACAAGCTGGTATTAGCCGTGTATCGAAATCGAATCGTCGTGAAGATGTTGAATATGCGATGGAAGAAACCTTGATGGAACACATGATGGGCTTAGAAAAGCGCACACCGTTTTTAGCGACCTTAGCAAACATTGCTACGTTACTTGGTTTGTTGGGTACTATCATGGGCTTAATCGCGGCATTCTCCGCTGTTGCTAGTGCAGATCCAGCAGAAAAAGCTAATTTATTGTCAGCCAGTATTTCAGTGGCGATGAATACGACGGCATTTGGTTTGATAACGGCTATTCCGTTAATTTTATTTCATACCGGATTACAAAGTAAAACCATGTCGATAATTGACTCGTTAGAAATGGCCGGCCGCAAACTTCTTAATGCATTGGCAACACAATCATCTAATCAATCAGAAAGCCATTCTGAAGTAAGTAGTCGAGGATAAGGGCATGAGACGCCTTCGTCGCCCACCTCAACAAGAGGCCGAGCTCGATATCACTTCATTTATGAATTTGATGATAGTGCTAGTGCCGGTTTTATTGCTGAGCCTCGTATTCTCTCAAGTTCGTATTTTGAATTTACAGCTGCCGATAAGTGCTGAAAATAATGCGATGGATCCTGATGACAAGCCTAAGCGCTTAGAGTTAGTGATTGATAGCCAAGGAATGTTGCTAAATTATCCTAGTGGTATTTTATTGAAAAGTTTTGCCTCGGTGCCAGTAGAAAGTAGTGATGATGTGGTTGCCGCTTCAAGCTATGACTTTCATGGCTTATCCGTGTACTTACAGGACTTGAAATTGACTTTTCAGCAAAAAGATATTGAGAAAAAAGATATTACAATATTACTCAGTGAAGAAATTGACTATCAAACCATTGTCTCGGCTATGGACACCGTTCGCTCGTTTAAAGCAGTGGTAGCGGCAAGTGTTGTAGATGCAGAATTGTTTCCTGAAATTTCTTTAGGTGATGCTCCAGCAGCTCCCAATGAAGTGACGGAGGTAGTGCAATAATGAAGCAGTCACTACGAGCAAAACGCTTAGCTCGCCATCACAAACGCCTTGGTGGTGCTAGCAAGTTAAATCTAGTTTCCTTAATGGATATTTTTACTATTTTAGTATTCTTTTTGATTGTTAATCAGTCAGAAGTACGGGTATTACAAAACTCTGAAAAACTCAACTTACCGGTTTCAATTGCTGAACAACTGCCAAGTGAAAATATTGTTGTTTCTGTTTTTGACCATCGGGTGATGGTGCAAGAAAGAGCCATTTGGCAAAAAGATGCGGCTAATAACGAACAAGCATTAAGCGCTGCTGATTTGGAAGCGTTGATGACAGCTTTAAAAACCGAACTGGCTTACCAAGCGTCAAAACGACCTGAGTTAACCGAGTTAGAACAAGAAAACGGTCGTGCTGTTACGATTTTAGGTGATGCTAATATTGAGTATCAAATACTTAAGCAAATAATGACAGTATGTGCAGAAGCAAATTATCGCAATATGTCATTAGCAGTGGAACAAATTGCAGTAAATAAAGCTGCAAGTGCTGCTAGTAGCAATATTGGGGAGGGGTAAGTTTTGAGTCATGCTAACTTAACAATTGCCTCTCATACTCAAGGAATATCATTAGATTTTTTGACTAACACTAGCCAAGATAAAAAATTCTATAATATTCTAATCGCGTTAATTGTGCTGTATTTTGCTGTCGCCGTGGTTGTACCTTTTATTGAGCGTATTGAAGTTCCTCGTGAAATTAAGGAGCAAGTGCCAGCGCAGCTAACACGGATTGTGATAGAGAAAAAACAATTGCCGCCACCTGAACCTATTAAGCCAAAACCACCAGAGGAAAAGGAGATAGAGCCGCCAGAGCCGAAAAAGGTTCCTGAAGCAAAACCGAAAAAAGTGGAAATTGTAAAGCCAGTAAATAAACGCCAAGCAGCAAAACAGAAAGCGCAATCTTCTGGTTTAGCGGCCATGAAAGATGAATTATTGGCAATGCGTGAAGTGCTAGAGATAAAACCTAAAGCAAACCAGCAATTGCAAAAATCTGCGGTGAAACAAACACAGGTTAAACGCAAATTATTAGCGGCTAAAGTGAATCAACAAAGTACCGCTTTAGCTAATGCAAAAGTAAGCCAAACCGTTGCAAGTGACGAATTGAGTACTCATAACACGCAAACCATACGATTATCGGATGAAGAAGTTATTGCTAGTGGTGAAGGTGAAGAACAATACGCTGACAGTCAAGGCTTAGCTAATGTTCGCTCTGAAATGAAGTTAAGACAAACTTTAGAAGCCAGTAAAGCTAGACTTTATGCTTTATACAACAGAGCACTGCGTAAAGATCCGTTATTAAAAGGTAAAGTGGTATTTAATATTGAGATCCAACCAAGTGGCGCTATTAGCGAAGTATTTATCGAATCTAGTGAGTTAGATAATGCCAAGTTAGAAAGGCAGCTGTTGATAATTTTACGCTCGATAGACTTTGGCGCAGAAGATGTTGAGTTAATGACAACAGTGTGGGCAATAGAGTTTTTACCACGTTAACCGTTATTAAAAAGTTTTAGATAAAGGCGTTAAAAACCAAAAAAGCTAGAAGATTATCTTCTAGCTTTTTTTATATTAAAGCTTTTGAGCTCTGAGTTTTTAGCTCTAAGTTTTGAGCGAAATGCGTACGACGGTCACTTGATGTGAACGCGTGGGGCTTTTCTGTATCAAAAAAACTTACTTTACTTCTTCACCAGCTGCTTGCTTATCAGCATGGTAGCTTGAGCGTACCAATGGGCCACAAGCGGCATGATGAAAGCCCATTTTATCGGCTTCACGCTTAAACATGTCAAAATCATCTGGGTGAACGTAGCGCTCAACAGGTAAGTGATGTTTACTTGGCTGTAAATACTGACCAATGGTTAACATAGTGACGCCGTGTGCACGTAAGTCACGCATCACTTGGATAATTTCTTCGTTAGTTTCACCTAAACCTACCATGATACCTGACTTAGTTGGTACGGTTGGGTTAGCTTCACCAAATTTCTTCAATAAATCTAAAGACCATTGGTAGTTAGCCCCTGGACGAGCTTTGGTATATAAGCGCGGTGCAGTCTCAAGGTTGTGGTTGAAAACACCTGGAGGGTTTTTATTTAAAATTTCTAAGGCGCGATCCATACGACCACGGAAGTCGGGCACTAAAATTTCAACTTTAGTATGTGGAGAATGTTCAGCAATTTCAGTAATACAATCAGCAAACTGTTGTGCGCCGCCGTCACGAAGATCGTCACGATCAACGGAGGTGATCACAACATATTTTAACTTCATGTCTTTAAGCGTTAAGGCTAATTTACGCGGCTCGGCTTTATCTGCTTCAAGTGGACGACCATGGCCAACATCACAAAATGGGCAACGACGCGTACAAATGTCACCTAAGATCATAAACGTTGCGGTGCCGTGGTTAAAACATTCCGATAAGTTCGGACATGACGCTTCTTCACAAACTGAATGCAAGTCATGCTTACGTAATGCCGCTTTGATGCCATCAATACGTTCAGAACTTTTTGGTAACTTAATACGCAACCAGTTAGGCTTTCTCAGCATAGTTTCCCGTTCAGATGTAACTACTTTAATAGGGATGTGCGCCATTTTTTCGGCGTCACGTAATTTAGTACCAGGAGTAATGCGTGATGATTTAGTGGTCATGTAATGTGTCCAATCCCGTTTGATAAGATAAATTTTCAGTTTGCAACAATTCACTTAGATGTTTAACCAGTGAATCACCTGCTTGCTCTACAGAGGCTGGACCTTGTAGATCGATTGTTTGTACCATTTCTAAACCTTGGTAACCACACGGGTTAATGCGTAGGAATGGTGATAAATCCATATTAACGTTCAGTGCTAAGCCATGAAAAGAACAGCCTTTGCGGATGCGTAAGCCTAACGATGCAACTTTCTTATCGTCAACATATACACCAGGTGCATCAGCTTTGGCTTTGGCAATGATGCCAAAGTCGGCCATAGAAGCGATGATGCCATCTTCAACAAGTGTGACAAGTTCTCTTACGCCCATTTTTCTTCGGCGTAAATTAATCATAAAGTAAATAACTTGTTGGCCAGGGCCGTGATAAGTCACTTGCCCGCCACGATCAACTTTAACTACCGGAATATCGCCAGGCATTAATAAGTGTTCGTCTTTACCTGCTTGCCCTTGAGTAAACACCGGAGGGTGTTCCACTAACCAAAGTTCATCGGCAGTATTTTCATCTCGATTATCGGTGAAATTTTGCATGGCATGCCAAACATCGACATAGTCACTGTTATTTAGTTGCCGAATAATCAATGTGTTTTTCAAAATATATCTCTATAAAATTTTGATGGTAAGCAGTATATCCAAATTATAACTGGAATGCACCCCTGTAAAAAGTAGGGTTAAAGAACGTAACGTACCTGCTCAATGGCAGTAAGCGTTTTATATATTTTTTCAATGTGCTCTTTACTTGTTACGGTAACGGCGATTGAAAGTGAATGGTAATTTCCTTTTGAGCTTGGCTTTATTTTCGGTACATAATCACCTGGTGTATGCTTTTGCAATTCACCTATCACAAGATCAGGAAGTTCGTCACAGGCAACGCCCATCACTTTAAAATTTAATACGGTTGGAAATTCTAGTAATTCATCAAACTTAGTTTTCATTTGCTTTCTCTTACGCTATACAACACCAGTACGCTTAGGGTTGTTTTAAAGGATTAACTATTAAAGCCAATCAATGTAACGACTGTATGTTTAAATTGGCGATATTTTAGCACTATTTCTAGTAAATGTGATCAGTCGTCGTGAATTTGCTTGTCAATATGAGCTATTAAATGAGGGGGATTTATCTAATATCAATGTTTTATTACGATTTTATCGCAGTTAAATTATAAAAATAATGATGGCTAATTTTTAGTAGCCAAAAAAAACTCAGCTAAAGCTGAGTTTTTTGATTAGACTTAGTTTTCAAATAATATCTAGTAATTACTTTTACACTGGTAGTCGTGAGTGCAGATTATGCTGCTGCTTAGTTCGCAAACTGCAGTTTTACATAATCCATTAACTTGTTAAGCATGCTGCCTTCTTGAACATCTTGTAAAGTAACTAGTGGGTATTGAGCAATATCTTCACCGTCTAGTTGTAAGAATAACTTACCAACAACAGCGCCTTTTTGTAACGGTGCAGTCAGTTGCTTATCTAGTTCAAAGTTCGCTTGTAAATTTTTACGTTGTCCGCGAGGGATGGTAATTGGCGTGTTTACCATGATGCCTAAATCAACCTCTTCACGATCACCCATCCAAACACGATTACTAACAAACTTTTCACCTGCCTTATATGGTGTGTAAGTTTCAAAGAAGCGGAAACCGTAATTAAGTAATTTTTTACTCTCTACTTTACGTGCACGCTCGCTATTAGTTCCCATAACAACACTAACTAGGCGCATATCGCCTTTAGTTGCTGAAGTTACTAGACTATAACCGGCTTGTGAAGTGTGACCGGTTTTTAAACCGTCAACATTCATGCTTTTATCCCACAATAAACTATTGCGGTTGTATTGCTTGATGTTGTTATAAGAAAACGATTTCTGGCTATAAATTTTGTACTCAGTTGGTACGTCGCGAATAAGCGCCATAGCTAATGTTGCCATATCACGCGCTGTGGTTTTATGTTCTTGGCTATCTAAACCATGGCTGTTTTCAAAAAAGCTGCTGTGCATGCCTAATTGTTCAGCGTGGGCATTCATTAACTGAGCAAATGCGTCTTCACTACCAGCAATATGCTCTGCCATAGCAACACAAGCGTCATTACCTGAGGCAACGATAATACCTTGGTTTAATAAATTTACTGAAACTTCGGTACCCACTTCAATAAACATTTTTGAAGAGTCAGGGAAGTTTTTCGCCCACGCATTTTCGCTAATAGTCACTAAGTCATCATTTTTAATATTACCGCTATCAAGCTCTTTACCTATGATGTAGCTGGTCATCATTTTAGTTAAGCTTGCTGGCGCAAGTAAAATATCAGCATTACTTTCTGCGATAACTTTACCTGTGTTGTAGTCAATTAATATATGACCTTTGGCATTTACTTCCGGTGCTGATGGGATAATGGTTTGAGCATGGGAAAGAGAGCAAACACTTAATAAAACAGAGCCGATAAAAGTAAGTAACTTTATTGGTTTTCTAGTGGCTCGATTAACCTTAATTTGGGGCATAATTGTCCTGAAGCGCTGTTGTTTAATGGAAATTATAAAAACGATATAAAACTTTGTGCAGTATAACATTTTTCATTTTGAATTCTATTAGGCTGAGCCATCAATTTGTTACTGATGATGAATTTTACTTAGCCATAAAGTTTTCATTTTTGGAATAATTAATCTATGCATCAGACGAACTTGTATTTAATGCAATAAGAAAACCAGTAAGTTCTTAATTTAATTGTCGAATAAATGCATTTGGATAACCATTGTTTTTTATCGACAATAATAACCCTGTGATTTCATCATCTTGTTTTATCGGACCGACTAAAACGCGAAAAATTCCATTTATTTGTTCTAATTGAGTATTTTGTTGATGTAAGCTTGATAAAGCGTTTGCTAATTTTTCAGCTTGAATACTACTTTTACTGGCAAATACTTGAATATACTCTCCGCTAGTTACGGCTGTTATCGATTGTGCGCTTGAAAGTGGGGGATTCGGCAGTGCTTGTTGATTTGTAATTTTTTTAGCTACTGTAGCTGGCATTGCTGTTTTGACTAATGTAGGCACCACCGCTTCAGCTATTACTGCTTCTGATATTTGAGCTTCTGATATTTGAGTATTTGATATAGTCGATGTAGGTGCTGTGTTTTTTGGCAATGAATTTATTTTAGAATAAGTTGTGTTGACGTTTGACTTGTTGTTTTGTCTTGTGGCTATGCCATTAGCTGAAAAGTCGGTGATAGCAGTTATGGTAACGTTGGCAGTGCCTGTTTTTAACATATCTAATTTGTATGCTGCGCTATAAGATAAGTCGATAATGCGACTTTCGTGGAAAGGGCCGCGATCATTTACTCTAACAATTACACTTAGGCCATTATCGTTATTAACTACTTTTAGGTAGGTAGGCAAAGGTAAATTTTTGTGGGCAGCACTCATGGCGTACATATCGTAAATTTCGCCATTGGAGGTTAAATGGCCATGAAACTTTCTGCCATACCAAGAAGCAATACCTGTCGCGCTAAAGTTTTCTGCTGATTTTAAAACCTGATAGTGTTTACCGCGCACTTGGTAATGTTTGTTACCCCCGCGACTGTGAGCTTCAGCTCTAGGCGTTGCATCGTGAAGCTCGCTACTATTGGGTAACCTTTCTGGTGTGCTGTCATGTTTTTGTTGATATCGACCATAACCATTGCTACAAGCCGAAATAAAGCAAATAGATAAAACCATGATTAAGCTGTATGTTATTTTTGCTATTGGCATATCAAGTATTTACATTCGCTATTGAGTTAAATGAAAATTAGACGTGAAAACGCCGATGAGTACTGATGGCCATTAGCATGCCAAATCCTGCCATTAATGTCACCATCGATGTGCCACCATAACTGACTAAGGGCAAAGGCACGCCTACAACAGGAAGCAAACCCGATACCATGCCAATGTTGACAAAAACATAAACAAAGAAAGTTAGTGTCAAACTGCCGGCAAGTAATTTCGTAAAAGCATGTTGAGCATTAACCGCTATCCATAGTCCACGCATGACAATGGCTAAATAAACAGTTAATAATAAACCTACTCCGAGTAAACCAAACTCTTCACTAAATACTGCGAAAATAAAATCGGTGTGCCGTTCAGGCAAGAACTCTAATTGCGACTGAGTACCCTGCAACCAGCCTTTACCTTGCAAGCCACCTGAGCCAATGGCAATTTTAGACTGAATAATGTGATAGCCAGAGCCAAGCGGGTCTTGCTCTGGATTTAGAAAAGTTAATACTCGTTGTTTTTGATAAGGCTTCATCAAAAACATCCATAATATTGGTGCAAATGCAGATAATAATGCGGCACACGTTCCAATTAACTTCCAACTAGCACCTGCTAAAAATATCACGAAAATTCCAGAACTTGCGATAAGTAATGAGGTACCTAAATCGGGCTGCCGAGCGATTAGTAATGTTGGCAATAATACTAAAATAAAGGCGATTAATATGTTGGATATTTTAGTGGGTAAATTATATTGGCTTACATACCAAGCGATCATTATTGGCACGACAAGCTTCATAATTTCTGATGGCTGAAATTTAGTGAAACCTAAGTCTAACCAGCGCTGAGCGCCTTTACCTACATGACCAAACAGTAAAACGGCTGTCAATAACATTAAGCCAATAACAAAAACAGGCACTGCCCATTTTCGATAAGCTAATGGTGGGATTTGTGCGACAAAAAACATTACAACAAGAGCCACACCTATACGCTTTGCATGGCGTATCAATATAGCGCTTTCTTGTCCACCAGCACTATAAACTACAAAAGCACCAAGGGTCATTAAAATTAATATTCCGCTTAATAAAGGCAGATCAATATGTAGTCGTTGCCACAATGTCCGCTGCTTTTGTTGATCTTGTCCGGTACTACGCACTATTGAGTTCCTGTGGCTTTATTAAGTTCTTTTTTAATATTTTGCTGATAAACATTATCGTGCAGAGGGTGCTTACTTTTGTCGGTACTAACTATTTCTCTGTCACCAAAATATTGGTCCATAATTTGACGTGCTACAGGAGCTGCGTTAGCACCACCGCCACCTTCGGCAACATTTTCAATGGCAACAGCAACCACTATTTCTGGGCTCTCAAAAGGAGCGAAAGCAATAAACATTGCGTTATCGCGCTTATTTTCTTTCACTTTTTTGGCGTCATATTTTTCATCTTGGGCAATATTAGCAGTTTGTGCTGAGCCGGTTTTACCAGCAGCGTCATATTTACTGCCTTTAAAAGCGTTGTAACCTGTTGCGCCAAGCTTTTGCACGGTATTGTGTAATCCGTCTAAAACGATTTCCCAGCTTTTTTTGTCTGAAAGAACAATCGGCGGTTTCTCATCAATTTCATATTCGGTGATAAGTTGCTCTTGGCTGCCTTCATTTTCTGGGTTTGTAATGACTTCTTTGGTTGCTTTTAATAAGTGCGGAACCTTGATTTCACCTTTATTAACCAATATCGATACTGCTTGTGATAATTGCAAAGGGGTAACAGTCCAAAAGCTTTGACCTATACCAACAGAAAGCGTTTCACCTGTATACCAGTTTTGATTGTAACGGGCTCTTTTCCATTCTACGCTAGGCATTATGGCACGGCTTTCTTCATGAATGTCGATACCTGTGTATTCACCAAAACCAAATTTTTCCATCATTTTACTGATGCGAGTAATACCTAGTTTGTAAGCCAAATCATAGTAATAAATATTGCAGGATTGTTCTAAAGATTTAGTTAAATTGACTTTGCCATGGCCCCATCTTTTCCAATCACGCCTTTTTGTTTCTATGCCAGGTAACTGATAAAAGCCAGGATCATAAATTTCAGTTTCTGGTGTGATAATACCTTCTTCTAACCCCGTAAGTGCTAACAGCGGTTTTATCGTTGAAGCGGGTGGATAACCTTGCACTGCACGATTAAGTAAAGGCTTATTGCTTTTAGGATCTAAAAGTTTTTTATACTTTTTACTGCTGATACCATGAACAAAAAGGTTACCGTCAAAGCTTGGGTTTGAGTACATTGCTAATACTCCACCATCTCTTGGGTCAATGGCAACGACCGCGCCACGTTTGCCTGAAAGGGCGCGTTTGGCGATCATTTGTAATTCAATGTCCAAGGTTAAGGTTAAGTCTTTACCTGGAATAGGGGGAGTGAAGTCTAAAGTACGGATCACTCGTCCTTGGTTGTTAATTTCTACTTCTTGGTGACCAATGGTGCCGTGCAATGTTTCTTGATAGTACTTTTCAAGACCCAACTTTCCTATATTTCGCGTTGCAGCGTAATTTTCTGCTAAGCCTTGTTGATCCAATTTAATAGAATCTTTGCGATTAATACGGGCAACATAACCTAATGAGTGGGTAGTCAAATCAGCAAAAGGATAATAACGTTTTAAACGTGCATCAATAAAAAAGCCGGGAAACTTATGTTGATTGACAGAAAATAATGACACTTGTTGTTCGCTTAAGCGCGAGTACAGCTCAATTGGTTTAAAGCGACGTTTACTTTTAATGGCTTTAAGCAGCTTATTTTGCTTTTCTTGGCTAATGTCTAGCAGTTGGCTTATTGCTTTTAAGCTAACAGTAATGTCGTCAACTTGCTCAGGGATCACTTCTAAACTGTATACCGGCTTATTATCTGCGAGTAATACGCCATTGCGGTCATAGATTAAGCCTCTATTTGGCGCAACAGGTAATAACTTAATTCGGTTGGAGTTCGAGCGGGTTTGATATTTTTGATATGAATTGACTTCGAGGTCGTAAATGTTGGTAAATAGGATAATTGACAGTACCAACACGCCAATAAAGGTAATAAAGGTACGACGCGCGAATAAATTGGCTTCAGCGCTTTGGTTTCTTATGGCAACACGTTTTTTGAGTGCCATAGTTTACTCGCGATGATAAGGGTGATTAGTATTAACTGACCATGCGCGATAGAGGCTTTCAGCAACAACAATACGCACCATAGGGTGTGGCAATGTTAACGGTGATAAAGACCATTTTTGTTCTGAAGCTTTAATACAAGCGGGGGCTAGTCCTTCTGGTCCACCAACTAACAGCGCTACATCTCGGCTGTCAACATGCCAACGATCTAGCTGTTTAGCAAGTTCCGGTGTCGTCCAAGGCTTGCCTTCTACTTCTAGGGTAACAATACGATTACCTTTAGGAATAGCTGCTAACATTTGCTCGCCTTCTTTTTCTAGAATTCGAGCAATATCAGCATTTTTACCACGTTTACCAGGTGTGATTTCCACTAAATGGAAACTCATATCACGCGGAAAACGGCGACAATATTCATTAAAACCTTGGCTAACCCAAGCAGGCATTTTATTGCCAACAGCATATAAGGTAATGCGCATTGTCGTTTAGATTATTCCCAAAGCTGTTCTAGTTGGTAAGTATCACGGATCTCGTCAGTCATGACATGAACAACGATATCACCCAAATCTACTAAAGCCCATTCACCAATGTCAGCACCTTCAACACCTAAGGCTTCCATACCGGCATTACGACACTCAATGGTCAAAGATTTAGCGATGGAAATAACATGGCGTTTTGAGTTACCTGAACAAACCAGCATACAGTCGGTGAAGCCTGACTTTTTAGATACGTCTAAAGTGACGATGTCACGGCCTTTCATATCTTCGATTTTTTCAGTAACAAAAGTAATTAGATCTGAGCTTTGCAAGTGTTGTATCTCTATTAAAAACAATAATCGGCGATAATAACATTAATTTGGTTGTCAGTTAACCATGTAATGCAGGCAGGAGGGAGTTTTTTAACTAATAGTGTGTTTTAAAGCGAGGAATTAACGATAAAGTTGTTGTTGTTCAATATATTTATGCACATCCTGACTAACAAATGACGAATAATCTTCACCTGTTTTTATTTTAGCGCGAATCTCAGTTGATGAAATATTAGCGGCGGTGCAATCATGGAGAATTATTTTACCGACAGGGTGTTTTTCTAATTCAGTAATATTATCAACAATATGAGCATGTAGTTCAGGGCTTAAATCTTTTTCTAATTGTTGGTGCGAATAACCAGGTCTAATATTCACCACTAAATGACATAGCGTTAGAATTTTCTGCCATCGTTCCCAGCGGGTAAAAGAGAGTAATGAGTCCATGCCCATAATAAAGTGTAAGCGTTTGTTTGGTTGCTCAGCTTTTAACTCTATTAAGGTATCCACGGTAAATGAATGGCTATCTCGTTGTAATTCTCGGGTATCAATATGAAATAGCGGACGATTATTGCAGGCTAACTCTGTCATCGTTACCCGTTGCTTGGCGCTCGCATGTGGCGTACTTTTATGCGGCGGAATATGAGCAGGTATTAACGCGACTTGTTCTGCGCCAAGCCAGTGTGCAGTTTCTTCGGCAGGCAAAATGTGACCAATATGGATAGGATCAAAAGTGCCACCCATTAATAATAAAATGTCAGCTTTGGCGGAGTTAGTTGTACTCATAATCTAAGCTAAACTTTTCGCTAAATTGGCCATGATATAAGCTGATCAGTACGTCACTAAGTAGAATGAACGGATTAAATTCACTACTGGTTTTACTGAGTAAATCAACTTGTGCTAGTCGCCCTAGAGCTTGTTCAGCATTAGCTAAACTAATATGGGTTAGGGCATGCTGATATAAAGGCTTTTTCTTATCCCAAACACGGTATTGTTTAAAAATATCCGCTAGGCTATCACCTTGTTCTAGCTGCGCTAACATAGCATATAGTTGATTAATCTCTTTGTGAACAAACCAAACTAGTTGGCCAAAAGCGCTGCCATCGTGTTGAAGTTGATCTAACATGGCAATACACTTTTTTAAGTCGCCAATCAGCAAGGTATCAATCAGTTGGAAAGGATTAAACTTTGCTTGTTTAATAATTATTTTTTCAGCTTCTTCAACACTAATAGATTGTTGACCAAATAAGATAGAAAGCTTTTGTAATTCTTGCGATAACGCTGGCAAGTTGCCTTCAAATAACTCGGCCATTAAATCAATGACTTCAGGTTGTAAAGTCAGTTGTAATTGTCGAGCTTGATTTGATAGCCATTGCTTAAGCTGCTTGCCCTCAATGTCATACAAAGGCAGAAAACAACCCGCAGCTTCTAACGCTTTAAACCATTTACGTTTTTGTGTTGCCGCGTCAAGTTTAGGGCCATAGAATATTAGTTGAATATCTTGGTGCAACATGGTGAGTAATTGAGTGACGGCTTTTGCGCCCGCATCACCTATTTTACCGTTAACAAATTCGACTTCAATAATGCGTAGTGATGAAAATAAACTCATTGATTGATATTCTTGAAACAGCTCGTCCCAATTAAATTTGTCATCAATGCTAAAGCGAATTATCTCATCAAAGCCTTGCTGCTTTGCTGAGTTTTTAATGGTGTTAAGTGCGTCATTCTTTTGCCAAGGCTCATCACCAAAAACCAACCAAATAGGCTTAAAACCTTGTTTAAGCGTATTGTCGAGTTGGTTATGGTATATGCGCATATTAGCTACTTATTGGGTAAGTTGTTGTCGCTAGCTTATAGCTGAATACTAGCCATATCACGTAAGATTTTATTTGCTGCTTCTTGACGCATTTCACGTAACATTAATGATAATTCACGACTTTTTGCTAGGGCGATGTCAGGGTCATCTTGATAATCACGGTTTAGCTCAAAGTTGAAATCTTGTATCTCTTTACCTGGGATCAGTACTTGATAACGTACTGTGTAAATAAGCTCGTATTCGGCAACTTGACCATTTGGGAAAACTGATAACGTTCTTCTGTCTAGGTTGTCTTGCAAGATACGCATTTGAGGAATAGGTTTATCGCTTGTTTTAACTAAATTCACATCATTAATTGTTAAATGTTGTTTAACTAGTCGAGTTAATTCACCAAATTTATCAACTGAGCTAAATTCAATTGTTTGTAATTCAGGCGCTAATAAATAATTGCCACGCAGTTGGAAACCACAACCATTTAGCACTATCGATAACAGGCTAAATGAAATAAAGATACCGACTTGGCGAATTATTGATTGAGTCATAAATTGTTCACTTATTGAGATAGGTAAAAATATTTAAGTAAAAATAACTAGGTAAAAACAAAAAGTTTAATAAGTACCTAACGCCTAAATTAATGTTAGATACTTCTAAATTTCAGCGCAATGACTATATCAGTTATTGCGCTGTGATTTCATAAACTTAATTTGCAACAATGTTTAATAGCTTACCAGGAACGTAAATTACTTTACGTACTGTTTTGCCATCAATGAATTTACTGACATTTTCATCAGCAAAGCCCATAGCTTCAACGGCTTCTTTAGTCGCATCAGCTGAAACGGTCATTTTTGCACGTAGCTTACCGTTAACTTGTACGATGATTAATTTTTCATCTTCAACAAGGGCACTGTTATCAACCGTTGGCCATAGGGTGTTTTCAACAGAGTTGCCGTCGCCGATCATATTCCATAAATGGTGACTTAAATGCGGTACGATTGGTGTAAGCATTAATACCACTGAGCGAATAGCTTCGTGCATAACAATACGATCTTCAGCAGTATCAGTGCTTGCTTTACTCAAATGGTTCATTAGTTCCATAATTGCAGCAATCGCTGTATTAAAGGTATTACGACGACCAATATCATCGCTCACTTTAGCAATAGTTTTATGCAGTTCACGACGTAAAGTTTTTTGTGCTGAAGTAAGCGTTAACCCACCAATACTTGGTGCAGCCTTTGATACTTCACCTAATTGAGTAAAGTCATAAGCTAGCTTCCATACGCGTTTTAAGAAGCGATGTGCACCTTCAACACCTGAATCAGACCATTCTAGCGTTTGCTCTGGTGGTGAAGTAAACATAATAAATAAACGGACAGTATCTGCGCCGTATAAATCGATAACTTCTTGTGGGTCGATACCGTTATTTTTTGATTTAGACATTTTGCTCATACCAGCAGAAATAACTGGTTGACCGTCTAATTTACTAACCGCTGAGGTAACATTGCCTTTTTCATCACGTTCTACTTCTACGTCTGTTGGGGCAATCCAATCTTGTGCGCCGTTTTCTGCTTCACGGTAGTAAGTATCAGCTAACACCATACCTTGACAAAGTAAGCTCTTAAACGGTTCGCTTGATTCAACTAAACCAACATCACGTAATAATTTATGGAAAAAACGTGCGTAAAGTAAATGTAAAATAGCATGTTCAATACCACCAATGTATTGATCAACAGGCAACCAATAATTAGCCTTAGCAGGATCTAACATTTGTGTGTCATCGCTAGGAGAACAGTAACGAGCGTAATACCATGACGATTCCATAAAGGTATCGAAAGTATCAGTTTCGCGGAACGCTTCTTCACCATTGAAAGTTGTTTTAGCCCATTCTGGGTTACTCTTAATTGGTGAATTAACGCCGTCCATTACTACGTCTTCTGGTAATTCAACCGGTAATTGGTCAGCAGGTACTGGCACAGACTCACCGTTAGCTAAATTCAACATTGGAATTGGCGTACCCCAATAACGTTGGCGAGAAACACCCCAGTCACGTAAACGGTAGTTTACTTTTACCTTACCTTTTTTCTCACTAACCAATTTCTCTGAAATGGCTTTAAAAGCTTCATCAAAACTTAAACCATCAAATTCGCCAGAATTAATTAAGCTGTTTTTTTCTGTGATTGCCGCAGTAGCAATATCATCATTTTCATTGCCAGCAATAACTTGCTTGATTTCTAAACCATATTTAGTGGCAAATTCATAATCACGTTGGTCATGACCTGGCACAGACATTACCGCACCTGAGCCGTAATCCATTAGAACAAAGTTTGCTGCCCATACTGGTACAATTTCGCCGCTAATTGGGTGAATAGCTTTTAAACCTGTATCAACGCCTTTTTTCTCCATTGCCGCCATATCGGCTTCAGTAGACTTACTATTGGCTTTACATTCTTCAATGAATGTTGCTAATTCAGCATTATTTTTAGCAGCATTTTCCGCTAAAGGGTGCTGTGCAGCTAATGCAACATAAGTAACGCCCATCAAAGTATCTGGTCTGGTGGTATAAATATCGAAGCTTTCACTTGAATCAGCCACTTGGAAAGTCATCTCTACACCTTCAGAGCGACCAATCCAGTTGCGTTGCATGGTTTTAACTTGTTCAGGCCAGTCGGTTAACTGGTCTAAATCATTAATTAATTCTTCCGCGTAGTCAGTGATTTTAATAAACCACTGTGGAATTTCTTTACGCTCAACCATAGCGCCTGAACGCCAGCCACGACCGTCAATGACCTGTTCATTAGCTAATACGGTTTGATCAACCGGATCCCAGTTTACCGTAGCATTCTTTTTGTACACTAAACCTTTTTCGTAAAGCTGAGTGAAGAACCATTGCTCCCAACGGTAATAATCTTTTTTACACGTCGCTAATTCACGGCTCCAATCATAACCAAAACCTAACGACTTTAGTTGATTGCGCATGTAATCAATATTTTCGTAAGTCCACTTTGCAGGTGCCGAGTTGTTTTTAATCGCAGCGTTTTCTGCTGGTAAACCAAACGCATCCCAACCCATAGGTTGCATTACGTTTTTACCTTGCATGCGTTGGTAACGAGAAATTACATCACCTAGGCTGTAGTTACGCACATGACCCATGTGCAAACGACCGCTTGGGTATGGAAACATTGCCAAACAATAAAATTTTTCTTTTCCAGGCAGTTCTTCTGCTTTAAAAGTGTCGTTATCGGTCCAGAATTTTTGAACTTCGGCTTCAATTGATTGGGGGTTGTAAATGGATTCCATTAAGATTTCTCAAACACGCTAAAAATAAGATATTCAATCCACTGACATTACTAAATTTTGATAAACAAAATTCGTTGTTAATGAGCGAGACTGAAGTGATAAAAATAATCTCGATAGGATACCTTATCTCACGCGTTAGCGACAAGTTAAAGCGAGATAAAGCCCAAGTTTTTTGATTAAAATAGTCAGAAAGCAGCTTTAAATTGATTAAGGGCGATGAAAAGCAAATTTTGTCAGTGAATTATGGGCTATAGTAAGTTTGTAGATGTTTGTTTTTATCGGTCTATTTATACCCAAGCCACTTGAAAATGCAGTTTCAGAGTTAAGCTAGGAAATCAGAGCAAGGCACGGCACGCAGATAATGGTTATTCCCTTATCAAGTGCTGCAACGCTGCACTGTTTTTCTAGCTTAGCTCCCGCAGGGCAAGGCGATAAAGGGTCATCTCCGGCGTTATTGATTTCGACAATGGAACAACCATTCCTTTCAATCAATGTCTTGGTGCTAACCCTTTTTCGACTTGCTGAATCCTGAATTTTCAAGTGGTTTGGGTATGTTACGAGTTTAAGATTGGTAAACAGAATGTGAAAGGAGGCGATATGAAAGAGCAACAATCTCGTTTTCAAGCGGTCTATCAAAAACTACAAGTTTGGCTTGAAGACACTAATCAGCATGAAATGCGTTCGGTGGTTGAATTAATTACCCAGGCTAAAAACATGCTTATTGCCGCAGAACAAATTCCAGAACAGCAAGTTAAACAATTTATTGATAACCTAAAGTATGACCTTAATGAATTTTATCAGCAGTATCAATCAGATATTAAGCATTCGCTTTATCTGGAATTATTGCATGAAAATGTATGGGCAAGCTTAGCTAAAATAACCGATCAATCACAAGTTGAATGGACGGAGTTAGTTGATGATTTTCAGCACCAAGGGGAATACCATGTCGGTGATTATGTTGGCTTTGGACAATTAATCTGCCAACAATGCCAGCATAGCATTACTTATACCCATGCCAATGTTATTACTGATTGTATCGAGTGTGGCGGTAAAGACTTTCAACGTATTAGCCTAATGCCTTAATTCTTGTTTGGTTATTAGTGGTTTATTGAATTTCTTTGTTATTGTTTTTGCTCAAAAGCTATATCTCACGGTACACTGTATTTCACTCAGTATCATTACCCGTATTCATCGCATTAATATAATAAGTGCTAGGTAAGAAATACAATTAAGTGAACCGTTACTTCATTTTATTAAAACCGCATTCCCGAGAGATTTTCTATGACAAAAGTGTCTACAAGTGTACGACTAAAACCATGCCAATTAACCGCAAACCTGACGGTAGAACAATTTGCAAGTGATACACCGACATCAGAAATAGAACAAATTTTTATTGGTCACGAAAGGGCGAAAGAAGCGCTGACTTTTGGGCTATCAATGGACGCACCTGGTTTTAACGTTTATGCCATGGGAGAACATGGTACTGGCCGACAAACACTAATTAAACAAATGTTAGCGGCAACAGCAAGTAAAGAACCGACACCACCAGAATGGTGCTACATAAATAACTTTGATGATACTAATTCACCACATAAACTTTATGTTAGCCCAGGTGATGGTAAGCAGTTACTCACGCGTATAAATACCTTTATCGATGAATTGATGGACTTATTTCCTGAAATTTTTGATAACCCGGGTTACCAAAGGCAAAAAGCGGCGATTGACCGTGAGTTTAATGAAAAATACGACGAAGCTATTGCTGAAGTTGAAGAAACGGCATTAAAAAATGAAGTGGTGCTTTATGAAGAAAATGGTGAGATTGGTTTTTCACCGTTAGTTGATGGCAAACCGCTAAATGATAAAGAATTTGCTAACTTAAAAGAGTCAAACCGCGCCGAATTTTACGTAAAGTTGGCCAAGCTAGAAGACTTCCTGTCAGAAAAATTAATTGAGTTACCGCAATGGAAGCGTATTTCATCAGACAAATTTCGTAAGCTTAAATACGAAACTGCAGAAAATAGCATTCGTCCATTTTTGAAAGAACTTGAGCATGAATTCACCAGTAATATTGGCGTACTAAAATACCTTTCTAAAGTAAAAGACCATGTTGTAGACGCGGTGTTGGAAATTCTGGTTGATGAAAGTGCAGAATCTAGCAACGACAAAGATATGCGTAAATTGATGGTTGAACGCTTTTTACCAAACTTATTAGTACCGCGCACTGCTGACGAAGGCGCTCCGGTAGTTTATGAGCAAAACCCAACCTTTCAAAACTTATTTGGTCATGTTGATTTTGCTAGTTTTCAAGGTAGTAGCTATACCAGTTATCGCTTGATCAGGCCGGGTGCATTGCATAAAGCTAATGGCGGCTATTTGTTGCTTGAAGCTGATAAGTTGTTAACTCAACCTTTGGTTTGGGCACGACTAAAGTTGGCGCTAAAATCACAAGAAATTACCATTGAAAATCCGTATTCTGAATATGCTCAACCAGGCGCATTTAGTTTACAACCTGAAAAAATTCCTTTGAAAGTCAAAGTGATTCTATTGGGTGATCCTGAAATTTATTATACCTTGCAAGACTATGATCAAGAATTTACTGAGCTATTTAGAGTACTGGCTGATTTTGATCGTCATTTAGATAAAAATCACAATAACTTGAATGATTACGCTAACCTTATTCGTCAACGTGCACATCGTAATAATTATCCAGAAGTTACTGATGAAGCGGTATTAGAACTAGTAAAATATGCCTTAAGGCGTGCCGAACATCAGGAAAAAATTTCTGCCAATATAGTACAAGTGAATGACTTGCTAGATGAAGCGTTTTACCTTTGGAAGCTGTCTGATGCTAGTAATGGTTTATGCGGTAAACATGTTGCTATGGCATTAGCTGCGAAGCAGCGCCGTACCGGAAGAATGAGTGAAGCTTGGTTAGAAGAAATAAAAGAGCGACAACTGTTGATTGATACTGACGGTGACAAAATTGGTAATATAAATGGTTTAACCGTACTCGAAATTGGTGATAGCGTTTTTGGTACGCCTGCTCGTATCACTGCTACCGTATATGCAGGTAGCCAAGGTGTTACCGATATTGAACGGGAAGTGGATTTAGGCAAGTCAATTCACTCAAAAGGTGTGTTAATTTTAACGGGTTATTTAGGTCATAAATACGGTCAAAATTTTCCAGTAACCATATCTGCTAATATCGCAATTGAACAATCATACGGTCATATTGACGGTGACAGTGCTTCCATGGCTGAGCTGTGTGCACTAATTTCTGCTATTGCCAACTTACCTATTGCTCAAGGTATCGCGATTACAGGTTCAATGAATCAGCATGGAGAGGTGCAGTCGATTGGCGGTGCAAATGAGAAAATAGAAGGTTTTTATCGCTTATGTAAAGATAAAGGCTTAACCGGTAAGCAAGGGGTAATTATTCCTAAGACTAATGAAATTAATCTTATGCTAGCACCTGAAGTTATTGAAGCAGTGGAAAATGACATGTTTTCTATTTATGCCGTAGAAAATATTGATCAAGCGGTAGAAGTTTTAATGGGGCTGCCAGCAGGAGAAATGAGCCGAACGGGCCGTTATCCAAAAAAATCAATTCACGGTTTGGTATTAAATAAACTGTCGGACTTTTCTGAATTGATCAATGGTGCGGAAGAAGAATAATAAAACCATCAAGTCACATATCTTTAAAAAAATAAACACGGCGAGCACCGTGTTTATTAGCTTTAGCGCTCGCTAAATTCTAAAATTCCAATAATAGCTTAAAAAATAAGCATTATTTCAATTCTTTTCTATACTCAAAATATCAGCAATATTTTTCAATGTGGTATTTTGTAAAGAATATTAGCAAAAGTTACTTATGAAAATATTGCTAATACCAATTGGTATTAATTAACAAATGAATATCTGGTTATAGGTGCTATCTCAGTAGGAATAATGAAGAGAGAAAGTTAGCGAAAGCGGAATAACAATAATAAGTAAAAGCAGTGAGCAGATTGTTTAAATGGTATTAATCTGCCCCCTATACGGTTAGGTATTTAGCCTACCTAGAATACATTTTAAAATAGTATTGCCCATACACTTAGTTATTACTCCGCTATTGATTTCAGTGAAATTGGAAACTTATCTAACTTACTTTTATATCGAACTATATAAATAGCTATGCACTCTTTTTCAAGTTTGTACTGAAGTAACCGTTTTTTTGAAGGTAAGTATCGCAAATTAGGTATATCGATAAGTTCGCTGTCTGTCGGTTTGTAGTTTTTAACTATGCTTTGATGAATAAGTGAGGGCTTTGTGGAAGCATCAGATCAAATATCCCAAGTATGGCCGATTGCGGCTTACTTTATTATATTGGCTGGTATGCTCATCTTTATGATGTTGCTGTCGCACTTTCTTGGTCCAAAAGAAAAGCAGCGGGCGAAAAACACGCCTTATGAATCCGGTATCATTTCTGTTTCTGATAATAAAACCCGTTTTACTAATCATTTCTTTTTATACGCCATTTTCTTCGTTATTTTTGATTTAGAAACTATTTATCTTTTCGCTTGGGTTATTGCCTTTGATGATGTCGGCTGGGCTGGCTTTATTGAAGCAAGCATTTTTATTGTTATTTTGTTAGCCGCATTAATTTACTTAGTGCGCATTGGCGCGCTGGAATTGAAAAAGCGTCACCAACCCTTTCGACAAACACAACTGCAACGCATGCAACAAAAAGAGCTACAAGGTTCAGAGCCTGAACTTTTTGGCCCTAATAAAGGACAGCTGTAATGGAGTGGTCATTAACTAAAGCGAAATTAGACGAAGCCATGAGTCAGGTAAAAGGCGTTTCAGAAGAAGAGTTAAAACGAAATGTATTTATGGCAAAGCTCGATGACATGGTGAACTGGGGGCGTAAAAACTCCATTTGGCCATTTAATTTTGGCTTGAGCTGTTGCTATGTCGAAATGGCAACTAGCTTTACCTCACGTCATGATATTGCTCGTTTTGGCGCAGAGGTTATTAGAGCAACACCAAGACAAGCTGATTTGATGGTAATTTCCGGTACGTGTTTTCGTAAAATGGCTCCGGTTATTCAGCATCTTTATGAACAATTATTAGAGCCACGTTGGATTATTTCAATGGGGTCATGTGCTAACTCTGGTGGTATGTATGACATCTATAGTGTTGTGCAAGGGGTAGATAAATTTATTCCGGTGGATGTTTATGTACCGGGTTGCCCGCCTCGTCCAGAAGCGCTGCTGGAAGCCTTATTACTTTTACAAACCAACATTGAGCATCAACCAAGACCATTAAGTTGGGTGGTAGGTGAACAAAATGTTAGTCAAATAGCAAAGCCGTCATTGAGAGATATTAAGCACGATGAACGTATTCAAGTAACAAACCTTGATTCACCTGATCAGGTGTGAAGGCAGAGTTAGTTTTTAATAGTTAAGCGTTATCGAGCAAAAATGTAAGTACAACAACTAATAATAAAAATTTTATAGTGGCAAAGGATGTTGATAGTGACTGAAGTTGATATCAAAGCGAGTAAAGATTGGCAAATGCATCAAGCAGTTCCTTTGCTTGATGAAATAATGGCGATTTCACCTGAGTTGAATTTACAGGCAGTGACCGCGATTGAAAATATTGTCGATGATATTCCTTCATTTTGGCTTGATAAAAAACAACTGATTAAATTGATGCATGTTTTAAGGCATGAACTCTATAAACCTTTCGATTTCTGCTTTGATATTACCGCAATAGATGAAAGTGAAAAACAACATAAATCACCACTAGCAAAAGCGTTTACCGTAAGTTATCACTTACGTTCATATCAACGTAATCAAGACATTCGGATTAAAATCGCATTATCTACAAGTAAGAGTTCAAGTGATAACTTAAATGCTAGCTCATTAGAAAGTGTTTGTAGTTTTTGGCCAAATGCAAATTGGTATGAACGCGAAGTATGGGACATGTTTGGTATTGTTTTTGACAATCACCCCTACTTAACTCGCATTTTAATGCCCAATACGTGGCAAGGACACCCATTACTGAAAACCCATCCTGCTCGCGCAACGGAAATGGACCCTTTTACTCTGCCGCCATATCAGCAAGATATCGAACAGAAAGCTTTGCAATTTAACCCTGAAGCCTGGGGCATGAAACGGCAAAGTAAAGACAGCGACTTTATGTTTTTAAACTTGGGGCCAAACCACCCAAGTGTTCACGGCGCATTTCGTATTGTTTTGCAGATGGAAGGGGAAGAAATAGTCGATTGTGTGCCCGATATTGGTTATCACCATCGTGGTGCTGAAAAGATGGGCGAGCGGCAGTCTTGGCATAGCTACATTCCCTACACCGACCGCATTGATTATCTTGGCGGCGTGATGAATAACTTCCCCTATGTGATGGCGGTTGAAAAGCTGGCTGGCATTCAAGTACCTGATCGCGCGAAAGTTATTCGTATTATGACCGCTGAAATGTTCCGTATTCTTAGTCACTTACTGTTTTATGGCACCTTTGCGCAAGATATTGGTGCACTTTCACCGATATTTTATATGTTTATCGACCGTGAAAAGCTTTTTGGCATTATCGAAGCTTTTACTGGCGCGCGTATGCATCCTAGTTGGTTTCGCATAGGCGGTGTCGCGCAAGATTTACCAAAAGGTTGGGATACTTTAGTGCGTGATTATGTCAATTACTTACCTAAGCGTTTGGATGAATACGAAAAAATGGTTATGCAAAACGCTATTTTGAAACAACGTACTGTTGGTATTGGTGCTTATTCAAGTCAAGAAGCGATTGAGTGGGGCGTCACCGGGCCTGGCTTGAGGGCAACGGGTTATTCATGGGACATGCGTAAACAACGACCTTATAGCGGCTACGACCAATTTGATTTTGAAGTGCCGCTTGGTCATAACGGTGATTGCTATGATCGTTGCCGAGTGCGGGTTGAAGAGATGCGACAAAGTATTCGTATTATTGAGCAATGCCTAAATAATATGCCAGAAGGGCCATATAAAGCAGAACATCCGCAAACAACACCGCCAATGAAAGATCGCACTATGAAAGATATCGACACGCTTATTCCACATTTTCTTAATGTTTCTTGGGGCCCTGTGATCCCTGCTGGCGAGGTATCAGTGAGTGTGGAAGCAACGAAAGGGATTATGGCATATCACTTAGTGAGTGATGGCAGCACCATGAGTTATCGCACACGTATTCGCACGCCAAGCTTTGCACATTTACAAATGTTGCCACTGATCAGTAAAGGACAAATGGTGGCAGATCTTATCGCGACCTTAGGCAGTGTTGATTATGTCATGGCAGATGTTGACCGATAAAATTTAATTGAAAACAATAACTAGCTTCAAAAGCTGAAGTTAAAAATAACATAAATGAACTAATTATTACGAACTAACCACTACTAGCATTAGTAACGAGATGGCTATGGAAACAATTGACACTATTACTATTGATTATCAGCATTATCTTACGGCAAATGAAATTGCGGCGATTGAGCACGAGGCTAGCATTATGGAGACGCGTGAAGCTGCTGGTATTGAAGCACTAAAAGTGGTGCAAGAGCATCGCGGCTGGGTAAGTGACGATAGCTTGTATGCCATTAGTGATTTATTGGCGATGCCGGTTGCGCAATTAGAAGGGGTTGCGACGTTTTATAACTTAATTTATCGCCAAGCCGTGGGCGACCATGTCATTCATCTATGCGACAGTATTGCCTGCCATTTATTGGCCACAGATGATGTACTTACCGCCATTAAACAACACCTGCAAATTGATTATGGCCAAACGACCAGAGACGGTAAATTTACTTTGCTTTCTAATGCGTGCTTAGGCGGTTGTGACAAAGCACCAGTGATGATGATAGGCGTAGAGCATTATGAACACTTAACACCTGAAAGCGCAGTTGAAATTTTGCAACGTCTTGCCGCTAAGGAGCATACTCATGAGTGACGCTTGGCAATCAAGTAAAATTAAGCCGCTAACCGAATGGGTGAACTTACAGCAACCACCAACTTATAGTGAGTACTGCCAGCGTGGCGGTTATCAAGGGGCAAAAAATGCCGTTCTAGAGCACACGCCAAATGAAGTGCTAGAGATTGTTAAAAACTCTGGTTTAAAAGGACGAGGGGGAGCCGGTTTTCCAACCGGAATGAAATGGAGCTTTGTCCCTATGTTTGCGGAGGATGACGAAAATGCCCCTGAAAATAAATACCTAGTCGCCAATGCTGATGAGATGGAGCCTGGTACATTTAAAGATAGGTTATTACTTGAAGGCATACCGCATCAGCTAGTCGAGGCAATGATTATTGCCGGTTACACTATTGGCGCTAATAAAGCTTATATCTTTCTTCGCGGTGAATATCACCTTGCTGCCAAACGTTTACAACAAGCCATTGATGAAGCGTACCAAGAGAACTGGCTAGGTGAAAAAATTCAGGGCAGTAAGTATTCATTGGAACTATATGTTCACTGTAGTGCTGGGCGATATATTTGCGGTGAAGAAACTGCACTCATTAATGCTTTAGAAGGCAAACGAGCAAACCCAAGAGCTAAGCCGCCATTTCCACAAGTTGCCGGTTTATTTGGTAAGCCAACCATCGTTAACAATGTCGAAACGTTATCAAACCTGCCTCATATTTTAAAAAATGGTATTGAGTGGTTTCAAGCCATTGCGCCTAATAGTGATGCTGGTAGCAAAATTTATGGGGCTTGTGGCCGAGTTAAAACACCGGGCTTATGGGAATTACCGATGGGGCCAACGCTGCGCGAGGTCTTGTTTGATTATGCTGGTGGCATGCAAGACGGACTGAACTTCCGTGGTTTGTTGCCTGGCGGGGCATCAACAGATTTTTTAGTGGCAGAGCATTTAGATACGCCGATGGATTATGACTCTATTGCTAAGGTCGGTAGTCGTTTAGGTACGGGCGGTTTAATTGTGCTTGATGATAAAAATTGCCCAGTTGCTATGGTGCTAAATTTAATGCGCTTTTTCGCGCAAGAGTCTTGTGGCTGGTGTACGCCTTGTCGTGATGGCACGCCCTGGGCGGTTGAAGTATTAACACGCATAGAGCACGGTAAAGGTAGGATTGAAGATTTAGATACCCTAGCGAAACTTTGTGATTTTATGTGGATTGGTAAAACCCACTGCGCCCTAGCGCCCGGAGCCGTTGAACCGTTAAGAAGCGCGTTAAAGTATTTTCATGATGATTTTCTCCAGCACATTGAACAAGGTTGTTGTCATTATAATCCTGAGTCATCAGCGAAACGAACACAGGTGGCGATGACGGGGAGGGTGGTGTCATGAGTGTAAGTAACAAAAATTCAGTGACTATTTTTATTGATGATCAGCCTTACCAAGTCAGCACTGAAGATAACTTACTGGCCGGCGTGTTATCACAGAAATTAAATTTACCCTATTTTTGTTGGCATCCATCAATGGGCTCGGTTGGTGCTTGCAGGCAGTGTGCAGTAACACAGTTTCAAGATGAGAATGATCAGCGTGGTCGTTTGGTAATGGCCTGTACCACTCCGGTTACTGACGGTATGCGTATCAGTATTAAAAATGCTCATGCCAGTGAATTTCGTGAACAAGTCATTGCCGCTATGATGACTAACCACCCGCATGACTGTCCTGTTTGCGCAGAAGGCGGTGAATGTCACCTACAAGATATGACCGTGATGACAGGGCACAGCGCTCGTGAATATCAAGGGACAAAACGTACATTTACCAATCAGTATTTAGGTGAATTAGTCGGACATGAAATGAACCGCTGTATCACCTGTTATCGCTGCACGCGTTTTTATAACGATTACGCTGGCGGTAAAGATTTTGGTGTTTATGGCTCCAAAAATCAAGTGTACTTTGGTCGTCAAACTGATGGCGCGTTAGAAAGTGAGTTTAGTGGTAATTTAGTCGAAGTTTGTCCGACCGGAGTTTTCACTAACAAAGCTTTTTCAGCACATTATACCCGTAAATGGGATTTACAGTCTGCACCGTCAGTGTGTAGCCACTGTTCAGTTGGCTGCAATTTAAGCATTGGCGAACGCTATGGCTCAGTACGGCGGGTAATGAACCGGTATAATCCAGAGCTTAATGGCTATTTTCTCTGTGATCGTGGTCGTTTTGGTATTGGTTACGTCAATGGTGAACAACGACTCAGAAAAGTAAAGGGCATAGCTCAGCAATCACCAGTACAGCTTTCTACACTCGATATCGCAAAAGCCCTGTCACATTTTCGCCTGAAAAATTTTATTGGTATTGGCTCTGCTCGCGCTTCTCTAGAAGCTAATTTTTATCTGAAAAACATTGTTGGTAATCGTAATTTTTCAGTGGGCTACAATGACAGTGAAATGCAAGCAGCATCGCAGCATGCACAGTTAATGCAATTAGGTAGAACGCCTAACTTAGCTGAAATAGAAACCAGCGATTTTATTTTAATTGTTGGTGAGGACATTACCCAAACCGCTGCACGTATGGCACTTTCTGTTCGCCAAGCTTTGCGTAATGCGGCAATAGCAAAAGCCTCATCAATTGGTATTCCATCTTGGCAAGACAGTGCAGTGCGAACCATTGGTGACACTTTGTTATCACCGTTGTTTTCATTAAATAGCACAACAACTAAATTAGATGATGTGGCCGAACAAGCATTATTAATACCTGTTGAGCGTATGTCACTTTGTTTGCAAGCGCTGGAAAAATTATTAAGTTTGGGTAATAAAAAAACTGTTGAAAAACATATTAATCAACACTTCCTGCAAGAACCCTTTTTACAAGAACAGTTAAGCACTAGTGAGCAACACTTTGTTATTGCTGTATACCAAGGCTTATGTCGCGCTAACAAACCAATGCTGATTTCTGGCACAAGTTTAGTTAATGCCGAGTTATTAGAAAGTATTGCTAAGCTAATGCTTAGCTTCAAACAAGATAATGGCATTACCGAGCCCGGTTTAATTATTACGCCGCCTTATAGTAATAGCGTTGGCGCGTTATTTTTGCTTGATGAGCATTCTTTATCTATTGAGCAAGTGCTAACAAAGCTGAGTGAACAAGTTGATAATGAAAAATCATTAAAGTTACAAGGAGTTATTGTTTTAGAGCAAGAGCTTGCGAAGTGCTCAGAAAACCAAATACAGCAATTAAGGGCGTTGGCAGAAACTTTAATTGTGCTTGATCACAGTGAAAATAGACTGACCAAGCTTGCTGATATTGTTTTACCTGTAGCAGCCGTCAGTGAAGGTGATGGGCATTATATTAACTACCAAGGACGGGCACAAAAATTTACTCAAGTGCACCCGCCTGTTTTACCCATTCAAGAAAGCTGGCGTTGGCTTGACAGCATTGCCGACACCTTAGGTATCAAAGTTAGCGTTGAAGCTACTTCAACAGCGCCATTAAGTGCCCTCGCCGGTGGTAGCGCCAACATTAGTAGTAAAGCAAAGACGATGACGAAAAATACTAGTTGTCAGTCTTTGCTGCAATTACATCAGTTTTTTGCTCAGCATTATCCGTCTTGGCCAGAGCTTATTGCGGACATTGATAGTGAATCGAATGATAGAGCCACGGCGAGAATGAGCCACAGAGCTAGTGGTAGAACATCGCAAATGGCAAACATTAGTGTTCATGAGAGTAAAGCGACGCAAAAATCGGATGATGATTTTCGCTTTTCAATGGAAGGGGCGTCGATTAGGCAAACCAGTAATATGCCTTTTGCTTGGGCGCCAGGGTGGAATTCAAACCAAGCGATTGGTCAATATCAAGAACATATAAACGGTCCTTTAATTCAGCACTCTCAAGCTAACTTTATTGCTATTTCAGCAGACCTTGCGAATAACACGCATTGGCAATTAGTTAACAAAGTGGCAAGTGACTCAGACAAAATTGACTACTCTGAATCAGTACCAAATAGCTTGAGCTATGTTCAACAGCAAAGTATTTACTTCAGTGAATGGCAGGCTGCCTTAACGCCAGAATTTAAAATGCTTAAGCAAAGTAATCAACTATTTATTAGCAATGTTACTGCCGAAAAAACGGGGGTTAAATCTCGGCAGTGGTGCAAAGTGGTGTTTTCTGCCACTAATGAACAAAAGCAATTGGTAAGTCAAACGGTTATAGGCCAGGTAATGGTGTTAGCCAATTTACCGCCATCATTAGTCTTTGGTAATTTTCCACTGTGTCAATCGTTAACTCATCAGCTTGAAATGAAGATTACTGCCGCTGAGGCTCAAGAAAAAACAGATCACCTTAGCCAGTTTAATGATGATGTATTAGCAGCAAAAGCAAGTAAAGAAGCCGTGTTGGAAAGGCTGAAGGAAAACGATCAAACGATCCCTATTCGGCTAGTTTCTGGAGGGTTAAATGATGCCTGAAATGCTTTGGAAATTACTTGAAATTACTATCATTATTGCTTTGTTGATCCCAATGGCGGCGATGTTAGTGTGGGTTGAACGCAGAGTTATTGGTATTTGGCAAGACCGTCATGGTCCGAACCGAGTTGGTCCATTTGGTATTTTACAATCACTGGCTGACTTGCTAAAAATTCTTGGCAAAGAAGATTGGATCCCACCTTTTAGTGATCGCTTAGTTTTTATCTTGGCTCCAATAATTGGTGCTATTTGTGTATTAATGAGTTTTGCAGTCGTACCGTTTTCTCCTGATATAGGCGTTTCCGACTTAAATATCGGTTTATTATTTTTTCTCGCCATGGCATCACTAGCCGTTTATAGCGTGGTGCTGGCAGGTTGGGCATCAAACTCTAAATATGCCTTGTTAGGTGGCATGAGGGCAGCTGCGCAAACGGTAAGTTATGAAGTTTTTATGGGCTTGTCGGTAATGGGCGTGGTTTTACTCACTGGTACTTTTAACCTACGAGAAATAGTTTTAGCGCAATCAGAAGGCTGGTTAATTCAGTCGCAATTTGTCGGCTTTTTTATCTTTTTAGTGGCTGGAATTGCCGAAAGTCACCGCTTACCATTTGATTTACCTGAAGCTGAAACAGAGTTAACTGCAGGTTTTCATACCGAATATTCAGGCTTGAAATTCGCGTTGTTTTTTCTGGGTGAATATTTAGGTGTCACGCTTATTTCTGCGATGTCAGTGGTATTGTTTTTTGGTGGCTGGTTAATGCCAGAGCCTTTGTCTGCTTGGTTACCGCCGTTGGTTTGGTTCATCATTAAAATCATGTGTTTTGTGATGTTTTTTATTCTCTTACGTACATCTTTGCCTAGGCCTCGCTTTGATCAGTTATTGAAATTTGGCTGGATGGTGATGCTGCCGCTAGCGTTACTGAACTTGATGGTGACCGCGCTACTACGTTTGACGGGAGTGCTGTAATGAATAAAGAAAAACTAGCAAATTCATTAATATTTAGTCAATTAAGAACCATGTGGCTAGTACTAAAACATACTTTTACTAAAGCAGATACGGTGCAATACCCCGAACAAAAACCGTATTTAGCACCGCGTTATCGTGGACGAATTGTTTTGACACGTGACCCTAGTGGCGAAGAGCGTTGTGTGGCTTGTAATTTATGTGCAGTGGCTTGTCCTGTAGATTGTATTGCCCTTCAACAAGTGGTTGATGACGATGGCCGAAAACGTGCTGACTTTTTCCGCATTAATTTTTCTCGTTGCATTTTATGTGGCTTTTGCGAGGAAGCTTGCCCTACCTACGCGATTCAGTTGACGCCAGATGTTGAACTTGCTGAATATGATCGACAAAACCTAGTTTATGAAAAAGAACATTTGCTGATTAATGGCCCTGGAAAGTATCCAGATTACAGTTTTTATCAGCAATCGGGCATTGTCATTGCCGGTAAAGGCAAAGGAGAGGCTGAGCAAGAAAGGCCTCCGATCGATATTAAGGGGTTAATGCCATGAGTTATCTCATTATGAGCAGGAGGGGGAAGTTATGCTTACTGATTTAGCTACTATTGACAGCTTATTTTACCTTGCGGCTACGGTCGCGGTTATCGCTAGTTTAAAGGTTGTCACGGGCAGTAATACCGTACACGCATTGCTGTATTTAGTGGTATCGCTACTCGCTGTTGCTGTGTGTTTTTATTTAATGGGCGCGCCATTTGCTGCTGGTTTGGAAGTCATTGTTTATGCAGGTGCAATATTAGTGCTTTTTGTTTTTGCTGTTTTAATGTTTGGTTTGGGTAAAGACGAAACCATTAATGCCCCGAAAAGTAAAAGTGTAGCTAACATGTTTGGCGCAATGTTATTGGCTTTTGCCTTACTACTCGAACTAACCGTTATTATTAATAATGCCCAAATACAGCAAACATTACAGGCTAATGTGGTCAGCTCTAAAGCCGTTGGCATTATGCTATATGGTCCATACCTACTTGCTGTCGAAATTGCCTCTTTTTTATTGTTGGCTGGGTTACTTGCTGGTTATCACTATGCCAAGCCAGACGTGCAGGGGAGCCAGTTATGACCACTATCCCATTATTTCACGTGCTGGTGTTATCTAGTCTACTTTTTGCCATTGGCTTTATTGGCGTTGTCGCGAGAAAAAACACCTTGTTCATTCTAATGAGCTTGGAAGTGATGCTTAACGCGGTTGGTGTTGCTTTTATAGGAGCAGGCAGTGCTTGGCAACAAGCCGACGGACAAGTGATGTTCATTCTAATTTTGACTTTAGCAGCTGCGGAAGTTGCTGTGGGCTTGGCGCTACTAATTCGAATGCAGAAAAAATATCGCTCTTTAGATATCGATTTACTTAATGAGATGAGGGGATAACCGTGCTATTAGCAAGTTTGCCTTTTTATCCACTTGTTAGCTTTTTGCTATTAATCCTTTTTGCCAAACGCTTATCATGGTGTCTAGCAAGTGCTATCAGTGTTGGTGCTATGGCATTGATCGCTTTAGTCAGTGGCTTATTGGTATTTGAATTATCCAATAGCTCAAGTCACTTTATTAGCGTTGATTTATGGCATTGGTTTAGTTTAAGTAGCCAGCAAAGGATGGCTGAAGTCAATGTTAGTTTCTACCTTGATGGCCTTTCTGCCGTAATGATCAGTGTGGTGTCTGGCGTCGGTTTTTTAATTCATTTATTCGCTGCAGCCTATATGAAAGATGACGCTAATTTTTCACGATTTATGGCTTATATGAACTTGTTTATTGTTGCCATGTTGATATTGGTATTAGCTGATAATTTAGTTTTATTGTATCTGGGCTGGGAAGGCGTTGGTTTATGTAGTTTCTTATTGATTGGTTTTTGGTATCAAGAGCAAGCTAATGTTTTAGCGGCACGTAAAGCCTTTATTGTTACTCGTATCGGTGACACGTCGATGGCGATTGGCTTGTTTTGGCTGTTTAGTAGTTTTGGAGAACTCAATATTACTGCCGTAAGTGAGCTTATACAGGGAGTAGGTGGCTCTGAAATTGGCTTCAGCTTGCAAGAATCGACGGATATTTATTGGATTGCTTTGTTGTTATTAGGTGGCGCTGTTGGTAAATCGGCTCAGTTACCGCTGCAAACTTGGTTGCCTGATGCCATGGCAGGGCCAACTCCAGTTAGCGCGCTCATTCATGCCGCGACTATGGTCACTGCTGGCGTATATTTAATCGCTCGTATGCATAGTGTGTTTCTTTTTGCGCCTGAGGTGATGAACTATGTTGCTTGGTTAGGCGCTATTACTTTATTGTTAGCGGGTTTGGCTGCATTGGCGCAAACTGATATTAAACGAGTATTGGCTTATTCAACGATGAGTCAAATTGGCTATATGATGTTGGCTCTGGGGGCGGGAGCGTGGTCAGCAGGTGTATTCCATTTAATGACTCATGCTTTTTTTAAAGCGCTGCTCTTTTTAACTGCAGGCGCGGTGATTTTAGCACTGCACCATCAACAGAATATTTTCAAAATGGGCGGCTTGTTAAAAAGGCTACCGTTTGAAAGTGCACTTTTTGTTATTGGTTTGATTTGTCTGATGGCGCTACCAGGAACATCAGGTTTCTTTTCAAAAGAGGCGATAATCGCAGAGTTATGGCTGTCAAATACTGCAGGTCCTGCGTTGTGGTGGTGTGCCATTATCGGCGCATTGCTGACCAGTATTTATAGTTGCCGATTATTCTTTTTGGCTTTTCTTGGCAATGAGCGCTTTACTGAGAAATTGCATATTGAAAAAGCTAGCTTGATGCGAAGTGCACTACTTATATTGGCACTGTTGTCGTTATTCGGTGGCTTGATCTCACTTGATCTTAGTGAGGTGTTTTTTAAGATCAAAGCAGAGGAGTTAATATCTGTTAATGAGCCATCTTGGTTACACACAATGGCTATCGCTACCCCTTTTGTCGGTATTTTATTTTCTTGGTTTTATTTTAAAAACTACCGTGTAGATTCAAATTTAGAGGACGGTATAAAAACTAATCTGACGGCAAGTAAGCATCGTTTTGCTATTTTTTGTCGAAATGGCTTAGGTTTTGATAGCTTGTATGACGCATTACTTATTAAACCTTATCAATTGCTTGCCAAGCTTAACCGAAGGGATTTTATTGACCAAACAATGATGTCGACGGCTTGGTATGTTGGCTTGTGGCATGACGTTATGACGATGATTCAAAATGGTAGCCTTCGTTGGTATTTAGCGGCATTTGGTTTGGCTATTATGACGCTGGTAGGAGTGAGTATTTTATGACGCTTACTTTTATTATGTTAGCTCTGCTTTTTGCAGGGGCGCTTGCTTGGTTTTCGGAAAATCGTTGGCAGGGCAGTGCAAAATGGTTGGCACTTATTGTATTGGCTTTGCTAGCGACAGTATTTACTATTTTTGTTATTAGTTATGATCAACCTTTTGACAATCTGCAAGTATTAACGCGGGTAAGCTGGATTCAAACTTTTAATATTGAATACAGTATTGCACTTGATCAACTCAGTATTGTTTTGATTACACTGACTTGGCTATTAGCGATTATTTGTGTGTTAGTGTCATGGCAAGAAATTAAACAAAAAGCTGGCTTTTACTACTTTAATTTATTGGCAACCATTGCCGGTATTATTGGCGTTTTTGTTGCTGTAGATATGTTTCTTTTCTTTTTCTTTTGGGAAGTGATGTTACTGCCAATGACGGCTATTATCGCGATTTGGGGTCATGAAAAGCGTCACTTTGCTGCTTTGAAATTCTTTATTTTCACGCAAGTCAGTAGCTTACTGATGTTAGTTGCCATTATTGCTACTGGCTATTTTCATTTACTGGCAACAGGTGAATTGAGTTTTCACTACCTCGATTGGCTGGCATTAGATATGCCACTGTCATTGACGCAATATTTGATGTTAGGTTTTTTTATTGCCTTTGCGGTTAAGTTGCCGTCAGTGCCCGTGCATAGTTGGTTACCAGATGCTCATACTCAAGCACCTACCGCAGGTAGTGTATTACTGGCGGGAGTGTTACTAAAAACTGGTGCCTATGGATTAATTCGCTTTGTTATTTTTTTATTCCCGCAAGCCAGCATGCAGTTTGCACCTATTGCCGCGACGTTAGCTGTTATTAGCATTGTTTATGGCGCGAAGATGGCCTTTGCCCAGCAAGATTTTAAACGCTTAGTCGCTTACAGCAGTATTAGTCATATGGGCTTTGTGATGTTGGCGTTGTTTGCTTTCAACAGTATTGCCTTTCAAGGTGCGATTATTACTATGATTGCTCATGGTTTAAGTAGTGCAGCATTATTCTCAATGGCTGGGATGATTTATCTACGTATTCATAGTCGCAATTTAACTGATATGGGCGGCTTTTGGCAAAGTGCTCCTGGTATGGGCGGCTTCGCCTTAGCGTTTGCTGGCGCTGCCTTTGGCTTACCGGGTTTAGCCAACTTTATTGGCGAGTTCTTTAGCTTAGTGGGGGTATTTCAAGTGATGCCAACATTTGCCATTATTGCGGCATTAGGGCTAATTGGCTCAGCAATTTACGGTATGGTGTTATTCCAGTCTAGCTTTCAGGGAACGGCTAAGCAGGAAATTTTAGATTTAAGCCATAGAGAGCTACTAATTTGCAGTTCGCTATTTTTGATGCTGTTGGTGATTGGTTTATATCCAAACTTATTACTTAACTTTTCATTTGGAGTATAAGTGACGATGTTAACGACCGCACATTCACAAGCTTCATTAAATATCGAAATAATTTCGGTAATTCTACCACAGCTCATTATCGCTTTTGGCATTGCTTTGGCACTGTTATTAGTCGCATGGAAGCGTTCACAGCGCACAATCGCGCTGTTTACTGGTGCGGTAATGCTGATTGCTCTTGTTGCAAATTTTAGCTTATTAACGATTCAACCGACGGCAGTGACGCAATTGTTAAAAGTTGATAGTTATAGTGCATTTGCTTTTAGTTTGGTGCTGATCTCGGCTTTAGTTTCTTTACATATGAGTCACCAATTTCTAAAAGCTCATATTGAAGTACATGATGAATACTATTTATTGTTAATGTTACTTGTGCTTGGGGCGGTTATTTTGGTGACAAGCAACCATTTCGCTAGCCTATTTTTAGGTTTTGAATTGCTGAGTATTAGCTTAGTTGGCTTGGTCGGCTATCATCGTGAGAGCAACTTTAGTGTTGAAAGTGGTTTTAAATACTTGGTATTAAGTGCAACGGCTTCAAGCTTTATGTTGCTAGGTATTGCTTTTATTTATAGCGTTACGGGCAATATGAGCTTTGATGCTAACGTGCCAAATGAAATATATCATCAACAGAATTTACGACTATTTTTTGAAATGGGCATATTGTTGTTTATTTCCGGCATTGCTTTTAAGCTTTCCATTGCACCATTTCATTTTTGGACCCCCGATGTTTATCAAGGCGCACCGACACCAGTAACCCTATTGATGGCGACTATTTCCAAGGTGGCAATGTTTGTTGTGTTAGTTAAGTGTGTTGTTGCGCAAAACTACTTGTTGTATGACAACGTGCAATTGTTGCTGATGATATTAGCTGTCGCATCGATGTTGATTGGGAATATTTTGGCATTAAAACAACAAAATTTGAAAAGACTGATTGGTTATTCCTCCATTGCTCATATGGGCTATCTACTCATCGTAGTTATTGTGCTATCAGGTGAAAGCCTTAGTTTTACTTGGCAGAGTGTTTTGTTTTATTTAAGCGCCTACGTTGTTGCTAATCTATCCATTTTTATGGTGATGGCGGCAATACAGTCGCAATGTTCGAGTAAAGTCGGTCAATTGCTACAATATAAAGAAGAGTTATTATTGAGTGATTTACGTGGACTATTTTGGCGCATACCAAGTCATGCATTGTTAGTTATTCTAGCGGTGTTAAGTTTAGCGGGTATTCCACTAACCATGGGCTTTATCGGTAAGTTCTATATTTTAAGCCAAGCAACAATTGCCCATGCATGGTGGTTAATCGTTACGTTAGTTATCGGCAGTGGTATCGGCTTAGCTTATTATTTGCCTATTATTTTTACGTTATTTGAAAAGGAAGATTGTACTGAATTGCAAGCCAATAAGAGACCTATTATTGAGCATTTTTTAGTGTACAGCTTTATTATTATTGGTTTGTTGCTGGGGATTTTCCCTGATGTTGTTAGCCAATTCATTGTTTCTAATCCTATGTAAAGGTTATGAAATAGGTCAAAACTTTTTATTATTAATAAATTGCTAATTAGTTGTGCTTTTAACCAAAACTTGTAGTTTTAGGCTTTATTTAAAATTGTATGTTTTAATAGGTTGTTGATATCTAATGACTTATTTTGTTGGCGTGATTTTTGTTAATGTAATAAATATAATTAAAATAATTGTGTTTCTACAAGGAAATAAACCAATGAAATTAGCTTCGTCATTACTTTTTATCACAACTGCAACGCTATTAAGTGGCTGTATTGTTGTTGCCAACCCTTCACATGCTAACCACCATAGCCAACAAGAGCTGACCATTGATGCTACAACATTAACTGCTTTTGATGTTGAAGCAGGTGCTGGCTCATTAGTTATTTCAGGTTCAGACAATGCTACTGATATTACTGTAGTTGCTGATATTTACACCGATAAGCGTAACCGTGACAACTATCAACTTGAGTTAACCGATTCTGGAAAAACTGCATTTTTAGTGTCAAAAATAAAAAGTAGCAGCGGCTTTTGGCAAGGAGACTCACCACATATTGACCTTAAAGTGACTGTACCAAGTCATATGATGTTAATGCTTGAAGATGGCTCAGGTGCGGCTAGTGTTAGTAATATACATGGCGCTGTTGATATTAAAGATGGCTCAGGTGAGTTGACAATTAAGGGCATTAAAAGTGACGTAACGATCAATGATGGCTCTGGCGGTTTATATGTCAGTGAAGTTATTGGTAACGTAACTATTGTCGATGGCTCTGGCGAAATCGAACTAAGTGAAATTGACGGTAATGTCGATATTGATGATGGCTCAGGTAGCATTTATGCAAAAGAAATCTCGGGAAGTGCTATGTTTGAAGATGGCTCTGGCGATTTAACAGTTAGAAAAGTTGATGGCGTGATCACCATTGATGATGGCTCAGGTGATATTGATGTTGAACAAGCTGGTGGCTTAAAAATCTTGGACAGTGGCTCTGGTGGCCTACGAGTGAAAAAAGTTAAAGGCGGCTTTGAAATCGACAGCTAAGCTTAATTTATTTGCTATCAACTACGCTATTTTTTGACTTTTTTACGGAAGAATAATGTATTGATTGATTTTTGTTCTATTTGGTTTTGAATGTCAAACAGCCATATTCCATCGAATATGGCTGTTTTTGTTGCTAAATCGAAGCAAAATGGTTTTATTACTTGTATAAAGAAACTACATCTGTATAATGCGCGCCTCTGAGAACGTGATGTGAATTTATTCACTAGAAACGTTAATCACAGAATTTTTAATGAGTGGGGTATATCCGCCCAATAGACTTGCCCAGTTAACTTTTCAACGTTAACGTAATGAATGTGCCTTAAGTCTTCCTGGTGGTTTCCTCGTATATGTACGTAGGAATTTTGGCATCTTGCCGGTTTCTACCATGAGAAGACAAAAATTATATGACTGATCTTAACAATGCCTCTGTAGGCTTTGACACCCTTGGTTTGCCTGAAAACTTAGTATCTGCTGTAAAAGCACTAGGTTTTGAATCATCTACTGCAATTCAAGCGCAAACAATTCCTCCTTTATTAGCAGGTAAAGATGTACTTGGTGAAGCACAAACCGGTACTGGTAAAACTGCAGCATTTGGTTTGCCTGCACTAGCAAAAATTGATGTTACTTTACGTAAGCCACAATTAATGGTGTTAGCACCAACACGTGAATTAGCGATTCAAGTTGCCGAAGCAATTGAAACCTTTGCTAAAGATATGAAAGGACTTCGTGTAGCTACTTTATATGGTGGTCAATCTTACCAGCCTCAATTTCAACAATTAGAACGTGGTGCACAGGTTGTTGTCGGCACACCTGGTCGTTTAATGGATCACTTACGTCGTAAGAGCCTTAAGTTAGCTAACTTATCATTTTGTGTGCTTGATGAAGCCGATGAAATGTTAAACATGGGCTTTTTAGAAGACATTGAGTGGATCCTTGAGCATTTACCAAAAGAAACTCAAATGGCTTTGTTCTCTGCAACAATGCCAGCGCAAATTCGCAAAGTAGCGAATCGCTTTTTGAAATCACCTGAGCATATTAAAGTTGCTGCAGTGAAAAAAGCTAAAGCCAATATCACTCAATATGCATGGAAAGTTAGCGGCATTAATAAAATGACTGCATTAGAGCGTATTGCTGAAACAGTTGACTACGATGCGATGATAATTTTCGTACGAACTCGTAATGATACTATTGAAGTAGCTGAAAAATTAGAACGTGCAGGCTATGCTGCTGTTGCTTTAAACGGTGACATGAACCAAGCACAGCGTGAACGTACAGTTGATCAACTTAAGTCAGGCACGTCATCTATTCTTGTCGCAACTGATGTTGTTGCCCGTGGTCTTGATATTCCACGTATTTCATTAGTTATTAACTATGATTTACCAGGTGATAACGAAGCTTATGTTCACCGTATTGGCCGTACTGGTCGTGCTGGTAGAAGTGGTACAGCGATATCATTTGTTCGTCCACGTGAAATGTACTCTTTACGTCATTATGAACGTTTAACTTCTGGTACGGTTGCAATGTATGACCTACCAAACATTGAAGAAATCGGTAAAGCGCGTATAGAACGTACTCGTACTGAGTTATCTACAGTTATTGCTGATAAAGAATTAACAGCAATGCGTGAAATTATTGAAGCTATGGCTGCAGAATCAGAGCTTTCAATGATTGACTTAGCTGCCGCTTTGCTTTATCAAAAGCAATTGAAGCAACCATTACAACCGAAAGAAGACCCAAAACCTCGTCGTGATTCTCGTGAAAGAAATGACCGTGACGGAAGAGGTCGTAATGATAGTCGTGGTGGTCGTAATGACCGTGACGGCAGAGGTCGTAACGATTCTCGTGGTGGTCGTAATGAAAACCGTGCTGAACGTGCTCCGCGTAAAGCAAAAGTTGGCCGTTCAGATGTTGATTGGCAGACTTACCGCCTTGAAGTAGGTAAAGAACATGGTGCTCGCCCTGGTGATATCGTAGGTGCAATCGCTAATGAAATTTCATTAGACAGCAGCTACATTGGTGCAATCAACTTGCACGAGAAGCATAGTTTTGTACAGTTACCTAAAGGTATGCCTGAGAAGTCTTTTACACAATTAAAGCGTGTTCAAGTTCGTCGTCAAGCGTTAGCAATTACAGTATCTGATACGCAACCAGCGGCTGAACGTTCAAGCCGTCCACGTAAAGAACAACGTACTAACTAGTTTTTACGTAAATAGATTCTGAAACGCCAACTCTGAATAAGAGTTGGCGTTTTTTTTCATCTAGAGAATTTACTTACCTGCCGGTGAGTACCTAAATTAAGAAAAACTCTCTGTTTTATATTATTTAGATAATCGATAGTTTGAAGGTTATCTGAGCGATTTGTTAACGCTGAAATTAACTGTAAATAAATTGTTACGTCTGTGGGCTGCACTAGCTATAGGCTTGATCCGAGTCGCTTAAAATTCATCTGATTTATACGTAAAAATAGTTTTACGCAGTAAAAAATGTCAGATTCTTTATTCACTTCCTCTGCACCTAATTCACGGTAATAATCGCTTTATTGCTAGAGTGAGAGAATTTAACTATGACAGAAGTAACAAACCCGCTTAATTTACGTGGTATCGAATTTATTGAATATGCATCACCAGATTCAGATTTTATGGAAAATGCGTTTTATGGTTTCGGTTTTTCAAAAACAAAAAAATTCAAAGGTCGTGATATTGATTACTTTAATCAAAACGATATCCATTTCTTCTTAAACAACGAACAAGCAGGTTTTTCTCGCGAATTCGCCAAAAACCACGGTCCGGCTATTTGTTCAATGGGCTGGCGTGTTGAAGATGCGGAATTTGCTTTTGAGCAAGCCGTAGCTCGTGGCGCGAAGTCAGCACAAGATGCAGACAATAAATTGCCGTACCCAGCTATATTTGGTATTGGTGACAGCTTAATTTACTTTATTGAAAAGTTCGGCGCTAAAGGTTCTATTTATCAAGATGACTGTGAAGATCTTGCTGAGCCAGTAATAGTAAAAGACAAAGGCTTTTTAGCCGTTGATCACCTTACTAACAATGTTTACCAAGGCACAATGGAGCATTGGGCTAACTTCTATAAAGACGTATTTGGCTTTACTGATGTACGCTACTTCGACATTAAGGGTGAGAAAACAGCCTTGATTTCATATGCGTTACAGTCTCCATGTGGCAAATTCTGTATCCCAATCAATGAAGGTAAAGGTAATAAGAACAACCAAATTGATGAGTATTTAGATGAATATAATGGCCCTGGTGTTCAGCATTTAGCTTTTATTAGCGATGATTTACTCGGTTCTTTAGATCAGCTTGATAAAAACATTATCGATACACTGAATATTGTGCCTGAATACTATGATGATGTATTTGACCGCATCCCATGGGTTAAAGAAGACCCACAACGTATACGTGACCATCAAGTACTAGTAGATAGCCAAAAAGAAAATTCTTACTTATTACAAATTTTCACTAAGAATATCTTTGGCCCTATCTTTATCGAAATGATTCAACGTGTTGATGACCAAGGTTTTGGCGAAGGTAACTTTACTGCACTATTCAAATCAATTGAATTGAATCAAATGGAACGTGGTGTACTTTAACCGCCAATTCATTTGATAGATATTATTTGATTGTCAAAGCCAGCTTATGCTGGCTTTTTTATGTTCAGGACGAACGGTATATCGCGGTCACATGGATGTGAAAGAGCGAATATGTTCAGGTAGTTCCTAGCCATCCATGGCTTCACGGCATTAATACCTCCATGTATGTCGATGTGAAAGAGCGAATATGTTCAGGTCGTTCCTAGCCGTCCCGGTAATTGCTCCATGCATGTCGATGTGAAAGAGCAATATTTCAACGGGTTATCCCTGTGATTGCCACCTTGTGATATTTTTCAAGATTTTAGGCACTCCTCAACGTCATTGTGAAAGAGTGGTGGAGAGCTCTTCATTGGTAATGAGCAGCTATTAGAGAATGGCTTGACTGCAACTAAGTTCCTTATAAGTAACTATTGGTGGTAATCACTTTTGAATTGTTAACGGTCACTTTATGCGCTTAGCTGACGTTAGTTACTCGTTTATTCTAACGTCCGCTTGAAGCTCAAAGCAGACTGTTTACACTTTATTTTTAACGTTAACTATTGAGCGCTCTACAGACAATAAACCTATTAATGATAATGAAGTGAAAATTAAAATATTGAACTAGTTATTAGAAGGGGAATAACTGGATTGGTACTTTAACGATATTTGCCATACTTAATTCATCATGCAACAGCGAAGAGTTAAGATATGAGATCGGCCAACCTAACTCGAAGGGTGTTTAGATACTTTTTTGTCTGTCAAAGAAAGGCAAAGCTAAAAATCCAAAATTATGTAGAAGATGAATTGTTTAATTATGATGAATACACTAAGCAAAAGATTCAACAGAAAATTCATTCCAGTTTTAATTATTTTGAACAACGATTAATTAAAAGAGTTAAAAATAATGATAAAATCAAATTTATCGTTGTAGAATCACCTGACAAATTGCCTGATTACTATTTAAAATCAGCCAATGGAGGGACTATTTTTGTAACCCCCATAATTATTGTTCCCCACTGCAACATTAGAACTATTGATAGACAGGAATTATCGGTTTCATCACTCCAACTCCACCAGCATTTAAGTCACCAGCATGGCGCATGTGAATTAACTAGTTACGGTTTCATCATTTTTAGCCTTGCATTAAAAATTACTAAGGTTAAGATCTCAGGTAACTTGCTTGAAAACACAATTGTTTCATTAAAGGAACTTGAGCAATTAGAAAATGAAGCCAACTTACCATCACTGTATATCAAACAAGAATGCAATCATTGTCCTTTCAAGAGTAAATGCTTTGAGGAAGCTAATAACCTAAAGCATCTGTCGTTAATACCAAGTATGTCTATAAAAAGGATCGCGGAATTAAAAAATAGAGGGATTTTTACTTGGGAGCAGCTTTCTTATACATACAGAGCCAAAAAACAAAAATATCATACATTAAATCATGTTATGCCCCTTAGGGCATTGGCAATTCGTAAGAATAAAATATTTGTCAATCAATACCCTACAATCCCCAAAAGTAAATATTCAATTTTTTTTGATATTGAAGGATTACCACACGAAGACTATAAGTATTTAATTGGTTTAGTGATAGTCAATAAAGACAGCATTAAGACTTCTAGCTTTTGGGCAAATGAAAAGTCGGAAGAGTTAGCTATGGTAGAAAAGTTCCTAGCTTTTATTTCATCTTATTCAAAGTGTACTTTTTTTCATTATGGGAGCTATGAGACTCGTTTTCTAAAGTCAGTTCAAGCAAGCTTAAATGAAAGTTACCGTTCAATATGTGAACAGGTAATTAATAACTCTTTTAATGTTCTGTCTCTGTTAAGAACTAATGTGTTGTTTCCTACGTTTAGCAATGGTTTAAAGGATATTACAACTTACCTAGGCTTTTGTTGGACGTCATCAGTTAAAACAGGTTATGACTCGATCAAGCAACGAATAGACTGGGAATATAATAGGTCAAGTAAAGAGAAAAAAGCTTTAATTGAGTATAACAATTTGGATTGTAACGCTTTGCATCTTTTAACTTTCTTCCTTAATGAGTTGAAAGAAAATCAAGATGTTATTCAACCAAACCAGATCGAAAAACAGACATACAATAATTTTTGGAGAAATGAATATGCCATTGCTGATATGCAAACTTTATTAGCCCACGCATATTTTGATTACCAAAAAGAAAAGGTTTCAATATCAACCAAAGCTAAAAAAAAACCTACTAAATCATCCACCAATCAGCAACAGCCATATAAGCCAAATACGGTAATTGAAATTACACCGAGCAATTGCCCTGAATGTGGAGATAGCTCCGACAACTCAACTTTCATTCGAGAACTTAGCAAAAAAATTACAGACATCAAGTTTACTACCTGCGGTGCTAGACGTTGGGTAGTTAAATACAAATCTTCCAAATTAAAATGCGGCTGCGGTTGTATCTATCAAGGCGTTTCTTACCCTACTGCTAAGACACATATAGGATTCAATGTAAAAGCATACATAGTCTACCAATATATTTTTAACAGACTAAGCTTCAACCAGATAAAGAAAAACTTAAATGAATTGTTTTCTCTTAAATTAAGCGGAGCTTCTATCTTCGGCTATAAAGAAGATGTAGCTAAATACTACCGCCCAATTTATAGCAAGTTAATTACTAAAATTGTTGAATCAAACATGATTTATATTGATGAAACACCTTTCAAATTAGAAGAAGGCACTGTTTATGGTTGGGTACTTTCAAATGGCTATGATGTGGTTACTTTATACCGAGAGAATAGAAGCTCTGAGTTTTTAATTGAGCTACTAGCCAATTTCAATGGTGTAATCGTATGTGATTTTTATTCAGGTTACGACAGGTTAAACTGTAAAAAACAACGCTGTTTGATTCACTTAATCAGAGATATGAATCACCTGTTACTAAGATACTCTCACGATTCCGCTTTGAGGCTGATTACTAGCAATTTTACGGAGCTATTATCAGAGATAGTGCAAGATATTGAGCTGAAAGCTAAATCTAGAAAATGGTACTTAAATAAGTTTAAGAAAAAAATAAGCTATTGCAAGAGTGTTATTAGTCATGTTGATTGTGACAATGTAGAGACTGCCAAACTTCAGAATAGGATATTAAAGTATTGGGAAGAACTATTCGAGTTTATCAATCACAACGATATTCACTGGAATAACACAATAGCAGAACATGCGATTAAACTCATAGCTACACATCGTAATAAAAACCTCAAATATTTGAGTATAAAAAAAATAGAGGATTACATGACAATTCTTACTTTATATCAAAACTGTGAAATGAAAGAGAAAAGCTTTTTAAGGTTCCTGTTAAGCCAAAAGCCTGAGGATATTTTATAAATTGTTGGGTATGTTATTATAAATAGACAAATGTAAGTTTTCCTTTTTAGAGTCGGCTATTCTCTCGACCGCTTATAGCCCCCTGAAATCATGCCAATACAATTACTTGAACGACCGCTTTGGTGGCGAAGCGGACTATTTAATGTGGTGAATTCAAGGCAAAATTAGGTCAGTAATGTGGCATTAGTTAGCATTTCAAAATGACTTGTAATGGGCAATTATGAGCTTGTTGCCGCCTGTTGATATAGCAAAATCCTATTATTAACAATTGTCAGTTCCGTCTGAGCTAGTGCATTTCCAATATCGACCCTTGATGACTCCTACCATTACCACTCTCTGTAAAATCGTCATTTTAAGTAAGGCTAAAATTAAGATGAATTCTTATTTTACAGGCATAAAAAAAGCGCCTATAGGCGCTTTTAAATAGTGATGCGTAAGCAGTTAATTACTTGCTAAGCGCTTCACCTAAATGAGGGCGAATATCTTTCAATATTTCTTTTGCTAAGCGTGGGCTACTTGCCACAATGTTACCTGAGTTGCTGTGGTTATGACCGCCAACAAAATCAGTAACTAAACCACCTGCTTCGATAACCATTAGCTCGCCTGCTGCAGTGTCCCAAGGCTTTAAGCCAATTTCAAAGTAACCGTCAACACGGCCAGCTGCAACGTATGCTAAATCAAGTGCAGCAGAGCCAGCACGACGCATATCTGAAGTTTTGCCGAATAAAGTTTTAAACATATCTAAGTAAGCATTGGTATGTTGCTTATGTTTAAAAGGGAATCCAGTCGCTAAAATTGCACCTTTAAGCTCTTTAGACGCTTTAACGCGAATACGGAAACCGTTAAGTTGTGCGCCTTTACCACGGCTCGCTGTGAATAACTCACCACGAATTGGATCATAAATAACAGATTGGTCTAATTTACCTTTAACTTTTAAGGCAATTGAAACGGCAAAATGAGGAATACCTTTAATAAAGTTACTCGTACCGTCAAGTGGATCAATAATCCATTGATAGTCGCTGTCTTTACCTTCGATTAAACCGCATTCTTCACCAATGATGGTGTGATTTGGGTAAGATTTTTGTATCGTTTCCACGATAGCTTGTTCAGCACTTATATCAACATTAGTAACGAAGTCGTTAGTACCCTTAGATTCAATCTCAATCTTATCTACTTGTTCAAAAGCGCGCAGAATTACTTTGCCCGCAGCACGCGCAGAGCGCACGGCAATATTTAGCATCGGATGCATTATCGACTACCCTATATGTTGTAAAATGTCATAAACAGCTATGTAAAAGAACGAAGTTAACTTCAGTATAATAAGCCTGAAATTAAGCGCGCAGAGTATAGCAAAATAAATAAGCTATTGCGATACCGTTATTAACATAAGTTAAATTCTTTTCTCAATGGTGAATAAGTTATAGCGCAATGGACAAAACTTTCCTTATTTTCTTACTACTTATAAGTAAATGGACTAATCCATATTGATAAGCACTAGAAAACAAATATAAAAGGCGTGATTTTTTCGCAGTACAAGGATAATGTTCTGTGTTAACATTATCGACAATTTTAGCCATCTAGATAGGCAGCAATAGTATGTGAATTGTTGCCTTCAAAATAAGTAAGTGTAGATAATGTCAGATTCTTTGTTAAGTAAAGTACGTATCGTTCTCGTTAATACCTCAGATTGTCGTAATATCGGCTCTGCCGCTAGAGCGATGAAAACAATGGGCTTAAGTGAACTTATTCTTGTTGATCCTATTGAAATGCCAAATGGTCAAGCGCAAGCATTAGCAGCTGGTGCAACCGATGTATTAAAAAATGCCAAAGTTGTTAGCACGCTTGAAGAAGCAATTAGCGATTGTGGTTTAGTGGTTGGCACGAGCGCACGTTCACGCACTTTACCTTGGCCTATGCTTGAACCTCGTGGCTGTGGCGAGAAAATGATTGCAGAAGCACAAGAGTATCCGGTTGCTTTGGTATTTGGTCGCGAAAGTAGTGGTTTAACTAATGATGAATTACAACTTTGTCATTTTCACGTACAAATTCCAGCTAACCCAGAATATAGCTCGTTGAACTTGGCGATGGCAGTACAAACGCTAAGCTATGAAATTCGTACTAGCTTTTTGGCACATGAGCAGAAAGCGTTTACCTTAAACGATGATGAAGAATACCCAGTAGTTGAGGAAACAGAACGTTTTTATCAACACTTTGAAAATGCATTAAAAGCGACAGGCTTCATTGTACCGAGTCACCCTGGATTAGTATTAACAAAGTTACGCCGATTATTTAACCGTGCGCGACCTGATGTAAAAGAATTGAAAATGATGCGTGGTATTTTAGCGTCTGTAGAGCGCGCTGCTAAAGCATCGAAAACTGATAACAAAACTGACTGATTTTAGTCGCCGGTAACCTACTAATAAGTAAACAGCGGCTAGAATAGCAAGAATTAAGGAAAGTGGTATGTTTAGCCGCATGAAAGAAGATATAGCCAGTGTTTTTGACCGAGACCCTGCCGCACGTAATGTTTTTGAGGTTTTAACAAATTATCCTGGTTTACATGCCATTTGGTTTCATCGTTTAAGTCATAAGCTTTGGAAAAATAATTGGAAATGGTTGGCACGTAGCTTATCGACCTTTTCTCGCTGGTTAACCGGTATTGAAATTCATCCAGGTGCTACAGTTGGCCGTCGTTTCTTTATTGATCACGGTATGGGCGTTGTTATTGGCGGCACTGCTGAAATTGGTGATGACGTTACGCTTTATCAGGGCGTAACTTTAGGTGGTACAAGCTGGAATGCTGGTAAACGTCATCCAACCTTAAAAGATAATGTTGTTATTGGCGCAGGAGCTAAAATATTAGGGCCTATTACGATTGGCAGCCACGGTAAGGTGGGTTCAAACTCAGTGGTGGTAAAAGATGTTCCTGACAATGCAACTGCTGTTGGCATTCCAGGGCGCATTGTTAACGCAAATAAAGATAATAATGCCGCTGAAAAACGTGAAAAAGCTGCTAAGAAATTTGGCTTTGACGCTTACGCTGTTGCTGAAGACAATCCAGATCCAGTCGCTAAGGCGATAGGGCGTTTATTAGATCATATGCATTTAATGGACAATAAGGTTTCCGACCTATGCCGTGAAGTTAATCAACTTGGTGGTGAAGTGTGTCAAGAAGCCTTACCTGAATTGCGCGTTGGTGAGTTCGTTGAAGATGAGCAAGCTGCCGCGAAACGCCGAGAAACTGCAGCGGAGTCATTCGACCCAACAATTTAGCGAATACATTCTATTTATAGGCAGTATTAATGCTATTACTGCCCTTTTCATTGACTATTTTTTTATCCCTAGTAGAATACCTGAGTAAATCAGTCGGGTATTTAGTTGACTAATTTACAAGGTTATGTAAAATGCGCAGCGAATTGATAGGGGTAATAAATGAAACTGACGTCTAAAGGACGCTATGCTGTAACTGCAATGCTAGATGTAGCCATTCATGCTGCAACTGGTCCAGTGCCGTTGGCCGATATTTCTGAGCGCCAAGGTATCTCGTTATCGTATTTAGAGCAATTATTTTCACGCCTGAGAAAAAATGGCTTAGTGAATAGTGTTCGAGGCCCAGGTGGCGGTTACCGTTTAGGTAAATGCTCTGCAGAAATTGCCGTATCAGACGTAATCAATGCTGTTGATGAAAGCATCAACGCCACTAAGTGTGGCGGCAAAGGCAACTGTCAAGATGGCCAACAATGTTTAACTCATTACCTATGGTCAGATTTAAGCGATAGAATTGAAGATTTTTTAAAAAGCATTTCACTTGCCGAGCTCGTCGAGCAACGAAATGTAAAATTAGTATCTCAACGTCAAGACCAAGCCAGCGCAAAAGCGAAAAAGGCTCCGTCATTAGAGACGCTAATTACCACCCGTAACATTATGAACGATTGGCATTAATTGCCTGTTTAATTGGAGATTATTAATCAATGAAGCTTCCTATTTATTTTGATTATTCAGCAACAACGCCGGTAGATAAGCGTGTTGCGGAAAAAATGATGCAGTACATGACAACCGATGGTTTTTATGGCAACCCAGCATCGCGTTCACACAAGTTTGGTTGGCAAGCTGAAGAAGCGGTTGATATCGCTCGTAATCAAGTTGCTGATTTGATTAATGCTGACCCACGTGAAATCGTAATTACTTCTGGTGCGACGGAATCAAATAATTTAGCCATTAAAGGCGCTGCGAATTTTTATAGCAAAAAAGGTAAGCACATTATTACCTGTAAAACTGAGCACAAAGCAGTTTTAGATACGTGTCGTGAATTAGAACGCCAAGGTTTTGAAGTAACATACTTAGACCCTGAAACGAATGGTTTAATTGACTTGAATAAGCTTAATGATGCTATTCGTGAAGACACTGTTTTAGTTAGCATTATGCATGTTAATAATGAAATTGGTGTTATCCAAGATATTGCTGAAATTGGCGAAATGTGTCGTGCCCGTAAAATCATCTTCCATGTTGATGCTGCACAAAGCGCGGGTAAGATCAACATTGACTTACAACACTTGAAAGTTGATTTAATGTCATTTTCAGCTCACAAGATTTACGGTCCAAAAGGTATTGGCGCACTATATGTTCGTCGTAAGCCTCGTATTCGCCTTGAAGCTCAAATGCACGGTGGCGGCCATGAACGTGGTATGCGCAGTGGCACATTAGCGACTCACCAAATTGTTGGTATGGGTGAAGCCTTTAGAATTGCCAAAGAAGAACTAGCGCAAGACGAAGCACACGTAACGAAAATGCGTGACCGTTTATGGGCTGGTTTAAACGATATGGAACAAGTGTTCATCAATGGCGATGCTGATAAACGTTACCCTGGTAACTTAAATGTTAGCTTCAACTTTGTTGAAGGTGAATCACTTATCATGGCACTTAAAGACTTAGCTGTGTCTTCTGGCTCGGCATGTACATCAGCAAGCTTAGAACCTTCATATGTATTACGTGCACTTGGCTTAAACGATGAAATGGCACATAGCTCAATTCGTTTTAGCTTTGGTCGTTTCACTACAGAAGAAGAAATTGACTTCGCCATTGACCTAATTAAAAAGTCAATTGGCCATTTACGTGACATGTCACCGCTTTGGGAAATGTTCAAAGACGGTATTGATTTAGACTCAATTGAATGGGCTGCTCACTAGCAGTTCAAGGAGAATAATTATGGCTTATAGCGAAAAAGTAATTGATCATTATGAAAATCCACGCAACGTTGGTTCATTAGATAAAAATGACCCACAAGTAGCGACTGGTATGGTTGGCGCACCTGCATGTGGTGACGTAATGAAGCTACAACTTAAAATTTCTGATGACGGTATCATCGAAGATGCGAAATTTAAAACTTACGGTTGTGGCTCTGCCATTGCTTCAAGTTCATTGGTAACAGAATGGGTTAAAGGCAAGTCTATTGACGAAGCGGCAGAAATCAAAAACACTGCAATTGCTGAAGAACTTGCATTACCACCAGTGAAAATTCACTGTTCAATTTTGGCCGAAGATGCCATTAAAGCAGCGATTGAAGATTACCGTACTAAGAACAACGATTAGTCTGGAGACATACTATGAGCGTAACGATGACACCTGCTGCAGCAGACAGGGTTAAATCGTTTATCGAAAACCGAGGCAAGGGCCTTGGTTTACGATTAGGCATTAAAACAACAGGTTGCTCAGGCTTAGCCTACGTACTTGAATTTGTTGATGACATGAACGAAGACGATGAAATGTTCGCCATTGAAGGTGTTAATATCATCATTGATGGCAAGAGCTTAGTCTACCTTGATGGCATCGAGCTGGATTTTGTCAAAGAAGGCTTAAACGAAGGTTTTAAGTTCACCAATCCAAACGCCAAAGGCGAGTGTGGTTGTGGTGAAAGCTTTAATGTTTAGAGAGTTCATTTATTCACTGGAGTTGATGTGAATTATTTTCAATTGTTTGGTTTAGTGAATCAATTTGATATTGATCTTGCAAACTTATCAACAATTTATCAAGTGCTACAAAAACAAACGCATCCGGATCGTTTTGCTCACGCTTCAAGTCAAGAACAGTTGATTGCCGTGCAAAAATCGACAGAAATTAATGATGCCTATCAAACACTAAAAAGCCCATTATTACGCGCGCAATACATGTTAGAATTGCGCGGCGTCGATATGCCAAGTGAGCAAGCATCATTTGGCGATGTCAGCTTTTTAATGCGTCAAATGGAACTGCGTGAATTGTTAGCAGAAATTAAATTTGCTAATGATACCGATGCAGCAATATTTGAAGCGTCAGCGGTTTTTGAAACTGAATTTGAGCAGTTGTTTAGTCAATTACAAGTTCAACTAACAGATAACACTACAGAGTCTAATGCTCAAGCGTGTGACAATGTTAGAAAACTTAAGTTTTATCAAAAACTGCAAGTTGAACTCGACAAACTTGAAGACGCATTACTAGACGATTAGTTCTTGTCGCAAGTAAACGAGGCAAGCAGCTTCGAACTATTTAAAAGCTATTAACGGCCTTAACTCAGACTCAAGTAGCAGTGGAATTAGGTGGTTAATAGTAAATCAGTAACACTATTATCTAATGAGCTTTCATCATGGCACTATTACAAATTGCTGAACCTGGACAAAGTACGGTTCCTCACGATCACAGATTAGCAGCTGGCATTGACCTTGGTACAACCAACTCACTTATTGCTAGTGTTAAAAGCGGTTTAGCCGAAACAATTATTGATGAGAATGGCAAAGACATTCTTCCTTCCGTCGTTAGTTACCAGAGTAATGAAATTTTAGTTGGTGATGATGCGAAAGCCTTAGCAGTTAGTGATCCTGAAAATACTATTGTATCTGCCAAACGCTTAATTGGTCGTTCAAAAGCTGATATCAAAACAAAATATGCCTCTTTGCCATATAACTTCTGTGGCGATGAAAATCATCCTGGCATTGTAACGCGTACTGGTGAAGTAAATCCGGTGCAAGTTTCTGCCCAAATCCTTAAATCATTAGTCCAACGTGCTGAACTTTCTTTAGGTGGCGAGTTAACCGGTGTGGTTATTACTGTGCCGGCATATTTCGATGATGCTCAGCGTCACAGTACGAAAGATGCCGCTAAGTTAGCAGGCGTTAATGTTTTACGTTTATTAAATGAACCGACAGCGGCAGCCGTTGCTTACGGTTTAGACTCTGGCCAAGAAGGTGTAGTTGCAGTTTATGACTTAGGTGGTGGTACATTTGATATTTCAATATTACGCTTAAATAAAGGCGTGTTTGAAGTGTTAGCAACCGGTGGTGACTCTGCCCTTGGTGGCGATGACTTTGACGAAGCTATTGTCGAGCATCTAATAACTAAAGCCGGTTTATCACGCCCTTTGTCAGCTTCTATGGAGCGGCAATTAACGCAACAAGCTTGTTATGCAAAAGAACAACTTTCAAATAATGATAGCGTTGAAGTTTCACTAACGCTTGAAACTGATGAACAGTGGTCTGACAGTTTAACCCGCAGTGATTTTGAACAATTGATTGCTCCACTAGTAAAGAGAACTCTTAGAGCATGTCGTCGCGCTGTTAAAGATGCCGAATTAGCAATAGCTGATGTCGTTGAAGTTGTTATGGTTGGCGGTTCAACTCGTGTGCCATTAGTGCGCAGTGAAGTTGAGAAGTTCTTTGCGAAGAAACCATTAACTTCAATTGACCCAGATAAAGTGGTTGCCATTGGCGCTGCTATTCAAGCAGACATTTTAGCTGGCAATAAACCTGATAGCGATATGCTATTGCTTGATGTTATTCCATTGTCGTTAGGCTTAGAAACAATGGGTGGATTAGTTGAAAAGGTTATTCCTCGTAACACCACAATTCCTGTTGCCAAAGCACAAGAATTTACCACTTTTAAAGATGGTCAAACAGCGATGGCTGTACATGTATTACAAGGTGAGCGTGAACTTGTTGATGACTGTCGTTCGTTAGCTCGCTTTGAATTACGTGGTATTCCTGCAATGACGGCTGGCGCTGCTCATATTCGTGTAACGTTTAAAGTTGACGCTGACGGCTTATTAGAAGTGTCAGCGATGGAAAAATCAACTGGTGTTGAATCAAGTATTACCGTTAAGCCAAGCTTTGGTTTAGAAGAGCACGAAATTACCAGCATGCTAAAAGCATCGATGGATAATGCCGAGCTAGACATGCAAGCTCGTATGCTTAAAGAGCAACAAGTGGAAGCATCAAGAGTGATTGAATCAGTGCAAGCTGCATTAACTGCCGATAGCCACTTGTTAAGCCAAGCTGAAATAACTGAAATAGAAAGTAATATTTCGGCACTAGCAAAAACTAGCCAAACAGGAAATGCCGCTGATGTTGAAGCGGTATTAGAAACATTAAATAATAGTACCGCCGCTTTTGCTGAGCGTAGAATGGATTCTTCTATTCGAACAGCATTATCAGGCCATTCAGTAGACGAGGTTTAGTCAATGCCACAAATTATATTTTTACCTAACGAAGATCTTTGCCCTGAAGGCGCAGTAGTACAAGCTGAAAAAGGCGAAAGTGTACTAGATGTCGCACTTAAAAATGATATTGGAGTTGAGCATGCTTGTGAAAAAGTTTGTGCTTGTACAACTTGTCATATGATCATTCGTGAAGGCTTCGATTCTATCGGTGAAAGTGATGAATTAGAAGATGACATGTTAGATAAAGCATGGGGCTTAGAACCAGACTCACGCCTTGGCTGCCAAGCAATAGTTGGTGATGAAGACTTAGTGGTAGAAATTCCAAAGTATACGGTGAATATGGTCTCTGAAAACCACTAGAAAGCTCTAGAAATAAAAGAGCCATAAGGGTAATAACAGTGATGTTATTACCCTTTTTTCGTTTCTGATGACTAAGGTTTTCTGGGGTGAATTTATTCTTGTGACCAAAAGCTTACATTGCTAGCATATTTTTAACATTGCTATAGTAAGTTCTACCTAGAGGAATGGTTTCCCCTGTAATTATTTCAAGAGAATAACGGCTTCCGCCGTGTTTTATTAGCGCTTTCACATTATTAAGAGGTAAGGCGTAGGATTTATGTACTCGTTGAAACTGAGTTGGCAAAATAGTTAATAATCTATCTAAATTCTTATCATGTAATTCAGTCGTACTATTAACTAAATGTAGTTCGCTGTAATGCCCTGAGGCTTGAATATATGCGATATGTTTTATAGAAACCAATTCAATGCGGCCATACTTTTTTACTGGCAGATATTTTCTACCAGGAGGTTCGGAGTTAACTAAGCCGTCAGCTTTATTAAATGCTTGTTGCAACCTTTCTTTTTTAAATGGTTTACCTATGAAGTCGAGAACGCTATATTCAAATGCTTCTATTGCTCTGTCGGTATTTGCTGAAATTACGATGGTATTAAAGCTTAAGGCCAATTTACTTTTTAATAATTCGAAGCCGTCACGACTGTTCAAATTTAAATCGAGCAGCAATAAATCAATATTATTATTATTAATATAATCATCAGCGTCTTCAATATTCAAAAAATGTTTAAGTAATTCAATACGCTCGCCTAGAATGTTTTCACAAAACATTCTTATGCGTCGAGCAACCATTATTTCATCTTCAACAATGACTATTTTCACAATATCGGCCTGTTTGATTGTGGTTTATTTGGTATTTTGATCACCGTTACCCAGAAATCATCTTGTAACTCTGATATTAAACTCCAGCTATTAGCAAAACTTTCTGTAAGTCGAGATTCAATGTGTTTTTTTCCTGTACCTGTATTAAGAGATGTACCTAATGATGAACCAGATGTTGGTGATTTAATGATAAACTCTAATGAATCAACAGTACTTGAACAACTAATAAAGAAAGTGGTTGGGTTTACTGTGTATTGATTGTGAGTAAAACTGTTTTCGAGCAATGTATGGATAATCGCTGGCGGGATCATTAGGCCACTTACTATGTTTTTAGTGCAAAGTTTAAATTGCAAATCATGTCTAAACCCCATTATTTTTAAGTGAGAGCGACACAGTTCAAGCTCATCTTCTATTGGTATTAATTGTTTATTTGAAATGTTATTAAGCTGTTGAAATTCTTCAGCTAAGGCATCAATAAATTCTATTGCAGATTCCGGTGATTCAACAATCCATTGCTCAATAGAAGTTAATGTATTTAGAATAAAGTGCGGTTGAATACTTCTCTTTAATAAGCTTATTTCAAGTTGCGCGGAGAGTAGCTTTGCTTGATTTCGTTGTTGTTGGACACGACTTAATTGGTTTATCAGTGAAACTAATACTGTAATGATTATTAAGCTAAAGCTTGGAAAGAAATACCTATCTTGAAACGAATCAGTAAAGTGCATGCTCATAAATAATACGATACCGATTGAGCATAATGCATTTTTTGCTCCATATTTTGTTAGAAATACCGCCCAACTTGCGAGGGTGAATGTAAAAATCAATGACGCTTGTGTTAAATAACTGCTCATTTTATCGAAGCCACTAACAACCAAGGTAATGGTAAAAAGTATTACGAATAAAATATAAGTTAACTGCTTTTTATACTTCATTTTAAAGTGATAAATGAAAAATATTGGCAATAATAAACAAATTAAAAAAGTCGTTATACCAACAATATAGAGGCGATATATATGCCAATCATAGGTGTAGCCTACGATGGGTTTCCATAGCTCTACAATGAGCAACACTGCAATGAAAAGGCACAATGAACTGAATAAAATATATGTTGTTTTTCTAGCGTAACGAAAATGTAATAGTAAGAAAAAAACACCGATAAGTATCAACCCACCAAGAATGACAAGTGGAATTAAAATAGACCGTAAATAATCGTCATTGGTTTTTTGATGCGGGGCAATTTTGATATTGAAATAGTGTGTTCGTAACTTTTTCGGCGCGTGATAATTTGAAATACGAAAGCTAATGACGTGCTTTCCGGGCGTCCATAGCTTTTCTTGTATTGGAGTTTGAAAATTTATACTGCCAGGCACTTCAATTTGATTACTCTTACCAACAGCACCATTAGTGCTTAGTTTTATATTGTCCCAATAAATCTCATATGAACCAAGTATCGAAGTGAAAATAGCCTGTTGCTCGACTGCTGAATTTTCGGTAATAATTAGTTTAATTCTGACCCAGTAATTGTTTTGGTCTTCAGGTAGTCCTAATGCTAATGATACCCAATCGGAGTCGTCTAACTTGGGCGAACTCCAATTAGTATTATCGCCCATCTTATATATTGTTTGATTAATCTGGACAGAGGCTGATGTTGAGCATGCAAATAAAGAAAAGCTTAATGCCAGTGCGGAGGTTATTAATAATTTAAAAAAGTTTGTTTGCATTTAGTGATTCAATTTCACTGTCAGGTATAGCTCATCATATTAGCAAATATAGTTTTGCATCGACATAATCTATAGAGCAGTTGCTGATTTTTATGAGTTGTTTAGGAAATATCATCATATTTAGGTAATTCATTAATTATATTAGAAGGTAATTTAGCAACCAGAGGAAACACTAATGAAGTACATATCTTTGTGGATTATTTTACTATTACAAAGCATGACTTTTACTGTGAACGCAAAAACCGACATTAAAGTAACTTTAGATAAACTTATTGAGCAAAGTCACCAAAGAGGGCTATTTAACGGAAATGCATCGGTGTATTTTCGAGGTAAACCTATACTCAAAAAATCTATTGGACATGCTGATGCCGCTAAGCAAAATGGTCTTTCAGTTAATTCAACTTTTGCTTTAGGGTCAATTTCTAAAGAATTTAGTGCTGTAGCAATAATGATGTTACATGAAAAAGGGTTGATCGATATTGATGCACCAGTATCAAGGTACGTTTCTGGACTGCAAGCTTGGTCAGAAGAGGTTAAAGTTAAGCACCTAATAAACTATACCAGTGGATTACCTCGTTTGAACTTTAGAGCGGTTAAAGTCGCAAGTGATATCGATAATCAACTTAAACAAATCAGTACTCTTAAATTTACTCCAGGTGAAGGGTACTTATACAGTAATCACAATGTGTTACTGCAAATCAGACTAATAGAAAAGTTAACAAAACAGTCGTATTCTGCATTTTTAGAAAATAATTTTTTTCAACCATTAGGCATGAAAAACACATCTTTTAACTTTAATGAAACAAATGCTGTAACCGCTTTTAACAACGATGGTGTTAACGATCCTAATATATCTTTTCCTATCGCCATTATGCCGTATTCAACAATTGAAGATATGCAGAAATGGCTGTTTGCCTTACGTACCGGAAAGCTTGTTTCGACCTCGTCACTTAAAGTCCTGTTTAATTCTTTTGATAAAAATTCCCAAGCAGCACTCGGTCACGGAAAATTGAAAAACGATAAAGTAATAAAGCATCGACATCATGGTAGCCATTTTAATTTTGAGTCGTTGGTCTATTATAATGCGGAACTAGACTTACAAGTAATATTGTTAACTAATAATAAAAATTTCAGGCTTGATAATATTATTTCAGCTGTTGAGTCAATAGTACAAGGCAAGTCTTATGACGTCCCTAAAAAATCACTCTATTTAGCAATACGTCAGACCGCTTATGATGATGTGGGGCAGGGGGTAAAGTTTTATTTTGAATTAAAAGAAACAAAGAGAGATTTATATGACTTTGATAACAATAGCGCTTTAATTCGAGTTGGTTATAAACTGTTAGCACAAAATAAATATCAAAGCGCAATCAAAATTTTTAAGCTTGCTGCAACAGAGTTTCCAGATCATGCCAATGCTTTTGATAGCTTGGCGGAAGCATATTACATTAGTGGAAACCTTAAGGCTGCTTTATTGAATTATCAAGCATCAGTCAAACTTGATCCGCAGAATAAAAACGGGCGTAAAATGATTGTTAAAATTAACGAATTGTTATGATTAAATTAAACATGTTGTTCTAAAGAGAACATACCATCAATATGGTGTCTGAAAACCATTAAGTTTTAGCTCTAAAGAATTATGAAAAGGGTAATAACATGAAAATATTATTACCCTTTTTTGTTTCTATTCTCTGCTCCAGAGTATTGCTTTGAGTATTTTCGTATTTAGCCGTGTTCCCAAACATGGAATGTAAATAAGCCAGAACTCTTTTGCTTTGATATTAGGCATTTAACTCTACACTTCAAAACTATGAATTGGCAGAAATTGAGTCATTCTGTATGGATAAATGGTATTGTGCTTGTACGAAAAGGCTTTCCCAAAGCTTTGCATGCAATTCAGCAATTTGGGTATAAACACGTGAAGTGGCTATGTCAGAATTTCAAAAATTAGATGGTGGGTTAAGTTGCTTATCGTTGCGTTTCTAACATGCAAGTAATGTGGCGCTAACCACATTACACATACTCCCCCTTAAAACTCATTCTATTTGTAACCCTTTATAACGGTTGACTTATTCACTGTAACTTAAATGTTTTATAGCAACTTATTCTTTAAATTGGAATTATTGCTGCTGCATAGTGTTTTATTTACTTAGATTTAGCTGAAAATACAATTAATTACACTTAGTATGCTCTTACTTAGATACAATATACTTTGCTAAAGGTGAGTAACTTTTTGATTTTTATTGGAAAATAAAAATCATATTGGAATCCACATGGCGTAAATGAGTTTATATAGCTATGGTTAGTTATCTACTTGATTTTAATATGCTAATAAGAAATATAGTTGGGGCTGTGGATGTTATTACAAAAGAAAAGTTTATCTTTGAAGTTACTTCTCGTTGTTGGAGGCTTATTGATATTGATGTCTTTAAGCTTCATTTTAGTGAGTTCAATATTTTTAAATGACGCTGAAACTGACATTGTTGCAGAAGTGAGTAGTGAGGTTAGAGCCCAAATTGAGCAAACGGTGGCGGCTAAATCAAGCGCAATAGCTTTTGATATCGCCAATATTTTTAATGAAAATTATGTTTACTCTTATAAATTAGCTAATCAAATTTCCGCTAGTATTGAAGGAAAGCTACCTGAACCTTATAGCCGTGGGCAAGTTGAAGCTATGGTCAAGAATACGTTGTCGTATAGCAATATTTCTTCTATGTATGCACAGTTTGATGCAAATAAGTTTGATGAAAATGATGCTGCTTTTACCACGGGGCATACTCATTCGGTTGCCGGTGCTGGTAGTTTTGAGGTTTATTTTGTACGTGAGCAAGATAACAAAATATCGCAACAGCTAATTGACAATTCATTAGAAAAATATGATGAAACTTTAGATGAGTTTGGTAACCGAGCAGCGCAGTGGTATTTATGTTCTAAAGAGAGTTTAAAGCCCTGTATTAGTAACCCTTATAAATATGAAATTAGACCGGGTTATACAGAGTTGATGACCAGTTTAGTTGTGCCTGTTGTTGCAAATGGAGAATTTAAAGGTGTTGTTGGCTCAGATCTTAATTTACCTATATTACAAGAGAAGGCACAGCAATTAAAATCCTCTCTTTATGGCGGTAAGGCAAGTGTGCTAATTGTTAGTCAGGATGGCTTTTTGGCTGCGGCAACTGAGCATGAAAAAACTTTAGCACGTCCAATAAAAGAAGCCCTCAAAAATAGTGCCGAGTTACTCAATATTTCAGGGCAAAACAAATCAATTATAATTGATAACTTGTTGTACTTTGTTCGTCCTATCAAAATAAATGTTTCCGGTGATGAGTGGCACCTTATTGTTGGAATCGATATAAACACAGCAATGCTGCCTGTTAGTGAAATTTCAAATGGGATTTCTGAAATCATTAGCCAAATTATAACGAGTTTCTTGGTTCTAGCACTTGTATCTACTATTTTGGCATTGATATTAGTTAACATATTTACTCGTAGTATCATTAAGCCAGTAAAAGCAGTAGCAGATAAAATGGCAGAGCTTGCAGGCCAAGGTGGAGACTTAACCCAAGAGCTTCAAGTACATTCACATGCTGAACTTATTAGCCTTAGCATTGCGTTTAATCAATTTAGAGAAAAAGTAAGAGAGTTATTAGAGCAAGCGAAAAAATCAGGTTTGGCTGTACTTGAACAAAGTGAGGAAAGTAAAAGTAATGCTGAGCAAACACATGCTCAAATATCTTTGCAAGAAATGGAAGTTAATAGCATTGTTACGGCAATTACTGAAATGTCAGCAACAGCATCAGAGGTGGCGAATACTGCGTCTAATGCCGCAACTAATGCTGATGCTGCAAGTAGCTCTATTAAAGGTACTGAGTCTGATGTTTCATTAGTAACGAATGAAATTACCAGTTTATCTAATGAAATGGCGACGGCAACTGACGCCGTTAAAGCAGTGTCAATTCGAAGTGAAGATATAAGAAAAATTCTAGATGTTATAAGTGCTATTGCAGACCAAACAAATTTACTGGCGCTTAACGCCGCTATTGAAGCGGCAAGAGCTGGTGATCATGGCAGAGGTTTTAGTGTTGTAGCAGATGAAGTAAGAGCTTTAGCATCAAAAACTGCTGACTCTGTTGATGAAATATCGCAAGTTATTTCCTCTTTACAAGCCGAAGTTACCACCACGGTAAACCTTATAGAGCAAGGAACTGAAAAAGCCCAAACCGCGGCAGATAAGTCAAACGCTGCTTTTATAAAAATGAAAGAAACGGTAAGTCAAATTAGCGAAGTTACGCAGCACATTATCCAAATTGCAGCCGCAGCAGAAGAGCAAAGTCAGGTTTCAGAAGAGTTAAATAAAAACATGGTTGTTGTAGGTGATGCGACTAAAGAAGTACTCGTTTTATCAGAAGCTTCAGAGCAAAGTGCTATGATCATTAATGCTGATATTATTGAGTTGGAAAAAGTACTAAGTAAGCTTAAAACAAGTAGAAGTTGATTTGATATATACAAGAGCCAAATTATTGCGCTGAAATTCACTCGGTAACTACTTTGATGAAAGTGAAAAGTGACTGTTTTTAAACTAAAGCGATAGTTAATATGTATTTTAAAAGCGACTAGCTATTATTCCGAATCACATAGTAAAAAGGGTAATAACATAAATATGTTATTACCCTTTTTTATTCAGTTAATAATAGTCAGCTAATGCTGACTCATTAATAATTCACTTGGGTTTGTTAGCTGTAGAGTAGCCCATTTGCCAAACGGTAGAGCTACTTTTAAATGAGTAACATGCTTAACTATTTATCTTGATTCTGTGCAAAAGGGTGACGTGTTGTGCCACCTTCAGTAAGGTAACGCATGATAATTCCAAATGATAAATCAACATCAGTATCTATCTCAATTGCAACCTTATGACCAGAGCCTTTAGCATCATCGACTGGTTCACCTTTTAAGTTTTGCATTTTTGTTAGCGTAAAACTTTTATTGCCAGCAGGTGTCATTAATTCTAATTCATCACCAATGAGAAATTTATTTTTAACATCAATTTCAATTAAGCCCGTTTCTTCACTGCGCCCTATGACCTCACCAACAAATTGTTGAGTATCGCTTTTTGAATAACCGTAGTCATAGTTTTGCGTATCCCCATGACGGTGGCGTTGTAAGAACCCTTCAGTGTAGCCACGATGTGCTAAATGCTCTAAATCAGTATTTAGTCTGTCGTTGAATGGCTTGTCGTTAACGGCATCTAACATAGCTTGATTATATATTTGGGCAGTACGAGCACAATAGTAGAAAGACTTTGTGCGTCCTTCTATTTTTAATGAGTGCACACCCATTTTCACTAAACGTTCTACGTGTTCAACGGCGCGTAAATCTTTAGAATTCATAATATACGTGCCGTGTTCATCTTCGAAGGCAGGCATATATTCACCTGGACGACCTTGTTCTTGAAGCAAAACAACATCTTCAAAAGGTTTTTGTTCAGGTACGTAAATTTCAGCAGGTTGCGCGGCGATAATATCGCCTGTTTCAGTTTCTTTAGCAGGGTGGCTGTCGTATTTCCAACGGCAAGAGTTAGTGCACGTACCTTGGTTTGGATCTCGCTTATTAATATAACCAGACAGTAAACAACGACCTGAGTAGGCCATACACAATGCGCCGTGAACGAAAACTTCTAATTCCATTTCCGGGCATTGAAAGCGAATTTCTTCAATTTCATCTAACGATAATTCGCGTGAAAGAATAACGCGCTCGACACCTTGCTGATACCAAAATTTAACTGTTGACCAATTAACCGCATTGGCTTGTACCGAAAGGTGAATTGGCATGTCTGGGAAGTTTTCACGTACCATCATGATTAAACCAGGGTCTGACATGATCAATGCATCAGGTCCCATTTCAATAACCGGTTTTATATCACGAAGAAAGGTTTGTAACTTACTATTATGCGGTGCGATATTATTTACTAGGTAAAACTTTTTTCCTAGTGCATGTGCTTCATCGATGCCAATTTTTATATTTTCTAAGCTGAATTCATTATTTCGAACTCTCAATGAATATCGTGGTTGGCCTGCATATACGGCGTCAGCACCATAAGCAAAGGCATAGCGCATATTTTTTAAACTTCCCGCAGGGGATAACAATTCAGGCTTTAACATAATAAGAGTTCAACTTAATAAAATCGGTCGCGTATTATAATTTAGTTGAGCCAGTGTAACTTGATCTTGATCAAGCAGAGGTGAAGTGATGTTCCTTCTTTAATCCATTTATTTTTCAGCCTCAAGCTACGGGCTAATAATATTATGAAAAAAACTCATTTGATAGCTGTAATTTAAATTGATTGTGCTAAATTTATTCATGGGACAACACTAATAATAAAGGATGATTTATGAGCGCTGAGAATGCACTTTACACAATACTTGTCGAAAAAATTAAGCAAGATACTTTAGTATTACCGACCTTACCAGAAATAGCGTTAAAGGTAAGAAAAGCAGCTGATGATCCAGAAATTAACCTTGGTATGATGAGTGATATTATTGCTCAAGATCCAGCATTGTCACTAGGGATGCTAAAAGTAGCAAATAGTGTTGTTTTTGGTCGGACAATAAAAGTGGAAACAGTATCTCAAGCAGTTACTCGTATTGGCTTAACGCAGATAAAGAGCATAGCGACTGCGATGGCAATTGAGCAAATGTTTGCATCTAAAAATGTTACTGTTTCAGAATACATGCAAAAATCTTGGAATAAAACGGTTGATATTGCCGCTGTTGCTATTTCGCTAATGACTATATATTTAAAAAGGAATAAACATACACAATTCACGCTTGATACCATTACATTAGCGGCATTAATTCATAATATAGGTGTATTACCTATTTTGACTGAAGCAGAAAGCCACCCCGAAGTTTTTGCTAATCCAGCATTTATTCAGCAAGCAATTATTAAGTTTGCCAATGAAATTGGTGCTGAAGTGACTAAAGCTTGGGATTTTCCTGAAGAATTTACAGAAATCATAATGGCGTGGAATGACTTGTCAGTTTTGCCAAAAGAAGTACATTATCTTGATTTTGTTCGTGCAGGCGCTGTGTATCATGAAATATTTAAAAGTGACTCTACTCGAGATATATTACTAAAAAGCTATGTAACTAAAGGAATTCTCCCTGATGTAGATTATATGGCGTCTGAAGAATTTGAAAGCCTATTAACTGAAGCTAGAGCAATGTTTAGCTAATATCAGAATTGAGTTTTCTAAATAGAAAAAGGCGCTAAGGCGCCTTTTTTAGTTTTTATTAGGTGATATTATTCTTCTAAATAATCAACAGCTTTTAGTGAGAATTCAGCCAATAAATGATCAATGAAGCGGTTAAGCTCACCGGCCATCAAGGCGAAGTCTGCATCGAGTTTAGCAACAATATCATCGCTATCAATATCATCGTTTTGCTCTTGAATAACATCATAAAACTTCAAACGTTTAACGGCTAAATCATCACAAAGAATAAATGATAACGACTCATCCCATTCAAGTGCAACCTTAACTACATACTTGTCAGCATCAAGGTGAGCTTTGATTTCTTCACTAGTAAGATCTTGGTTTTTAACACGAACAACGGCGCCATCGTCACCCAAGGCATTAAATTCAGCTTCCATGCCAAGTTGGAAGTTAGCACCTAAATTGCTTTCGATTAACCAATCGGTCATGACTTCATCTGGTGCTTTTTCAGGTGAAGGTGTAGTCACTGGCAAGGTACCTAGTGATTTACGTAGTAAGGCTAAAAAGTCTTCAGCTTTACCGCGGCTACTAGTATTAATAACAATAATGTTATGGTTAGCATTGATATAAGCTTGCGTGTCGCTATAACGAGAAAATGCTCGTGGCAATAACTCAAAAATAATGTCTTCTTTAAATTGTTCTTTTTCTTTTTTAGTCGCGCCGCGTGATTGTTCTGCTTCTAATTGCGCAATTTTTTGCTCAAGCATATCTTTGATTACTGGCGCAGGAAGTATTTTCTCTTCTTTGCGTGCACATAATAAAAAGTTGCCGTTAACACCATGAACAACTGTATCGCCATGCTTCCCTAATGCGTTAACCCAACCAAAGTGTGATTGCTCGGTAGAGGCACAAGGGGTAAATAAATGCTCAGATAATTGTTTTTCTAAATCAGCTTCTGAAACTTCAAACGGGCGAGTAAAGGCAAAAAAGTAAAGGTTTTTAAACCACATTAAGATAATCCTAGGCCCTAACACTGTGGGCTAATAATTGAAAAACGAGCGTTATGTTACCGTAATTATTCACCTTGCGCACGCCAATATTTATGCTCGTTGGCAATAGTAATGCAGCTGCTGTTATTGCATGCTACTAAATTCAATATCGTACCGTAGGCCTTTATCAGGGCGAGAGCTTGCTTGAATTTTACCATTTAAGGTGTCTTGCACTAAGTCGTGTACAATATGAGCACCTAAGCCTGTGCCACCTTGGCTTCCAGTAGTAGTATAAAAAGCATCAAATAAATGTCCGAGTTGTTCTTCAGTTAAGCCATGACCATTATCTTGATAAGTGATATGTACTTGATCATCACCGGATAGTCTAACAGCTATGGTGATTACGCCGCGGTTAATATCTCTAAAGCCATGAATTATTGAATTAATAATTAGATTAGTAAATATTTGTGAAAGCGCGCCCGCATGACAGTAAACTTCTGAGTTTTCTGGGCAATCAACCTTAATACTATGGTTGGTCTTCTTTAATTTAGGATGTAATGAATGAATGATTTCATCAAGGTACTTACCAATATTTACTAAACGAATTTTATCACTAATTTGGTCTACAGCAACTTGTTTGTAGCTTGTAACAAGTTCTGAAGCTCTACCAAGGTTATTGAGAAGTAAGTTAATTCCTTGTTCAGAGTTTTGCGTAAAGTCATTGAGTACGCGTTTGCTTAGTTTGTTGCTATCAATATCAGTTTTGAGTGCGATGAGTAAATCAGATAAATAGCTGGTTGAGGTGATACTAACACCAATAGGCGTATTAATTTCGTGAGTTACCTCTGCTGACATATTACCAAGTATGGCCATTTTTTCGGCGTCAAGTAGTCTTTCCTGCGCTTTATTTAATTCTAATATTGAGCTTTTCAAATCGTGGTTTGTTTCGATAAGGGTTTTTTCAGTAATGCTTCTGCGGTTATTTTCTGCTTGTAATTTACTTTGCTGTTCCAGTAGTTCGCGTTGTTGCATTTCCATTTTTAACATAGTGGTACTTAGCGATGAGGTTTTTCTTGCTACTTCTTGTTCAAGCATTAAGTTTTGTTCATCGAGCTGGCTGTTTGTGGAAATAATTTTACTTTGCGCCTGTGCTAGCTGTTCCTTATATAGCACTAATTCATCGATCAAATTATTGTAGGCGTCTTGCAATATATTTAACTCATTTTTTTCATAATTAATAACATGTAATTTCGACGCTTCTGGGTCGTCAATATCAAATTGATTAATTTGCTCAGTTAATTCATTAAGCGGATTTGTAAGTAACTGCGAAAAGGCAATTGAAAACAAGAAAACTAGCGCGGCTGTTTTCACCATGGCATTACCTATTAGAAAGTAAATACCGACCTGTATTCGATTAAAAATAACTTCATTACTTGATAATAAGGTGACTGAGCCTACTTTTGTGGTGCGTCCTGAAAACTCAAAAATTAATGGGAATGAATGACCAAACAAGCCATTACTTGTAGAGGTTACGTTAAAATACTCATTTTCGGTTGAATCATCATTCAATGATTCAATATTTAGGGTTTCTTCATCAGGTATTAAGCCCAATTGTGTGATTACTTGGTTATTCTCATCGGTAATTGTAATGCCTTTTATCATTGGAATAGCAACTAAGCCATCGGCAATATCAATAGCTTGTTGTGTATTTAGCTCCCAAACTGCACGCGTTAAGCTGCCACTAAAGGTTTTTTCGAGAGTTAATAGTTCGCTGGTAATGTGACTTTTAGTATTAATGTACTCAGCGCCTATTTGCACGCAAGTAACGAGAAAGGTCAAAACAAAATAAAATGATAATACTCGTGCGAGTAGTTTTCGTGACAGACTAGTAGTTTTCATAAGTATTTCTTTTATTTCGTATTTTTAATATTAGTTTTTTATGGCTGATCAAACAAAAATTTTCAACATTATTAACATTCAGTCTTAACAACTATTTTAATGTTTGATGAATGCGCGATGACTTTTAAGTGTTATGTCACATTCTATCTAAATAATGTAATTAATTTGTCACAGAGTCACTATAAAAATAGCAATAAAGTTTCGTAATCCTATCATTTTTATTTAAAATAATGCGCCTTATGTCACAAAATTGTCATAATGGTTTGGCAGAATAGCCGCAATTACTTTCTAGACCTACTTAATCTTTTAAAGGTATCAACATGAAACATACGTACAACAAAATCGCTGTTGCTTTATTGTCTTCCCTATCAATGTCGGCATTTGCAGCAGATGTTGACATTTATGGTAAAGCTAACCTTTCATTACAATCTTCAGATGAAGGCGAGGGATCATTTACAGAAGTGAAAAGCAACGCTTCTCGTATTGGCCTTAAAGGCACTCATGATTTAGGTGACGGTCTAACTGTTATCTACAAAGCTGAATTTCAAGTAGATTTAGATGGCGACAGCGAAAAGGGTGATAGCATCACTGACCGTAACCAGTATGTTGGTTTAGCTGGCAGTTTTGGTGAAGTTTTATTAGGAAAAAATGACACTATGCTAAAACAATCACAAGGCAAGGTTGATTTGTTCAGTGATTTAAATGGCGATATTAAGAGCCTTTGGAAAGGTGAAAATCGCATGGCAGATACGATTTCTTATAAATCACCAAAATTTAATGATTTCAGAGTCGGCGTTACCTATATTGCTGAAGACTCAGTAGATGCTGAGGACGGTGTTTCTGTTGCGGTATTTTATGGTGATAAAAAACTGAAAAAATCAAAAGTATTTGCTTCTGTAGCCGTTGATTCTGAAGTTAAAGGTTACGATATTACTCGTGCCACAGTACAAGGTAAAGTTGGCGGTGTTGTGTTAGGTGCAATGGTACAAACACAAGAGAAAATAGACGGTAGTGCTGAAATGGACGGCTACATGGTTTCTGCGAAATATAAAATGGATAAAGTGACATTTAAAGGTCAATATCAAGCAGCTAACTTTGATGGCGGCGATGATAAGTCAGGTATTACTTTAGGTGCTGATTATTCATTAGCTAAAAGCACTAAAGTTTATACTTTCTACACTAGCTTTGATATGGACAGTGGCGAAGACCAAGACTACTTGGCTGCTGGTATTGAATACAAGTTTTAATTTTCATTTACCATCTAAAGTCGATAGCTTAAATGTTGGTGTTGCTAGCGGGAAACTGTTTAATAACTGCACCGTTCAATTGAGTAGTTGACTAAATGAATGATAATACGAAATAGCTCTATTTTCTGATAGAGCTATTTTTTTATGTGCTTTATGTGGCGAAATTTTTGTTAAATGCTGAAAGTGAGAATAGAAAGGAGCTTTGTACTTGAGCCGTTAGAAACACGTCTAAAAGTCATGAATAAAAAACAATATCAGTACGGCTAGTGAGCTATTGAATTACTTCTTCGACTAGTAATTGGGGTAGGGCCGTATCGAACTACCATTATTAATGGTGTCGGTAGAAGTCAGAATAGGTGTTAACCAGTGAACTTGGTGATGTTGTCGCTCCAAACCTGTAGCCTAGATAAAATGAAAACTAATAGTCGGTGTTCTCATGTTATGTATTAGTTTTTTAGTGGCATTACGCTATTTAAAACAGAATTATTATTTCCCTCAATAATGTTGAGATAGTAGTCAGCATTCAGCAAGCTCTGTCCATACCTGTCAAAGTTAAATAACGACTTAAAAAAAACCAAACCAAGGATTATTGGAGTATTTAACACTAGTAACATCACTCAAGGAAAATGTACTGAACTATATTTTTACCTTTATTCTAGTGACTGTTTGTGAAATAGCTAAAACGCAAATTATTTTTGCTCAAATTTATTAATCATTAATATCGCTCTACACCTCTATTAACAAAGTGTTAACGTTTTTGCTGTGGATTTAACCATGCTTTTTGTATGTGTAAATATACGCTCACAGAAAAGTTCATTTTTTTTATATATTTTTTTGTCGATTAAATATGCATTCACTATTTATTTAAATACGAAATATTTCGCATGTTGGTTGTTTGAATCCTTTCCTACAGCGCATATGGGCTGCAGGTTACAAGTTGGTTACATATGTGAATGGGAATTATCCTAGCCTTCGTATATCTTTGTTTCTCATTTCTTTTTATTCACTAGATGTTAATTCTTAGACTAAAACACTACTTGTAAAGCATTTCTAGCTGTTTTATAAATAATCAAGCCATTTGGTTTACCTACGCTAATATTAATAATGAAAATGTGTGGAGTAATGCACGAATGGTAAAAATAAAATTATAAAAATAGATAACTATAAAAAGTATATTCAAATATTAGGAAGGAAATAACATGTCTACTAAATTTCGCACTGGTACGTTAACCCTTGCCGTGGGCTTAGCACTAGGAACAGCTCCTAGCTTTGCTGCTGGGTTTGAAGAAACGGTAAAAGCAGATGATGTTGAACGAATTGCTGTCGTAGGTTCTCGTTCTGCTCCACGCTCTGTAGCAGAGTCACCAGTACCAATTGACATTATTGGCGGTGATGAATTAGGTAAAAATGCTTCAAGTGATATGATTGATATGTTAGTTGGTGCTATTCCATCTTTTAACTCACGAGCACAGCCTATTAGTGACGCTGCATCGCTTATCCGTCCTGTTAACTTACGTGGTTTACCATCGGATTCAACATTAGTACTTGTCAATGGTAAACGTCGCCATCGCGCTTCTGTCATAGCATTCCAAGGTGGTGGCATTAACGATGGTGCACAAGGTCCAGATATTTCAGTTATCCCTAGTGTTGCATTAAAACAAGTGGAAGTATTGCGTGACGGTGCAGCCGCTCAGTATGGTTCAGATGCTATTGCGGGTGTAATGAATTTCGTGCTTAAAGATGATGCTGATGGCGGCTCAATTTCTGTAAGACAAGGTTCATATTATGAAGGTGATGGAGATGCTACAGTAATTGATGGTAACGTTGGTTTGCCATTTACTAAAGATGGTTTTGTTAACCTAAGCTTTCAATTAAAGAATGCCGATGCGACTAGCCGTAGTGTTCAACGTCCTGATGCTCAAGCGATTGCAGATGGTGGCAACACGTCGATTCAAAACCCTGCACAAATTTGGGGTAATCCTGAAATTGAAGATGACATTACATTGTTTGGTAATGTTGGCTTAGATTTAGGTGATGATAAAGAATTTTACATGTTTGGTAACTATTCTGAACGTGACGTTACGGGTGGTTTTTATTATCGTAACCCGCATAACCGTGGCAATGTTTATTCTATCGATGGCGGTGAAACTTTACTGGTTGGCGATATAGCACAATCTCAAGGAGCAGCCAGAACGTGTGCTGTTGTTCCTGCAAACGTTCCAAATGTGCTTAATACACAGGCTTACCAAGACATGGTGGCTGATCCAAACTGTTTCTCTATGAATCAAATCTTCCCTGGCGGTTACACTCCTCAGTTTGGCGGTAATATTACTGACACCTCACTGACGATGGGTACTAAAGGAGATATCAATAGCGGTATATTAAAAGATTGGTATTTCGATTTAAGCGGCTCAGTAGGGCGTAATGAATCTAAATTTAACCTGAAGAACACTTTAAACCCTTCTCTTGGTTTAGAAACTCCTGTTGATTTTGATACAGGTAGTTATATCCAAATGGAAAAAACCTTTAACTTTGATTTAGTCAAAGGTTTTGAAATGGGTCTTGAAGAACCGGTTAATGTTGCAACAGGTCTTGAGTGGCGTGAAGAAAGTTTTGAAATTATCTCTGGTGAAGAAGCTTCATGGAAAGCTGGCGCATTTGCAGATCAAGGCTTTAATATCGGCTCACATGGTTTTAAAGGTTTTGGCCCTGAAACCCAAGGTCGTAATGACCGACGAAATATTGCAGCCTATGTTGATATTGAAGCACAAGTTACAGAAGATTTATTACTTGGTACTGCTGTTCGTTACGAAGACTTCAATACATTTGGTAGTACAACAAATTATAAATTAACCGCACAATATACCCTTAATGATGAGTTCTCATTTCGCGCGTCTCACAGTACTGGATTTAGAGCGCCAACTGTTGGTCAAGCCAATGTCGTGAATACACAAACGTCACTGGTAGGTGGTGAACTTATTCAAACATTCTTAGCACCGCCAACTAATCCACTTTCGGCATTTTATGGTGGTAAAGAGTTAACGCCTGAAGAGTCAAGAAGTTTTGCTGGTGGTATGGTTTATCAAGAGGGTGACTTCTTCTTTACACTTGATTATTACAACATTGAAGTAACAGATCGTTTAGCACAATCAAGTCAAATTGACGTACTAGCAACAGATCATGCTGCGCTTGAAGCATTAGGAGTAGTTAATCCAGAGTTGATTTCTGCGGTAACTTTCTTTACTAATGATTTTGATACCACGACACAAGGTGTTGATGTTGTAGCTAATTACACTATGGAGTTAATGGGTGGAGATACGCTATTTTCATTGGCTTACAACTGGAATGAAACTACAGTTGATAAATTTAATCCAGAAACTACAAATGAAGGTAAGGTGCATCGTTTAGAGGAAGGAACGCCTGAACATCGTGCGACCTTCACTATTTCTCAGTCATGGGAAAGCGTAACTAGTTTTGTACGCGTGAATTATTTTGGTGAGTATTTTGCGACACATGCGGATGATGCTTGTGCTATCGGCTGTTGGAATGAAATTGCAGACTCTGCTATCACTATTGATGCAGAAGTAAGTTACTTCTTAAATGATAGTATTACTTTATCAGCGGGTGCTAATAACATCTTTGATCAAGAAGCTCAGAAACTACCGTCAGAGTCTTACGGTCAACTAGGTGCTGAATACTACGAAAGTGGACCATTTGATTATAATGGTGGTTTCTACTACGTTAAAGCTACATATAACTTCTAAGTTAACAGTAAGTTAAAAAAAACCATATCATTTGATATGGTTTTTTTATTGTTTTTTAACTGAGTTACATGAAGTTAACCCAATGTAGAATGTAACTTTCAAGTTGTTTTAAATTGTAGTGTTTAGCGCAATAAAGTCTTGCTTGAAAGTAGTTAAGTCAATGAGCCGTTGCCTCTCTATTGCCTCTTTAATAGCAAGACCCTTCAAGCCTTTTTCGACAAAAGGTTTTGCAGTTACTTTCTTTAGTAACTCAAAAGCCAAGTATAAGAACTCTTTTTGTAAATACTCACGGTTTTCAAAACCTAAACGTCCAGTAAAGTCCGCCTGGCAGCACAAGAGAAAGTCAGCAAACTCATCAGGCTTTCGCCAAACATCCAACTGATTAAATAGCTTTAGAATGGTACTAGGCTTTAATTCAAATGCTTTATGTACATGTAAATGAAACTGGCAAACTTTTAGTGCTAAGCTTTTGTGTGCTGTTGGCACTCTTAAACGAGCGCATAACTCTTCGATTAACGGTAAGCCTGCGGTTTCATGACCAGGATGTGATGGCAATGTGGAGTCTTCTGTCAAAGACTTTCCTAAATCATGACAAACACTGGCAAATCTAACACTGGTTTTTTCTGATAACAGCACGGCTTGTTTTAGTACCATCATGGTGTGTATGCCAGAACATATTTCTGGATGCCATCTTTCTGGGTTTGGAATACCCCATAAATTGTGTAGATCAGGCCAAAGTGATTTAAGCGCTTGGCATTGGTACAGTACTTGGAAAAATATTTGTGGATTCGTATCTGCTAAGCTTCGTTCCATTTCTTGCCAAACTCTTTCACCAGAAAGACTCAGTAACTCTCCACTTTCACTTAACTGCGTCATCAATGTCAGTGTTTCTGGCGCTATTGTAAAGCCATACTCGTGATAACGAGCGGCAAAACGTGCAACACGTAAAACTCTCAAAGGATCTTCAATAAATGCCTCAGAGACATGCCGGAGTACACGATTATTTAAATCGTTTTGGCCATTGTAAGGGTCAACTATTTTACCTGTGTCATCCATCGCCATAGCGTTAACGGTGAGATCTCTACGCAGTAAATCTTCTTTTAGAGTAACATCTTCAGCGGCATTGCAATTAAAGCCGGTGTAACCTTGTCCTGACTTTTTCTCAGTACGCGCCAATGCATATTCTTGCTTAGTTTTTGGGTGTAAAAATACAGGGAAGTCCTTACCCACTTGAATAAAGCCAAGGCTTAACATCTCATCAACGCTTGAGCCTACTACTACATAGTCTTTATCTACGACGTTTCTATTTAGCAGAGCGTCGCGAACGGCACCGCCGACTAAAAAAAAGTTTAGTTGCTGTGTTATATTTTGCATTAAGAGCGATAAACCTCTGAAATTAAATAATATCCAATAAATTACTCAATAAAGTTTATCATAATTAACGCTCGATTTTTGACATATGATTGGGTTCAGGTTAATTTCACAGGGTCGATTCATCAGTTAAGATTTTCTATGTACACAAGTTATTTTGGTTTAGAAGAAAAACCATTTTCAATTGCCCCAAACCCTGATTATTTATTTATGAGTGATCGTCACCGTGAAGCGCTTAACCATTTAACTTATGGCTTGGGTGATACCGGAGGCTTTGTACTGTTAACTGGTGAAGTTGGCACAGGAAAAACCACCATTAGTCGCCGGTTAATGGAAAACTTACCCGAGAATACGCAAGCGGCTTTTATTCTTAATCCAACTCTTTCTAGTCAAGAATTGTTAGCAACCTTATGCGATGAATTAAAAATTCGTTACCGAAAAACTGGCGCAACCTTAAAAACACTTACCGACAAAATTCAGCAAAAGTTACTTAAAAATCATAGTGAAAATATTAATACGCTATTGATTATCGACGAAGCTCAACATTTGCAGCCAGAAGTATTAGAGCAGTTACGTTTACTGACTAACCTGGAAACTAATACTAAAAAACTATTACAAGTGATTTTGATTGGTCAACCTGAGTTACAGCAACTTTTACAACGTCGAGATTTACGACAATTGGCGCAGAGAATTACCGCTCGATATCATTTGTTGCCGCTAAACAAGCAAGAAGTTGATCAGTATCTTAAGCATCGACTGTCAGTCGCAAAATGCTTCCGTCGTATATTTGATAAAAGTGCGGTTAACGCTATTCATAAAACCTGTAAGGGCATTCCGCGCTTAATGAATTTGCTGGCAGAGCGAGCATTAATGAATGCTTATAACAGTAATAATGCGGTAGTGAATCGAAAAATAGTGCTGCAAGCAGCGTATGATGCCCTTGGTGACGAATATCAGGTTGTCGCTTGGTGGCAGAGCACTTGGCTTAAAAGCGGTAGTTTAATTGTACTATTGAGTTTAGTGTTATTTGCTGGCATATGGTGGGGGACAACACAAACGCCAGATACACCTTCTTTGACCAGCACTGTAAGTAATAATGAGCAAAGCGCAGATCAGCTTAGCAAGATTGAAATGCTGCAGGCAGAACTCGATAAGCAACGAGCATTGTTACCTCCTGCAATTGAGAAAACAAATGATGATTTAGAAAATACTTTTGTTGATGATGATATGGCAAATGAAGCGGTCACGTTAACGAATAAGTCATCTGTAACGCCAGAAAAAAAAACAATAACTGCCCCTGAAGCTATTAATAATGACGGTGCTGAAAAGTTTGATCAAACATCTGCTGGAACAGATTTAATCGCTAAGGCTAATGTTAACGATTTTGATGATTTAAAAGTGATAGAGCAGGTTAGTGAACCTGTCGAAAAGAAAGATTTTGTAGTTGAAGCAACTGATGGCGTTTCTGACGAGTTGCTGGCGAGCTTCCAATCGGCAATAGAAGAAACCAAACAGCCGATAACTAGCCAGAACAGAAATCAAGCGGGTGAAAATACCGACTCAAGCGTAAGTTCATTAACGCAAATGCCTGCTTGGGTGCAAGATGGTGTGCCTTCAATTCAATTCGAAATGCATATTTACGCTAGCGATGGTCAGGGCTGGGTGCGAGTAAATGGCCGAGATCGCTATGAAGGTGATTATATTGGGCGAGAACTGTTGCTGAGCGAAATACGGCCACAAGAAGTTGTATTGAGTTTTCGCGGTGAGAAATTTACCATGGCGGCTCTTTCTTCATGGAACTAATATAACAAGGTTAATATTAACCCTTGCTCTATTAGTTAGCTATATGAGGGTTTAGAGCAATTGAGAGGAGGCTAATTGAAGATTTTTACTATTCGCCAAAAGCCATTTTAAAAAATGAAAGTAAGTCGAGGTTAAACTCTTCTGGTCGAATACAGCAATCAATTTGGTCTTTATATTTACAGCGGCTTAAGTCTATTTCTTCAATTGCTACTGCTTGGTTTAAACGAGCATTATAGAAAATTTTAACGTGTGGATGCAGAGGTTTTTTATTATTGAGTTTGCTGATTAAACCTATTTTACCGCTATTAAGTTTAACGAGTGTGCCAACAGGGTAGACACCAACACATTGAATAAATTTTTCGATGAGCTCTTCATCAAACTTATCTGGACTTTCACTTACCAAAACTTTAAATGCGTTAATAGGAAACATGGCTTTTTTATTCGGCCTTCCAGAAATCATAGCGTCGTAACGATCAACAATTGCTATCATACGACTATACAAATCTATTTGTTTTCCCGTTAAGCCCATTGGGAACCCTGAGCCATCAAGGCGCTCATGATGTTCGTGTACGAGTTTTACGGCAATATGAGAAATGCTTGGTGTAGCTTCTAATACTTTTATTCCTAGTTTTACATGACTATTGAGCAGCTTCTGTTCTTTTTCATTGGCAGGTTGCTTTGTTGTTAGTAATTCTTTTGGTAGTAAAACTTTACCAATGTCATGTAAAAAGGCGCCTAGAGCAAGTTGTTCTATTACACGTTTGTCGATGGCTAAGTACTTAGCAAAAATGGTCATTAAAATCGCAACGTTAGTAGAATGCTCCATTAGATAACTACCTTTACTGCTGATTCTAGATAGGCAGGATAGTGCATCTTGATTTCGAAAGATGGAGGCGACTATAGCGTCAGTTATCGGTATTATTTCTGCTGTTTTTAATTTTTCTTCTTGTCTAATGTCTGTAATTATTTTTTCTTGTAAACTTTTCGTCGCTAGATATAACTTATTGGCGCGTGTTAACTCTTGCTCCAAAGGGATATTCGCACTTTTTAATTTATTATGTGCCTGAGCATTATTGTTTATGGCGGGGGGAGTTACGGTTATATCACTAAAAACTTTATCGACCGTTTCTACTTTTTTAGTTTTTTCTGGCAGAATAATCAATTCATTTACACCAGCGTTATATAGATTTTTAATGCTTTGAGACGTTAACAAATAACCTTCATTATTGACTTTTTGTCCATTGCTTTTCAAAATAGCTTTGACATACATGCCGAGCTGCAATTGGCTAATGTTAATTGTTTGTTCTGTTCTGCTGGATTTAGCCGACATATAGTTTTCCTTGAAACTTTAATAATTGTGGCTAACTCATGTACCATCAACCTTAACGGCAGATGGTACATGACAAACTTATTATTGCCAAGCAGGCATTTTCGCTTCATAACTTTCAATTTTCGCCAGTTTATCTAGTGTCCAACCAACACTATCAACACCATTTTCTAAGCAGTACTTATGAAACGGTGCAAGGTTAAATTGATATTGAGAACGTTCAGTATTAACGCTACATGCTGCTAAATCAACGGTGAATTGTTGTGAGCTATCATTTGTACTCTGAAATAATGTTTCTATTACTTCTTCAGATAATACGATTGGCACAATGCCGATGTTAATACAGTTAGCATAAAAAATATCAGCAAAGCTTGAGGCGATAATAACTTTAAAACCATATTCTTGTAGTGCCCAAGGCGCGTGCTCTCGACTTGAACCACAACCAAAGTTCTCACGGGTAAGTAAAATACTTGCCCCTTGATATTGCGGGCTATTCAAAATGAATTCAGGGTTACTTTTCTCACCAGTAGCATCTAAATAACGCCAGTCATGAAATAAATGTTGCCCAAAGCCGATTCTGGTGGTTTTTTGTAGAAATTGTTTTGGAATGATCTGGTCGGTATCAACATTTGCTGCATCCAAGGGCGCAACTAATCCGGTATGTTGGGTAAATTTTTCCATGTTACGCTCCTTGATTAGCTTGGTTAATTTTAGTTAAGTCGACAAAGTGTCCGGCAATGGCTGAAGCCGCTGCTAATTCGGGGCTGACTAAGTGAGTTCGACTGCCTCGCCCTTGACGCCCTTCAAAGTTTCGATTACTGGTGGAAGCACAACGATCGCCTTCAGTTAGTACGTCATCATTCATGCCTAAGCACATCGAGCAACCTGGTAAGCGCCATTCAAAACCCGCGTCGATAAAGGTTTGCGCTAAACCTTCAGCTTCTGCTTGTTCCTTAACACGGTATGAGCCAGGTACAACAATGGCATCAACATTAGGTGAAACTTGCTTACCTTTGGCAATACTTGCTGCAGCCCGTAAATCTTCGATGCGTGAATTGGTACATGAGCCGATAAATACTTTATTGATAGCAATATCAGTAATTTTAGTGCCAGCCGTTAAGCCCATATATTTTAATGCGGCAACGCAAGATTCACGCTCTACAGGATCTGAAAAGTCTTCTGGTGAAGGTACTACGTTATCAACTTGGGTCACTTGCCCTGGTGTGGTGCCCCAAGTAACTTGAGTTTTTATCTCTATTGCGTCAAGTGTTAAGTAGCTATCAAATGTGGCATTGCTGTCAGATTTAAGTTGCTGCCAATCATTTACTGCTTGCTGCCAAATATCCCCTTTTGGTGAATATTCTTTATCTTTTAAATATTTAAATGTGGTTTCATCAGGGGCGATTAAACCCGCCTTAGCACCAAATTCAATACTCATATTACAGATGGTCATGCGCTCTTCCATGGTTAAGCGTTCAATTGCTTCACCACAATACTCAACAACATAACCGGTTGCTCCAGCACTGCCGGTTTTACCAATGATCGCCAGGATGATGTCTTTGGCGCTAATTCCCGCTGTTACTTGCCCTTTAACTTCTATTTTCATGGTTTTAGCTTTGGTTTGACGCAAGGTTTGTGTTGCGAAAACATGTTCAACTTCAGAAGTACCAATACCAAAAGCTAATGCGCCGAAAGCACCATGAGTCGCAGTGTGTGAATCACCGCAGACAATCACGGTTCCAGGTAACGTTAAGCCAAGCTCTGGCCCCATCACGTGGACGATACCCTGATTTTTGTGGCCCATGCCAAATAATTCGATACCAAATTCTTTACAGTTCTTTTCTAAGGTGCGTAGCTGATTTGCTGCACCTTCTCCTGCGGCGTTTATTTCAATAGAGCGAGTTGAAATATTATGATCCATAGTCGCTATTGTGCGCTCAGGATGGCGTAATTCACGGTTATGAAACTTTAAGTTTGCAAATGCCTGTGGTGATGTAACTTCGTGGATCAAATGGCGATCGACAAATATTAATGGGGTTTCATCAGCTTTTTCTTCAATGACATGACGCTGCCATAATTTTTCATATAAGGTAGTAGCCATGATTAGTTTGCTCCCAGTGTTGTATTGCTGTTGCTAATAGATTGGTCACGAATGAATTGACAAATGATATCGCCCATTTCGTTGGTTGATTTAGCTTGATGACGTTGCTCTGCACTTAACAAATCACCGGTAAAGTTACCTGCATTTAATGCTGCTTCAACAGCGTCTTCGATAGCAGTAGCGGCGTTGGCTTGATTTAAGCTATGGCGTAACATTAACGCTGCAGAAAGAATTTGTGCAATAGGGTTTGCAATATTTTTGCCTGCAATATCAGGTGCAGTGCCGCCAGCAGGTTCATACATGCCAAAGCCCGCTTCATTTAGACTTGCTGAAGGTAGTAAGCCCATTGAGCCCGTGATCATGGCGCATATGTCCGATAAAATATCACCAAATAAATTTGAACATAACATAACGTCAAATTGTGCTGGATCACGAACCAACTGCATGGCTGCATTATCAACATACATATGTTCAAGTTCCACGCTAGGGTAGTTTTTTGCTACTTCATTAACCACTTCACGCCATAATTGAGATGAGGCTAATACATTGGCCTTATCGATAGAAATAACCTTGTTACGACGCTTTTTAGCCGCTTGAAAAGCCAAATGGGCAATACGGCTTATTTCGTTACGAGAATAGATCATGGTATCAAAAGCGGCTTCATCTTCTTGCCCTTGATTTTGGCGTCCTTTAGGCTCCCCAAAATAGATACCACCAGTTAGTTCTCGGATGACTAAAATATCGAAACCGGCTTGAGAAATATCCGCACGCAAAGGTGAAAGGTGTGACATCGCGCTTTGTAATTGTGCTGGGCGCATATTGCAAAATAAACCAAAATGTCCACGTAAACCTAATAAAGACGCACGTTCTGGTTGCTCAGTTGGTGGTAAATCGCTCCATTTAGGGCCACCGACAGAGCCGAATAAAATTGCATCTGCTTGCTCACAGCCTTGAATGGTACTTTCTGGTAAAGCTTGGCCGTGGTTATCTATGGCACAACCACCAACATCATAGCGACTGGTGGTAATTTCAAAATCAAATTTATCCGCTACTGTTGCTAACACTTTCTCTGCTTGTGCCATAACTTCTGGCCCGATACCGTCACCGGCTAATATTGCTACTTTCGACATTTCAGTTAACCTACTCATTAAATTGTAATTAAATTTATTTATGTGTTCTGGACGTTCTATAACGTTAAGCTTGGCTATTTCCGATTTTTCCTTCGCGCTCAGTGACTAATTCAGTTTTTAGCTCGGCAATGGTAATTGCGCGATGAATGCCATTAAGGGCATTAACTAGCGCATTACCTGAGGCTTTAATGACATCGGTGTCTAAGCCATAGCCATGAAAGTTTCTACCTTGCCAAGACACGACAATATCAGCCTTACCTAAACCATCTTCACCTTCACCTTTGTTAGATATTTTGTAATCACTGACTTCAAAATTTATATCTACCGCTTTTTTGATTGCACGATAAAGTGCGTCGACAGGGCCGTTACCAGTTGCTGAAACTATTTGATGTTCTTCACCTTTGGCAAGTTTGATGCTTGATGTCGAAAATTCACTGCCGCCACTCTGTACATTTAAAGTTTGCAAATGGTAAAAATCTTGTTGGTCTTGCTGTTGAATATTGAACAATAAGGCTTCTAAATCGTCATCAAATACTTGACCTTTTTTATCCGCCAACGATAAAAAGTCGGTATAAAGCTTCTCAAGTTCATAATCAGATTCTTGGTAGCCTAAGCTTTCCATGCGATGTTTAATAACGTGACGGCCACTGCGTGAGGTTAAATTCAGTTTAGTTTTACTAATACCGACACTTTCAGGCGTCATAATTTCGTAGGTGTTACTGGCTTTTAACATGCCGTCTTGATGAATGCCTGATGAGTGACTAAAAGCGTTGCCGCCTACAATGGCCTTATTTAGCTGTACTGGCATATTACAAAGCTGACTGACTAATTTTGAAGTACGGGCAATTTCATGATGATTGATTTGCGTATGTACACCTAATAATTCTTGGCGGGTTTTCATGATCATTGCTACTTCTTCAAGCGAGCAATTTCCTGCACGTTCGCCAATACCATTTATCGTACATTCAATTTGTCTGGCACCTGCTTGTACTGCTGACATTGAGTTAGCAACGGCTAAGCCTAAGTCGTTATGACAATGAACAGAAATGACAGCCTGATCAATATTAGGTACACGGTTAAATAGATTAGTAATGATACCGCCAAATTCATTTGGCAAGGTGTAACCGACAGTATCAGGAATGTTAACTGTCGTTGCGCCCGCTTTAATCGCTTCTTCCACCATACGACATAAGTTGTCGATAGGTGTTCTACCTGCATCTTCACAGGAAAACTCAACATCATCAGTAAATTGACGCGCATATTTAACGGCATGAATAGCCATTGCTTGGACATCAGCAAAGTCTTTTTTCAATTTTTGTTGCACATGAACATCAGACGTTGAAATAAATGTATGAATACGGAATTGGTCGGCAGGCTTTAATGCCTCGGCACAGGCTTTAATATCAGCCTCTACAGCACGCGCTAATGCACAAACACGTGAATTTTTTACGCTGCGAGCAATTTCTTGTACCGATTGAAAGTCACCGGGTGAAGAAACAGGAAAACCAACCTCCATTATGTCTACACCTAAGCGTTCTATGGCGTGTGCAATTTGTAACTTCTCATGCACAGATAAGCTTGCGTTTAATGCTTGCTCACCATCTCGTAAGGTGGTGTCAAAAATAATAACCTTGTTCTTGTCATGTATGCCCATGTTTTGTCCTGATTGCTAAAGTATTAACGCTAGATTACGGGCATAAAAAAACCCGCGGTTATTAGCGCGGGTTTAGTGTTTTATTTATTATCTATTTATTTCAAAGCAATAAAAACCTAGCCACGCATGGAGAATACGAGGAGGAGGTTAATTCGGATAATGTTGGTAAATTGCTTCATTTTTTAGTGTCAGCTTCTAATTCTGTGTAAATAAATAGTTAGTAGGTTATTAATAGCTTATATGACTCTTTACTGTCAATAATTAATTTATGCTTAAATATACTAAAACTTACTAGCAATGTTATATTAGTGCCTAAAGATAGGCTTCAAACACCCTTATTGAATAATTTAGAGATTAACGATTAATAGATATTGTTAAAGAACGCTCATCAATCATCGACGAACTTGTGTTTCATTAACCCCAACGATAGCAATAAATTTTATATATTGAAGTAACTTGAAATAGTTCAAAATCACGTAGGTATTTAGTAAAAACCGCTTCTTTTAAATATATTGTTAACAGTAAAAATATATATTAAATCAATGCTTTTGCTATATTAGCGTTTTTTATAGCAATTGGTGTTATTTGAACTGCTCCAGTAATGAAAAAATAGAATATAAAGGTATGAAAATGACCCCACCGATTTATCTCATTAACTTAAAAAAAAGTCCTGAAAGGCTAGCAAAAAGTAAGAAAAGGCTAGCCGAGCAAAATATTGACTTTATTCGTGTTGAAGGCGTCTTTGGTCAAGACCTTAGTGAAAATGAAATAAAGCAATATTATTGTCCTGCTCTCAATGTAAGCAAATATCATACAGCCTTAACTAAGGGGCAAATTGGCTGCTATTTAAGTCACCGAAAAGTTTGGCAATTGATTGCTGAAGGAGAGGATGATTTTGGAATTATTTTGGAAGATGATTTTGTCTTACCGGGTAATTTAAATAAAGCTATTGAGTGCATTAAAAACATAGATTTTTCATGGGATTTAATTAAGCTCGCAGCATACCAAAGCCGCGAACGAAAAATCGCTTTTGAGCAAGCATTAAACGATGACTTTAGTATTGTTGTACACGCTAAACCTATGAGCGGTGGCGCAGCTACCGCTCTAACTAAGGTAGCGGCAAAAAAGTTACTTGCTGCAACTAACAAATTTGGGCGCCCATGTGATACCGATATACAAAACTTTTGGGAAACAAATGTAAGTGTATTATCCCTAATGCCATATTGTGTTTCACAAGATATGGCATTTGAAAGTACAATATCAGCTAAAAAAGAACAACGAGAAAAACATTTTTGGCGAAGAAAGGTGCAGCAAATTAGTTCATCTATTAAAAATGCAAATGAAGTAAAAAAACAAATAGACGACTTAAAAAAGCAATTAAAAGATTAGAAGCCTTGTGAAGTAGATTGAGTAACTGACAAGTTAAATTCATAATCTTCGGTGTTGAGGTAAAATAAATGGGCACTTTCAATTTATTATTGAAATCGCCCATTTTTACTATTTGCTTGAGCGTAGGCTTATAAATTATATTCGACGTTAAAGTAGCCATTCACTTCATTTTTATTACTTATATCATTATCAAATTCTGATTGACTGATATCTGCCCCAACCGTAAAGCGCCAATTTTTGTAATTATGCTGAACTTTACTTGATAGCATTAGCACGTTCTCTGCAATCTCAGTCACAGTATTACCAATTTGATCATTGCCAGGTGCACGATCGCTATTGTCTTTATTAAGCTGTAACCAGCGAAGTTTAAACTCGTAATTAGTTTCGCCTGTACCTTGAGATATTAGTCCAAAAACTAGTGTGCTGGCGTCATTTTCGTAACTACTGCCTATGCTTCTGCCTTTATAGCGCATACCTGTTTTATAAATTGAGTGCTCGTAGTAACAGTCACCAATGTTACTGCTACCATCACCATTTACGCCGTCACTGCAAAGTGCATATGTGTCAGTGCCTTCAAGGTATGCTCGCCAGTTTTGATTTAAAAAACTTATTTGGGTATCTAAACCTAATTGGTAACGTTCTTCACCAAAAATGCTTAAACCACCTTTGCGATCGCCATCTTCGGCGAACATGGTAAAGTAAACTGAAAAAGGTTGTTGAAGAATATCTGAAGACCAACGAATATCATACCCTGCTAATTGGTTGCCAGGTTCTTCTCCATTTTGACATTCTTCAATTGTAGGTCCGTTGCCGCCACAGTTGTCTTCACCTTTTAATACTCGCCAAAAAGTACCAAGATCGCTCGGCCTACCATCACCACTCCACTGTGCAAGTCGAGTAACGCCGACTTCCCAGTTTTCTGCAGGCTTAAAGTTAAGTCTAAAGCCCCATAAAATTGCATCGTTGACCACTCTGTCATCATCCATTAGGCCCATAAATGACGTAACTGTCCAAGGAATGCTATGGTCTGTGAACGGCACGTCAAACCCAATTGCTGATTTCCTTGATATCGCTAATGCAGGCATAGGGCGAGCGTTATTAGACATACTTAAGCTTGTATCCCATGACGGGCCCCACCAACGGTCTTGTTTACCGGCTGAAAATACCCAATTGCCCATAAATGCGGCAACATAACTACCATCTAACCGCATGTTGTCGCCATCGCTAGGTGAGTCAGTGTAGTTTGAAGTAATATTGACAGCCAATGCATCTGTCATAAAACTAGAGCTGAACGTAATTGAGTTATTATCTCTAAAACTATCTCCGTAGCTCGTAAACCTTTTATTTTCTGAAGCAATATTGGTTTTTAAGGTTTTTTGACTTTGTTTTGCTAATCGAAATTGATGACTAACATAGCTATAAGCGTTTTTCTGACTATCATTTAAGTTTTCTAAGTCTACTTCTTTTAGATCGTGGGCAATATCGTGCCACATAAGAGGAAATGTTGTTACAGGAGCTTTAATTAGCCCCATATCAGCAAGTAATTGAATGTTTGAGCGAAGAAATATATTTGATGTATCAACCCATGGCTCTGCATTTAACATGGGACAGATAATTAGCGGCAATAATGCCGTTGTTAGTTTAATTTTATTCATAGTTACAGGTAGAGCCCAGTTGAATATTAATCGTTGTTATTGCAAAACTTAGGTTATATTTTACTTAAAACGTTACGTAAAATAGTACTCGAAGTGTGGGATGTATATGGAAAATACATAATTTCGACGCCAAACTCTTTAAAGTCTTTTTCAATCTGGTTCCACTTATCAGTGCCTTTCCAGTCATCACCGACGAACATCATATCAAACTTTAAATTGTTCCAAGCCTCTTCTTTATCGTAATTCACTTGAGGAACAACCTCATCAACAAACTTAATCGCTTCAACAATTTCCATGCGCTCTTGGAATGGGATAACAGGCTTTTTATTTTTGGCTGACATAGAAAGCTCATCACTTGTTACGCCGACGATAAGGTAATCACACTCTAGTCTGGCGCGTTTTAGTACATTTAAGTGTCCAATATGGAAAAGGTCAAATACACCTGTGGTATAGCCTATTTTTTTCATAATAAATCCAATAATAAAATGATACTTCACTGAAGTATCTTAAAACTCTTGTCAATAAGGCAGATAGTTTTTAGTGCCTGAGAAACTATTGACTCTTTAGCGTTATATTTGTTCGCGTAAGTAAGTGATAATTCTTTGGCTTGCTTTACCATCAATTTTACCACAAAGCTTTTCTGCTAAACCAAGCCTTACTTCTTCTAAACTTTCAGGGTTGAGTAGTTGCTGCTCTACAATTGCCTGAAGGTTATTAAACGACTTTGCATGTACCGCAACATCAGCGTATTCACCGTAATCTTGATCCATACGTTTTTTGAAGCGATAAGAGAAAATGCCCCTATAACTCCAGCGAAGTTTTAAAAAGTCACACCAAACAACCGGCTTATTAAGTGCGGCAAACTCAAATAATGCAGATGATGCGTCGCTGATAAGAATATCTGCCATCGCCATAAAGGGAACAAGTGAATAGTCGTCCACCTGAGCTAAATATACGTTACTAAATTGTTGCCATTGTTCTAACAGCTTGCGTTGTGCTTTATAGCTTTCTTTTGAAAGGGAAAAGTAATGTGGCTTAATAATAATATTATATTGGCTATACTGTTCCGGCCAATTATTAGGAAAACACTCTATGCTGCTAGGGTAGAAGGTTGGGGCATATAGTAATGTTTTCTTATTAGGGTCTAAGCCAAGTTCTGCTAGCGAATTGTTTTCCAATGTATTATTAATAATAGGGTCTAATTTACAAAAGCCTACGTCAATAAAACAGTCATTTGGGTACATCGATTTTAATCGTTGCGTTCGGTATTCGCCTTCAACAAACCGCACCGTTGTTGGAGTATCTGACTTAGTATAATAACTTGCTTTAGGCCCAATGCCATGGCCTAACTGTACTGATTTACTTACCTTATGAACTTTTTCCAAATGAGGGAAAGCGTTGGCAAAAAATACCCACTGAGCTTGTTCTTCACAGTAAAAGTCACAAGCTTGTACGCTATTGTCTACCCAAATATGATTTAACTGCTCTTTTTCAATGATCGTTTTGATGACGTCATCATGAATACCATGGTAAAAAACAAAAGTGGCACTACCTGCGTTTTCCAATATTAATTGGTGATAAACAGGTAGGTATTGCGGTAAATAGTAAAGATGTAAAACATCAAAAATAATTTTCATAAATTGTTATTTAGTTGCTCTATTAGTGACTTATATTGATTAACCCCAATTTTCCATACTTGTCTTACGTTTAGAAAATAAGCGTGGCAAAACTAAACCGAATAATAAGCCAATACCTAATACAATAGCGCCATTAAAAAACCATTGTTTTTTTATGTCAGTATCTTGGTTTTTAAGTTGAGACTTTGTTTGCGCAAGTTCCATATTGAGTGCTGCAATACTGTTTTGTAGATCACTACGTTCAGTTTTGAGCGAATCAATTTGACCTCGAGAGTTTTCTAACTGGCCGGCTGTATCGTTACCTTGAGCTTGTAAACTTGCTAATTTTTCATTTAAGTCGGCAATTACATATCGCATGCCTGGCTTGGCTGAAACGTGCTTGCTTTCAATCCAACCTGTTTTATTGGCTTCGGTAACAACTTGACTATATTCATTATTGTTTTCACCCGTAAGCTGTACTTTTTCGCCTGAATTAATGGTACCTAAAATACGGTAATTTTTGCCTGCACCTGAATGCATATAAACAAATAAACTTTCAGAGATATAACCATCGCTTGCATTATTTTCAGCGGCCTGAGCTACAGATAATACGGAAATCGAGCATACTAAAGTAAGGAGAATTTTTTTTAAGTTCATCATTAAGTAACCAATAGCGCCATTTAAAAGGTGAATGGAAAAGATAGTAGGGCTTTGCCGTAATGATAGCAAGTGATGATTGCTTAGTATAATGAGATTTTTGATATAAAATATTTATCATGTAATATTGCAATCAGTATTTAGCTTGATCTGCCGTATTTGCGTTTAAAATATGGTGCATAGGCTTTGTTTATAAATAGTATTGGAATTATATGACCACCGAAATAGAACTTAAATATTTATTGTTAACGGCAACTAATGCAGAACAAATAAGCCAAATATTTAAGCAAAAAGATATTCAATTTACTTATCAAGAAAAGCAACTAGAGAATAGCTACTTCGATACACCTGAGCTTAACCTTCGTCAATTTGACATGGGGTTAAGAGTTCGTCGAAATAACGAGCATTGTGAACAAACAATTAAAACGGCAGGGCAGGTTGTTGGTGGTTTACATAGTCGACCAGAATACAATATAGATATTGAAAGTAACTTTCCTATATTATCACTATTTCCAGATGAAATTTGGCATGTTGAACAGTCAGTACCTGCTATTCAAAATGATTTGATTGTATTATTTAACACCGATTTCAAACGCAGTACTTGGCTTGTTACGGATCAAAATAATAATAAAATTGAAGTTGCTTTTGATCAAGGAAATATAACCAGCGGTGCTCAAAGTGAACAAATTTTTGAACTCGAACTAGAGTTAGTTAACGGCAACTCAGAGGCGTTGTTTACCTTAGCAAAAGTTCTATTTGAAGCGCTTCCAATGCGCCCAGGTATTGAAAGTAAAGCCGCGCGCGGTTATGCCTTGTACCATAATAAACCTAAGCAGTATTCTTCAAAGTCAGCGCTTTATATTTGTGATTCGACAACAGATTCGATTGCCAATGCGTTTACACTTGGGTTAAATCGAGGGTTAACCGATCTTCAAAATAACACAGCAGGCTATTTATCTAGCCAATCTCTAATTGAACTTACAAAAATTAAGGCGAGTTTGGCTGTGCTTCGACACGGCTTTTGGCTTTTTGAAGCTGATTTGTCAGACTCAGAGCTGGCTTTACGAGATGAACTGAGCCACTTTATACATTTATTAGCTTGGGTTGATAATGCAATTAACTTGCAAGAATTAACAAATAAAACAGGTAATTACCGTAAAAAATTAGATTTTAGTAAGCAATTGATTGAACAGCTTAAAATCGAAAAACGCCGTTTTCCAAACTTTGAAGATATCACTGAGTTTTTACATTCCAGTCGCTTTAACCTACTTCAGCTAGCAATATTAAAAATGTACTTAGCTAGAACGAATTCAGGGACTGAAGGCAGTGATGCAGCACGTAGCGAGCTTAAACAGTTTGCCCAAAATAAAATTCAATTTAGTTTAGGTGAAATAAGCCACGAAATGAAAAGCTCGATAAGCTTTAATTGTGAGCAATACATTTCACAAAGTAAATTGCTTTATCGTAGCCTATTAACGGGAACATGGCTGTCGGGGCTATTTGATGAAGAATTACGTGATAAATTTCGCCATCCATGGCTAGATTTACAGCAAGGCATTAGCGAGCTGCAATCGTTATGGATAATTCAGCAACAATTAGAAAAATTATCTGAGCCACCTAAAAAACTAGTAAAATGGCAAAGTAGTAAAGTCGACGGTTTACTTACCGCACTCGACAATACCAAAGCGATGGCCATTGCAATGCCACCTTATTGGCTTGACTCACTATAAATCAAAACCATAACTTTGCTTAAATGATGGGAAAATGGACTGTTTTTATGCGGTTCGTTTACCTTGTTTTAGTATGGCTCATTCATTGATTAAAAATAACAAGGTTAACAACGATAGTGTTTATTGTTAGAAAAGGTCTGAACGTTGTATCTCATAAAGTGCAAACTATTGTGTTAACTGCCTTAAAGTTATTTATTGCCTTAGATTTAGTAAACTTTAGTTATGCAAAAGAATTTTCACTGCCGGCTGAAAACTCAAGATTAATAGGTGAATTACAATATCATCAAATAGTCAAAGGTGATTATTTTCAAATGCTTGCTGAAAAGTATGATGTTGGCTTTCTTGCGCTCATGGCTGCTAATCCAGGTGTTGACCCTTTTTTGCCGCCAGAGGGCGCGCAGTTAGTTATTCCAAATGAAATGTTATTACCGTTTGGTAAACGAGAAGGGATAATTGTTAATTTGCCAGAATTGCGCTTGTATTATTTTCCGCCTAATGAAAATAGTGTGCATGTGTTTCCTGTCGGGATTGGTCGTCAAGGTTTAGCAACGCCAAAAACAGTGAGCTATATTAGTGAAAAAAGAGAAGATCCGGTTTGGCGTCCGACTGAAGAAATGAAAGCGCGATATTTTTCTCAGCATGGTCGAAAACTAGCTGACGAAGTTGCCGCTGGCCCCAACAATCCATTTGGTAAATATGCGTTACGGTTAGGCACCAGCGTTTTCTTGTTACATGGTTCTAATCAGCGTTTTGGTATAGGCATGAGAGCAAGCTCTGGTTGTATTCGCTTATATGATGATGATATTAAATGGCTTTATCAGAATATTGATATTGGTACGCCCATTCGTATTGTTGAGCAAAATATTAAATTGTCATACGAGCCGAACAAGAAATTGATTGAAGTTCATAGCCCGTTAACACCAGAAGATTCAGCAACTGAGCCGCTTATTTCGAGTACGGTTAAACGTTTTGTTGGAAACTTACCTGAAAATACAAAAATATTAGCGGAGCAGATAAAACAACCTAAAGGGTTAGTTGCTGAGTTAATGGTAAATTAATTATTCTTAAAATAAAAAAGCACTAAGTAATGACATTAGTGCTTTTTATATGAATTGCTTTGGATTGTTTATATTAGTTCGCTATTTTTTAAAGCTTGCTACCATGTTATCAATACGCTCATTGGCTTTATCTACAGCCATGTTAGTATCTGCAACCGCTTTATTTGTTGTGTCTTGAGCTGCACCAAGCTCAGTGACTTCTGAAGACATTGCATTTGTTTGTGACGACAAACTGTTTACTTGATTCGTTAAATTGTCAACTTTTTGATTTAAGCTAGTAATGCTCTCTTCTAATGCTGTGGTGTTTGTACAACCCGATACGGCGATAATTAATGCCGCTAATGTGATAGTTTTTAATCGCATAATGTTTTCCCTGTTTTAAGTTGTTTTTATTCTACTTTTAGTATGACACATAAATAGCCGACTGCTAAAAGCTAATTTTCCAGTAATAGATTTACAACAGGTGATGAGTGAAATTGGTTCAATTTTTAGCTTTATAGGGATAATGGCTTGAATAGAATGAAAGTTTCTATTTTCTATTTTCTATTATTAAGTCGACTGAAGCTTTAGACTATATATTTTGAAGCTTGGGCATTAGCTAGTTCGGGTAAAGCCTAATGCCCATGAAATGAAGTTGTATCTTTAAAAGTGGCGATGAAAACTTAATCAGTGCGTTTAACCAAGTTTTCTATTTGCTGCTCTAGTTTGTTTAGCTTGTCAGTGATTTTGGCATTTTGCTCAATAATATACGCATTTTGCTTTCTCAATTCTCGATTTTTAATATTAGTATCAGCAAAGCCAAATATTTTATTTGCAAAAACAGCGCCCATACCACCTAAAATACCAACACCGAGAATAAACATAATAAAAACTGATATTCTACCAACAAGAGTGATCGGATAAACATCACCAAAACCTATGGTGGTTGAAGACATGATCATTAACCAAATAGCATCGGTATAGCTTTGAATAGGTGACGCTTCAAATGCTATTTCAGCAGTGTAGGTTACATAGCCCAAAGTTAAATTCAAAAATACAAATAATGTTAATGAAACAAAAGCAATAAAGCCGTAATTGTAATTTTTTACACCGTATTCATCGACTTGGTATAAATTACTTTTTTCCATGGTTTTTTGTACAACAATCATGATTGTCTCTTTCTTTGTATTTTTATAATTTAATTCATATTATTAATTAGTCGTTAGATGATTCACCGACATAATGAACTAAATCATCCATTAATTTTTTCTTAATTTCAAGTTGTTGCTCGGCAGATAAGTCATATTTTTGAGCTAATAATTCATAGTCATCAGGCGATAGGCTAACGGTTAATCTAGGCCTTTTTGGACGTTTATTAGTTGGCAAGCCAAGAATGTCTCTGATCTGCTCAGATGGACTAATACCGGCCTCAAGAGCCTGCTTTCTTATCGATAGCTGAATTCTTTCATCCATATCAAACGCAACTTGTACGGCTTTAACTGCTTTGACTGATGATTGCCATTTCTCGGGTAACTTACGTGCCACAATTAACTTCCTGGATACATATCGACAATATCTGTTGTTGGTTTAAACAAGGTTAAAAACACTTCAGTATCGCCATCTTGCCATACCTCAATATCAATACCTTTATCTTGATCTTCATTATACAGTGCATACAGCTCAAATTGCTCGCCACTGTCTTTGCCTTCGTACTGCGACAAGGTGTCTTTACGGTGATCTTTACGATGAAAAAAGCCAACCTGGGCGAAAACACTTTGGCGGTACAGGTCATCACTCCAACCTGATGTTGTTGTGTTGTCTGTTTGACGTTCTAGTTGTGCTTGCCCGGGATCGTCAAAGATTGTTGAAAACTGCTCAAGATCGAAAAGGCTCTCAACATCTTGATGTAATATTTTAAGTGAAAACTTTAAGTAGGTTTTGTCATCTTCATCTAAGGTTAGAAAAAACTGTATATCGTTATTTCCTTGTAAAACCCATTCTGTTTGCGTGTTATGCTCAAATTCATAACTATTTACTGCACTTACCTGAAATTCTTGTGCTCTAAGGGCTTCAGGAAGTCCAAAACTGTCTGACATAACAATAATGTCGCTAACGGTAAGATCTTTAACATTACTGAGTTTTCGTTCTTGTACCGGCTTGCTAAACATTCGTTTTAAAAAACTCACAAAACTCTCCTAAAATATGACTTAACTGAAGCTAAAAAACCGCTTAACATCAAAGATGAAAGCGGTATTTTCAGGTTTTACGTTATTTTTGTTTAGCTTTTAAACGCTCTAATACTGAATTTGCGTTGTTGTCAGTAGCACCAATACCTGCTTCTTTTAACTTCGCTTCCAATGAGCTATCTGAATTTTCAGACTCTAAAACTTCTGCCGCTTTCATTTGATCATCAAATTTTTGTTGCTTCGCTTTAATTCGCTCTAAAGAGTCTTTAGCGTTTAATAGCTTAGAGTTACTTGACGAAAAGTTATCGGTGATAGCAGAAGTGGCTTTTTGTACACTTTCTGTGGTTTTTACCATAGATAATTGACGTTTGTACTCGTTTACTTGACGCTCGCTCTTTTTCACTAATTCTTTCAAACGCTCAGCATTACCTTGGAAACTATCTAATGCTTGTTGCTGCGTTGTTAATTCACTTTCTAGTGCTGAAATTTTTTCAGCTACCGCTAATGCTAATGTTTCATCACCTTTTTCTAAGGCTTGTACTGCATAACCTTCATGTTCGGTAATTTCACGTTTAACACGGTCAACTTCGCGGTTTGAAGACATTTGTTGCGCCATAACGCCAGTAAGGTCACGCTTGGCTTTAGTTAGGTGATTTTCTGCATCACGAATTTCTTGTTCAAAAATACGGGTGGCATTTGAATCTACAATGGCTTCGCCGACTTCTGTAGCGCTACCACGGATTGCGGTCATAATTTTTTTAAAAATACTCATATAATACTCCTACAGTGGTTGCTTAAACTAAGTAATCACTCATATCGTCAATAATTTCTAGCGCATTATTATTTAATACGGCTAGCTCGTGTTCTATGTCATCAAAAGTAGAGCTAATAGCGAGCGCTCCAAAAATGACATACTTATCACCAATTTTTGAAAAAGACGATAATGGCATCGGAATGTTCATCTCTAACATACTGACATGCATTTCGTGTAACTTGTCTGACTTGACTTCATTTTCACCCCAAAGGTAGGTGATACATAAAATTTGATCGTCAGTTACCGAAACAAAAATAGGTAACTCTTCACGGCCTATTACCGTAACTTGTAAAACATCAACTTCACCTGAAATTGGTTGGCAATCAAAAACCATCCCGGTATCTGAATCATCTGCCAAGGTATTCAAGTAGTCAGCTATCTTATGAATATTCATGTTTTTCCTCATGTTTAAATAAGTAGCGTAAAAAACGTCTTAAATGTTTTTTACTTGACGACATAATATGTCGCGTAGGGTTAATTTAGCATCAAGACATAATATGTCAAGAACTTATTTTCATTTTTTTCATCATAGCTCACTTAACTTTATTGTAAATGGGCATTATTTAAACCTTGTTGATCTTGCCATGCTTTTTGATGTAACTGATAAATAGCATGACTGCCTAAATAGTTGACCGGCACCGTTGCTTTATCTTTATAAAAGTCACGTGAAAAATCAAAGGCATTAATCACCATAGGTAAGGTTAGCCAATGGTGTGCTACGGGTAATTCAGGTAATTGTTTTAAACGCGTTAATGGTGCTGCACCCATTTTACTGGCAATTGTCCAACCCCATTCACCAAAGCTAGGCACATTGTCGTGATACTGTTGTACTGAGGAAAAACCTGCTGCTTGCACTGTTTTACCAATGGCAATAAAAGCATTTTTCGCGTGATAAGGGCTAGCCGATTGAATACCAATTAGGCCATCACCGGCAAGTAATTGTTTTAATCTGGCGTAAAAATTCACCGAATATAGCTTATTAAGGTCGGGATGACTTGGATCGGGTAAATCAACAATAATGGCGTCAAAGCTATTATTGCTTTGTAAGAGTTTATCGATAGAAATAAAAGCATCCGCTGAAATAATCTCAACACGTTCATCCTGCAAACTCGCCATATTTAATTCACTGATGCTATTAGCAAGATGCTTTGGTAATTTTTCCTCTGGCTGTTTAAATATTTCAAGCAGCTCGCCGTCAAGGTCAACTAAAGTGACTTTTTTCGGTTGCCATTGCAGTACATCTCTTAACGCAAGGCCATCGCCGCCGCCGATAATTAAAATATTATCCTGGCGTGCAGAGCCTGCTAAAACCGGGCTTACAAGGTAACTGTGATAAATAAACTCATCTGATGATGAAAACTGTAAACGGCCATTAAGATAAAAGTTAATTATTTCACCTTGCATAGCCCCCATATTCCGCTCGGTAAAAGTCATTTGCTGGTAACGTGTTTTATCGCTATAAACGACTTTATCTAAATAGAGTAGGTTGCTCATCTGGCTTAACCAAGAATTACCAAACTGATAAATCGCCACAATAAATACCAGCAAAATAATATGTGCGGAAATTAGCGTTTTACGCCAATTAAGCTTTTGCCAGTAATAAACAATAAAAACACAACCCGCTAATAGGTTTAGCGCTGCAGTTAATGCGCTGGCTTTGCTGATATCAATAGAGAGTAAAAATACCACCCATATCGCGGCGCCCATACCAGCACCAATGTAGTCAGCACCATAAATAGTACCCAAATTGTTTTTTAGATGCTTTTGATGAATTTCTTCACGTATTCTAGCAATTAATGGAATTTCCATACCAATAAAAAAGCCAAGAATAAGGCCGAAAAAATAAGGGCTGTTAAAAGCGATAAAGCTAAGCTGTTTAAATAAACCGCCACGTGGATAAGCATCAGGAGGCAAATTAAACATTTGACCTAATATTTCAGGAAATGTTTGGGTCAGGGCGATTAAGCCGCCAATAATGAGTATTGAGCTACTACCAAGAAACGCGATAGCAAGTTCTAGCCAAACAAAACCGTTAAAAGCACATTGTATTTTACGAGCGGCAAAAGCGCCTAAACCCATAGCAACAATCATTAAGCCAATCATGGCGTAAATGGTACTTTCCATAATGCCAAGGACACGACCCGCATAGTGAGATAATAAGTATTCGTAAATGAGCCCGCAGCCGGCTAATACCGCCATGGTCAAAATAAGGAGAACATCATCCCAAAGACGACTTCTATCGCTCATTGTGGTTATTCCTGGAGTTGATAAATGTAGAGTTAATTTGAATGGTCACTAGGTTTAATTTTGAATTGATTGACAAACATTCAAGCACAATAGCATGAGCTTGAATGTTTGACAGCTTAGCTTCACAGAGAGCTAAGCTGAGATTACGACATTAAGGCAGTTAAAATTAAGGCGATTGAAATACTGATAGCCATTTCGACACAGGCTACACCAATATTATGTTGTTGATCGACTTCTTCAACTAAGTTAATTCCCATCAATACTAGGCGTTTAGCAATGGATGTTAGCAAAGCGACAAGTAATGTCATAACGATGCCAAATACTAACCAACCCACTAGGTTTATCATCAGTGTTTCAGGGCTGTAGGTTAAAAAGTGGCTCGCTGCAGTAACGGCTAATGCGGTGCTGATAACTTGTCCTGCATAGCGAATGGCTAAGGCAATTTGCCCTTCGGCAAAGGCATTTTGCATACAGTCATTTTGATTGTTAGCGGCATATTGACGTTCTTTAATTCGCGTTACCAATACCAACATTGCTTGTGAAACAATAAAACCAGCGGTAATGGCAACAAAGGTATTAATATCTAAGCCATATACCCATAACAACACGGCACGGATAACTATGGCCGTTGCGATAGCACCTGCAGCATCAACGATACCAACGGTGATATTACGGGCTTTTATTTGTGCATTTTTATCTATTTGATTTAAGGCAAAACGGTCATGAAAAACTCGGCCAACTTTAATGAGTATCAAGCCGAATATGCCGTAACTACCCATACCAATAATTTCGCCTAAATAACTATCAGCATTTTCGCCGCTAATCGCGCCAGTTAGTACAATGCCTAATGCAGCAACACTACCAGCGACACTGATACCAAAGGCAAAATTGTCTTCTTTGGCTAATTCGTCGGTAGAGTTTACTTTGGCGGATAAACCACTGATAAAGCGCATAGCGCCCAGCAATATAATTGCAATAGTGATATCAATAGCTAAGAAAATTAAAAGTTCTAAGTTCAAGCCAGTTATTTCAATAAATGTATTCATAATAATCCCTACTTTCCACGTCGAAAGCTGCGTGATGTTGTACTTTTGCTATTTCTAAAGCTAGCATTTTTCGCGCTTTTACTTGATTTCGAATAAGCACTTTTATTTGTTGATTTACTGGCAAAGCGGTTAGCGCTGGTTTGTGCGCTTTTGCTCTGACTGGAGATACTTGAAGCACCGGTTCTATTTTTTCCATAGGCGCTAGTGTACTTTTGACCGCGACTTTGAAAAGATTTCTTCGTCCGAGTATCTAAAGTATTTTGCTTTTTCAATTGGCTAGGAGAGCTATAGCGTTTACGGCCATAATCATTGTAATAACTGTAATTTCGGCTTCGACCCCAGTCATTATAATAAGTACGACGAGAGCCAAACAAATCGCCCATCATTGAATACATGCCATACCATGCCCAAAATGACATGCCATTCGAGCCAGTAGTCCAGCTGCCATATGATGGATTACCAATAAGTTGTTCACCGGTGCCAAAGTCTTGCGCTTTATTTGCCGCAAGGCTTTGTGATTTTGATAAGGCGTTAACGCGTGGTAGTGTGCCGTCTGACATATCGGCTAAAACGTTGAGTGGATCACTTAACGCGTCAGAATATAAAACAGGGTCGGCCGCTTGGTATAGGTTTAACAGTTCGTCATAAAGTGCTTGGGAGTTTTCAAACATTTGTGGTTGGTTTTTTACCGTATTAAGACGGTCAACTAAGGCTAGATACATTGGCCCTTGCGTACCGGTATCTTTTACAAACTCATCGATTAGTGGTTTGTAGCTAGGTTTGTCAGCGATTAACCTTTGTGCATATTGGCTGATCAAATTTGCATTGCGCACTTGACCATCATTTAATGCTTGAGCAAGTAATTCAATACGTTGTTCAGTTATCGGTGTTTGTTGAATAATTTGTTCTTTTACTGGGTCTCCACAAGCGGAAAGTAGTAAAACAAACAAGAGTATAATCGTTTTTAGTGGCTGCATTTCTGCCATAGTGTCCTCAAAAATGCTATGGTTATCATTTATTAATATCACTTATGACATATTATGTCTATTGTTTTAACCACATTAGTGAAATTAATTTTCTAGCTAGTAAATAGCTGCTGTTAGTTTATAAACCTAGTTTTATCGAGGGCAAGGTGTCAAATTCATATTCTTCTACACATTATCCGTTAATTGAGCTTCAACAAGAAAAAAGTTGGCAGCAATTTCATCAGCAATATCCGGCAGTAAGCGACTGTTTATCAAGTGAACAGTTAGCACTATTTAAGCAAGCATTAGCCTTAAGCGACTTTATTCTTCGTAGTGCGCTACAAGCACCAGACCTAGTTGTTGAACTGTTTAAAAGTGAGCAGTTACTTTCGAGTAATACACCCAATTACAGTGAAATGTTATCTGCCTCGTTAAATACTTGTACGAGCGAAGAACAGTTGCATAAGGTATTGCGACAATTTCGTTTAGTTCAGATGGTGCATATCGCCATAGGTGATTTTTTATTAAATATTAGTTTAGATGAATCATTAAAAAGGTTATCTGCGTTAGCTGATAGTTTAATTCTTAGCGCTAATCATTGGTTAACTCAGTTCTGCAAAGAGAAGTGGGGAGTACCGGTTAATGCTGAAGGCGAAGAGCAAAGCTTGTTAGTTTATGGCATGGGGAAGCTAGGTGGGCAAGAATTAAACTTCTCTTCCGATATTGACCTTATTTTTGTTTTTCCGGAATCAGGTGAAACCCAAGGTGTTAGGCGCTGTATTGATAACCAAGTGTTTTTTACTCGTCTTGGACAAAAACTTATTACCGCATTGCACCAAAAAACGGCTGATGGCTTTGTTTATCGCGTTGATATGCGTCTTAGACCTTTTGGCGAAAGCGGCCCTTTGGTGTTGTCATTTAATGCCATGGAAAACTATTATCAAGATCAAGGGCGTGACTGGGAGCGTTACGCAATGCTAAAAGCACGCTTGATTGGTCAAGGGAAGTATCACGGGCAATTAACCCAAATGCTTCGCCCGTTTGTGTATCGTCGTTATATTGATTTTAGTGTTATCGATAGTTTACGACGTATGAAAGCGATGATTGCCCAAGAGGTTAGACGTAAGCAACTTAACAATAATATTAAGCTTGGTGCTGGCGGCATTCGGGAAGTAGAGTTTATCGTGCAAGTTTTTCAAATGATCCGTGGTGGTCGTGTTGCTGAATTGCAACATCGAAACTTATTAACAGTGCTGCCTTTACTGGTCAAGCACGGCGAAGTAAATCAGCAAAGTGCGCAAGTGCTAACTGACAGTTATCGTTTTTTACGTCGTGTAGAAAATATTATTCAGGCATTGAATGATCAGCAAACGCAAACTTTGCCTGATACAGAGTTAGATCAGCAACGCTTAGTCAATATTCTTAATGATGAAAACTGTACTGATTGGGCTAGCTTCCTCGAACAATTAGTTATTCATATGCAGGGCGTGCATCATCAATTTGGTGAACTCATTGGTGAAGAGAGCCCTAATCGTCAGGCCATTGATCAATATTGGACAACATTATGGGATAGCCAATGGAGTGATGAAGAGTCAATTGCTTGGATAGCGCAATCTCCACAGTTGTTAAATATAAGTGATGAAAGCGCTTGTTGGGATAATGAAAACTTGTGGCGAGCGTTGAAAGATTTCCGCAGTGAAATGAGTAAGCGCAGCATGGGAAATCGAGGACGACAAGTACTTGATAAATTGATCCCAAGCCTTATTTGGCATATCGCAAACTTAAAACTTACCGAACAATCTTTAACGCGAGTGCTCACGGTGTTAACAACGGTTGCAACTCGAACTGCTTATTTGGAATTATTGTTTGAAAATGAAGGGGCGTTAAAGCATTTAATTCATTTGTGTCACAACAGTAGTTGGGTGGCGGAACATATTGCAAAATTTCCAATACTACTGGATGAGTTAATTGACCCTAAACTCTTTCATCAAGCACCACAGCTAAGTTCTTATGTGGCAGAACTTCGTGAACTAATGCTTAGAGTGCCCGAGGAAGATCAAGAAGCGCAAATGATCACCTTACGTCAATTTAAGCAAATTAAACAATTACGAATTGCTGCGGCTGACATTTCAGGTATTCTGCCAATAACTCAAGTAAGTGCTCACCTAACGGCATTAGCAGAAGCCATGGTAGAAGAAGTGGCTAATTTGGCATGGCAGCAATTAAGCCAGCGCTTTGGTGTACCGCTAGGCAAAGTTAACTCAATGGACAAAGGCTTTGCCATTATTGGTTACGGTAAAGTAGGTGGTATTGAGTTAGGTTATAGCTCTGATTTAGATTTAGTTTTTGTGCATGATGCTGATTTGGCGGAATTGACCACAGGAGAAAAGCAAATTTCTACTGGGCAATTTTATCTTAAGCTAGCCCAGCGTATGATGCATCTATTTAATACTCGCATGGCAAATGGCATTTTATATGAATTAGACATGCGTTTAAGACCATCAGGTAATGCTGGCTTATTAATGGTGCACATTGATACCTTTGCGCATTATCAAAATCAAGACGCTTGGACGTGGGAGCATCAGGCACTAGTGCGTACACGGGTTATTTTCGGCAGTGACTTATTGAAGCAACGCTTTGCAGAAATAAAACGACAAGTGTTATCAAATGAACGTGATAGCGCAGCATTGCTTGAAGATGTATTAAAAATGCGTGATAAAATGCGTAAGCATCTAGATAAATCAACCGAGTTTCTAGTTGATATTAAGCAAGGGCGTGGTGGCTTGGTTGATATTGAATTCTTAGTGCAATATTTGGTTTTGGCTTTTAGTCACCAGTATCCAAACCTGAGTGACCATTCAGATAATATTAGTTTGCTTGCAGAATTAGCATCAATAGCCTTGATTAGTAAACAAGAGCAAAGCTGTCTAGTTGATAACTATTGCAAACTACGTGATTTTGGTCACCATGCTACTTTGCAAAATAGCGACCAAATGATCAAGACAGCATGTTTTGAAAAAGAGCATCAAGATGTACTGCCTATTATTGAAAAAATTCTACAGTAAGAATAATGTGCTGACGTTAGCGACCCGATGTAGGTAGTAATATACATTCGTTTGATAAATATGGAATGCTATATTCAATTAAAACAATTGCCCGTTGTTTATTGCAAAAATAAATACTTAGGCCATTTTCGAAATGGCCTGCAATTGCGTTACCGACTTGGTATGCGGTAGTGAGAATGTTTTTATTAACGCGAAAAGCATCTTTGACAAGAAAGTCTCGGTTAAGCCACCAAATTACTTCTAAGCCATTTTCTTGGGAGTATTGCGATAGCTTTTGAAACAAAGTTTCACCTAATCTAAAAGGGTGACTGTCTGTTTTACCTGTCCAATTTTTTCGTAGTGGTCGCGTGATGAGACGGCGAGCTTCCAATATTTTTTCCAAATCACCTTTGGGGTCAGGTAGGTAAACAATATTGTTTCTAATTTTAGGGCCTTTCTCGTCATCGCCATGTAAATTAGCATAAAATCGAGAAAGCCCATCGGCAGCAGCATTTTTGCTTTTGGTAGGGCGAACAACTGACTTTTCTTTTTGTTCGACAACAGCAGGTACAGATTGCTGTGAATCGACATTTGCTACTTCAGAAATCTCGTCGGCTGCTTCCTGACTAAGGGAAAATAGTAACTCTTGGTTTTGCAATAACGCTGTTGCTAAGGCGACAAGAATCGCCCCTAAAATAATGTTTCGTAGCCAAAAATTCATAAGTCATTTATATTTATGTTACATCTTTGACTACACCATATCGAACAATGCTTATTTATACAATGATGGGTCGTCTTCATTTGGACGGGTTTTAAAGCGACGGTGTAACCACATATACTGCTCTGGCTTCACCATTATTGCTTTCTCTAACTCTTGGTTTACTCTCAACACATCAGCAGTATCGTCACCAATGGGAAAGTTCTCTAACATTGGTTTAATTTCTAATGTATAGCCACTGCCATCGTCATTACGGGTTGGTATTAACATATGTGTTTGCGTATTTTTTTGGCGCGCGAAAATGAGTGTGCCCGTTGTTGAGGCAGCATCTGGCACAGCAAAGAAAGGTACAAATACGCTACGATTGCGACCATAATCTTGATCAGGTAAATAAACACAGGCTTCGCCATCATGCAAAGCACGAATTAAGCCTTTTACATCACGTTTGCCGAGCATGTATTTATTAGAACGGCCACGACCACGAAATTGAAAGTATTCCATTAGCTGGTTATTGTGCGGGCGATAAAACACTACCATAGGATGGCTATAACCAATGCCACGGCAACTGATTTCAGCACTCAAATAATGCATGGCTAGCAATAATATGCCTTTACCTTCTTGTTGAGCTTTTTCAATATGCTCTAAACCAATAACTTTGGTTTTACGTTTTACCCGCCAATTTGGCCACCACCAGCCCATACCTGTTTCAAGCAGTGCAATACCGGTATTCTCGAAATTACGCTTTAGCATTATTTGACGATCTTCATCAGTCATATCAGGGAAGCATAACTCAATGTTCCTTAGCGCAACCTTTTTGCGACTGGAGCCTAGCTTAAATAATAGACGTCCGATCATTTTGCCAAGAAAAAGCTGAAACCGATAAGGTAACCAAGAAATACTGTAGAGAATAAACACTCCAAGCCAAGTCAGCCAATACTTAGGTAATAGGTATGATATTTTAAAATTTGGTTGTAAAACTTTATTTTTACTCACGGGATGATTTCAACTCATTGAATTGCTTGTGTTACAATATTGCTTATTATATCTGTTATAGGGTACAGGATGAAAGTAGATATTCCCGCTTTTGATAAAGCGCGTGTTTTAGTTGTTGGCGATATCATGCTAGATCGCTATTGGTATGGGCCTACACAGCGTATTTCTCCGGAGGCGCCGGTACCTGTTGTTAAAATTCAGCAAGATGAAGACCGCCCCGGCGGTGCAGCAAACGTAGCATTAAATATTGCTTCATTAAATGGTAACGTGACTTTAGCTGGCATTACGGGAGAAGACGAAGCATCAAGCACGTTAAAAACTCACTTATCAGCGATGAATATTGATTGCCAGTTTTTACAATCTTCAGCTCACCCGACCATCACTAAACTGCGCGTACTAAGCCGTAACCAACAGTTACTGCGTTTAGATTTTGAAGAATCATTTGCTGAAATTGATAAACAACCATTAATTGAGCAAACCAAAGCCTTAGTAGCAAACCACGACTTATTACTTTTGTCAGATTATGACAAAGGTACGCTTTCTGATGTTCAAGCCTTAATAAAAGCAGCTAACGAGCACAATGTGCCGGTATTAGTTGATCCTAAAGGAACTGACTTTGCTCGCTATCGAGGTGCAACGTTAATTACGCCTAATTTGTCTGAGTTTGAAGCTGTTGTTGGACATTGTAAAACTGAAGCTGAAATTGTTAGTAAAGGTCAAGCGTTATTAAAAGAGCTAGATTTAACCGCAATGTTAGTCACTCGCAGTGAACAAGGTATGACTTTACTACGACATGGTCATGAAGAATTCCATTTACCTACACAAGCTCGAGAAGTTTATGATGTAACGGGGGCTGGAGATACGGTTATTGCGACCCTTGCTTTAGCCATTGCTGCAAACGCCGACTTTACGCAAGCCAGTGCATTAGCCAATATTGCTGCTGGTATTGTCGTAGGTAAGCTAGGCACTTCGACAGTAAGTGAAGCAGAATTAAGTGCAGAGCTAACGTCAGGTCAAGAAAGTGGTTTTGGTGTCTTATCGGAAGAACAGTTAAAAATTGCTGTTGAATTGGCGCAAGCACGTGGCGAAAATATAATTATGACTAATGGTTGTTTTGATATTTTGCATGCGGGACATGTTTCATATTTAAACACCGCTAAAACCTTGGGTAGCCGACTTATTGTTGCGGTAAATAATGATGCATCAGTGACAAGATTAAAAGGCGTTGGTAGACCAGTAAACCCTGTAGATCGCAGAATGGCGGTATTAGCGGGTTTAGGCGCGGTTGATTGGGTTGTACCATTTAGTGAAGACACGCCACAACGTTTAATCGCTAATATTTTGCCAAACACCTTAGTTAAAGGCGGAGATTATAAAGTTGAAGACATTGCCGGTGGGGCTGAAGTTATTGCCGCAGGTGGTGATGTGAAAGTACTTAATTTTGAAGATGGTATTTCAACTACAAAAATAATCAATGCCATAAGGCAAGAAGACTAGCTTTATTTAGGTAATAAAAAAGCAGCATAAATGCTGCTTTTTTTGTATTTTATATTACATTCACAATATTCTTAAATGTCATGAATGTAACACTGCCAAACTTATTTTGCTGCCATCAAACCTTTGTTGATGTCTTTTAAGTCTTGGTCTGTAATGGTACCGCCAGCTCGTTTTAGCGCTAATACGTTTTGAATATAAGTATAACGCGTTGAAGATAAGTTTCTTTTTGCGTTATAAAGGTTTCGAGTACTGTTTAATACATCAACAATAGTACGCGTACCCACTTCAAAACCAGCTTCTGTTGCTTTTAATGCACTTTCGGCACTGACCACCGCTTGCTCTAATGACTTGATTGCAGAAACAGCGGCAATGACTGTGTTATAAGCATTACGAGTATTACGTACTACATTACGATGTGCTTGCTCCATATTTTGACTAGCAACTACATAATTACTTTGCGCTTGGCGAACACTACTTGAAATTGCACCACCAGAATAAATTGGAACGGTTAATGTCACACCGATAGAATGGCTATTGAGTGCAGGATTCTCGAAACTTATCCCCTTAACCTCATTATCCTGGTCTTTATTGTCGTAACTCCCCCTGAAATCAAGAGTTGGGTAATGACCTGCTTGGGCAATATTAATATTTTCTTTAGCGATATCAACATTGATTTTTTCAGCGATCAAATCTAAGTTTTTCGCTTCTGCCGTTTGTTGCCATTCATTGGCACTATCAGGAGAAGGACGCGAAGTACCAAAACGCTCCGTATTTAAAATACTTAAATCACGAGGATAAATATTGGTAATCACTCGTAATGCTTCTTCAGAATTAAATACCTTGTTTTCTGCTCTGATCTCATCAGTTACTGCATTATCATATTGCGCTTGTGCTTCATGGACATCAGTAATGGCCGTTAAGCCAACAGAAAACCTTTGTTTTGTTTGTTCAAGCTGACGCTCAATGGCAGCTTTTTCAGCAATTGAGAATTCTAAGTCATCTTTAGCGCTTAGTACGTTAAAATAAGCTTCAGTAACGCGAACAATTAAATCTTGCTTAGCGACTTGATAAGCAATATCACTTTGGTGAGCTAGTTTTTTTGCATTGTCCATACGTAACCAAGAATCATGACGATAAATTTGCATATCTAATTGCAGACCATAGCTTAGTATATCGCTTTTATTCCTTAATATTAGACTACTAGATTGCCCGTCATCAGAAGTGGGAATAAATTCACCACTTGCTTTAACATAACTACCAGTGGCGTTTATTTGCGGTAGTAAAACTGCACGCGCTTGTTCAATACCTTCTTCGGTTGCTAAATATTGCGCATGAGCCCCAAGAACAACCGGATCATTCGCTTGTGCTTGCTGATATACTGATAATAAATCTTCGGCATTAGCTAAAGAGCTACTTGCAGCACAGGCAAGGCCAATGAATAGTGCGGTTATTGTTTTTCTCATGTTGGAGCGATCCCTTTATTATTGAACTTATACCAAACTGGCTAATAAATTTATTTGATATTACTTGTATTTTTCTAATTGTAACTATCTTATCGTGAATAAGGAATTAGCTAAATAAAATAAGTGTTTACCGAAGTATTCTAGTGTAACAAAATGTTAAGTGCTAGTGTACTTAGCAAATCATAGTCAATTTTTCTCAAAGTCACTAAGGGCTTGCATATGAAGCAAACAAAAGCGTCGCTGCTACGCTTTAACATTGATGATGTCGAGGTCGTTGAAAAAACAAGAAAGTTCCAGGGTTTTTTCGCACTTGATGAATACAAATTTCGTCATAAACTTTACCGTGGTGGTTTCAGTGAGGTATTGACCCGTGAAGTATTTGAACGAGGCGATGCGGTTGCCATATTACCTTACGACCCGGCAACAGATTCTATTGTGCTTATTGAACAATTTCGCCCTGGGGCACTTCGCAGTGAACATGGCCCGTGGCAATTGGAATTAATTGCGGGCATGTTTGGCGCTAATGAACAACCTATTGAAGTGGCAATACGAGAAGCAAAAGAAGAAGCTAACTTGGTAATATTACCTGATAACGTTACAAAAATTATGAACTACTTGTCGAGCTCCGGTGGCATGAGCGAATGTATTCATCTTTATTGTGCGAGTGTTGATAGCAGCAACCTTTCAGGTGTTTATGGTTTAGAAGAAGAGGGTGAAGATATACTGGTGCATGTTGTTGCTCGAAAACAAGCACTCGCTTTATTAGAAAGTGGAAAAATCACCAATGCTGCTACCATTATTGCGTTACAATGGTTGCAACTTAATATTGATAAATTGAAGTGAAAGTTAGCATAAAATGTCAGTTGCCATTAAAAAATATCGCCCCCATTTACCCACATTAATGTCGCTATGCGATATTAATTATATGTTGTTGTTACGTATTCTTGCTGATAAAGAGCAAGTTGGTGAAGAGCGTTGTTTTTTTATTTCTGATTTTTTAAGTTACCGCGTGGTGATTAATGAAGTCACACGTTATACAACCTTGCTGACTATCAACCAAGAAGCCAATATTAATGGTTATAATTTAGCGTCATTATTTCGACCTAAAATGGTTGTACGCTTATATCATGATGCTCGTATGGCAGAAGTTATTAGTAATCAAGATGTGAATCAAATTAAACCAAGATACGATTATCCCAATGACAAAATGCATTTACCTGATGAAAAACAGCAAATAAATTTTTTCTTAAAAGAATGGCTACAACTATGTTTGCAGCTTGGACAAGTTCACGTTAGTAAAGTTAAAAACAGATAATTTTATGTCAAAAGAATTTATCGTCGTACAAATAAGTGATAGCCACTTATTTTCCGATACGTCAGGGCTACACCAGGACACCAACGTTTATCAAAATTTAATTAAGGTATTGCAAAATATAAAGCATTTGCCGCATGTTGATATCATCGTATTCACTGGTGATTTAACGCAAGATCATACCGATGCTTCTTATCAACTTTTTGTACAAGCGTTTAACGCATGCGAAATAATAACGCCAGTTTACTATTTAGCAGGAAATCATGATGAGCCAAAGTTATTAAATCATTATTTAGCATCAACACCTTTTTGCTCAGAAAAAGTTATTGAAACAAAGCATTGGCAAATATTGCTAATAGAGAGTAAAAGCGACACGCCTGCGGGTGAAGTAACTCAACAACAATTTAGTCAAGTTGCTAATGCTATCAATGCTAAAAAGTCACAGTTATTGTTAATGCATCACCACCCCGTTGATGTTGGTTTTTTTATTGACCAGCATGGTTTGAATAATCAGCAGCAATTTCGTGACTTTATTGATGTTTTTCCTTCTATTGCTGCCGTTGGCTGTGGTCATATTCATCAAGCGCTTAGTTTACCGATGGCATTGACAAAAAGAATGGTGAATTTATATAGTTGCCCTGCAACGTCTATTCAGTTTGATGTCACCAGCGCAACTGTTGCTAAAAATAGTCAAGGCCCTGGTTTTCGCCAATTCATTTTAAAAGCAGATAAGCAATTATTTACTGACGTTACTTTTATTTAACTGCCGCGAAGGACATGCTACTCATGGTAAACTTATTATATATTCATGGCTTTAATTCATCACCGCAGTCGATGAAAGCAAAACTGACTAAAGCATATTTTGCAAAGCACCATTCAAATGTGAAGGTTCATTTTCCGCAGTTATTGTCTTCACCTAATGCTGCCATTGCGCAATTAGAAGCGATAATTGATAGTAATGAAAACAGCACATGGCTAATCATGGGCTCGTCATTAGGCGGATACTTTTCAACTTATTTAGCTGAAAAATATAAAGCACAGGCGGTGCTTATTAATCCTGCAGTAAAGCCATATGAATTACTTAGTGACATCATCGGAGAACAAATAAATCCTTATACACAGGAGCGTTATCAGGTAAAGGAGCAACACATTGTCGATTTACAGTTACTTGAACAAGAAAATATTTCTAAAAATAATTACTTGGTCATGGTACAAACTGGCGATGAAGTGTTAGATTACCAACAAGCCGTTGAAAAATACCAGCATTGCCAATTGGTAGTGCAGAAAGGAGGCGATCATAGTTTTATCGACTATGAAACTATGCTTCCTGAAATTGCAGTATTTTTTAATTTAGAATCGAAATAGATTAATAATGATTAGAACAATTAAATGAGCGAACAATATAACTCCGACTCCATTGAAGTTCTCAGTGGCTTAGATCCGGTACGTCATCGTCCGGGTATGTATACAGACACCAATCGTCCTAACCATTTAGGTCAAGAAGTCATTGATAACTCTGTCGATGAAGCACTTGCCGGGCATGCACAAAATATCACCGTTATTCTTGATAAAGACCAGTCACTAGAAGTTATCGATGATGGTCGAGGAATGCCAATTGATATTCATCCTGAAGAAGGGGTTTCTGGTGTTGAGCTGATATTTTGTAAATTACATGCCGGCGGTAAATTTTCTAATAAAAACTATCAATTTTCAGGTGGTTTACACGGTGTAGGTATTTCCGTTGTTAACGCCTTATCAACACGTGTCGATGTTGCGGTTCGACGGGACAGTAAAGTCTATGAAATGGCTTTTGAAAATGGTCATAAAGTTGAAGAGTTAAGAGAAACTGGCGTTGTTGGTCGCAGAAATACCGGTACTAGAGTGAAATTTTGGCCGGATGCGAGCTATTTTGATTCTGCTAATTTTTCTGCTCGTCGTTTAGTACATTTACTAAAAGCAAAAGCGGTTTTGTGCCCTGGTTTAACCATAAAGTTTCACGACAAAAATGATGATGCGAAACATCAATGGTGTTATGAAGACGGTTTAGTCGATTATTTAAAAGAGTCAGTTAAAAGCTTTGAAAGCTTACCTGAAGAACCTTTTGTAGGTAGCTTTACTTCACAGCATGAAGCGGCGGATTGGGCCGTTACTTGGTTACCTGAGGGCGGCGAGTCAGTTGGTGAAAGTTACGTAAACTTGATCCCAACAATTCAAGGTGGTACCCATGTCAATGGTATGCGCCAAGGCTTGCTTGAGTCTATGCGTGAATTCTGCGAATTTAGGAATTTAGTGCCTCGTGGCGTTAAGTTAACTCCTGATGATATATGGGATAAATGTTCTTATATCTTGTCAGTTAAAATGGAAGACCCGCAATTTGCTGGGCAAACAAAAGAGCGGTTATCGTCTCGCCAGTGTGCGGCATTTGTTACCGGTGTTGTTAAGGATGCATTTAGTCTTTGGTTAAATGAACATACAGAAATTGCAGAAGCCTTAGCGGAGTTCTGTATTTCGAATGCCCAACGTCGATTACGTGCGAGTAAGAAAATCATTCGTAAAAAAGTGACGCAGGGGCCTGCTTTACCTGGGAAGCTAACCGATTGTGGCAGCCAAGACATTGCTCGTACTGAATTGTTTTTGGTTGAGGGTGACTCGGCAGGCGGTAGTGCTAAACAAGCACGGGATCGTGAAATACAAGCGATTATGCCGCTGCGAGGTAAAATACTAAATACCTGGGAAGTTGAATCGGGGCAAATACTTGCTTCACAAGAAGTACATGATATTTCAGTGGCATTAGGTATTGACCCTGACACCGAAGATTTATCGGGTTTACGTTACGGTAAAATATGTATTCTTGCTGATGCCGACTCTGATGGTCTTCATATTGCCACATTACTGTGTGCACTGTTTACTCAGCACTTTTTACCTTTAGTGCAAGCGGGTCATGTATATGTTGCTATGCCGCCTTTATATCGTATTGATGTCGGTAAAGAAGTTTTCTATGCTTTAGATGAAGAAGAAAAAGACGGCATTCTAGATCGTATTGAAGCGGAGAAAAAACGCGGTAAAGTCAATGTTCAGCGCTTTAAAGGCTTGGGTGAAATGAACCCATTACAATTGCGTGAAACCACTATGGATCCTAATACCCGTCGTTTAGTGCAGTTAACTGTCGTTCAACACTCGGAAACTATGGAATTAATGGACATGCTTTTATCGAAGAAGCGCAGTGGCGACCGTAAGGTTTGGCTACAATCAAAAGGTGACTTGGTTGAACTCGAATAGTAGTTCAAGCCGCTTTATTTACTGATTATTGACATTAAATAGTCAGTTAATAAAAGTAACGTTGATTTAAGAAGGTATAGACTTATTTGCTATACCTTTTTTATTTTTACAATAGGAATATTATGATTGAACATCGTGAGTTGCGTAGTATTTGCCATGCCTCAATTGGCATCAATAACTTGGTAAAGGCAAAAGCTTTTTATACGCCAATATTAAAAATATTGGCGATAGAGCTAGTAAGTGAATACGAGCATGCTGCCGCTTATGGCAAAGGTTACCCTGAATTTTGGCTACAACGACCTTTTAATCAAGCGCCGGCAAATAGCGGTAACGGTATTCACTTTGGTTTTGTCGCGTTAAGTCGGCAGCAAGTTGATGAATTTTATCAAATGGCGTTATCTTTAGGTGGCCAATGTAATGGTGCTCCGGGCGCAAGGCCTGATTATGGCGAACCTTACTACGGTTGCTTTATAAAAGATTTAGAAGGTAACAATATTGAAGCGAGTTACTGGCACGTTGAAGAAAAGTAATTTTTTGCAGAATATCTTGTGCTGTGAATTCACTGATAATTCGATTAAAAATAACAGTTTAATATTTAGTTAAATTCGTTTTATACTGTAAATCGCTATAGTTGCTGGAGCGCGGCATTTGTCAAAAGAGTTTCTTAAATTAACCGTTCAAAATTATAGCCAAATTTTCTTTCTTTTATTGTTAATATCTTGTAAATCAAATGCTTTGCAATCAGTGACTAAAAGTGACTTTGACTCCTTTATACAAAAGGCTGAGTTGCTTATTGATAGTGACCCTAAAGCGGCATTGTTTTTACTGAACTCTTACCAAGGTGATGTAAGTTCTCAGCCTATTACCAGTCAGGTTAATTATTATCGTATTCAATCTGAAGCGTACTCCGACCAATCACTTTATAGCTTAAGTAAAGAATCAGCAGAAATAGGCTTAAAACTCGCTAAAAAGATGAATAGTCCGAGCATTTTTATTGCTGAACTTGCTTTTACTAAAGGTTTTGCAATGGAAAGCCTTGGTGACTTAGCTAGTGCATTAGAGCTTTATCAAAATGGTTTAGATGTTGCTCGTTCAATGGATAACCAAGAATTTATTGCTCGAGGTTTTATAAACATTGGAGCGATATATTATTTGCGTAAAGATTTTAAACAGTCTTTAATTGCGCTCAATCAAGCATTGAAATTAGCTAATACTCTTGAAGACGACGCGTTACTTGGAGATATTACCAGCGAACTAGGAATTTTGTATGGGCACTTAGGTGAAGAAAATCACGCAAATGAATTTTTTCAGCAGTCATATCAACACTTTAAAAAGGCAGGTAAACATAATTATGCGCTAAATAGCTTGCATAATGTTGCGATTAATCATGCCAATGAAAAACGCTTTGAACAAGCAATAGCGGTTTATCGAGTGTTAGAAAGTGAAATTCAGCCAAAAACCAGCAATCAATTTATTTCAGGCGTTTATCGCGATTTAGCGTGGGCATTACTCAACCAAGAAGACGCTGATACTGAGAATGCTTACCGTTATATTTTACTTGCTGGAGAGTATGCCAAAGAAGTAGAGCACCACTTTGTTAAATTACAATATCTTATTGATAAGGCATATATCTTAGAGAAAATGGCTCGTTATGAAGAAGCTTTACTAAATGTTGAACAAGCTCAAGCGTTGTTCGAATTAAAGGCGAGCAGCATTTACGATACCAGTGAACTTAATATATTGTCGTTAAAAGCTAAATTGTATTACACCCTTGGCCAATATAATGAAGCTAGACGTATTCAAGAACGGTATTTTACCAAATATATAACATATAAAGAGTCACGTGATACCTCAGAAATTGATGAATTGAGATTACAATATGACAGTGAAACGGCCGAGCGACAAAAAGATATTCTTCAGAAAAAGCAAAGTCTTCAAGATTTTCAGCTACAACAACTAACGCAAGAAGCGAATAACCGTAAAATGCTCGCGGCTTCATTTGCCATTTGCATTTTAGTATTAGCTTGGTTTTTACACCGTATTATTAAAGGGCAGAAAAAACTAATTACGGCAACAAGAACCGACAGTTTAACAGGGATTTTAAATCGTCGTCGGATATTGCAAATTGCTGAGCAAAGTTTTGAAGAGGCGAAATCTAGTCAGCAAGCTTTTAGCATTTGTATGATTGATATTGATTTTTTCAAAAAAATCAATGACCAATTTGGCCATCAAGCTGGCGACGGTGCATTGCGAGAAGTTGCCGAGTACGGACAAGCAGAAATGCGATCAAGCGATGCTTTTGGTCGTCTTGGTGGTGAAGAGTTTGTTGCCTTACTACCAAATACTGAGTACGACGAGGCCTTTGAAGTTGCACAACGTGTTAGAGAGCGTATCGAAACAGCAACATGGCGAGCCGCTGAAATAAGTGAGCTAACGGTAAGTGTTGGTGTATCGACCTATAAACAGGAAAACTATAATGACTTTAAAGCCTTATTAAAAGCAGCAGACGAGCACCTTTTACAAGCCAAAGATGCTGGCCGGAATAAGGTGATTTAGTATGAGTATGAAATTTATCATCAAGATGTTCATTGTTTGCTTTATCGCAAAGGCATTGCTGAATAATGCCTTTGCAAATGATATTGCAGGCCAAGAGCAAGTTTTTAACGACTTTAATACCTCGTTAACGAAACAAAAAGATGTCACGGCTACGTTTTCTATAGATCAAAAAATTCTTTCGTTAAAAACTCTTAGTGAATATGACATTGCTGCAGCACGAACAAAGTTACAGGAATTGCAGCAAATAGGGTTAGAGCTTAATCAAGCGGAATACTATTTATTACATGTTATTCGCGCGAATATAGCTAATGTGAAAGGACAAGAGCATAAAGTGGTTAACTGGCTTAATAAAGCCATAAAGTTAGAGCCTTACCTCAGTGAAAAGCAATTAAACTCGCCTGAATTTGCTAGTGCATATTTAGTGCTCGCCGATATTTATCATCGACAGGGGGCATATCAAAAAGCATATGATAGTAAGAAAAAATACATTAAAAAGCACTCTGGCCATTTAAAATTACAAAACTCATTACGCATGAAGCGTTTAAATGAAAAGTATCAAATGGCAAAGAAGCATGAAGAAAATGAATTACTGGAACAAAATAGTGAATTAAAACGTTTAGCGTTGGCACGTATTGAATCGCAACGAAATAAGCAAAATTTCAATGTTGCCGTAACGTTAATTGCCGGGCTGCTGTTCTTTTTTCTCCTATTACGTCAGTTTAAAATTCGACGAGCGCTAAAAATATTGGCTAAAACAGATAGCCTAACAAATTTGGCTAATCGTAGAGCATTTTTTGCCAATGGCTATAGCTATATGGAACGTGCACTAAAAGAGCAAAGCGAGCTGTGTGTGTTAGTGATAGATATTGATAACTTTAAACAGGTTAACGATAATTTAGGCCACGATGTTGGTGATAAGGCTATTTGCTATGTTGCTGAGCTTGCAAGTGAAACCATGCGTTCGCGAGATGTTCTTGCACGTATTGGTGGTGAAGAGTTTGCTGCTATATTACCTGATGCAAATGTCGGACAAGCACGAGCAATTGCTGAACGAATACGAGAAAAAATTCAACAGAGCAACGCTGTTGAATTACAAGGTTTACCTATTACCGTGAGTATTGGCTTAGCAAGTATTAACGATGGTAATAAGAATTTTGACCATTTATTACATATTGCTGATGTTGCCATGTATCAAGCCAAAACAAATGGTCGAAATTGTGTCTGCAATTACCAGCCAAGTAGCACTGAATAATCATTATCTCCTAATTGCCGCAATATTATCGTATGAAAGTATTTTTTCCACACCGATAATCAGCTAAGCTAGCGATAGAATCATAACAACAAAAAATTCGATTAATATCTAACCGTTAATCGACCTTTTTAGGAAAATACTTCATGTCAGATGCGATCGACTTTAGTTTAGACGGTATTGAACAACGCCCTTTAAAGCAGTTTACCGAAGAAGCTTATTTAAATTACTCGATGTATGTCATTATGGATCGAGCCTTACCGCATATTGGTGATGGCTTAAAGCCAGTGCAACGTCGAATTGTTTATGCCATGTCAGAGCTAGGTTTGTCGGCATTAGCTAAATATAAAAAATCAGCACGTACCGTTGGTGATGTATTGGGTAAATTCCATCCTCATGGTGACTCTGCTTGTTATGAAGCCATGGTGTTAATGGCGCAACCTTTTTCATACCGTTATCCATTGGTTGATGGTCAAGGAAACTGGGGTGCTCCGGATGATCCTAAGTCATTTGCTGCCATGCGTTACACCGAAGCGCGTTTATCCCGCTTTAGCGAAGTCTTATTAGCTGAATTAGGACAAGGCACTGTTGATTGGACGCCTAATTTTGATGGCACCATGAAAGAGCCGAAAACCTTACCTGCACGCTTACCGCATATTTTACTTAATGGTATTACAGGCATAGCGGTTGGTATGGCAACCGATATTCCTCCACATAATGTTAGAGAAGTTGCGGCAGCGTGTGTACACCTTATTGAGCAGCCTAAAGCAGAACTAGGCGATATTTTAGAAATTGTTAAAGGTCCTGATTACCCAACTGATGCAGAAATAATTACCCCTAAAGCTGATATCGAAAAAATTTACCAAACCGGTAAAGGCAGCATTAAAATGCGTGCTGTTTATGAAATATTGCATGGTGAAATCGTTATTACGTCATTACCACACCAAGCGTCTGGTGGTAAAATTCTTGAACAAATCGCTAATCAAATGCAGGCGAAAAAACTGCCAATGGTGGTTGATTTACGTGATGAGTCTGATCATGAAAATCCGATTCGTTTAGTCGTTGTTCCACGTTCTAACCGTGTTGATATTGAACAGTTGATGCAGCACTTGTTTGCCACGACTGATTTAGAGAAAAATTTCCGTGTTAATTTAAACATGATTGGCTTAAACAATAAGCCAGCCGTGAAAGATATTAGAACCATACTAAGCGAGTGGTTAGAGTATCGACGTGAAACGGTTCGCCGTCGTTTACAGTATCGACTTGATAAAGTATTGGCACGTTTACATTTGTTAGATGGTTTGTTAATTGCTTATTTAAATATTGATGAAGTAATAGAAATCATCCGAAATTTTGATAATCCGAAAGCGGAATTAATCTCACGCTTTGATTTATCAGAGCGCCAAGCAGAATCAATATTAGAAATTAAACTTCGTCAATTAGCCAAACTTGAAGAAATTAAAATTCGAGCTGAGCAAGACGAGTTAAATATTGAACGTGAATACCTTGAAAAAATACTCAGCTCTAAAGCTCGTATGAATACCTTAATGAAAAAAGAGATCCTCGAAGCGGCGGAAAAATACGGTGATGATCGCCGCTCAGTTATCATTGAGCGAACTGAAGCTAAGGCATTATCTGAGAAAGACTTAATGCCAAGTGAAGCGGTAACGGTTGTTGTTTCTGAAAAAGGTTGGGCACGCTGTGCTAAAGGTCATGATATTGATGCAACCGCATTAAGTTATAAGTCGGGTGATGAGTATTTATGTGCTGCTAGAGGGCGCAGTAATCGCCCTGTGGTATTTATTGACTCATCGGGTAGGGCATATGCCACCGATGCACATAGTTTGCCTACGGCTCGCAGCCAAGGAGAGCCATTAACGGGGCGTTTTAATTTAGCCAGTGGTGAAAACTTCGAAAAAGTATTGATGGCTGAAGATGAGCAGCAATATTTATTGAGCAGTGACGCCGGTTATGGTTTCGTTGGTAGTTTTGCCGATATGGTCAGCCGAAATAAAAATGGTAAGGCACTGCTAAGTCTGTCGGTAGCGGCAAAAGTAATGACGCCACGAGTTATTAGTGATTTTGATGGCGAACTTGTTCTTTCAATTACCTCTGAAGGGCGCATGTTAGTCTTCCCAATTAAAGACTTACCGGTGCTAAGTAAAGGTAAAGGTAATAAAATTATTAATATTCCTTCCGCACGCGCAAAAACAAGGGAAGAATTTGTTACTTTACTTGAAGTGCTGCCACCTGAAAGTGCGGTTACGTTGCATGCAGGAAAACGAAAACTAACCCTTAAAGCCAGCGATATAGAACATTACCGTGGTGAACGTGGACGTCGTGGAAACAAACTGCCACGTGGCTTACAACGCGTTGACCGTATTGTTGTTGAGCAAAATGGTACTGTTGTCGAAGAAGAACCTAGTGAGTCATAATTGCTAACATAGTCAAATTTTACCATGTAGCTGTAATTGGTGATAAAGCCTTAATAATCTCAAGATTGTTAAGGCTTTTCTTTTCATGTGGTTATATTTTATTTTCCATTATTACTGGTTAATAAACTTCAGCTTATTATCCTCTTTTGTCATTAAGCTGTCACAAAACTTGCCTAGAATCTTTTTTAATAAGGAGAGTTGTGTGATAGAAAATATAAAAGCGATTATTCAAGCCAAAGCAATTATTACGGTGTTTCAACCGATATTTAATATCCAGCAGCAAAGCATTACCGGTTACGAAGCATTAACCCGTGGTCCTGAAGGTAGCCCATTACACTCCCCGGATGTACTTTTTCAGCAAGCGACTCAAGTGGGACTGCTGTCAGAGCTTGAAATACTTTGTCGAGATAGTGCTATAAAACGCTTTGCTGAACTTAAATTGTCGGGAAAATTATTTCTTAATATTAGTCCTTTGGTATTGCTTAATAAAAATCATCCTCAAGGTGAAACCATAAAGTTTGTTGAGCAGGCTGGACTTAATTGTCAGCAAATAGTGATTGAGCTTAGTGAGAAGTACCCATTTCCAAATAATGATACCTTACGTCATGCTTTAGACAAGTATCGCCAATTTGGCTTTAACGTCGCTATAGATGACTTAGGAGCAGGCTACTCAGGCTTAAAGCTTTGGAGTCAGCTATTACCTAATATTGTTAAAGTCGATCGTTACTTTGTTGAAAACTGTCACCGTGATCGTTTTAAGCAAAAGTTCTTACAAGCCATTTTTGATTTAGCCACTGCCGCAGATGCAGAAATTGTTGTTGAAGGTATTGAATGCCAGCAAGAGTTCGAGTTGTTGCAAAAGCTCGGCATGATACATGCTCAAGGCTTTTATTTAGGGAAGCCGAAGTTAGAGCCGATTAGAGTATACCCTGAACATTTAACGACTCAGTATTGGCATCAACTTCGAGCTCAGTAAACTTGGTATTGTGAGTGCTTAATTGCTGAATTAGCCGACAAAGCTGAGTTATTTTTATGTTCGATAATTGCCGATAATCAAAATACGGGCATATGATGATTTTTTGCTGAAAATTAATCGCAAAATCGTGGCTTAACCACGTGCAATTTTCTGCTAGTTTGAGTTGCTCCGCATAGCCTTTACCCAGCACTATATGTATTTTGCTATCTTCGGCAAGCTCAGCAGGTTTTTCATTAGTGGCAATTCGGGGTGGAGAAAATAGCAGACAATGTTCGCTTTTTTGCAATAACTGTTCATCCCTTAATACTTGCCAGCTGCTAAAACCCTCTGGGTTTAGTTCAAACATCAGCTTGGCATAGACATTAAATACTTTTCGCCAATGATTACCTGTTTCATGGGCAATACGGCTAATTTCACCTTGAGTTATTGTTTCCATGTTAGCTAAGCTTTGATAGTGGGGCAAAGGTGGACGGTTTTTAATATAGAAATAAATTTTTGCTTGTAGAGCACCTAAGCCGATTATTTTGTTTTTCACGATATTTTTCCAATAAAAAACCCGGTAAATTCCGGGTTTTAGTTGTTTAACTTAACTTTAGTGATTTAGCTTAGCGCTAAGCTAGTTAAAACTCTTCCAACATATATTCTAAAGAATCATCAAATGCTTTGAGATCTTTTTCTAGTTGAAATTTTTCTTTCAGTTGTTCAATTTCACGCCACTTTCTTTTTTTATTATTACTTGAACTTGATTTAGGTTGTGTGCCCAAAGAGTCCAATACTTGTTGAAATTTTGCCATGGTATGCTCCTTTTTTCTACAACTGCACTGTTTAAATATCACAGTTCGTTAAAAAATAGAAACATTATTTTGCATTTTTGTTACAAAATTGGCTTATTCCATCAGTATTACAAATAAAAATTAGTCACAGCTTAAAGTAACGCTAGTAATTGTTGCTCAAGTTTAGCTTGGTCAATAGCGAAGTTACGAATACCTTCTGCTAGCTTTTCAGTCGCCATAGCATCTTGATTCATTTGCCATCTAAATTGAGCTTCTGTTAGTTGTGCTTCGGCTGCAATTGCAGGTTGCTTATCAAATAATTTTTGACTAATGGTGTCATTAGAATTAGCAAGTTCATCCATTAAATTAGGGCTTATTGTTAAGCGATCACAACCCGCTAATTCAAGTATTTCGCCAATATTACGGAAGCTTGCACCCATCACGACAGTTTTGTAACCTTTTGCTTTGTAGTAGTTATAAATACTGCTGACAGAGATCACGCCTGGATCTTCATTGGCTGAATATTCGCTTTTGCCACTGTCTTTTTTATGCCAATCAAGAATACGGCCAACAAACGGTGAAATTAAGTATATGTTTGCTTCTGCACAAGCTTGTGCTTGGGCAAAGTTAAATAACAGCGTTAAATTACAGTTGATGCCGTCTTGCTCTAGTTGCTCTGCGGCTTTAATGCCTTCCCATGTAGAAGCTACTTTTATCAAGATGCGTTCGTTACTGATCCCTGCGTCATTGTACATAGCGATTAGCTTCTTGCCTTTGGCAATTGATGCTTGCGTATCAAAAGATAAGCGTGCATCAACTTCAGTAGAAATTCTACCCGGAACTATTTTTAATATTTCCAAACCAATAAGTACTGAAAGCTTATCGGCAGCATCAATTACTTGTTGTTCAGCATTATTTGACTGTGATTTTGCCCACTCTACCGATGCGGCGAGTAAATTTTGATAATTTGGTAAAGAAGCAGCCTTTAAAAGCAACGATGGGTTTGTTGTTGCGTCTTGTGGCTGAAATTTGGCTATCGCTTCAATATCGCCTGTATCAGCAACAACGGTTGTCATTGCTTTTAATTGAGAAAGTTGATCGGTCATAACATGTCCCTTGAATTTGATAATGCAATCAAATGAATAATTGAGTAAGTTTTGGTGAAATATTACAACGTTTTTCAAGCAAAATAGGTGAAATTGCTAGGTATCTGTCTTATTCAGTTGTATTTGTATCAAATTTTCATAAATTAGCAAGCATGTTTATGAAATATCTTAGACAAAAAGCGTTGTAAAACTAATTTATCAAATGATTATGTAAGGTATGTTACCGCTAGTATTTTTTATCTGGCATTTTGCTATGATATAGTGACTAAAACCACCTTAGCTATGAGTTGAAAAAATTAATGTTGCTTGTTGTTTCTCCCGCCAAAAACCTAGATTATGATTCGCCACTCGCTACTGAGCAGTTTTCACAGCCTGAATTACTTGAGCATAGCCAGTTACTTATTAAGCAATGTAAAAAACTTACACCTGCTGATATTAGTTCGTTAATGGGCATTAGCGATAAGCTAGCAGGGCTTAACGCTGCGCGCTTTGGTGAGTGGGCAACTCCTTTTACTCAAGAAAATGCCAGGCAGGCAATTTTAGCCTTTAATGGTGATGTTTATACTGGTTTAGATGCTAAAAGCTTTAGTGAAAAAGACTTTGCTTTTGCACAGCAGCATATGCGTATTTTGTCAGGGTTATATGGGCTATTAAAGCCATTAGATTTAATGCAGGCATACCGTTTAGAAATGGGCAAAAAACTCGACAATGATCGTGGCAGTAATTTGTACCAATTCTGGGGCGATATTATTACCGAGCATTTGAACGCTGCTATAGAAGCACAGGGTGATAACGTGCTGATTAATTTAGCGTCTAATGAATACTTTAAGTCAGTAAAGAAAAAGTCATTAAAAGCGGAGGTGATAACGCCAGCATTTAAAGATTGGAAAAATGGTCAATATAAAATGATCAGCTTTTTTGCTAAAAAGGCGCGAGGTTTAATGGCGCGTTATATTATCGAGAATCAAATTACTGATGTAGAGCAATTAAAAGGCTTTGATGTTGCCGGTTATCAATACTCAACAGAGTTGAGTAAAGCTAACGATTGGGTATTCACCCGCAAAGAAGCATAAACTCGAATTACATTCGCTTGGCTAATACATCAGTTATCAGTCAAGCGAATATCACACACCTATACGACTTCTTTAGCTCTAATCATATCTCGTGCCTCTTGGCGATTACTTACCTAAATATACATTTCCTCTGCTAAGCTTTGGTTAATCGAAGTTATTAAAGGCTTATAATCACCATGTATGGAATAACGAAATTTAACGCTATTAGATTATTACTTCTTTCCTTAGCATTATCTGCATGTGCAACAATGGGTGGTGGTAGTAATGCTGAAAAGCAGCAAGAAATTCTGCAAATGAAAGAGGCGGTATTAACGCAGCTTTTTGCTACTAAACCAGATACTCGTCAGCAATTGAATGCGGCACCAGGTTATGCGGTATTTTCAAACGCAAATATCAACTTGATTTTTGTTGCTGCAGGCACTGGCTACGGTGTTGTAAAGGATATGAAAAATCAAAAGCATACCTACATGAATATGGCTGAAGGAGGAGTTGGTTTAGGTCTTGGTGTAAAGGACTATAGAATTGTTATGGTTTTCCATAGTCGAGATGCGATGAATAACTTTATTAATAGTGGCTGGACGTTTGGCGGCAATGCTGATGCGTCGGCAAAAGCAGGTGACAAAGGTGGTTCGATTGAAGGAGAAGCCTACTACGGTGATGTTACCGTTTATACCTTTACAGAAAGTGGCTTAGCATTGCAGGCGACGATTAAAGGAACAAAATTTTGGCGCGCAGAAGCTTTGAATTGAGTTAATGGTTACGCCTTAAGAGTTAAAAGTTAACGACCAACCCGGTATAGAAATAAGCGCCATTGTAGCCAAAAGGTGCTGAGCGGCGAGAATATTGAAAGACACCATCACTATCAACAATGGTATTGCCTGCATCATCGGTTATTTTTCCTGCTCGCGAGTTACCAATGGTATTTTTATCTGGGTAAACATTAAATAGATTATTACTACCAGCATACAATTCAATGTTAGGAGTTAGTTGATACTCAATACGAATGTCAGTTAATAACTTTGCGCCATAAGTTTGTTTGTCACCGTCGACGACACTATATTTTCCAAAATGGTTTAACGCGAGATTAAAGCGCCAACGCTCAAGTTGATAATTGATATTAGCGTTTATTCGGCTTTCAGGTTGCCAGTCTTCAATGATGGCTATGTCATGTTCAGAGAAAATGTCAGTAACCGCTAAGCTATTTAAGGTACTGTTAGTTGGTGTAAATAAACGCTGCACTTTAGTTTTAGTGAAATTGGCCGCGAAAGTTAAATCGAGTTGTCCCTCTGCTAGCATGGTTTGCCATGTAGCAATGATATCAACTCCCTGAGTTTTACTGTCGACACCGTTTAAAAATACCTGTGCTTTATCAACATTTTCAGCTACTAGTAACTGATCTAAGGTGTGATTTAAGCCAAGACACAAGCCACTGCTGAGTACGATACGATCGTCTATTTTGATATGATAATAATCTACTGTGAGCGTTAGGTTGTTATCGAAACTGGCGATTGCACCTAGACTTAAATTCTTTGATGTTTCTTCTGCTAACTCAGGAACGCCAATAGCGTTGGCTAAGTGACTGTCATTCCGAAAAGTTGCAACTTTTTGGCCAACAAGTTCGTTGTCCTCGTTAACTAAAAATTGTGTACTGGTGTTGTTAAAGTAGAGTTGTTGCATTGATGGGGCACGAAAGCCTGTGCTAATTGCGCCGCGGTAAGTAAGCCAGTCATTACTTTGCCAATGAGCAGCAACTTTTACATTGCTTGAAGAGCCAAAACCATCATAGTCATCAAACCTTGCCGCTGTGTTTACGGATAAATTAGAAAAAAGTTGTTGTTCCATTTCAAAATATACTGAACGAACATTTCGTTTCTCGTCTACTGTTGAGCTTGGTGATATACCAGGGAATCCTTGAATACCACCGATTGCATCATTTGAAAATAATGAATGACTAGCTAAGGTGTCGTAATCAAAGTAACTATACTTTTCTCCTGCAGTGACTTGATAGTGGTCTTGCCTTAATTCAAAACCAAGAGCGAGTGTTGCCCAATCAAGATCTTTTCTGACATCGACATTTAATGTTTGTAGTGATAATGCCAGATCGTAGGCGTGGGCACTTTGCGGAATGTTATCTCGAATCTGTTGAGCTGAGTTATTTTCTTGAAAACGCAGCAAGTTTACATAAGAAGCATTAATAGCATCTTTGGTTTTGTAACTTATTTTATTTTTTCCATAGGTATAGGAAGTATCAATGGATATGCCACTGTCCAATTCAAAGTTATAGCCAAAATTGAGTGAATAGTCGGTTATATTTGATGATATTTTTGGCAAATAGCCATCGAACAATGTTGGAAGACTATCTTGCAATAATGGGTTGGTTTGTTGGTCTTTTGCAGAGCGAAAAAAAGCTGCAGAAGTGTTGTCTCGTGTCGAGTAAGTAGCAAAACCGTATAGCTCTCCAATGTCGGTGCCATAGCCAGCATTAATAACCCAGGCTTGTTGCAAATATTCTGGGTTACCAATTTCAAAGTTTTTACGTTCAGCGTTTATTTCATTGGAATTAGAGGTTACATATTCATTGGCGCTACGTTGTATACAGCCATCATAAATACATGAGCCGTCTTGACCTGTGCGGTTTGTTGCCTGGTGGTCTGCGACACTGCCGGATAGATTGGCATAACCTTGTTCAAATAATGATATGTTTTTAGAGAATTCAATTTGTTGGCTTGAGCCATCACCTTTTGCGTGCTTTCCGTATGAAGCTTCAACATAATCGGCTGAAGTATCATCTTTAAGGACGATATTGATAACCCCTGCAATCGCATCAGAGCCATATTGTGCCGCTGCTCCATCTCGTAAAATTTCAATACGTTTAATCGCTGATACTGGTATGGCATTTAAATCGGTACCTGCTGTACCACGTCCTACAGAGTTATTAATGTGAATTAAACTTGCTTGATGACGACGTTTACCATTAACTAATACGAGTGTTTGGTCGGGACCTAGGCCTCTTAATGTTGCGGGTTGTAATACATCACTGCCATCACTAATAGCTGATTTAGAAAAGTTAAATGAAGGCGCTATCGCTTGTAGCATGTTGCCAACATTGGTGTGTCCTGATTGCTTCAATCGCTTGAATGGCAGAATATCGACAGGAACCGGTAAATCAGTAATTGAACGTCGCGCAGTGCGGCTACCGACAATGGCTATCTTCTCAATACTGCTTGTTTCAGGTGTATCATTAGCGTTGTCGAACGGAGGAGGAATTTCAGTTGTTGGTTGTACATTTACTTTTTTAACTGCAGAAATAGCGATGACACTTTCTTGATTTTTAACAACTTTTAGTCCTGACTTTCGTAATAACTTATGAATAGCAAAGTCAACGGTGTAATAACCTTTGACCTGATTGGTTTGAATGTTTTTGGTTAATTCAAATGAAAATAATATGGTTTGTTGGCTTTGTTTACCAAATAAAATTAAGGCTTGATTAGCATTTTGTTGTTTAATATCGAAATAGACAAGATCTGCAGCTTTACCCATAGAAGAAAAGAGTAAAAAAATCAATGCTGTATGGGTTAACAACGTTTTACGGCTTTGACGAATACTTTTCAAAGTACTTATTAAAGCGAAATAAAGAATAGATGCTATCAATGCTTAAATTCCGAAGCTTTTATTATTTTATACTAACGTAAATTTTGAACACTTAGGCCTATTAAAGCCATTAGGCAGTTCATTTTTCTGCAGTGAAATTATGCTCGATTAAGAGAAAAAGTATTATTACTTACTTTTTGGTAATCAATGGCAAAGTTATAATTTAATGACTGAAGTAAACCATTAATATCGTTGCTTTTAAAATACCCTGATATTTTAAGGTCTGCGATATCATCTGCAATTGGCATAAAGCTAACCGAGTTATAACGTTGCACTTCAGACAACACTTGCGATAGTGGTTCACCATCAAAAATCAGCATACCTTGTTGCCAAGCGAGCTCTTTTTCAATAGCACTATCGGACAGTGTTTGTTTAGCGTTCAAGCTTTGCTTAGTAATTGCCAACTTTTCGCCAGCAGTAACTATGTTCATCGCTTTTTGATTAGTTACCGTTGATTGAGAGCTTTTGATGGCATCGAGTAAAACGGTTCTTGAGGTATTAGCCTTACTTACTAAAACTCTACCTTCTTTTACCAGTAGCTCCATATCATGATTGTTATCACGTTGAACATTGTAAATAGTGCCTAGCGCTGTAAAGGAGTTTTGCCCTGAAATAACGGTAAATGGTCGATTGTGATCTTTTGCAACATCAAACTTTGCCTCACCACGGATCAAAGTGATTTTTCGTTGTAAAGCGCTATAAGCAACTTCAATAACGGTATTGGTATTTAGTTTTATAGAACTACCGTCAGTTAAGGTGATTTCTTTTTGTTGACCGAATTGGGTACTAAATGTTTGATAGGCTAAATGTTGAGAAGAGGCATTTTTAGGGTCTTGCCAAAGCTGATTAATATCATTTGCTAAGTTTGTTGTTAATATTGCAACAAAAAAGATACTAGCTGCTAAGCAACCTTTCATTAGGTAGTCACTGGCAGGTTTTTTGTCTGGCTTGGCACAAAATAAACCATTTAGTTCATGCTGAGTACTAATATCTCCCCATAGGGAAGACATCCTCTGCAGTGCAGAATAATGCGCTTTATCTTGATTGATCCATGCTATTAATTGTTGTTTTTCAACACTAGACAATCCTTTATCAAGTCGTGTTATCCAAAGGTTTGCTTGCGCTTGGACCGATTTATTATCGTTTGACGTCTTGGGTATCATTTATCTACTTCTGTGATTACATTTTGAAACAAATATTCATTCAGCGTTTACTGTAAACGAATTATTAGGGGCGTGCTATGGAAATTTAGCTAAAAGTTCAATAAAACGTTTTTTAATGTAATTACCTGTATTCATCAGTTATCTAACTGGTAAGTATTAGAGTAATTGTTCAATTTTTTAATGCGAGCTCTAAGGTTTCCGAAGTATTTCTTTCGCTAATTTACATCATTTATATTTGCGAAATATTATTGAGAAAAATTGTTGAGAAACATTGTTGATAAACGCGTTGCACGCTAAGCAAACTATCACTTCTGCTTGATAAACAATTTCGACAGTTTATTACATTTTTTAAACATTAGAGAACACTAATGCAACGGTTATATAAATATCAGCGGGTTACAATCTTTCCATCAATTACAGGAGATTTTTACAATGCTAAGTTCAACTAAAATAAAGAAAATACTATTCGCTAGCTCATTAATTAGTCTGGTATGTGTACCACAACTTGTTCAGGCGGAAGAGTGGCAGTTTACCACTGGGCTTGGTGCTTATAGCGCAAATGAAGCATGGAAAGGTACAGATGCTAAACAAGGTATTGCACCGCTGCTTTCGGCAACATATGGTAACTGGTTAATCGGTAAAGATGGCATTGTTACCTACAACGTATTAAATGAAGACGATTTTGGTTTAAGCGTCGGAGTCAATTACCGAAACGACGGTTATGACGATGATAAATTTATGGGTTCAGATAAATCATCTGATCCAGTATTTACTGGTTATGACTCACCCGAAGGTGATGTTACTTTCAAAGTCGATGGTTATTGGAATTTTGTAAATTTGAGTGTAGAGCAAGATATTTCAGGGCATTCAAAAGGCTTAACTGCTGATTTAGGAATTGAAGTGCCAATCTTTAATATCGGTAAAGACTTCATGGTGCAAGCAAATGCAACAGTGCATTTTCAAAGTAGTGATTATGCAAATTACATTTATGGTGTTTCTGCTGAGCAAGTTGATAATAGCGTTGGCAGAACGGCTTACACTGTTGGCTCGGTAACTAACTATAGTGCTGGTTTATCTGCTTTTTATCAACTAGATAAGAGCTGGACTTTGATAGCCTCAGCGCAATACACCAAGCTTGATGATGCGATTACGGATAGCCCATTAATTGGTGATGATAAAGTCACTAGCGCATTTATTGGTGCAAGTTACAGCTTCTAAGTGATGACATAATTAATCACTAGAACGCTTGTATTTTTAAGGTGTTAAAACGAAAAAACCTAAACCATTTAGTTGTTAACTGAGGTTTAGGTTTTTTATTATCAACAGTAAAAAAATTACGTTAATAGAAGAGTTTATTTTTTATTGCGTTTAGCTTGCTTCTTCGCTTTTGCTTTTTTCTGAGCGACAGTTTTCTTAACTTTCGCTTTTTTAATCGCAACACGCGCTTCTTTGTTCTTTGGTCTAAGTTCTTCAATAATGCGACGTGGCAAACGTTCATCAATATAACGTTCTACTTTACCAATAACCGCCATGTCATGTGCTTCAACTAATGAGATTGCAGTACCTTTATTACCAGCACGGCCTGTACGACCAATACGGTGTAAATAAATATCAGCAGTACGCGGTAAGTCGAAGTTAATCACGTGAGTAATATCGTCTATATCTAAACCACGCGCGGCAACATCGGTAGCTACTAATACTTTTACTGTGCCATTGCGTAGGCGTTCAACAGAAGTACTGCGCTTATCTTGTGGCATCTTTCCTTCAAGCCATACACAAGGGACTTCTTCTGCGTATAATTTACCTGATAAGTATTGTACGGTTTCACGTTTATTAGCAAATACTACTACTCGTGAAAGCTCTTCTTGCTTTAATAAGTTAACTAGCAAGGCGACTTTATGGTCTTTATTATCGGCGATATGTAGCCACTGATGAATTTTTGCTTTTTCTTTTCGGGATGGGTTTGATTCTAAAAATACCGGTTCGTTTAGTATTTCGCGAGAGAATCTCACTACGGCTGAACCTTCTAATGTTGCTGAAAACAACATGGTTTGTTTGCGCCAGCGAGCTTCTGCAATGATGCGGTTAATAATTTCTATAAAGCCCATATCAAGCATACGGTCAGCTTCATCTAAAATTAAGACTTCTATTTCACGACAATCAAACTGCTCGCTTTCAATGTATTCCATTAAACGACCAGGTGTTGCCACTAAAATATCAGTATTAGTGGTTAGAATTTCTTTATGACTACCGTAGTTAACGCCACCAGTAATAACACCTGATTTAATTTTTGTTAATGAAGTCAATTTTTCGCATTGCTCATGCGTTTGTAATGCGAGCTCGCGTGTTGGCGATAAAATTAGTACCCGAGGAAAACCCGGCTTATTGCGCGGATAATCTAATAAATGTTGAGCCGCGGGTAAAATGAACGCTGCTGTTTTTCCCGTTCCTGTTGGGGCTGATGCAAGTAAGTCTTTACCAGTCATAGCAACAGGCAATACTAATTCTTGAATCGATGTAGGCTTTTTAAAACCGGCACTTTCAATACCGCCCAATAACGCGGAATCTAGGTCAAACTGATTAAACATGTAATAATTTTCTTCAAAGGTTTATAGCTGCGGATTATAATGGCAAAATCGGATTTATCCTAAAGATCTTGCCAAAATTGTGCGTTTTTTATGATATTTAATCTTAACTTGGCTTAATCAGCTAAGATCTCATCAATTTCTGTTTTAATTTGTTGGCACCAAGTTGTAATACGTTCATCACTTGCATCGTATTGATTGTCTTCATCCAGTGCTAAACCAACAAAGTGTTTTTGATCTTCAGTTAAGGCTTTTGATGCGGCAAATTCATAACCTTGATTAGGCCAATAGCCAATAACATAGCCACCTTGCGCGATAACTTGCTCATGTAACATGCCCAAAGCGTCTTGGAACCATTCGGTGTAACCAATTTGGTCGCCCATGCCGTAAAGGGCAATTATTTTTCCACTTAGATCAATATTGGCAATTTCAGGCCAATGTCCTTCCCAGTCTTCTTGAATTTCACCATAATCCCAAGTCGATATACCTAAAATAAGAATATCATGATCTGTCATTTCAGTTAGCGCAGTGTCTTTAATATTGAATAAAGTTACTTGTTCTGCACCGAGTTCAGTTTGAATTTTTTCTGCTGCCATTTCGGTATAGCAAGTGGTTGAGCCATAAAATAGTGCAATATTCATTGATAATGATTACCGAGAGTTGTGTAGCCTAAATAAAAGAAGACGGGAACTTATTTGCCGCGATTTTAGCAAATAAGCCGTTATCAATGCCAGTACAAATGATGATAAGAGGCAACAAAAGGCTTTAGAAGCTGTTGGCTGTTATTGCAATTAGCCCACTTTCACTGTAATTTTAGCCTCCTATAAGCGGTCACTTGTAATTAATGACAATTTAAACCTTATTACCCGCTAGCTAATTTATGGAAATCTCTATGTCTAAGAAGTATTTATTTGCCGCACTATTGAGTGTTTTTAGTTATTCTAATGTTGCTTTAGCTGATCCAGCTACACCAGCTAATAACAGTGTAATGTTACCAAGTGCTCAGTCAACAGAACTTAATCTTGTTAAAACGAAACTAAGCAACATGTTAGGTTTTAAAATTGACAGTATTAAAGCATCGCCTATGGCAGGTGTTGTTGAAGTGATCACCGACCAAGGATTATTTTATGCCAGTGCAGATGGTAATTTTTTATTACACGGTAAAATGTATGGTTTAGGTGATAATGTTAGCAATTTAACCGAAGAAAGTTTAGCGCAGGTTCGCGTTGATGGCATGGCAAAATTCTCTGATTCGATGATTGTTTTTCCTGCAAAAAATGAAAAGCACGTGGTCACTGTTTTTACTGATATTACTTGTGGCTACTGTCGTAAAATGCATGACCAAATTGAAGACTATAACGATAGAGGTATTACTGTTCGTTATTTAGCGTACCCTCGTTCAGGCGTGAAAGACCGAAGTGGTCAATATTCTCAAGGCTTTAAAGACTTGCGTTCAATTTGGTGTCATGAAGATCCTCAGCAAGCATTAACAAAAGCGAAAAGTGGCTCAAATGTCGCGGCTCGTATTTGTGACAAGCCAATTGAAGAAGAGTTTGATTTTGGTCGTCAAGTTGGCGTGAGTGGCACACCGGCAATTATACTAGCAAATGGTATGATGGTGCCTGGTTATCAAGACCCAAGTAAATTGTTTAGCTTATTAGAAACAGCCTTACAAGGTGGTTAATATTTAAAAGATTTACCTGATAAAATGGCAAGTATTATACTTGCCATTTTTGTATCTACAGCTTTCATTATTCGCTCAATTAAAAAGACCCAATTCAATGCTTAAAGAGATCATTCGTCGAGAACAAGTAAGTGATGACCATTTGCCTAAAACTTTGCATCCGATTATCCGACAAATCTATGCACGTAGAGGTGTCACTAATGAAACGCAGTTGGAACTTACTGCCTCGCATTTATGTGCGGTTGATAGTTTGAAAGGTTTGCCCGAAGCATGTGCACTGTTGCATATTGCCTTGAAAGAACAAAAAAACATTACAGTTATTGGTGATTTTGATGCTGATGGTGCAACCAGTACTGCATTGATGATGGAAGCATTAAAAATGCTTGGCTCTAATAATCATCATTTTTTAGTGCCTAATCGTTTTAAGTATGGTTATGGTCTAACCCCTGAAATTGTTGAAATAGCTGCTTCGCAAGGGGCACAAGTTTTGGTCACCGTGGATAATGGTATTAGCTGTATTGCCGGTGTTAATCGAGCGAAAGCATTAGGTTTAGAGGTTGTGGTAACTGATCATCACTTACCTGGAAATGCCGTGCCAGCAGCCGATGCTATTGTAAATCCTAACCAAGTAGGGTGTAACTTTGCCAGTAAATCTTTGGCGGGCGTGGGTGTCGCATTTTACTTCATGTTGGCACTGAGAAAGTACTTACGTGAACAAGCTTGGTTTGAACATCAAAATATCAGTGAGCCAAACATTGCTCAATTACTTGACCTTGTTGCCTTAGGCACAGTCGCTGATGTTGTTTCGCTTGATGCTAATAATCGTATTTTAGTTGAGCAAGGTTTAAAAAGAATTAGAGCTGGTGCAACACGTCCAGGTATACAAGCGTTGATTGAAATTGCAGGTAAAAATCAGCAAAAATTAGTGGCGAGTGATTTTGGTTTTGCCTTAGGGCCAAGAATAAATGCCGCAGGGCGCCTAGATGATATGGCCTTCGGCATTAATTGCTTATTAGCAAAAGATCTTTCGACAGCAAGAGTAATGGCCGCTGATTTAGATGATTTAAATAAGGCGCGTCGAGAAATAGAACAAGGCATGCAAGTTGAAGCTGAACAAGTGCTTAAAAGCTTGCAATTTAGCGAAGATAATTTACCGCACGGTATTAGCTTATTTCATGCTGATTGGCACCAAGGGGTTATTGGCATTGTTGCAGGGCGCTTAAAAGAGAAGTATCACCGGCCAAGTATTGTATTTGCTAGAGCCAACGATGAAGATGCCAATAGTCTTGATAGCAGCAGTTATGATAGTACTAACAATGAAATTAAAGGCTCTGCGCGTTCGATTCCTGGTTTGCATATTCGAGATTTACTCGAGCATCTTGATAGCCAACACCCAGGTATTATTCTTAAATTTGGCGGTCATGCCATGGCGGCAGGGCTATCGATTCATGCTGATAAATTTCAAGAGTTTTCAGCACTGTTTGAACAATATGCCCAACAATGGCTGAGTGTTGAAGCGCTAGCAGGTGTATTAGCTTCAGATGGTAGTTTATTAACACAAGATATGACACTTGGTTTTGCAGAGCTTTTACGTGCGGCGGGGCCGTGGGGACAAAATTTTCCAGAGCCTTTATTTGATGATACTTTCACGCTTGTTCAACAACGTATTGTTGGTGAAAAACATTTAAAATTGGTCGTTGAGAAAGATCAGCAAATTTTCGATGCTATTGCTTTTAATGTTGATATAAAGCGTTGGCCAGATCATCAAGCAAAGCAAGTAAAACTTGCTTATCGCCTAGATATTAATGAGTTTCGCGGTAAGCAATCACTGCAATTAATGGTCGAACAATTAGACTAAAATACAGACTTAGCGCTATAGCATTAATTGTTTAGACAATTAATGCTAATAACTCTCCATAAAAATATAATAAAAAGACAATTTCTCTACACACGCAAGCATTTATTTAGTCGTATAATTAGGCTACAATGCGCGACTGTTTTTTGGTTATTTTTCCCTTTATTCTCCAATTTATTTATCAATGATGGCGTGACAGTTAAAAAAGTATGTTAGAAGTTAATCCTGTACTCAGTAAAATTAAAGAAATCCGCGAACGTACTAATATGCTTCGGGGGTACCTTTGACTACGATCAAAAGTCAGAACGTTTGGTTGAAGTGGTTCGCGAATTAGAATCGCCAGACGTATGGAATGAGCCTGAAAGGGCACAAGCATTAGGTCGTGAACGTTCAGCATTAGAAGCTGTAGTTGAAACCATAGATGAAATGGATTCTGGTTGTGAAGACATTGAAGGTTTAGTTGAACTTGCCGTTGAAGAAGATGACGAAGAAACCTTTAACGATGCCGGTGTTGAAACGAAAGCATTGGAAGCGAGTTTAGAAAAGTTAGAGTTTCGTCGGATGTTTTCCGGCGAGCAAGACGCCAATAACTGCTATTTAGATATTCAGTCAGGATCTGGTGGTACAGAAGCGCAAGATTGGGCTGAAATGCTGATGCGCATGTATTTGCGTTGGGGTGAAGCCAATGGTTATAAAACTGAAGCTATTGAAGTAACCGATGGCGATGTAGCTGGTATTAAAGGCTGTACCATAAAATATACGGGTGAGTACGCTTTTGGCTGGTTACGAACAGAAACGGGTGTTCATCGTTTAGTGCGAAAATCTCCTTTTGATTCAAGTGGCCGTCGTCATACCTCATTTGCCTCTGCGTTTATTTATCCAGAAATAGACGACAACATTGAAATTGATATTAATCCTGCTGATTTACGCATAGATACATTCCGCGCTTCTGGTGCGGGTGGTCAGCATGTTAACAAAACTGACTCTGCTATACGTATTACTCACGAGCCTACTGGCGCTGTAGTTGCGTGTCAGGCGGATCGTTCGCAGCATAAAAACCGTGCTACTGCGATGAAATTGCTGAAAGCTAAATTGTATGAAATGGAAATGCAAAAGCAAAATGAAGGTAAACAAGAATTAGAAGACGGAAAATCTGATATCGGTTGGGGCAGCCAAATACGCTCTTATGTTTTAGATGACAGCCGAATTAAAGACTTACGCACAGGCATAGAAAACCGTAATACCCAAGCGGTATTAGACGGCGACTTAAACAAATTTTTAGAAGCTAGTTTAAAATCTGGCTTATAGATTTATTAATTTAAATAGAATATTACGTTAAACACGAGAAATAAAATGACTGATCAAGCGAACCAAGACGAAAATAAGTTGATTGCCGAGCGTCGTGGCAAATTAGTAAAAATTCGAGAAAACTGTCCGGCTAATGGCCACCCAAACAAGTTTGACCGAAAACACTATGCCGCTGATTTACAAGCTGAACACGGTGAGAAAGATAAAGAAACGCTTGAAGCTGAAACAGGCATTTACAGCATTGCTGGTCGTGTTATGGCAAAACGTGGTCCATTCTTAGTATTACAAGACATGACTGGCCGCATTCAGGCTTACGCACACAAAACTGTGCAAAAAGACATTAAAGAGCGTTGGGGCACTTTAGATATTGGCGATATTATCGGTGTTACTGGCACTATGCATATGTCAGGTAAAGGCGACTTATACGTCAATATGGACAAATACGAGCTTTTAACAAAGTCGCTTCGTCCATTACCAGAAAAGTTCCACGGTTTATCTGATGTTGAAACGAAATATCGTCAACGCTACGTTGACTTAATTATCAATGAAGACACCCGTAATACTTTTAAAGTACGTTCAAAAATTGTTGATGGTATTCGTAAATTTTTAACTGACCGTGATTTCATGGAAGTTGAAACGCCAATGCTACAAACCATTCCTGGTGGCGCAACAGCTAAGCCTTTTGAAACCTTCCACAATGCCTTAGACATTCAAATGTACATGCGTATCGCGCCAGAGCTTTACTTGAAACGTTTAGTTGTTGGCGGTTTTGAAAAAGTTTTTGAAATTAACCGTAACTTCCGTAACGAAGGTTTATCAACGCGTCATAACCCAGAATTCACCATGATTGAATTCTATCAAGCCTACGCTGATTACCATGACTTGATGAACCTTACTGAAGACATGTTACGCACGTTAGCAGAAGACGTAATGGGCTCAGCTATTATTCGTAATACCGTGAAAGATGCGGATGGTGAAGTAGTAGAAGAGAAATTCTATGATTTCGGTCAGAAGTTTACCCGTTTATCGATGGTTGATGCGATTTTATTACACGGTAATGATTTAGATGAAAACATTTTACGTAACCCTGAAGAAAATTTTGACGCGCTTAAAGCGATGGCAAAATCTGTTGGCGTAAAAGAAACTGATGCGTCTAAAGTATGGGGTGCTGGTAAGTACATCTGTGAAATATTTGAAGAAGTTGCTGAGCATATGCTTGATCAACCTACTTTTATTACAGAATATCCATGGGAAGTTTCACCATTAGCACGTAGAAACGATGAAAACCCATTCATTACTGACCGTTTTGAATTCTTTGTTGGTGGACGTGAACTAGCAAATGGCTTCTCAGAGTTAAATGATGCCGAAGACCAAGCGGCACGTTTCCAAAACCAAGTAGCAGGTAAAGATGCGGGTGATGACGAAGCCATGCATTATGATGCTGACTATATTCAAGCACTTGAATACGGTTTACCACCAACTGCTGGTGAAGGTATTGGTATCGATCGTTTAGTGATGTTATTCACTGATTCACCAACCATTAAAGACGTTATTTTATTCCCTCATATGCGCCCAGTTGCTGAGTAAGCTAAATAGCTTTAGTCGCTCTAGAGTACAGAATATATAGTCAAAAAAAGCACCTTTAGGTGCTTTTTTTATATTCAGTAAAAATGGTATATCGCGAGCATATGGATGTGAAAGAACGGTGATATTCAGACATATCTCAAACATCCTGTCTTTCGGTGCATTAGTACATCCATATAGGGTTAAAGGTGTTTTTAGCAGTACATATCTTCTCTTGTATTTATCAAGGAGTCTTTGTCGCTATATATCTGTTAGACCCCAAATAAAGGCTGCCATCGCGGTCAATGCAATTAGATTAAAATATATTAAACCGATAATTGAGAATTTGATGAAGCTAAATATGTAGCCTTGCTTATAAACTCTTTTTTGCATCAAGAATAAATAACATGGTAGCCATGTGAGTAGCGCAATGGCAGCGTAACCCAACCAGCTAGCAACTTTTGGCATAGTTGGCGATAAATACTCTTGGCTATTGTCGAGAATATTGACCAAGAGAATGATCAAAAATATAAAACTGTGGCTATGTAGTGCAACTGTTAAATGTTCGAGATATAAACGCTTAGAGAATAAATAAAATAGTTTAAGAATGAGTGCAAATATCGGCAACAAAATAAACATTAATTGCGGTAATTTACTAATTGATTGTTGGATTAAAGGGCGAGCGTCAGAATTAAAAGCCTGTTGACCTTTTTTCTCTAACGCTTTCATTTTATCACTTAAACGTTGATTGTTTTCATCTGATAAAAAATCAAAAGTTAATGTACCATCTTTATTATTGGAAATTGAGAATACATCGGATGCATCTGGTTTTACTTTTCCTGATTTTATCTCGGATAATTGCGTTTTTAGCTTTGCTAATCTCTGAATATCCTTTTCTGATAATGACGTCTGCAAATCAAGCGCACCTAATTCATACTCAACAATTTTCTTGGTGATTTCTGTCGTTTTTGACGCAGTAAGGGCTGATAAATCTTGCTGATACTGTTTATATTGTTGAATTTTTTTTAACTGCTCATCTTGTTTTTCAATAGGGAGGTCGTCAACTGCGACTTCTAGTTGTTTTATATATTGGCTTACTTCTTTAATCGGGGCTGCCATTCTTTGTTCATGTACAAGAAGATCCGTACCATCAATAGTGAAAAACTTAAGCGAGATGAAGAATATGATACTAACAAACAAATATAAGCGTAATGGCGGCACGTAATGTACTCGCCGACCTTGAATATATTCATTAGTTAAAAAGCCAGGGGTTAGGAGCAGTGGTTTTAGCGTTCTTGATGCACGGGAATCAAAGCTAAAGATATCATCAAGTAAATGCAGTAATACAGTCCAGAAATACTTTAAAGTAGATTCAACCGATTGGCCACATTGACTACAGAATGAGCCGATAACTTGTGAATGACAATTTTCACAAATAACTTCCTTCTTCTCACTATCAACTTCGCTATCAGTAATTGCCAGTGTCATGCTATTAGCTTTTTTATCGTTAGACATAATATTTGCAGTAAATAAAACAATTACTTAGCATGATAACACCGTTTTTTTCGGGTGCAAATGTGATTTATAATTCAATTCTTACGAAGATTTTCGTTTTTTACAGACCGGTTTCTAATAAAAATAGTTTTTATTTACACAAAAATGATTAATATTTTGTATATCTTTAGTGCTGAATTGCTAATGTTCTGTTAAATTTAAGGGGTTACCGATCAAAGCAAGCCAAATAGCAGGAGAATTATAATGGCATTTGAAGTTACCTTCGAGTTGAAAGAATCAGATTTAGAGCATTTTCGCAATGTGATGAGAGAGTCAAAGTCAGGCGCTCAAAACTTGAGTGAAACCGAAATTTTAGCAAACGCAAAAAGTCTTAGTGAAGATGTTAAAGGTGATGTACCGACATTTGTAAGCGAAAGGATTATAAAATTAGAAACTTTGGTTGCAATGATTGAAGATTCTGAATGGAAAATACCAGAAGAAGAACGTGCTGATGTATTAAGTGCGTTAGCCTACTTTAGTGATCCAGAAGATTTAGTACCTGATCATATTCCTGTTTTAGGCTTTTTAGATGACGCGATTATGATTGAACTAGTCGCTGAAGAACTTAAAGATGACATTGAAGCTTTCCAAGAGTTTTGTGCTTACCGTACGCGTGAGGAAGGCCGTAAAGGTGATGTTACTGTCACTCGTGATGAATGGTTAGATGCTAAACGCAGAGAGCTGCATAGTCGTATGAGAAATCGTCGTTCAAAACGTGGCGGTCGCTCTGGGTTTCGCTCAATTTTCTAGCATTGTTTAAAAATTGATGTATTAAAAAGCTTACTCATGTTGCGGGTAAGCTTTTTTATGTTCAGAACAAATGGGATGATGTAATGTCATAGAGGGTAAGCTGAAGCGTATATTCAGAAAGACAGTTTTCAGAAGTCCTGCCATTAAAGGCATTAGTGCATGCAGATGATCAGTGAGTAACAAATAGCATAACAACAAAGAAACCAATTAAAACAGTATTAAACGCAATGATATAAGCAAATCCCTTTACCCCATCTTTTACACTACAGCCTTTTGCTTTTAGATATCGCCACCAAAATAGGCACATAAGTATTGGAAGTAAGTAGAATAGTTTAATCATAAAGCCTGCTTTATTTAATCGTTATATCAATATATTAGAATATAAAAACATTAATTGCTGTTTTGTTTTTCTATCAATACAGTTAACGGTTTTCTAATAGAATATAAGAACAATAAACTTGGAATCACCATCAATGAGGTGAATATAAAAAATAGTGACCAATTGCCATCTAACCAGTCAACGATAATACCTGAATAAGAACCTAGCATTACTCGACCAAAAGTACCTAAAGATGCCATTAAGGCGTATTGACTTGCCGTAAAACTTTTATTGCAAAGTACTGATAACAATGCAACAAACGCAACAGAGCCCCAAGCTGATGTAAAGCCATCAACGAAAACTGTAAACGCGAATAATAACTTATTAGGCCCGACTAGTGCCATCGCCGAAAAAAGTAGGTTACTGGCAGACATCGCAATACCGCCGATGAATAAGCCTTTTAGAATACCGTAACGAATAGTGAAAATACTTCCAATAAGAGAGAAAACTATCGTAGTTGCCCAGTTAATCATTTTTGAATAATAAGCAATGTCTTCATTTGAAAAACCTACCTCTCGATAAAATACAATAGACATGCGACCTAAATAGGCCTCACCTAATTTAAAGAGAAAAATAAATAGTAGTATGGATATTGCGAGTTTAGTGCCATTACGATCAAAAAACTCCTGAATAGGAGCAACAAGCGTTGATAATAACCATGCGGTTATTTGATGAAAAATATTCGCTTTTATCTGTTCAGAGACTAACATATCTTTATTAATATTTTTATTAAGTCGAGAAAGTTGCTGTGTAAATAAAAATAGTAAGCCAACGACTAAAAATGTAATAAAGGTAAATTGATACTCGTTAGCGATAAAATATTCAGGCCAAGCAGGGTAACCAATATTTGCATAAATGATACTGCTAAAAATAAGTGGTAAGATAAATAAAATCGACAATGATTTTGTACCAAATTGAGGGAGTACCTTTAAATAGTTAGCTTCAATTTTTTTTATTACTGCTTCTCTATCACTTTTCGGTTCGCTAACAACTAGTGCTGTGATCATCAATCCCGCCATTATGCCGGAAAGTACAAGAAAAACTTCAGGCCATTGCCAGTTTGGCTTGCTCACCAGAATAAAAGGAATACTGCCTAGACCTGCGTACCCCGTCCACCAACCAGCAGTAGCCATAGCAGAACCTGCGGCCATGATGTTGCTATTATTACCTGAAAGTGAGTCGATACGATAGGCGTCAATAGCTATGTCTTGAGTAGCGCCTGTGAGTGCGATAATTAGACCGAACATTGCCATTAAGTTTAATTGGCTGTTGGCATCAAATTGACTGAGTTTAAATGCAGCAAAAACAATAATGGCTTGGGTGACTATTATCCAACTTCGTCTCATGCCCATTTTAGCCGTAAAAAAAGGAATCTTTATTCTATCGGCTAATGGTGACCATAAAAAGTTTATACTATAAGCAACAAAAATTAAGCCAAATAAGCCTATGCTAGAACGGCTTAAACCTTCATCTTTTAACCAGCCGGTCATTGCTGAACCTATCATTACCCACGGGAAACCACTGGAGATTCCAAAACAAAAAATGGTAAGTAAGCGTTTGTCTTGAAAATAATTAAGTGTTTCTTTTATTGTATGGGGTGATGACATGCATATAATTCATTATTTATTTCAAGTTAATAGGTTATCAGAGAGGGCTAATCTTAAGAAGTTAATTTTCGCAAATAGTTGGCAATAGTGATTTTCTCGCAAATTATGGAATAGGGCGCCAACCTACACAGTCAATAGGGTAGCTGCCGACACCTGCGAAAAATTCTAAACAGGTCGACATTTCACTTTTAAAATACAAATTACTTTCAAGAGTATTGGCACTATGTAAGCTTAACTCATGCATGATATGCCAAAAAACACGTTCTCTGGCATTGCTTGGCGTTTCATCATTAACGTGTAACAAAGTCCACTCTGCCATTGTATTTTCAACAAATTGGTCTAATTCAGTATAATGCAGCGAGTGATTTATAACTGCCGTGATATAGGCACCAACTTGGGTTATTTTTTCATTGATAAACTGCTCAATTATCATGATGTTCCTTACGATATAACTAAAGAATTTGACTTCTACTTTTAATGGAGGAAATGTCTATTTGTCCCCTGTAGCTATTGACATACTTACATTAGTTATCGTTGATAAAATTGATATTGTCAAAATATCAGTGAAATATTAAGCATGTGTGTCTTGAGTTTATTTCGCTGATATACGGCTTATGCAAGTTGTACTTTTGCCGCAATGTCATCACAAGGTATTCTTTAAGTGTATCACAGTCCACTTTAAGAGGGGCTTTTGTTAGTTTCATATTAAGATAGAAACTGTGCTGAATTTTAGTTAGCTGCGATATGTTTATGTGGCTGGTAGTAAGCTAGCTTTTATTAGCATGATAGGTTTAATCGGAACGTCTTCCCAATCCATTTCATCGTTGTAATCAGTTTTAACCAATGCCATGGCATCAACCACTTCTTGACCTTCAATAATGGCGCCAAAAACAGCGTAACCCCAACGTCTACCAGGGTCTAAACTCGTGTTATCAGCAACATTAAAAAAGAACTGTCTGTTCGCCGTATGCGGACGATTCTCTTTTGCCATTGCTATAGTGCCTATTTCATTTTTTAAGCCGTTACCCGATTCATTGATAATGTTGCCATTAACTTTCTTCAGTTCAAAATCTTTGGTGTAGCCGCCGCCTTGCACAATAAACGCCGGCATGATGCGATGAAAAACTGTATCGTTATATTCGCCACTGACCACATAAGCTAAAAAATTATCGACGGTGATTGGTGCTCGAATTCGATCCAATTCCACAATAATTACTCCCATCGAGGTTTCTAATTTTACTTGTGGAAATAAATTATCAGGGTCGATGGCACCATCTTTTGCATTAGAACTTAATGACAGTACGAAAAGTAAAAGTGAAAAAATTCTCATGGTGCTGATCCAAAAATAATAATTAATAGGAATAAGTTTTTAGTAACTAGTTGATAAACGTGTGCAATTCTTTATTTTGCGTAACTTGTGTTAAAAGTTTGGCTAATTGCTGATTAAAGTCTCGCTCTAATACGGCAATGTCAGCACTAAAAGGGCCATTACTTTTACCTGATATTTTAAAGGTTTTCGTTAATGTTTTTTGGCCATTCTTAGCGATAACACGAAGCGTTATTTCGTTACTCGCTGTATATTTTACTAATTCTTGCTGAACGCTAATCAATGCGTTATCGACAACAACTTCAATTTTGCTTGCTGCTAAAGGCTGTAATTGTAAGCCACTTGTTTTAAATCCAGCCGATAATGAGGTTTTGATAATATCGATTAAAGGTTTTTGTGGTGAATATAGCTCAGCCGCTTCATTAGCACGTAAAATTTGCACTATGTGATTAGTTCGACGTAAATCAGTAAAGCTAATCTGTGCCTGCTTCTGCTGAAATGCATTATTGCTTACCGTCAACAATTCAGGGTTAACAATAACGTGCTTTACTTGCGTACTGCAGGCAAAGAGTAGAGTGGTTGAGGCTATTAAAAATAATTTTAGTAGTGTTGATTGCATTTTTCGCTCACAAAGCTAAGTTAAAGTGATTAGCGTTTTATCGCTGAAATAGTGACAAATTTTTCATTACTGGCAATTAACTTTTCATTGCCAAAAATTCGCTTTAATTTGATATGATAAGCTAATTGTCGATTACCAATAATGCGTAGCTCGCCGCCTTTTTTTAATACTCTATGGCTATCTTTAAACATTTGCCAAGCAATATGGTCGGTAGTTGCGGTTTGTTGATGAAATGGCGGGTTACAAAGTACTAAATCAACACTACCACCTTCAACACTTGTTAAACAGTCATTCACTTGGAATACACATTGCTGAGAAACAGCAGGCAAATTTTCAGCAATATTAGCTTCTGCTGAGGCAATGGCCATAAAAGACTCATCAATAAAGTGAACATGAGCCTCTGGCTGCTTTGATAGCACACTCAAGCCAATAACCCCGTTACCACAACCTAAGTCAATTACTTTGCTATCAGTGTTAACCTTTGGCAAATTCTGCAAGAAATAACGTGCGCCAATATCAAGTTTCTCTCTAGCGTAAACATTGGCATGATTGCTAATGGTAAAGTCGGTATTTTCCAAAGGCCATTTTGTTGGCAATAAAGCTGTACTTGCTTTGTTATTGTCAAATTGACTAAACACTAAACGTGCTTTTTTTACCGCCAATGATGTTTTAGTGGTACCCAAGTAGTTTTCAAACACTTTTAATGTTGAACTATATATTTCTTTTGCTCTATCACCGGCAATAAATAGTACATCACTTCCAAGTTGTTGCTTGATTTGGCTTAATTGATAACAAAGCATACCTTTGCTTTTTGGTATCTTAAACAGCACAATATTTATGTCAGTTGGTAACTTATCTAAGCTAGTTAATAGTGTTAAATTATCATCAGGTAAGCCATTTTGTTCTAAATTATATTCTATACCTTGATGGCTCAAAAATGAGTCATTGACGCAGTACAATTCATGTTGCGATAAGTTACAGCTTAATGCGCCAAAGTTATCATTAAAAATGAGAATTTTCTGTTTAGCAGAGGTTAGCTGCTCTTGCTCGAGGTAATTAAGTAGATACTCGTCAGCGGCATCCCAAGCTTGTAAGCTTCGGTTAACTTGGCCTGTTGGGAACCTATCGAGAAAAAGATTTTTGTCATTAATAATAAAAGGGCTGATCATAGCAGTTTAAACTTGGTTGGCGTGGCTGATATTGTGACAAAGTTTATCGCTACGAGCTAGTTTAATGGCAAATTTAAAGCAATAATAAAGCTAAAATGTAAGATTCTTTTAATATGGGGCGTTGCTAGATGAAAGTATTACTGCCTGACGCTGATATTGAGTACATTGAAGGGTTATATTCCGTAGAAGAAGCGACTGAACTTTTTACTGTTTTACAGCAGAGCTTAGATTGGCGTCATGATGATATTCGTATGTTTGGTAAAATCATGAAAGTACCGCGCTTACAAGCCTGGTATAGCGACAATGAGTTAACTTATCGTTATTCTAATATGACATTGGCATCTAAGCCTTGGACTGCAACGTTAGCAACATTGAAAAAACGTATCAGTGATTATTGTCAGCATGACTTTAATGCCGTGCTAGCCAATTTATATCGTGACCAACACGACAGTGTTAGTTGGCATAGTGATGATGAAGCTGAATTCGGTAATATGCCTATTATTGCTTCGTTATCATTGGGCGCAGCACGAGACTTTCAACTAAAGCATATTGATAATAAAGAAAAGCTAACACTTTCGCTTTCTACTGGTAGTTTACTTATTATGCGCGGTGATACTCAACGTTACTGGCAACACTGTGTGCCAAAAAGAGCAAAGGAAATCGAAGCGAGAATTAACCTTACTTTTCGAAGAATAATTGTTTAGCGCATTGTCTTTAGCCATAATAATAACAATAAAATGAAAAAACTATGCGGCCAGACTTCTAGATAGATGGCATAATTGTCGACAATGACTAAAATTAGTAATGATCGATAAAGCGATCAAACTCAGGGAAAAACATATGACAATAGAAGCTGTAATCCAAGAAAAATTACTTTCTGCTTTTTCACCCCTTCACCTAGATGTCATTAATGAAAGTCATCAGCATAATGTTGCGCCGGGCAGTGAATCACACTTTAAAGTTATTATTGTGTCCGAAGATTTTGAAGGTGAACGTTTAATTAAACGTCACCGTGCCATTAACGCAATACTCGCATCGGAGTTAGCTGAAAAAATTCATGCTTTGGCATTACATACTTACACTGAAACTGAATGGGAAAACTATTACGCAGATAATACACCTTTATCCCCCAACTGCTTAGGAGGCAGTAAAAAAACGGGATAACTTTTTCATGCAACTCTCGTAAAATTTCGTTACTTTACATAGACACCGTTAATATTATATTAGCGGTGTTATTTTATGTACAGGAAGTACGGTCAGTTTTTATGTTCCAGACAAAAACTAAGTACCTACATCCGTGTAGGCAATATCGCGGGTGCATGGATGCACAGGAGCGTGTATGTACAGGAAGTACGGTCAGTACTTATGTTCCAGACAAAAACTAAGTACCTGCATCCGTGTAGGCAATATCGCGGGTGCATGGATGTACAGGAGCGTGTATCTACGGTACAATTTTTGACGGTATAACTTCCAAAACTCAAATAATAAAAACAAATGGAATAGCTATGTTGTTAACTATTGCCAGTAAGCTTGTGCGTATTATCGATTCATTTACTGAAATGCTAGGTAAATTGATTTCTTGGTTGACGCTGCTAATGGTTTTACTGACCTTTACTATTGTTGTATTACGCTATGGCTTTAATCTTGGCTGGATTGCGATGCAAGAATCAGTGCTGTATTTTCATGGCATTGTATTTATGCTCGGTGCGGCATATACCTTAAAGCACGATGGCCACGTACGTGTTGATATTTTCTATCAAAAGTTCTCTTTAATACAAAAGGCGTGGGTCAATTTAATTGGTGGCTTAGTACTTTTGATGCCAGTTTGTTTCTTTATATTTTTTATCAGTATTAACTATGTTTTAGCCGCATGGCAGATCATGGAACGTTCTTCTGAAGCTGGTGGTTTACCGCTAGTTTATCTTAATAAAACACTTATTCTAACACTTGCCGTTACTCTGTTTTTTCAAGGGCTAGCAGAAGTTTTACGTAATCTATTAGTCGTTCTCTCTGCAAATAAACCTACTATGAACGAGGTTCAGTAATGGAATATATCTCGTTATTAATGTTTGCCGCCGTGTGTGGTGTTTTGCTGTTGGGCTATCCTGTTGCGTTGTCATTAGCGGGTGTTGCGCTAATTTTTGCTGGCATTGGTGTTAGTAGTGGTTTTTTTGAAGTGGCATTTTTACATGCATTGCCAAATCGCCTTTATGGTGTACTCAATAATCAAACCTTATTAGCCGTACCATTATTTGTTTTTATGGGGGCAATGCTAGAACGCTCGAAAGTTGCTGAAAACTTACTGAATGCCATGGCCTTATTATTTGGTCGTTTTAATGCTGGCTTAGCAATATCAGTGACTTTAGTCGGCATGTTGCTTGCCGCAAGTACTGGCATTGTTGGAGCAACAGTTGTCACTATGGGTTTGTTGTCACTGCCAACGATGTTAAAACGCGGCTATAGTCCGGCATTTTCGTCTGGCATTATTTGCGCAACGGGTACGCTTGGACAAATAATACCACCTTCAATTGCTTTGGTTTTGCTGGGCGATGTACTCTCAAGTGCTTATCAAAAAGCGCAATTAACCATGGGAATATTTAACCCCAAAACCGTATCAGTAGGGGATTTATTCGCCGGTGCGGTAATACCTGGCTTGATACTGGTGGCTTTCTATATTTTATATTGCATATTTGTTGCGGTATTTAAGCCAGGTGACATTCCTAAACGTATAAAGCTAAACGATGATGAAACTGAGCAAAAACTTACCATTGCTATGTTTGTTTCTGCATTGTTACCGCCATTGTTATTAATGTTTTCTGTACTAGGTTCAATATTATTGGGTTTTGCAACGCCAACAGAGGCCGCCGGAGTAGGCGCAACAGGGGCTTTGTTGTTAGCATTATGGAAAAAACAATTATCGAAAGACAATTTAACGGCAGTAATGCAAACCACCGTTAAAATCACTTCAATGGTGTTTTTGATTTTGATCGGTGCAAGCCTATTTTCACTGGTTTTTCGCGGCTTCGGCGGTGAAGAACTTGTTCATGGGCTTTTTCAGCAAATGCCAGGTGGCGTTGTCGGTGCAACACTTATTGTCATGTTAGTGATATTTCTATTGGGTTTTATTTTAGATTTTATTGAAATAACCTTTGTTGTGGTGCCAATTGTTGCACCGGTATTGCTTGCTATGGGACTTGATCCAGTTTGGTTAGGTATTATGATTGCAGTGAACTTACAAACCTCCTTTTTAACACCACCTTTTGGCTTTGCGTTATTTTATCTGCGTGGTGTTGCCGATAAATCAGTGCCAACTTCTGCAATATATAAAGGTGTGATCCCTTTTATTATTATACAGTTAATATTATTGTGTACTTTAGCTTATTGGCCGAGTTTAGTGACTTGGTTACCCAACGTAATATACGGATAGCATTATGATAAAAAAAATAACCCGTTCTTTTTCAGTATTAGCCCTTTCATTGTTTGTCTTAACTGGTTGTGGTGAAAATAAAACGTCTGCAGTTACCGAAGGTAATGTACAACCTGAGCAAGAAAAATTTGCCTGGAAATTAGTGACCTCTTGGCCGAAAAATTTTCCTGGTTTAGGTATGGCGCCAGAAAAATTTGCAAAACATGTTAACGCCATGAGTAACGGACGTTTAACCGTAAAAGTTTACGGTGCAGGTGAATTAGTGCCAGGTTTTGAAGTATTTGACGCAGTGTCGCAAGGCACAGTGCAAATGGGCCATAGTGGTTCATATTACTGGAAAGGAAAAATACCAGCCGCCCCTATTTTTAGTGCCATTCCATTTGGTATGACAGCGACTGAATTTAATGCTTGGTTGCATTACGGTGGTGGAATGGAGCTTTGGCAAGAATTATATCAGCCGTTTGGCATCAAGCCATTACCTGGTGGCAATTCTGGCGCACAATTTGGTGGCTGGTTTAAAAAAGAAATTAACTCAGTTGCTGATTTACAAGGTTTGAAAATGCGTATCCCAGGACTTGCAGGTGAAGTACTTAAAAGTGCTGGCGCAATTCCGGTAACGTTAACAGGCGGCGAAATATTTTCTGCGCTACAAAGTGGTGCTATTGATGCAACCGAGTGGGTAGGGCCTTATAATGATTTGGCTTTTGGTTTCTATCAAGCTGCTGACTATTATTATTCTTCCGTTTGGCATGAACCTGGTACAGGTTTAGAGTTTTTAATTAATCAACAAGCATTTGATGCTTTACCCGCTGATTTACAAGCCATTGTAGAAGTTGCTGCCAATGCCGTTAATGAGTCAACATTGGCAGAATATAACGCACGTAATAACGCCGCATTAAAAACTTTGCTCGAAGAACATAACGTGCAATTGCGTCAATTTCCGATGGAAGTTATGCAAGCGCTAAAACAGCATACAGATGCGCTGATAGTTGAGCAAGTTGCTGCTGATAAAGACTTTGCGCGGGTTTGGAAGTCTTATAGCGAATTCCTTGCTTCTATGCATGAGTTTAACAAGCTAACGTTGCAGTCGTATTATGAAAACCGTTAATTTTTCATAAATTTCATATTTTCCGACTGGTCGCACCTCTTAATGGCTCAAGCAAGAGTAAACTAGTCGGCAATTTCATTTTAAAAATCAATTTATCACTAAGCATTACAAAGCTTACTTGCATTAATTAATGCTTTTAAGTTTGGGGGCTAGGGTGATGCTAAAAAGGTATTGTTATGGTTATTAAGCCAAAAATTCGTGGTTTTATTTGTACTAACGCTCACCCTAATGGTTGTGCTGCACACGTTAATGAACAAATTGCTTATGTTAAAAGTCAAACTCAAGCGACAGCTAAGCCTAAAAATGTTTTGGTGATTGGTGCGTCAACTGGTTACGGTTTATCGTCACGCATCACAGCCGCTTTTGGCAATAATGCAAAAACCTTAGGTATTTTCTTTGAAAAGCCACCAACAGAAAAGAAAACGGCTTCTGCCGGCTGGTATAATACTGCAGCATTTCAGGCCGCTGCTGATGACGCAGGTATCTGGTCAAAAAATATTAATGGCGATGCTTTTTCTCATGAAATTAAAGCAAAAGCAATCGAAACTATTAAAGCTGAATTAGGTGAAATTGACCTAGTTATCTACAGCTTGGCATCACCTCGACGAACAGATCCTGATACCGGTGAAGTTTATTCTTCAACGCTTAAGCCGATTGGACAAAGTGTTACTACTAAGAATTTAAACACTTCAAAACGTGTGATTGATTCTGTATCTGTTGAAGCGGCAACTGAGGCTGATATTCAAGGCACTATTGATGTTATGGGCGGCGCAGATTGGGAGCTTTGGATCAAAGCTTTACAAGAAGCTGGCGTGCTTGCTAATGGTTTTAAAACCACTTCTTACACCTATATTGGTAAAAAATTAACTTGGCCAATATACGGCCATGCGACAATTGGTCGTGCAAAAGAAGATCTTGATAGAGCAGCAGCAGCAATTAAAGAAAGTACTAAAGAACTTGCAGGCGAAGCTCATGTTACTTCTTTAAATGCGGTAGTAACACAGGCAAGCTCGGCCATTCCAATTATGCCTTTATATATTTCTGCAATGTTTAAAGTGATGAAAGCTGATGGTACTTACCAAGGTTGTATCGAGCAAATTCAAGATTTATTCCGTGAAAATTTATATGGTGAATCACCGCGTTTAGATGATGGTGGTCGTTTATTCCAAAACTATAAAGAGCTTGAAGATAGCGTTCAAGACCGAGTGACAGAAATTTGGAATACCGTTGATACAGACACTATTGATGAGTTAACTGATTACGCTAATTATCATGGTGAATTCTTGAAGCTATTTGGCTTTAACGTTGATGGCGTTGACTATGAAGCTGATGTTAGCCCTGAGTTAGCAATTAATAACTTAGTTTAAGTAAACGTTTTATTGCCTAATGAGTGATTTAACTCATTAATATAAAAAACCGACATGTAAGTCGGTTTTTTTATGCCTGTTTATCAAACTTTAATGTAAATAAAACTGAAAAAGCACGATTTATTATTTAGGGTCAATAGGTAAATCTCAAGCTGCATATATACTTAATTGTTGAAATTTCCGGCCAAAAAAGAAGTTTTTGTCTGATAATCACCCAAATTATAGATAATTCGTCTAAATTGTTATTTATTGTCGTGCTTAACATAGAATAAAAAGGTGATTTTGTGCTAGAATCGCGCCAGAAATTTTAACTAGAGCCAGTGAAGCTTAATTTGCTCATTACAAATTAAGATTTTACTGAAATACACTGAAATCGGTCATTTGTGTTACTTAACTGCGATAATTACATTAACTTGCAAAGGTTTTGTAATAGCTGAGCGTAGTTAAGTAAATAAATAATTGATTTTGATACTCCCATCAAAAGTAGTGCAAGTGTTTATGATTACAATAAAAAAAGGTCTGGACGTTCCTGTAGTAGGCGCCCCCCAGCAGGTAATCCATGATGGTCCGTCCATCAAAACCGTTGCAACATTAGGTGAAGAGTTTGTGGGTATGCGCCCAACCATGTTCGTTAAGGTTGGAGATAGCGTTAAAAAAGGTCAGGCACTTTTTGAAGATAAAAAGAATCCTGGCGTTAAATTCACAGCTCAAGCTTCAGGTGTTGTTAAAGAAATTAATCGTGGCGAAAAACGCGTATTGCAGTCAGTTGTTATCGAAGTAGGTGGCAATGAGCAAGAAACGTTTAGCAGTTTTACCGCTAGCGAACTTAACTCAATTGCTCGTGAAAATGTTGTTGCAAACCTAGTAAACTCAGGTTTGTGGACAGCATTACGTACACGTCCATTCAGTAAAGTTCCTGCAGTTGATGCAACGCCAACCGCTATATTTGTAAGTGCAATGGATACTAATCCATTGGCTGCAGACCCTGCGATTATTATTGCCGAACAAAGTGAAGCATTCATTAACGGTTTAACCGTTTTGTCGCGCTTAACTGACGGTGAAGTTTTCGTTAGTAAAGCACCAGGTGCTGATATTGCTGTTAATTCATCTGCAAAGGTAAATGAATTTGCTGGTAAACATCCTGCTGGTTTAGTTGGTACGCACATGCATTTCTTGAAGCCAGTTAGTGCTGACAAGGTTGCGTGGCACGCAGGTTATCAAGATGTTATTGCCATTGGTAAGTTGTTTGTTACTGGTGAACTTGATAGCAATCGAGTAATTTCTTTAGCTGGTCCTGCAGCAAAGAATCCTCGTTTGGTTCGTACAACTTTAGGGGCAAGTGCCACTGAGTTAACGGCAAATGAAAGTATAGATGGTGAACTACGTGTTGTTTCTGGTTCATTATTATTAGGTTCTATTGCTTCTGGTGTACACGGCTATTTAGGTCGTTACCACACTCAAGTATCTCTTCTTTTAGAAGGTAGAGAAAAAGAGTTTATTGGTTACATGTATCCAGGTCCTAATAAATTCTCTGTTACTCGTGCTTATATGTCTCACTTCTTCTCTAAGAAGTTGTTTAATATGACGACCACGACTAATGGTAGTGCTCGTGCAATGGTGCCAATTGGTAACTTTGAACGTGTTATGCCGCTAGATATTTTACCAACTATGTTATTGCGTGATTTATGTGCCGGTGATACTGACGGTGCGCAACAACTTGGTGCGTTAGAGTTAGATGAAGAAGATTTAGCTTTATGTACGTTTGTTTGCCCTGGTAAAACAGATTACGGTGTGATCCTTCGTGATTGCCTAACCACAATTGAGAAGGAAGGTTAGTCATGGGCTTGAAAAAGTTTTTTGAAGATATCGAACCGCAATTTGAAAAAGGCGGTAAGTTTGAAACTTGGTATGCGCTTTACGAAGCCGTAGCGACTGGTTTATTTACACCAGGCCAAGTAAACAAAGGTCAAACTCACGTTCGTGACAGTATTGATCTTAAACGTATCATGATCACAGTATGGTTAGCGGTTTTTCCTGCCATGTTCTGGGGTATGTACAATATTGGTTTCCAAGCAACTGAAGCATTAGTTGCCGGTTACTCTTTACCTGATACATGGCAAGTAGGCTTGTTTGAACTGGTTGGTGGTAGCTTAGCGGCTGACTCTGGCTGGTTTAGCATGATGCTTTACGGCGCTATGTTCTTCTTACCTATTTACGCAACGGTATTTATTGTTGGTGGTTTTTGGGAAGTATTGTTTGCGACTGTTCGTAAGCATGAAGTGAACGAAGGTTTCTTCGTAAGCTCTATTCTTTTCGCATTAATTCTTCCTGCAACTATTCCATTGTGGCAAGCGGCTATCGGTATTACTTTTGGTATTGTTATTGCCAAAGAAGTATTCGGTGGTACAGGTAAAAACTTCTTAAACCCAGCATTAGCGGGTCGTGCGTTTTTATTCTTTGCTTACCCAAGTGAAATCTCAGGCGACGCTGTATGGGTTGCTGCTGATGGTTTCTCTGGCGCAACAGCACTTAGTGCTGCAAACCAAGGTCTTTTAGATTATTCAGTTAACGCTGACTGGTGGAACGCTTTTTGGGGTTATATTCCAGGTTCTGTTGGTGAAGTTTCTACTGCGATGATTTTACTTGGTGGTGCATATATCCTTTATAAAGGTATTGCGTCATGGCGCATCGTGTTAGGTGTGTTCGGCGGTATGGTTGCTATGTCAATGCTACTTAATTTTATTACTAGTGATACTAACGCAATGTTTGCTATGCCTTGGTACTGGCACTTAGTTACTGGTGGTTTTGCCTTTGGTATGATGTTTATGGCAACTGACCCAGTTTCAGCGTCATTCACTAATACGGGTAAATACTGGTTTGGTGCGCTTGTTGGCATCATGGTAGTACTAGTACGTGTTGTTAACCCTGCATTCCCAGAAGGCATGATGTTAGCCATTTTATTCGCTAACTTATTTGCGCCGCTTTTCGACTACTTTGTCGTTCAAGGGAACATCAAACGGAGGCTTGCTCGCAATGTCTAGTAATAAAGAAACGTTTGGCAAAACGGTTGGTTTTGTATTTGTTGTTTGTTTAGTTTGTGCTGCACTAGTTTCTGTTTCTGCAGTAGCTTTAAAGCCACTACAAACAGCGAACAAGTTGCTTGATAAGCAAACTAAAATTTTAGAAACTTCTGGCTTATTAGAGCTTGCAGGTAACGATATTGTTGGTACTTACAACAAATATGTTGACGCTAAAATGATTAACTTGGAAACAGGTAAAGTTGTTGAAGGTGATGTTGATATGTTTGAAGAACGTGCCGATGCTCGTGACAAAGCAAAAAGCTCAAAACCTGAAAACGATATTGCTGGTTTAAGCCGTCGTGCTGATAATGCTGTTGTTTATTTTGTTAAAGATGAACAAGGTAAAGTATCTACGATTGTATTACCTATCGTTGGCTCTGGCTTATGGGACCTAATGTATGGTTTTATCGGTTTAGAATCTGATATGAATACCGTTAAAAGTGTTATTTACTCTGACCTTAAAGAAACTCCGGGACTTGGTGCTGAAGTACTAAACCCAAGATGGAAAGCTTTATGGCCAGGTAAGAAAATGTTTGATGAGCAAAACAACGTAGCAATTAAAATTGTTAAAGGCGGCGCTAAAGCTGGCGACATTCACGGTGTAGATGCTCTATCAGGTGCAACATTAACCAGTAATGGTGTTGAGCGTACGATACGTTTTTGGTTAGGTAAAGAAGGTTACGGCCCATTTATTACTAACTATCGCGCTGGAGGATTGAAATAATGTCTACAGATACTAAAAAGGTTTTATTTGGCCCTGTAGCTGATAACAACCCAATTGCTTTACAAGTTTTAGGTGTGTGTTCTGCACTTGCTGTAACAAGTAACATGGCTAACGCCTTAGTTATGACGATTGCGGTAATGATAGTAACGGCATTTTCTAACTTATTTATCTCGTTGATTCGTAATCAAATACCTTCAAGTGTTCGTATTATCGTACAAATGGCAATTATTGCCTCGTTAGTAATCGTGGTTGACCAAGTATTAAAAGCATTTTCATACCAGTTATCAAAAGAGCTTTCTGTATACATTGGTTTGATCATTACTAACTGTATTGTAATGGGTCGTGCTGAAGCATTTGCGATGAAAGAAAAGCCAGGCGTAAGTTTCCTTGATGGTTTAGGTAACGGCTTAGGTTACGGTGCAGTCTTAATGATTGTTGCTTTTTTCCGCGAACTATTTGGTTTTGGTCAAATTTTTGGAATGGAGATTTTACCTCTTATTCAAAATGGTGGCTGGTACCAAGGTAATGGCTTATTAGTCTTACCATTCAGTTCATTCTTCATTATCGGTTTAATCATCTGGGCAATTCGCCAGTGGAAACCAGAACAAGTAGAGAAGGACTAAGCAGTCATGGAACATTATTTAAGTTTATTTGTTAAAACCATATTTATTGAAAATATGGCATTAACCTTCTTCCTTGGTATGTGTACATTCTTAGCGGTTTCTAAGAAAGTTAGCACAGCAATTGGTTTAGGTGTTGCGGTTGTAGTGGTATTAGGTATTGCGGTACCTGCTAACCAAATCATTTATCAAGCCATTCTAGCGCCAGGTGCATTAGATAGTTTGATGGGTGTTACTGACCCAGCAGATTCTATTGATTTAAGCTTCTTGTCTTTCATTACTTTTATCGGTGTGATTGCGGCATTAGTACAAATTCTTGAAATGGTATTAGATAAATACTTCCCAGCGTTATATCAAGCGCTTGGTATTTTCTTACCGTTGATTACAGTTAACTGTGCAATTTTCGGTGGCGTTTCATTCATGGTTGCGAAAAACCTAACTCTTGGCGAAAGTGTTGTTTACGGCATTGGCTCAGGTGTTGGTTGGATGTTAGCTATTGTATTGATGGCTGGACTTCGTGAAAAGATGAAGTACTCAGATGTACCTAATGGCTTAAAAGGCTTAGGTATTACGTTTATTACTGCAGGACTGATGGCGTTTGGCTTTCTTTCTTTCGGTGGTATTTCACTTTAGGTTAATGTCGGTTTTAGCTTGCTTTCACTTTAGCGTGAATGGTGTAGCTAAAACCCTTAAAGAAGATTAAAGGAAAAGTCGATGGAAATAATTATTCTCGGCGTATCGATGTTTACCTTGATAGTACTAGCGTTAGTGATGGTGATTTTATTCGCTAAATCTAAGTTAGTTTCTACAGGTGACGTTACGATCAGCATCAATGGCGATCCAGAAAAAGCGGTAGTTACTGCTGCTGGTGGAAAGCTTTTAGGCGCGCTTGCTGACCAAGGTATTTTTGTACCGTCAGCATGTGGTGGCGGTGGTACTTGTGGCCAATGTCGTGTTGACATACATTCAGGTGGTGGTGATATTTTACCAACTGAGCTAGGTCATATCACTAAGCGTGAAGCAAAAGAAGGTTGTCGTTTAGCATGTCAAGTGGCTGTTAAACAAGACATGGATATTGTACTTGAAGATGAAATCTTCGGTGTTCAACAATGGGAATGTGAAGTTATCTCTAACGATAACCAAGCAACGTTCATTAAAGAACTTAAGTTACAAATTCCTAATGGTGAATCTGTACCGTTTAAAGCTGGTGGTTATATTCAAATTGAAGCGCCTGCGCATCATGTAAAATATAGCGACTTTGATATTGATGACCAATACAAAGGTGATTGGAATCATTTTGGATTTTTTGATGTTGAATCAAAAGTAGATGAGCCAACGTTACGTGCGTATTCAATGGCTAACTATCCAGAGGAAGAAGGCATTATCATGCTTAACGTGCGTATCGCTACGCCACCTCCTGGACGTTTACATTTACCAGCAGGTAAAATGTCGTCTTATATCTTTAGCTTAAAAGCTGGTGATAAAGTGACTATTTCAGGTCCATTTGGCGAGTTCTTCGCGAAAGAAACTGATAATGAAATGGTATTTATCGGTGGTGGTGCTGGTATGGCGCCAATGCGTTCACATATCTTCGATCAACTTAAACGTTTGCAATCTAAACGTAAGATGTCGTTTTGGTATGGTGCTCGTTCTAAGCGTGAAATGTTCTATGAAGATGATTATAACGGCCTTGCGGCTGATAATGATAACTTCGAATGGCATGTTGCGTTATCAGACCCACAACCAGAAGATAACTGGGATGGCATGACAGGTTTCATCCACAATGTACTTCATGAGAACTACTTAAAAGATCATGAAGCGCCAGAAGATTGTGAGTACTACATGTGTGGTCCTCCAATGATGAACGCTGCGGTTATTCATATGTTGAAAGATCTTGGTGTTGAAGATGAGAACATCATGTTAGATGACTTTGGTGGCTAACATAGGGTAACTTTTTTCTCTTTGCTATTTCCCTTAATAGCGGCATCGAACGTGCTCATTGACTAACGTCAACTCTGCGCCTTCTCTTTGCTCTAAAGTGAACTAGCTTCGAGCTGAAAAGCTACCTAAGCTTGCCAATTGTTAAGCTAAGATAAAAGGCGACTTCGGTCGTCTTTTTAATATTCATAAGAAAAACTCAGATAACCAAAATTATTTAATTTAGCTAAAACCACTGTGGCCTTCTGCCAAGTAGACAGTTGTTTTAGCTAAATTAAATTTTATAAAGGATATTGTTATGCAATATAGAATTAAGCTCGTTTTAGCAACACTTGCGGTATTTGTGCTCAGTGGTTGTTTCCCAAGTAATGATCTTGCTCGGCAGGAATATTACCTACAGGGTAAAACGATGGGTACAACTTATAATATTAAAGTTGTCGGTGAAAACGTTGACACAGCTAAATTACAACAAGGTATTGATGAGCAACTTAAACAGCTAAATCAGGAAATGTCGACTTACATTGCCGATTCAGAATTATCACAATTTAACCAGTCAACTTCACTCGAGTCGACTAAGGTTTCTAAAGGTTTAGCTAGAGTAATTAAAGAAGCAATACGTTTAGGCGAATTAAGCAATGGTGCACTTGATGTTACGGTTGGACCTTTGGTTAATTTATGGGGATTCGGCCCAGAATATCGTCCAGAAACGGTGCCAAGTAATGAGCTATTAGCAAGCACTAGAGCACGCATTGGTTTAGATAAGCTAACTTTTGAAAACGGCATGTTAGCTAAAACTATTCCTGATCTTTATGTGGACTTATCGACTATTGCTAAAGGCTATGGTGTTGACTTAGTTGCTGAGTTTATTGAAATGAATGGTATCAATGACTACTTAGTGGAAATAGGCGGAGAAATGCGTCTTAAGGGCTTTAAACATACCGGAGAGCTTTGGCATGTTGCCATAGAAAAGCCTTTGAGTACTGAACGTGCAGTTCACCAGATTATTGTACCAAAGGATAATGCCGTTGCGACATCAGGTGACTACCGAATTTATTTTGAAGCCGACGGTCAACGATTTTCGCATATCATAGACCCAGAAACGGGTAAGCCAATTAACCATAAGCTGGTCTCTGTTACCGTGATTCACCCATCTTCAATGACGGCAGACGGGTTGTCGACTGCAATGATGGTGATGGGAGAAGAGAAAGCCTTGGCATTTGCAAAGGAAAATGATCTTGCTGTTTACATTATTGCGAAAACAGATCATGGCTTTGTTGAGCAAAGCACGGTAAAATTCATGCAATACCTCAAGTAGGTTTGCATGCTTTCAATTCGGTTAAGTAAATTACTCAGTATTTGATTTATTAATCAATGCAATAAAATATTATTAAATAGGTTTGTACTCATTATGGCTATGTTTTTAATCACCTTAGGCTTTTTTCTCGTTATTGTTATGGCAATGGCTGTCGGGTATATTTTTCAACAGAAAACCCTTGCAGGTAGCTGTGGTGGTTTAGCAAATGTTGGCATCGAAAAGTCTTGTAATTGCGATAACCCTTGTGAAAAACGTCAAGAGCGTGAGCGTAAAGCTGAGCTAGAAGTTGGCGATATTAGTGTAAAAAACATTTAATGTTTCAGTGCTGCTTTAACGTGAATTAAGCTGTCACGACGGTTATTAACAAAAAGGTGAGCTATGCTCACCTTTTTTTATATTCAGGCCGTTCTTAGCCATCCGTGGCTTCACGGCATTGGTGCATCCATGCACGTCGATGAATGGTATGTCGTGATCACATGGATGTGAAAGAGCGAGCATATTCAGGATGAATGGTATGTTGCGATCACATGGCCGTTCTTAGGCATCCTTGCTTTCACAGCATTAATACGTCTATGTATGTCGATGTGAAAGAGCTAGCATATTTAGGCCGCTCTTAGCCATCCACGGCTCCACGGCATTAATAAGTCCATGCACGTCGATGTGAAAGTGCGAATATGCACTTTAGATTAGAACACGCGTTCAATTACCCAATATGCCGCCGTTATAGCAATACCAATGTTAAGTGCTTTTACTACTGTCGACTGATACCACTGTTTTTTCATTATTGGTGCCAAACATAAGAAAGCAATAACGATAACGCTAAGTTGCCCCAACTCGACACCGATATTAAATGAGATCAGACTTAAAGCATATTGGCTCTCTGGCAATCCTACATCACTTAGCACTGACGCAAAACCCAAACCATGTAACAAGCCAAAGGCAAATATTACTGGCATGCGAGTGTGGCTAACAGTGGTTGATTTAGCTCGATAAACGTTCTCTATTGCTACGTATAAAATGGAAAGCGCTATTAAGGGCTCGACAATAGAGCTTGGCAATTGCACTATGCCATAAATGCCTAGCGCTAAAGTAATGGTATGAGCTAGTGTAAAAGCTGAAACCTGCCAAAGTAACGTTGAGAAGCTTTTGGCAAACAAAAATAATGCGAGCACAAAAAGGATATGGTCAAGGCCACGGGGCAAAATATGAACAAACCCTTGCACGATGTAGTCTTTTATCACCTTAATTGATGGGCTAATCGTATGGCTTGATTCACTTTCACTAATAGTAACTTCAAAGTTTTCACTGAACTCATTATTTGAGACTAAATCATGTTTTGGTCTAATAACTGTTAATTGTACATCTGATAACAAAGGTGAAAATTGTACACTTACCGAATCAGCCCCATTTGGTATTTTTCCTATAGTATGTAGCTCAGTATGCGTATTGGTCCTTTCAGCACCTAAAGAAAGAGTTCTCTTTAGCTGATTCAGTGATAAACCACTTAGCAGGTTTATATTTTGTTCATAGCTTTGCACAAGCATAGCGTTATCTTTTATTTCATCGTCTGCGTTGTTTTTTGGTTGAGTAAAACGAATGTTAGTTTGCTTGGTTAAATCATTGTGGAGATTATCTAATAACTGCTTTTGCTGACTAAATGACATAGTCCTCAAACTTTCAATCACTTTAGTGTCATCACCTATTATGTTTTGGTAATTTTTTAGTAGGTGCAAAATATCTATAGTAATGGTCAATTGATATTGCTCTGAGCCCTCAAGGGAAAGTGTTGCTTTATTGATATCACTGGTGTGTGCCAAGCAAAAATTTAACGTGACACTGAATAGCATCAGTGAAAGGGAAAGTAATAGTGTTGAGGTGAATTGTTTTAGCAAAGTCGTTTCCTAAAATAATAATGATTAAAACCGCGCTAAATTAGCTTATCTTTGTACGAAAAGAAAGTTCTGCTGGTAACTCTTGCTTTATTTGCCTAGAAATTGTGTTTATTAAAGGTGTTTCTCCCAAACAGTCAGTGATTGATAACTTGTACCTAGCGATAAAATAGGTATACTGTTTTTATATACAGCTGGTGTGTTGTTTTTATTTAAAGGCATTCATTTATAGGTAGCAAATAGTGGGGCAAGAAATTAACAAGGTTAGGAAGATCATTCATGTAGACCTTTTATCTAGAGTTTTAATATTGACAAATACTCATTATTTTACTCTAAGGTTTTAAATTATATAGATTTAATTTTTAATTTATCGCAAAAACAGCTTGTCAATATTGACAGTATTTTTGCGATTTTAATTTAATATATCTTTAATGAAATATGGCCTAATAATTATTAAGGGTAAAACCTTTTTTCAGCATTCATTAGTTCATCGTAACTATAGTAAAAGCGCCTTTGTTCTTCGTATTTACATCGGCTTTCTGAGGTCATCATCTCTTCCATTAAAACGTTAAAATAGTCACCCTCGTCTTCAGAAGTTATTATATCAATATCTATTTCGAAGTGGGTTTTTAGAAGTACTATCAAATCTTCAAAACTAAGTTCAGCTTCAGATAGCAAGTCTCTTAAACTTAGGCAGCCTGCAAAATCATATGATTCAAAAATGGCATTAACTTTTAATTGGTTTAATTTGTCGCTTTGAATAAAGGTAATAGGGGTATCAGAAATCGGTTTGCGATGAAACGATTTATTATGCATTAGTTGCTGGCTTAGTTGATAAGAGCTGTTTTCTAACGCAGAAAAAGCAGCTATCACAGAACATACACAAGTTTCTGTTTCTTCGGCAATATCTTCAAAGGACTGGTTGCGGTAGGAAAAAGTTAAGTGGTGTAAAACCCTACCTATACTTATTGCTATCGAATGATAATTTAGCGTGTCATCACAGGGGGCTTTATCATCTAAATTAAAATATGAATTAAATGTGCTTTCAAAGTTTTTTAAAATAAATGTATATAATTTACTGCTATTGCAGACAGGGCAATTCATAATAATTCTCCAACAAATAAGGCCTACTAAACGCTTACTCGTTTTAAATATTACAAATTGTTCGGGTGCATCGACTTTGTCGCTTTTTAAAGTAGGCGCAGGCTGCCCGACAGCCAAGCTTTGATTCTATAACTTTTCTTAAGAAAATACTTTTTAATATTTAATGTTGATTGATGATTCTTTCAAATTCAACTTTAGACATATTTAAAATACAAGCTATGACCTCTATTCGGTCAAAGCTTGTAAGGTACTCAACTTCATCAAAGGCGGTATTAATTTTTTCCCAATTACGCTGAAGGCTAATTAGACACTCTGAGGATACAGAGAACTCTAATAGGTTCATTGTATCTTGTTGAGCTGCTCCATTTTCCAAGCTTAGTTTTAAGTCCTTTAAAGATTTATATCCATAGAAATCAATAGCAATAGTTCTTTGTGCTTGATTCAATTTGCATTCAGTAAAATTAGCTAAACGGCGAGCTTGTCGTTTAAGTATTTTTTCATATTGTGATTTTTCTTCAGGCACTAAAAGTCTCCATAAGTACCGAAGCATCCACAGCATAATCGTTACTTTAGAAGTATTAGCAAATTTTATAATGGGCTCTCGCTTTGTTTTTGTGGTCACAGGCTGCCATTACAGCCTTATATACATATATAAAAGTAGTTTAATATACTTATTTATATTCCAGCAGGTTTAGTTTTAACTTTCTTCCCACTTTTAAACGAAGCTCCCCCCTTTCTAAAATCAAACATATTCATTTTAAAGCTTGAAATAGAAACTTGCTGAGCTCCGTGGACATGAGTAATTAGTTTTTCATGCCTCTCTTTATATGGTGCTTTAGCGACAGAACCACCAAATTCACCTGTATTAACCAAAACTACATGTTGGTACATATGATAAAAAAGGGCATCAACCATTGAATCAAAGGTACTAACATCCATGTTTAATGCTGGAATTAAATAAGCGTTAGACTTGTTCTTTAAATCAGCACTCATTGCAATGTCAGTCGAATCAAAGCAAATAGAGCCTGTTAACCGGAACCCATCTTCATTTTCAAATGCAGGGTGAAGTAATTCAATAAATAGCTGATAAGGTCTCCAAGGTTTTATATGTTTGACCTCATCCTTCATCATATGATACTTCCCCTGAAGCCTTTCAATAAACGATCTACCACTGGCTAGTTTATTAGGAATTATCCATTTGGCTACGTTATTCGGCCCGTCTACGTTAGGAATATTAGTAAAATTTAATCCTGTAAATATTATTGCCCCTGTTTTATCAGAGAGCCTTTTCAAAATATCAATATCTTCAGTATTTACTGCTAGTTCAGGCCAAACAATTAAGTCAACCTTTCCTGATGTATCATTATTTAGAGATTCATGGCTATATTTTTTGTGCAAAATTAACTCTGCGACCGATGCTACATGGCGTCTATGCTTAACACGGTACTCCTCTGTATCTAGCTGTAAACCGTGTTCAACAAAATCGGACTTCTGAGGCAAAAGCGACTGCACCATCACAACATCAAGATCTTGTTTGTTCTTGTCCCACCCAAGGCTTATTTTTTCTACGTAACCAGGGATGCCTGATAGTTGGCAGAATATACCTTTTTGTTGCTCAATTCTAGCTTCAATCAGCTTTTTTAGGGAAGTTAAGTCCCAATTAGTCGGCCACATACGCTCTTTATCAAATACCTCTAAGCCTGGCCATTGAAGTAAGTTAAATAGTAAACCAGATAACCAGCTGCTCATAGGTGCGACTTCACCATTAATACTTTCTGGAGAATGCATCATTCCGAACTGGCGTTTTAAATACCCTGACTTAATACCACTATATTGCCCTTGCTTATGGCTATATGAATTACCCAGTGACCAATCTAATGAGCCAGTTAGACAATTACGGATAAACATACCGATATGATATAAAGGTTTATGCTCTTTTGAGACCCAATCAGGAGCTTCAAACAGTGGAAATTTATCACTGATAATATTCACTTCTAGCCGTATTTCTGATGCTAGACTTTGAATTGAGGACCAGTTTGTACATTTTACCTGAGAGTTAATTAAGTCTATCGGCTTTTCAAAATCAAAACCTTTTAGACATTCATTGATTAGTAACAGAACAGCGTTTTCATGCTTAAATGGGTTAGAGTTGTGCTTAATTACACCCATTATTGGGTATAGCCTTTCAGAGTTTTTGTTACTAACTAGAACTTCTTTTTGGTATAGGCCTGCTTGCTTGCAGATTGAGTTATCAGCCTTATGCCAACTAAAGTCATTTTTATTACTATACTCGATTAAGTCGGAAAATAAGGATGGTGACTCCCTAGCAATTTCAGTCATTAAGTCTGTAACATTTCGCTTATTTAATTTTTTAACATCTTTTTTAATCGCTCCTTTTTTACGGATTTTTTCTAAAAAGTTCGATAGAGATCTAATAACATTTTCATTACTCTTTGAAAGTTGATGGGCAATAAGAGCATTCGAAATAAACTCTTCATGGTTCATGTCATTCGCTATAGTTCTATGACCTTTGATCATCTTAGATACAATATTGAAGTCCTGATCATCCTTATCTTCATATGACAGTAAACTATCATTTCTAACTAGTAGTAAGAAACGAGCCTGCTCCTTTACTCCTTCAGAATAATTTCCAACCCCTTGGAGAATATCTACGGCTAAGCATTGGAGATATTCGAAAAAGTCCTGGTGATTTGAGTGAGCAGGAAAAGACCACTTAGACTTACTATGGACAACTGTAGCACTATGCCTAAACACTTCGCCTAAACAATACTCCATTACAAAAGACTGCCTGCAATCCTTTCTATTCCTTACAAAATTAAATTGTGAAATCAAAGCTTTGATGATTTTTACATCAGGAAAAAGCTCTATACCTTTTTTGAGTAATAGAACTAAAGATGGATCTTTAGTCCAACAAGCAATGAACTTTCGTGCCATTCTTTCTTGTAAAAAATCCCAACTACCAGGAACTAATTCACTTTTTTCATTTAACTCTTGAGTGTAAAAACTTCGTTTCTGCTTTAGTAAATTATGAATTTTATTAGCAGCAAATCTAACTAATGTGTCTTCTCTTACATCATGATTTGGAGCTTCAATAAGAGCGAGAGGGTTTGTACTTAATAAGTTGGTTGGCACAGCACGAATATAATCAGCTAAATTAATTAATCCTTCTAAGTGACCTAACTGTTCATCTACTTCACTGTTAGAAATTGGACCGCTGACTTTACCTTGAATAGTTTTTAATTTTTGGGATATACCTGTTCTTTTTAATTGGAAGGGTTCAACTTTAGTTTTCTTTTTATTTAGCTCTAAACCTAGTTCTTTTAGCTCATTATCAATAAAAGACTCTAGTTCTTCTTTAATTGATTGGCTTTCTTTGTCTTCAGAAACTATTACCAAACGCATATCATCAACGTAGCGACTGTAATCAACTAATCGGTATTTATCGGCAATTGTACTACCAATTAAGTCTGCGAACTTTTCATCAAAGTCTAATAAATAAATGTTGGCAAAAAAACCTCCAGACACTAGTCCTTGTGGAATCCCCATTGGAATGGTCTCTTGATCTTTTTGGCAAACATCTTCGTATAACTCTGAAGAATTTACATCCCACGACCAACCCTCAAAAGAGCTAAGTAAATAACTTAGTATTGGAGATTTTTCCTTATCGAAATCCTCTATAAGTTGAGTTACTCTCTGTGTTAGCTTTTCACGATCAATAAAGTCATAAAAACTTTTTAGATCTAAATGAACTTCAAAAACGTTTTCTTTATCTACTTTTGATTCGATAGCCTGCTTTGCAAAATAGTAAGGGCGCTCTAAGAACCTCTGATAATCAGTAAAATACTTACTATATATGGTGCTATTTCCCCATGGGAAAACAGCTTGTTCGTTTATAAAACGACAAAATAATCGATTACCATAATTAACTATTCTTCTTTCATGAACATCATCTAATTTCGTTGAAGTGTCACCTTGCATTGTTTCAACTTGATTTGCTAGACACATCATTAATGCTGTAAATAATGTTTGCTCTTTAATTGGAACATGTGCAAGAGGTCTAAGGGGAGGAACAGTTCGCTCTATTTCTTCACTTTCGTCCTTTTTTATTCCTATCGGTTGCCAAGTTTGATTTAATCCTTCTAAGGCCTCAGCTTGTCCTAATATTTTTTTAGGTTCATTAACTGGTGGGAAAAGTATAGATTCAACAAATTCCCATTTTGTAGATTTGGGCGCTGGTACTAGTCTTAAAGGGGTCAAATTATAACTTATCGACTCTAATTCCTTTTTCCAGCGTTCCAAATTAGAGGAGAGTGATAAAGTCGATTGATCTAACTCAAAAGTATTTGCATACCAGTTTGTTGAACGAATATAACTTTGCGCTTTCTTCCATGCCTGCGCTAAAACAATTTTGTCGCTTAAATACGAGTCTGTAGGCTTCAATACTCGGTATTTTTTATCTAATAGTCCCATATAACCTCAAAATGTTAGTCAACTATTTCAAAACTAACTATTAATTCTGTCCTGATGCCAAATTCAATTTATTTTGTGTAGGCTCATTTAAGAGCTCATTAAGTAACTCATTGTCATCGATATTATCGTATCTACTTTCAATATTTTCTTTTAATAAAAATAAACGAGCTTCTGCTGTACGTACCATCTCATTGAATGTAATAGCATGTACTTCTCCATATTGTTGTGTTTCTGAAGCACCTATTTTCTGAAACTTACTTGCTTTAGGGCAAATAGAGTCTCCAACTACATAGGCTTTGATATAAGGCTGTGATGAGTCGACACCTGCATGCCAAATGTCTTCAACATAACGTTTAGCTTGGTCTGTTTCATCCCGGCCAATCTCAAACCCTCCTTTTTTAAGCTCAATAAGAAGTACTTTTTGTGTTTTTTTCAATTCACCTACAAATTGTTCAAGACCAACTAAGCTCACAGAAGAGTTTTCACCAACAACGATATCTGGCCTTTTAGCTGAATTTAAAAATTGTTCTTTCTTGAAACTTTTCTTAAAAACAATTTCCATTGTTTTTCTTAAGCCTCTATTACTAGCATATTCAGGGGTATCAAATTCAGGACCAAAAACCCATCGAGCTCTTTCTATTAGAGGGTGAAGTGTATGTAATTCATCTACGCTATGGTCGTTACTCAATCTTTGAATTGCCTCAGTAACTTTAATCCGAGCATCTATTTCAGCAAGAATAATCATTGCGTCTGACACATTCCATTCGTCTAAAAATTGATTTAACGCGTCTGCATCATTAGCTTGTATAGTTGTCAATTTATGTAAAAGTGAGATTCCCGAACGAGACTTTTCTAAATTTAAAGCAGCTTTAAATGCAAGCTCTAATAGCTCTATTTTAATATCGGGGCTTTCAGATAACATTGCATCAACAAAATCATATAACTCTCGTTGAGCCAGTTTAGGTAACTCTTTTAAATCTGTTTTATGGTTATTTAGAACTAACCTTTTAGCAGTATAAACTTCAGTTTTAGAAAGCTCTAAATAGCATGACTTTACAAACGAAGATATTTGTTCTGTTATAAGGTTGATGGAAGAAAAATCTCTTTTAAAATCAGACCAATCTGCTTCTATATAATCAAAAAGATCATCAGATTCTGCTATTAAAGTATATCTTTTTGCGAATGTCTTTCGCCCATCAAAAACCTGTTTCCCTTGAATTGACCAGCTTGGAGTACTTAACAGTCGTCCCCCAAGCCAAAATGCTACACCATGTTGATTAGATGTTTTTGAAGCAGAAGAAGAGTCTACAAGAGTCAATTTAATGTTTATGTCACCAACGGGGTTAATTTCTGTTTTTTTGATTATCCCTGGATGCTCAGCCAATGTAATCAATTTACCATTTATATACACTTTAAACTCTGGATTAAATAAAAACCGTGCTGAAATTATTTCCTTCAATTCATCAAGCTCAATTAGATGTCGTTCCGCAACAACGCTAACTTTTGTTCCATGCCCTTTATAAGAAGTATCAGTATGTTCAATTACTTTGATTGGCTGTGCTCCAGAAGATAGCTTTAATACATATTTGTTTTTGGCCGAATTCTTCCAAGTTTCAACGGTATATGTATCACAAAAACAAAGCCCTGCATGACGACCAACTCCATTTCGCCCAAAAGCTATTCGTCTTTTACTAAGTTCATTATCGGTAGGGAGTTCAACAAACGGACCTTGATGCTTTCTTCTATCATATCTGAGCCTTAACCACCTCGTCTCAAACTCTTGAGCAGTCATTCCTATACCATTATCTTCAACCGATATTAATCCACCAATTTCGTCAGGGAATATTATCTTAACCTCCGACGCCCCTGCATCATGTGCGTTTGCAATGAGCTCTGTTATTGCTACATCGGCTTTAGTAGCAATAGTACTAATTTCGTTTAATAAAAAACCATCTTCGTATGTGACTTCATAATCCATAATGCAATGTCCTCTTTAATAATGATTTTCTGAGTTTTTTATATAACCTGGTGCAATTGCTAAATTTTCGACACCGTATAATGTTTGACTGTTTTGCAAATAGAGCTGATATTCTGGGCCTGAAAGTGAAGCACTTTCAGAACAATCCACATTCCAGCGTCTCAGTAAATAACCTGCCATTGCCGCACGTACGTTAACTTCTAACATGCCTTTCTCCATCCCAAAGTCGAGCTTAATAGCGGTTGGATGTTTAACGTTATTTGGGTGCGGAATAATTTGTAATGGCACCATACGCATCCATTGATGATCTTCTAACTTATCTTCTTCAGGGGATGGTGTCTGTGCCAGAATTGTAACTTTAGTAATGCGAGTTAATACAAAGTCTCTGAATGACTTTGATTTGCGGTCATAGGCTCTTAAATGCCAACGTAAGCCATTATCCACTATTGAGTGAGGCACAAGTTCTCTAGCACCCGAACCGCTGCTTAAAGACGTATATATAACGCTAATAGGCTTGTGATTGATGATCGCTTGAGAGAGCTTAGCGATAATATCAATATCAGGTACGTTTAAGGGACTTGGTGATTCAATAGGGAATGAAGTATCACCAATAGAATCAAAGCCATCGCTTATGTTATTAGCTAATTTAATAAGCGTGCGGCGAGCATTATATTTAAATATGGGCTTGAATTGCGTTGTGATGAAGTACTTTTTTTCTACATTGTCATACGCCATATTATCTGGTGCATTATCTTTGTAGAACTTTAAATCTCTGGTTGCAGCAGCAAGTCCTAATTCGAAATGACTGACTATTTCACTGCGAGTTACCATCCCAGTAAAATAGAGCTTAAAGTCGATATAAGCTAGGCGCTGCTTCTGTGCAAAACTGAATTCGTCCATTCGATAAATCTGATTCTATTGACATTTTCTATTTGAGTTGAAATAGTATGTATCATTATGAGTTAGACAGCAAATAGATTTTATGCTTTAGTGTTGATACAGATCATCACTATTTAAAAGCTCAAAATTATGTCTAATCAACCTCCCAAATCTTCTGTAAAAAAACATACTAATTTAACTGAACTAGAGCATTTAAAAGTCGCGCATTTTGATATTTATCAAGAGCTGATAAAGCAGTTTAAATTTGATGATCGGGTGTGCCAAGAGTGGCTGACTAAACCCAAGAGCCCGTTTCAAGGTAAGTCACCGTTTGAACAATTATCTATAGATGCCGATGAAGTGATGAATATACTGGTTCGGATGAGAACTGGTGACTTTTCGTGAAGGGTAAGAGCAAGTGAATATTCTCTTTTTATGCACTAGTAATATACAACGCAGCAAAACGGGTGAAGAGTTGTTTCGTGCTGCTAATAAAAAACATCAGTACAAATCAGCTGGTTTAAGTTCCAAATACGTGCAGAAAGCTAACTCGACACTTTGCACTGAAGAAATGCTGAAATGGGCGGATCGAATTTATGTGTTTGAACAGCAACACATTGACCGAATAAAAGAGCATACCGATGATGTGTATCTACCTAAAATAACCAACTTAAATATTCCAGATAATTATCAATATTTTCAGAGAGAGCTGGTTTTGCTTTTATTAGAAGGAACCTCGCTTTTTCACTAAAGAAATCGTTCACTTTATAAAACTTGATGAACTAGGAATTTGGCTGTATATTTATACAGTTTCTTTTTGAGGTTTCTAAGGTTTGAAAAAAATAATTCACGTGGATATGGATGCATTTTATGTGTCTGTTGAAATTAGAGATAATCCTGAGCTTGCTGATAAGCCTGTTGCCGTAGGTGGAAGCAGGGGAACCAGAGGGGTTCTTTCTACGTGTAATTATATTGCTAGAGAATACGGCGTTAGTAGTGCAATGCCAACTTCGGTGGCCTTAAATAAATGCCCAAATTTAGTATTAGTGCCAGGCCGGATGGAAGTTTATAAATCTGTTAGTGCTCATTTAAGGGAGATTTTCCAACGGTATACTGATCTCATAGAGCCTTTAAGTTTAGACGAAGCATATTTAGATGTGACTGATTGTGAACTGTTTGGCGGTTCCGCAACGCTTATTGCTAAAGATATTTGCGAAAGTATTTATAAGGAACTTAATTTAACGGCATCTGCTGGGGTTTCATCAATAAAGTATCTGGCTAAAGTAGCCTCAGACCTTAATAAACCAAATGGGATTTTTGTGATCCCTCCTAATGAGGTTGATAAATTTATTGATGATATGCCTTTAAAGAAAATACCAGGGGTCGGTAAAGTTACTAACGAAAAACTATCAAATGATAACTTTAAATTAGGAAGGGATATTAAATGCTCTTCTCAAGCTTATTTAACATCAAGATATGGCAAATTGGGAGCCTTACTGTGGGATAGGTGCAACGGTATAGATAATCGATCTGTGGTAACACATAGAGAAAGAAAGTCTGTTGGTGTAGAAAGAACTTTTCCTGAAGATATTGAGGATGTAGCGGTTCTAAATGAAATTTTACAAAACAAGTTGCTCCCAGAATTACAAAGAAGATCAGCTAAACATCTTCAACACAGAAGCATTAGTAAAGTTGGTGTAAAAGTTAAGTTTTCAGATTTTCAGCAAACAACAAAAGATTTCTCTACATCGGAATTAGATTCTGAAGTTTTACCTGAACTACTAATCGCCGCTCTAGAAAGGGGGAATGGTAAGCCAGTTCGCTTGTTAGGTTTACATTTAGGTTTAGCAGCTGAAAAAAACGATACTGAGCAAATTGCTTTTGAGTGGTGAAGAGTCATTATAACTAAATATTACTTGTATTAGTCCAAACCATTCAGGCGCAGGGCACCAATGTGCTTGTTTACCTTAGAACTATCAATATTAACTTTGTGCGCTTTGCTAACATTTGGCATTGGTTACTATTTAGGTCAAATGATAGCCCTAAGCGGATATTAGCTTTTGAGTTACCAACGACAGGTCAGCGTCTAAAGCCGACTTAAGTCATTCATAGCTTGCAACCTATACTCAGTTGAAAGCTATGAATACAAACAAGTTAAATTTGGTTATCTATGGTTTCTCTTATTTGGCCTAGAGTAGTTTCCTTTGTTAGATTTCCATCTTCAAAAACAACTTCTAATAACCCTTGAGATTCTTCTTCATCAGTCACGTTATCAAACAAGGTTAACTCACCGTCCACTCGCTCAATTTTTAATAAACCTTTAGCTGATTTCTTCTTAGTATCAGTTTTTGGGTCTTTGAAAATAGCAACACGTTCACCGTTTTTAACAACGCTAGTAGCTTTTACTGCTGAGCCGTGAGTATCACGCGTCACATATTGATAGCTGTATGAGCCAATACCTAAAACAACCTTTGAAGCGAAGCCTTTGTCCATTAAGCGTTGTAAAATCTGACGTTGGCGTTTAAGGGTAATAGCATCACCATAAATAGCACCGATATGATCATCAAGTAACTTGAACCCTTTGCTTGTAGTCGTTCCGCCAAAAGTATCCCATAAACATTCAATAAGCCCTTTAACTTCACAAAGCATTAATTGAATAGTCTGTTCACTATCGAAACCATAGTATTCACCATTCCAGCGATATGCTTCATACCCATTTGCTATAACATCTTTTTCAGCTTCAACTTGAGTTTGGAATAGCTCACTGTACTCAGAAACAGGAGAGATTTTATAACCTGTTAATATTTTTACCGGATCTCCAGAGTCTGGGCGAATCACTAATGTGCCATCGCGAGCCATTATTTCGTCTTTAAGCTGTGGTAGATAATCAGTTACTAATGTCCAAAAATCCCAAGTATCAGATACAACACTTAATATCCCAGTTGGAGATTGCTCCTTCATTAAATATTTAAAGAACTCAATTTCACCTTCCATGATCCAAGAACAAGTAACAGAGTGTTCAGTAGCATCTACAGAGCAACCTACAAGCTCATTATCCACGTTTGCGCCATAGTATTTTTCAGCAAATAATACTGCTGGTATGGTATCCGTACCTACTAATCCTGAAGCTAAGTGGCCAAAACCACTCATAGCAGCAGCGTGCTTACCAAACATACCTCTAAAGCTAAAATCATGTCCTTGAAAGGGAACAAAATCTAAAGGAAGTCCCGTTTTATTAGCAAACTCCTTGAATACTTTTAAATAAGCAACTGAAGTAGTAGCGCTTGTTTGGATTGGCCAGTTTTCACAACTTAATACGGTCTCAATCATATTTGTTAACCACTGAAAGCCTTCTTTGGTGTTAACAATAGTAATTGGTGGCACTAAGTAAGGAACAAGTGTTCCCTCAGGTAGTGCTTTTATTCTTAATGGTAAATAACCTAAATCGTGTAAGTCTTCTAGATACTTGACGTTTACAGGGTAGCCCAACATTGAACTCATAATACGTTTATGGTTTGCAACAGCGACAGCTTTATCGCTGTTAAAGAATTCAGCCCATTCTTCTTGTAAGTAGCTTTTAATAAAATACTGAAGAGCAACAAATGCTACTTTGTTACTATTTTCAACATTACTTAATTTGCCACTTCTTGATGTGAAGTTGGCATAAACTTCTGTCACATCAGGGTGGTAAGCTCGGCTGTGGAATTCTTTATAAACATCTTTTTGCATACTAGCAGCGGTAATAGTCATGATAGTCTCCTTACATCTCAATAATTTGTAATTTAATTTTATTGCTCGTGCTGAATTCTTCAGCGGCTCTAAATGAATCAGTTGTATAGATAGCGTCAATTAGACCTTCAAATACTTCTAATCCTTTTGAGAAAATACCGTGTGTGATAAACAGTGAAACTTCCACTGCGCCTTTGTCTTTTAATACCTTAGATAACTCGATAAATGTTCTACCACCATCACAAATATCATCAGCGATAAGTACTTTCTTTCCGTTAACATCGCCAAGAATCTCAGTTTTAATGATTTCACCTGTTTTCAAATTTCTCATTTTTTGTGCTTGAATAACTTCAGGCTCACCATTAAATGTCTCAGCAATTTTAATTGTTTTTTTACTAGCGCCAGCGTCAGGTGAAATCAAGGTAAGTTCGCCTGTAGATAGACGTTGGCTTAATTCATCGCATCGCTCAAGTAGGTTAATTTGCGGTACGTTTACGACTCTATTTAATAATGCTGGTGATACTTCACTGTGCGCATCCCAAATAGTTACTTTGGCGAAGCCTAAATTGTTTATGAAATTTGCCATAACTGCGGCACCTAGCGCTTCACCGTCAACACATACTCTGTCTTGACGTGCATAAGGAAAATAAGGAATAACCAATTCAATAGGAGTCGCTTCATTTGAAAGTCTTTTAAGCGCATCAACGGCAACCATTAATTGAATTAACTTTGAAGAATCAGTAAGGCGTTCAAATATTTCTATTTTTACCGTAGTTGCAAAGTCCACTGGATTAAAACGAATGTGCTCTTCTCCGCCAGAAAAAGTAAAACTGTCAAAGTCGATAGGTGTTTTATTTCCTGTTGAGTCATGGCTAAATATTTTCATTATTACTTCCTTTTTTATTGTTTGTGTCGCTAGGACACAATCTAATTTAGCAAAGAGTTAAATATTGATCAAGCTTTATTTGTGTCACAAGGACATAAAGGTTGTTTTTTTATTGTCAGTGAGTGTAACAGCTAAAATAACCTACTGATATAGCGAGGAAAGCTAGTGAGGAGTGATTAAATTTCCAACGCGACTACTTATAGATATATTGGCAACAGTTCCGGCATTGAACTCAATGCAGTCTTGCTCAATGCCATCAGAAAAGATGACACCGTTTTCAGCCATTTTTGAAGACATACTGAATTTTGAATGATTGGTTATTTTGCCAAAAACCTTATTACACTTGGTATTTGCTGACGGGAATGGCTCCCGAACTGAATAATAAAGAAACTCACTATCCCACGAGAATCCGTTTTGTAGGTGATGATTAATTGGTTTATCCATAATACCACTCGCACCTGTAATTATGCTTCTAAACCAACCAGTAGAGCCTAAGCCTGTGCTAATAATAACGCCACTAGAGCTTTGTTCTTCTTGGTGATTATCAACAGACATCATGTACCTTGCAGAAGTGTGTGTCTTGGGGCCAATGAATAGATCATTTACCGCTAACAATGTTTGACCAATGTTGGTATTTACCTCAGCCATAGCAATTGCTTTTGAATTAATAGATTGGTTTAGCACTTGTAGAATTACTTCACCAAGTTCAGCTTCTAAAAAGGGCAAAAGCTGGCCATCATAAAACTTAGGAATAGGATTAACTGCCACTACAGGTTGCCCATTAAGATACTTAAGCGTATTAGCTACTAAACCGTCTTGACCAATGACTACGACTAAATCATCGGGAGAAAACAGGTAAGTTGAAAGCACACTTCTTTCTAGCTGTTGAACCCTACCAACTGTTTTTAACAGGCTAATAGATTGGGCGACAGAGTTGGAGTAAAGAGTACTTTCTTCTTCATAGTCACTAAATGACTCACCTAAATGTTCAAGGTAAAATTTTGCTTGCCCAAGGGTGCAGTATTTTTCCTTTAATTCCTGCAATCTTGTCTTTCTTGTGACGACCACTATTTTTCTATCTGTGAGCATAACAAGCTCCTTTAGGTATTAGTCAACGTTGTTAATAGATCAGGTGAAATATTCAAATTACCTATTTGGTTATCACCCTGCGTTAAGTTTTCTATTGCTTGAGCAATAAGCTGCTCCGGTGCCATACCACTCATGCTCATTACTCTTAACTTATCAGTATCAATATTTCGATACGCCTGCATTTGCGCTTGTATTTTATAAGCTTGTGCATCACCACGAGCTTTCTCGTTAGCTGAATTAATAGAGACCAATTCTTCGAGTTGTTTTTCATCTTCAATCTGAGCCGTAATATCCTCCTGGTTGATTTTAAATTGCTGAATTTTTCTCAATCTCTGTGCTTCTAATCGTGATTCTTCAAGGTCTTGCTCTTTCTTCTGTATTGCTTTTTCAGTTTCTAATTCAGATTCTTTAACGCTTTTTTCTTGCTCAATACTTGATAAGCGTCTTGCATAAATTGCATTATCTGCCTCTTTTAATAAGCTTTCTCTAATTTCAGCTTCGAGTGCTTTCCCTGTTTCTGGGCTGGGTTTAATTGATGTTAATGCAACATCAGTGATCTCTATGCCAAGGCTTGTTATCGCTTCAGCACCGTCTAGATCTTTTTTCAAATCAATGGTTAGCTTACGAGCACAAACTAGAGAATCTCTAAGTGATTTAGATTCAATATGATTTCGCAATAACACTTGAACAGCACGCTGAACACGTTCATCCATTTTCTCAGGGTCTTCTGATGTGTACTTGCCTTTTGTATCAATAGTGAAGTTCAGCATTTTTGCCGCTTCATGTGGTTGTTCAATTCGATAAGTAACTTGCCCTTGCACTGTCAGCTCTTGAAAGTCAGACGTTTGTAACCTGAAAACAAACGGCAACTCTTTACTATTACTTGGTATAGCGACAAGTGAAGAGCTAGGCGCATAATAGAAAAAATTCACACCGACTCCTTCTAACTTAATTTTCCCTTCTTTGAATAACATGAGGTGCGTTGAAGGATCTGCTTTTATATATTTAAAACCAAACATAATAATCTCCTTTTACAAATGTGTCACAGCGACACTATTTTAAATATGTCCCAAGGACATTAAGTTGTCAAATATTATTTCTTCTTTAATTTGGTGAACTGTTCTTGTTGATATAAAAGAGAAATTGATTTAATGTGTCATTAAGACATAAAGTTCACTGTGAATGAGTACGATGACTAACACTTACGATATTAATGAATTTAAGAATCCCCTATTTACAGTTGATAGTGTGCTATTTACCGTAAAAGATGATGCTTTAAAAGTTCTGATGGTTAAGCGAGCAAATGAGCCGTTTATCGGTAGTTGGGGTCTTCCAGGTGGTTTTGTCGATGTTGACTCAGATACTACAACGGATGTAACAGCTTTAAGAAAGCTAGAAGAAAAAACGAATGTTGCACCTCAGTATCTCGAACAGCTACAAGCCTTTTCTGGTATTGACCGTGATCCTAGAGGCTTTAGTGTAACCTTGGTTTACTTTGCCCTAATAGCAGCTCAAGAAGTCTCGTCACACATCGAAACCATTGATGACGTTCAATGGATAGATATTGATAAAATAGACAGTTTATCAATTGCCTTTGATCACAAGGTTATCATTGAACAAGCCAAAGAGCGCCTTCAACAAAAAGCTCTTTATTCGATGGTGCCTGTTTATTGTTTACCTGAGTATTTCACTGTGGGCCAGCTAAAGTCTGTTATTGAAACTATCATCGGGAAAACGATTCAACGTAAAAGCTTAATTAGGCGTATTGAATCGGCAGACATGTTTGAAACAATCGATGAAAAAGTAAAATCAGGTGGTCGTTTAGCCCAACAGTACAAAGTGAAATCTGGTGTCGATATCGTTAATTTTGAGCGTAATTTGAGTACGTAACGCAGGAAAAAACATGATAGTTTATATCGACATGGATGATGTGCTTTGTGATTATTCAACTGCTTTTAATAATGCTATTGAAGAGACTCCAGGCATTGCGTTCCCACAATCTCAATATGGCTTTTACGCTAATTTAGCTCCTATTACAGGAGCTATTGAAAGTGTACTGAAACTCATTAATTCAGAAAAATTTGATCCGTATATTCTTACAGCTCCTTCGACAAGAAACCCTTTTTCATATACTGAAAAACGCGTCTGGATAGAAAAGTATTTTGGGATTGAGTTTACAGAAAAATTAATAATTAGCCCAAACAAGGGGTTACTCAAAGGTGATATTTTAATTGATGACCTTATTTCAGGCAGAGGGCAGGAAAGCTTTGAAGGGAAAATTATACAATTTGGCTCAGTTAGCTACCCAGATTGGAAAACTGTTATGGTACAACTCGAAAGCTATAAGCTATAAGTGATAAATTTAAACGAAAAAAATTTTTATATATTCATGACCGTTCTATCGGATCACTTGTCGTTAGGTAAGCCAAGGCTAACGTCCGCTTTCGTATTGAAACGGTCTCTTTTGAAGCTGTTTTTATATCCAAGATTTAGTCGGCTTTTTGGCATTAGTGAGCGTTTTGATACCTAATTTAATCGACTGCAAAGAGTTTATTTCTTCCTGCTCAGCTAAGCTCGGTCATTTAAAAGTGTCAGAGTAAGCTTGAGCTACTACACTACATATTACTAAGTTGTTTCATGTATTGATTTAATTTTTCTCTAAGGTTTCTAATCGTTTCCTCATGATTTTTAACTTCGAGTAAAAGCTTTTCATTTTTGAGTGCCAAGTCTTTTTGCTTTGTAGTCAGGTGACTTTCTATTATTTGATTGAAGAACTCTTTATATTTTTCATTCTCATTTTTTTTTAACTGGTTTTTTAAGCTTTTAATCTCGCTTTTGTAATCTTTCTTAGTTTTACTTCTTTTACTTTTAGACTGTTTTTTTTGGGCTTTACTTGGTAATAACTCTTTTAATTCATTGTTTTTTAGAACGATATAGTCATAAAGTTTTGGTTGTCTGTCTTTTCGGATATTTGAAGGACTAACCACAGCCTTTGTTGCAATGTCGCATTTGATTATAGGGCCTAAAGACCAATCTATATCTTCGATAAAACCCTTTTCAATTTTATATTCTATTTCTTCATACAGTGCGGTTATCGCATCAAATAGCTTCTTTGTAACGGGAGGAGAAGCTAAGACCCAATCAGGGTATTGGGAAGCACTATTTGCCTTAGGTTTGGCTTTTTGTAAAGAGCTAAGCATTGATTGATTCATAGCTAAGCTCGCATAGCCGACAAGATCTTATGCCCATTAGATACCACGGTTTCACTTATCTTTGCTTGTGCTGTGTTCTTGATAGGAAATTTCTCTAGAAAACTTTCGTGAGAAATAACGTTGCGTATTATTGCTTCTTTATTACTCGGCTCGTGATGAAAAGAGTTAGGGCAACCAGAGCAAAGTTCAAAACAACCATTTAGTATTTTAGGTATTCCTGTTTTTTTATCTAAGCATTTAGCTAAGTTTTCACGCCCTTTAAAAACCAAACAATAGCCATACTCATGAGGAACTATATGCTCAAGATCTTCCGTTAACTCATCAATATAACCATCAAGATCTTTTTCGTTTACAAATTTGAATTTATCCACTTCCCTTTGAATAAACAGAGCAATTGGACCTGTGAAGTTTTGTGAGTATTCTCCAACCATCTTTCTTACAAGTTCTTGCATATATTTTTCTTCAGCTGCTCGTTCAATTTGATCTTGTGCTTTGGAGTCAGTGTATGTGGAAGTGAACTCACCATTTATACAGTGTCGAAAATGATCTCTAATAGCCGCGTGAATATTGCCATCAAATCGCCTTAATACAAAGTCTACAAACGAGTGCCTAAACCCATGTGGTGATACTCCACTACAGTCCTCTAGAAGTTGCTCTCCATATTTATTAAAAACTTTATTGAAGAAAATATTGAGACGGTCAGCAAAGTTTTCTCGTGAAATACAAGCTCCACCGTGATAAACCTCGTTTTCATTGTCGTCACTATTAAATAAAGGCTGCATGGCGGTGTAAATCCCAAATAAGTAAGTGTTTTGCCCATCATTACGTTGACGTTTGTTTATGTAGCTTAGATCACACATAATTGTGGCTGCCTCTGCTGCTTTACCAGCAAGAGCTCTTAGTTGTTTCGTACCTCCCTGAGTTTTGTCTTCGGTAGCTTTAAAGCGCCAAACATTATCGATATCAAGATAATAATCTTGGGAATTTGTTTGCGTCATTTCGTGAACTCTGATCCCTGTTAGGCAGAAGAAGATAACTTTACATGCGTCAAAAACCTCTTTCACTGCAATATTTAGTTCTTTGTGTCCTTTAAAATTCAATATATATTCAATTGGGCTAAAAGATTTATCTCCATCAAGTTCTATATATTCCTTTTGTATGTTTTTAATAAATAAGGATATCCTTGCTGATTTTTTTCTATGGTGTTTAACAATTTTCTGGTTATTTAATACTTTTTTTATTAGCGTATCCCCTTTTTTGAAAACAGTTGTGCCAGGGTTTAATTTTGAGGTGCCGCGTTGGGTATTAAAATATGCTTGTAGGGCTTTAGTTTGATTTGATTGAATAGTATTTATGGCTTCCATCAGCATTAAAGTGGCTATTTCTAAAGGAACAGAGTCATGAGTTCCTCCTTTTAGCCAATCTGGATAGTTAACCCCAGATGCTTTTATTTCTTCTTCCAATTCTGGAAGAAAGTACTCGAAATTTGCTTTTCCCAAATATCCATCTGAGAGCTTGCCTTTACGGTATAAAGAACCAGAGTTTTCGATATGCCAAATTGTTTTCAAAATAGTATCTTTACTTAATACATTTAGAGCAGATTCATCTATATTTCTGTCGGGCAGATCTATTTTATTGAATGTTATATCTTTTAATAGCTTTAATATATCCTTGTCATCCCAGCAGCCCATTGATGACTCAGGTTTGTTGTTTGTCGCCCACGTTACTAATTTGGCTATTTGATTGCGCTTACCTTCAAATGTTGTTTTTCTAGCTGTAAGTGATTGTGATTCAGGATGAGTATAGCCACCGCACCATTCAATAAGATACTCTCTTCCCCAAGTAGCCCATTTCTCACTAGCCCATTGAAAACTCACATTAGCTTCAAAGATCTCTCCTTTATTTTTGTCTAATATGCTAAATGTTTTCGAGCTAAGGCTGTTTTGTTTTGTTTGTCTAGAAGTTTTGTTGCTCGATACTTTAAATTCTTGGTTAGCTTTCATAATTTAACCTAAATGAGAGATGGGTAAGGAATGTCATATTCTTGAAACTGTTGCTCGCCTTTGCGTTGAAGATGAGCAGGAAACTTAGCTAAAATAGCGGATAAATATGCAATTTTCTTTTGAGCTTCTTGGCCTTTTAGTGAGGAGTCTAGGTATAACTTTGGCAGTTCAGACCTTATATGCTCAATATAACCACTTAGTAGCATCGCTGTTACTTTTGAGGTGATGATTATTACCTTCCCATCGTGATTAAAACCGCCCCATAAGTCTGCATCAACCTGCTGTAAAAGGGCTTCTACTTTAGATTTTTTATCCTTTATGCCGAGAATGTCTCTAACCTTTTCTAGTGTTACTAACTCAACATCTTTTAATGCGTCATTTAATTTTGACGCCTCATTTACCATTTTATCGCCGACCTGCGCCCCGAAATTTTTTTCTGATTCAATGGACTCTTTCGAGTTACTGCGGTTTTTGTATATATTTTGCTTCGTGGTAGGAGAGTGAGCTGTAAGTTCAGAACCTACACGTACATCATTAAAGTCCGTAGTAGACTTCTTGTTAATATCAGTTTCATTAGACTCATCAGGTTTAATGACCACTGGGTCATCTATACGCTTTCTCGACATAGATATTGCGTCTGGTGTTAAGCCCACTACTCGATTGTTACGTTTAGCATAACCTGGTTTAGCACCAGTTCTTTTTTTCTTAATATTGTTTTGTAAGGTTTCGTTATATGCTAATTGATTGTGGTTCCAAATCTTTTTAATAAGCCAGCGAAATGGGGCTCCTTCTTCACCTAATTCTGAATTTAAATACTCACTCACTCCCGAGTCTGATATTAGTAACTTACAAAAGTGAAGTGATTTGTTAGTAAAGCCAATGTGACCTTTACTTGTCCCTTTATTTGAGAAGTTTAAAGTAAGCTCTGTATCCTCTAAATTTAGTGAACTCTCTTTCTCTCTAATATTTATGAATTTTGTATAGCATTCATAGGGTAAGCTTTGTCTTGTATAAATGGCCGTAGCTGATGTTTTTCCTCTTCTGCCTTTAGAGTATCCTGCTTGAACTGAATCAATAATTTCAGAAAAGTTAGCAATTTTATGTTTTAAAAGCCCACCTCGTTGAATTGACTCAGATGCTAGTAGGCATTGAATCAGGAATAGTTCAAAGTCAGTAGGTATTAGAAGAAAGTTAGGTGAAATATTGTCGAGGCGTCTTAGACGGTATTTATTTTTTTTAATTTTTAAAGATTTTTTTATTTGGTGGCTTAAGTAAAACTGTTTTACCCACTCAGTGTTTGTTAGGTTCGCTTCATTAGTACCAGCTTTTGGAGATGGGAAGCTATTAAAACTGAACCAACTGATGATAAATGGATCATCGGAGTTTAAAACAGCTTTAAATATATTGTGATTTATCTTTTTTAATTTTAACCAATACTCTTCTGATATTTTGCTGGTAGGAGCACTCTCAATGGTGTAGTTTTTTGCTTGATGGTGACATAGCAGTGGTTTTGATTGGTATTTTTCATCTTTTAACCTTTCTAATTCATCTTTGATGGAATCAATAGATAAGAAATAATTTCTTATTTCAAAAAACTTGAGTATAAGAGTACAACAATAGAGCCTCATACTCTGGAGTAGTTCTGTGTCGGTATAAGGACAGTTCGCTTCCCCAAATATTGATGCCATGGAGTTTTTAGTATTAGAATTCGGTGGTGGGAAATTTGGGAAACGTATTAGATAGTCGTTTAGTTTACTATCGTAATATATTGAATCTAATTTTGACTCTCTCGATAATGCCAGGCTTATTGGAACTTTGAGAGTTAACTCATCATTGTAAAAACTAGTCCGGCCTGATTTTAACTTTCTGTTAATAAAGTATAGATTCACAACATCGTACGGAAGGCCTTGTTCTATATATTGTTGGGACGACGCCACATAATCAATGAAATTTCTAATTGCGATGGCTTTTGTGTAACGTGTCGATGATGCAAGTGCTAAAAACAAAGGTGATTTTAAGTAGCCTACATAGAGCTTTAGTAATGGATCATTTTCTAGACCTATTGGCAAACTAACTATAACTTTAGCTGGGCTTCCGTTTCCGTCTGCTCCTAATACAGTAACTTCGTTTTTACTTTGGCTAATTGAAGCAATCGACGCGGGAGCGAGTTTTGAAAGTTCAGATTGTTCGTCAGATGGTTTATCCATTGCTATTCTCGAACTTCTTTTTAAGTTTTTTACCGTATTTTGTGCTTTCTAGAGAAAGAGTTTCTAATACGTCAGCTCGCTTGTGAAATAGGGCTTCAAAATAAATATATTTAAATGTTGTAGCTATTGATTTGTGTCCTAGCCATTGTGGGATGTATATCCAGGGATCATCACCATTTTCATAACAAGAGGTTACCCAATTTGTTGCGGCACATTTTCTTAGCTTATGGTGGCTTCGTTTTTTCCAAATTTCATGCTCTAGATCAGTTAGACCTTTATCTAAGCAATAATCATCAGCACACTGTCTGAAAAGGTTTGTTGCAAATGAAGTGTCAACAAGTGAGCCCCCATTTTTTCGACAGATAATATTTCCAGTTTTTATATGTCGGCCATTTCCCCAAATATAGGCATAGATAGAGCGGGTTAACTCGGGTGGAAAAGGTACACTTCTATATTTTAAACCTTTGCCGAAAACATCCATGTGTATCGACTTAGGTATAAATGTCTCTGATTTTGGTAGTAATTCACGTAACTTATTGATATTTAGATTGCGAGGGTCAATTACTTCGGCGGCTCTGAAACCAGCATAATATCCGAGCTTGGGTATTAATTCGTTTCTTTCTTGTTTAAAAAGACAATCACTTTCGACATAGCCTAAAATTGATTGTTTAAACGTTAGCTCATCAAAGTAAGCATCATGCATTTCAGTAGTGATACCGGGCAAGAAGTCCTCTTCAGTTGGTTCTTCTAGATATGAATACGAAAAGTGGATTTCTTTGGAAATCAATCCATAATCGTACAGATACTTAAAAAACTCTTTAAGTACTGTGATGTGATGCTCTATTGTACTTGGCTTTACATTGCGTTCCTTTTTAAGTATTCCAACTAAATAACCTGACATTTCTTTTTCTGTGAGGTTTTCAATGTCGATGTCAGTTAGGTTTGTTTTACTAGTTAACTGTTCATAGAAGCTTTTTAAAGCGAACATATATGTTTTTGAGGTATTCAAGCTCGGGTACTCTATTGCTGTATGAAGCAGAAAAGCAGAAGGGAGAAAAAGTGGGGCCCCATTATTAGCTAAAATATAAGGGTGAACTGTCTTTTCGTTGTATTTGGTGTCAGTTACTTTTTTATATTCAATCATAGGCTCACCATAAGTTAATAAAACGATGCTAATATAAAAGTGATTGTTAATCAAATATCTCTTTTAAATCAATGACTTATTATACCGCTTTTAAGTTTATGTCAATAGAGTTTAAGTGCGGTGATTTGTTATTGAATTCAATGTGTTGTTTAAAATTGTAAGTTGAAGGTAGGTTTTATTTTCAATAAAGCAGTTTTGTATGAAAAATAAACTTATTAATTTAATTTAATTATTATTCAATAGCTTGTGTTTTATTTTGTGGTTTTTTATAAAAAAGTGGTATGTCATGCCACAAGAAAGGGAAATGTAGAGCACAAATAATAAGAAATACCTGATAAAAGGTGGAGTTATATTACGTTTTTTATGTATGAGTTGGGATAAATATAAAAGTATAAATTAGCATTCACCCTATAAGGATTATGTTAATGTATGCCAGCTTTCAATCAAATATGGACTTACAAGTTGCCAAAATATAAGAAAAATTCTGTTACCGGTGATGCAGGTGAATATTACTTTAGTTATTGGATAACTCGTTATTTTAGCTTTGCTTGCCGTTTACAACCTATCGACTTGGGCATCGATGCAATTATTGAACTTGTCGATACTGAAGAAGCAAAAGGTGATTTGATTTCTGTTCAAATCAAAACGACAGATATGGATAACTGTAGTGCAGAAGAAATAAAAAGGGTGGGGCAACTAAAGAAGGACTTTGACGTTGCACACTTGCAATATTGGTCTGATTCACAGTTACCCATGATATTTGTTTTTATCATCTATTCATCTACCAAAGAGCCCGATATGTATGTCAAAAACATTCAAGATGAATATATTATTGATCTAATAAATAATTTAAAACCCAATCAAAAAACTAAACGAATCCAATTTCAACCATGCGATAAGCTAGACATAAAATATAAAGCAAAATTGTTAGATATTTACACTCCGAGCGCAGAGGTTTTAAGTGATTTAGATAAATTAAAAGAACTAGCGCACGATTTTATTTCTGGCACTATTTATTGCAACCATGATGCTATAGGTCAAGTGAACACTATCTTTACTTATTGCTCTAATTTAGAGCAATATCTTAACTCAAAAGTCACGCTTAGAAATTCCAATATATATTCAGTTATTGAAGACATAAATGAAAAAATAAAAGATAAGTTATGTAAATATTTGTCATTGAGTTCTACGGTTAAAGAACACTTTATTGAGGATTGTAATAGGCAATATAAATTACACCCTGAACTATCTGTTTTAATTCAAGATAATAAATAATTTCCATTCGCTCCAATTTAATATTGGAAAAATAATAAATTAACATAGTTGGATATGCTTTTTTCTCTTAATATTTTTATTAATTATTACAGCTCTAATAGTGTACATACTTATATTTAAATACTCTTTCTAATCTGACTTACTATTTAAATTTATTTGTCAATTTCTTTGAGGTAAAAGAAAACCCTAGATAAGATATGGATTGTTTTTATGCCGCAGTTGAAATGCGAGATAACCCCCAGTTGCGTGATGTACCGATAGCCGTTGGTGGCAATGGTGCGCGTAGTGTTTTGTGTACCTGTAATTATAAAGCACGAGAATTTGGTGTCCGTTCAGCAATGCCAAATAGTCGTGCAAAAGCCTTATGTCCTGACTTAGTCATTATTGATGGCAGAATGTCTGTTTATCAGCAAGTTTCGCAGCAAATTCGAGCTATATTTTTACGTTACACTGACATTATTGAACCTTTATCGTTAGATGAAGCTTTCTTAGATGTGACTGATGCTGATTTTTGCTCGGGCAGTGCGACGTTAATTGCCAAACAAATTCGAGCTGATATTTTTCAAGAACTTGGTCTTACTGCATCAGCAGGAATTGCACCGAATAAATTCCTTGCTAAAATTGCTAGCGATGAAAACAAGCCTAATGGTCAATGTGTTATACCTCCAGAGCAAGTTGACAACTTTGTTGCTGAACTGCCTTTAAGAAAAATACCTGGAATTGGTCCTAAAACTGGCGAAAAGCTATTAGCTGCTGGCTTTGAAACTTGTGCAGATATTCGAATAAGCTCTGTGGCTAAACTGCATACCATTGTTGGTAAGTTTGCTAATTCATTGTATATGAGAAGTTTTGGTATTGATCAGCGTGCTTTAGAGACTGAACGTGTACGTAAGTCACTAGCAATAGAAACTACCTTAGCAGAAGATATTGAGTCAATAGAGCAATGTCGGCAAATACTTGCTGATTTATATAGCAAGTTAAAACAACGTTTAACAAAACATGCAGATCGTAATATAGCCAAGCAAACAGTCAAAATTAAGTTTGCTGACTTTCAACAAACCACAGTTGACGTGCAGTCGAATGATTGTAATGAAGATGTTTTTATTGAATTGCTGCAAAGGGCGATGAAGCGAGCAAATAACCGTAAAGTGCGGCTCATAGGGTTGTCGCTGGGGTTTAGTACACAAAAGCCTACTGAGCAGCATAGTCAATTAGCGTTATTTTAAATTGGCTTATCGAAAAGCACTTGTAAAGTGATGAACTACGTATCTGAATTTTTACCCCTAAAAATAACATTACCTGTAAATTTAATTTCAAATGAAGGTTTAAGCCTTCGTTACTGGCTTAAAGCTATGCTAAATAGGTATTAAACATAAGGTAGTAAAAATAAAAAATCCGCATTTAATGCGGATTTTTTGATGCTAGTCGCGAATGAATAATTACTGGTGTGAACGTAGTTTTAAGACTGACGTTCCGGCTTCATAAATTAGCACTCTTTGATATGCTGGCATGAAATACTGCTGCTTGGGACTATCCGCTATAATTAATTCTGACCAAAGCTCAACTTGGTCTGCATTATACTTGGTATATGTCATACCTCTTGTCGGGTCAAAGCGATAGAAATAACTATTATCGCTTACATCCTTAGCAACGTTAGCAGTTTGAATATTTGCATCTGCATGCAATAAGCCATTATCGGTATAAGTAGTACCATCAAAACTTGCCCATTCACTTGTACTGTTTACACTATATACTGTATTACTATCGTTACTTAGGGCAAAGCCCGATAAGTTGGTAAATGCAGCGTTAGTATAAGGGGGCTCGCTCATCGCTGTGACCATTTCACTGGCATAAGCATTATAATCTAAGCTAAAACGCTCAAGGGATGTTGTCGCTTGTTTGTATACCATGAATACGTCAGCACTATTAGCTTGCGCAATAGTAGAGGCAAAAAAGGCATTTTCTTGGTCCCAGTATTGGCGCACTAAATTCATGTCGGCATATTCTAGCGTTTGTGTAATTACAACTGGGGCGCCCGCAATCATCTTGATCATAATTGGGCGATATTCAATGGTGATGTTTTCACTATCGATTTGACTAAATTGATAACTATTTAAATCAAACTGATAATGGTTAACGCGAGTTTGCTCGACTTCATCTTCATCCAAATAGGTTTCGATATTAGAAACTAATAGCATTGAACCGTCAGGGTGTACAACGACGTTAGTTAAGTCTTCGTTTGCCAGTAGCGATGTGGTGCTATTGACTAAAGCACCAGTGACTACATGATAGGTTTTAAGCTGATCACCATCGGCGATATAAACGTACGGGCGCATTGGATCAAGTGCAATGCCTGATGTGTTGAAGTTGATTTCACTTAAATCAACATCTACGCCATCAGTTGAATCTTTGTTTAAGGTAACATTTATTGTTCCTGATAATGCACTACCTGCAGTTGCGGGTGATAAGGTAATAACTGCGTTGTGAATGCCGTCAGTTGCTACGTTGGCTGGTATAGCAGTAATGGTTAAGGTGCTATTCGCATTGTCTGCTGATAGTGATAGCCAGTTCGCCTCTGTTGTTGCTTGCCATGCGATAGCTGTTTCACTATTTGAAAGTATGTCAATGGTTTGTACTAAGGTTGCTTGTGTCGCTAAACTATTAAATGCTAAAGCAGGGTAGTTGCCCGTTAGTCTTATAGCGTCAACGGCAAGTTCAACAATAATGATTTTTGTTGTACCACTTACTGGGTCATAGATAGCGATAGAGGCTGTCATTAAGCCCCAGCCTGTGATCAAGCTACGGTCGATATCAATCAATAGCACATCGCCATTCTCATCACTTTGTTGTGTTAATATTAACCAAGGAACGTTTGCGGTTGCTTGCCAACCTGCACCAATATTTGAAAAGGTAAGCGCTTGTTGCGCGATGGCGCTATCACCTAAGTTTGTATTAAACGAGAGCTTGTCAGTTGAACTGCCGAACTGACTTAAGTTCACCAGATCAATGGCGCTGGCAGACAAGAGAACAGCACGACTATCACCATTCGAAATTTGCATTGTTCTTGGTTGGTTTGCGCCTAATGCAATGGAGTTGATAATCGTTTGTTGTTCGTTGTAAACATCAATTTTAAAACCTATGTCAGTTTCAAACCTTGCATAATGAGGGCGGTCATTTGAACTATGCGCTAAAGCTAGATTGGTTATAGCTTCATCAGTGTTAATGAGCCCATTATCTGTAAATGTTGTTCCGTCAAAACTTATCCATTCGCTGGTTGGACTAATCGCATAAATGTTTTGCTCGTTTGCGGTGACATAAAAATCACTAATTTGTTCACTTTCGCCTAAGAGTTCAGGACGATAACTATGAGTGATTTCTGTTGTTATAGGGTTACGGCCAAAGTCGTTTATTTTTGCGCTTATTCGTTTGATAGTGTTTAGTTCAGTTGCTGTACTGATATCTAAAGCAAATATGCTTTGATTTTCTTCTGCAACATTAAAGGTACGAGCAAAAAAGGCATTAGCGCCGTCAAATCCAACGCGGGTTAAATTCTGATCAGCAAACTCTAAAATTGAGGTTGCAACAAAGTAGCGACCGTCAAGTCGAATAAACTTAGCTGGTTCGTTAGAAATATCAGCGTCAGTTAATTCAATAATACTCATATCACTTAAATCAATTTGATATCTATGGGTTGTAGTTTCACTGGTGTTTTCATCAATCACCGTGATCTCATCAGCTTTAGCAAGCATTATGCTGGCATTTGGATGAATGACTAATTGTTCTAACAAAGTATCAGCAGGGGAGATAACCGTTGTTGATAATAATTCATTACTATATAAATGATAACTACGCAGCTCATTACTCGTGGCAACATAATACTGAGGTAATAGTGGATTAGTTACTACGCCATTATTATTGGCAGTAATATCTAAAGTATTATTTTCAGTTATTGTGTCACTTTTATAAAAACTAACTTGAATCGTTTCTGTAATTGCCGTGGTTTGTTCATTGCCGGCAATCGTTACTGTTGCAGTTGTTGTCGTATTATTGGCTAATGTTGTCGAATCAGCAGTAATAGTTAATTGATTGGTATCGGCATTTGCAGTCAGTGTTAACCAAGTTGCGTCAGTTGTGGCTTGCCATCCCCAAGGTAAAATACTGTTTGAATTAATATGTAAGTTTGCTTGAGTGTTTTTTATATTCGCGGTTTCAGCTAGGGCTACAGTTGCTCTGTCAGCAAATAAATGAATGTTATCCAAGCTTAGTTCTACTGGGTGTTTTGTCGTACCAAGTGGGCTTGTAATATCAACTGTTGCAGGGTAGAAGCCAGCTTCTGTAATTGTACTTACATTTGGTGTTGCTGTAATCGTAGTCACTCCGTCAGCGAATGACTTTTCAACACTAAGCCAAGGCTCTGATGCCGCTAGCGTTAAATTATCGGCGCTTGAGCTAACTTCAAATGTTTTTGACTCTATGTTTGCAACACCGTAGGTATCATCAAAAGTAAGGGCTTGCCAAATAAGCAAGGATACATTTATATCTCGATGAGCAAGATTTGTTGTTGCCGTATCACCGCTGGATAATCTTAAGGTTGTGCCGTAGAGGTTGGCATTAATTTGGTTTGCGTTAACGACATCTATATGAATAGTTGCAGACGTCGCCGTTAGGTTTTCAATACGGTAGTTTAACCAAGATACGGGGGTAGCTGTAGGAGCAAAACCGAGTAGCAAGCCATCGCCATCAAAATTAACGTTTATCGCAATGGTATGTGTTTCTTCTTGCAAAAACTCATTGGTAAATGCAACGGTGGATACATCGCTACTGATAGTAAATGTAGGTGTTTTATCACTTGAACCACCACATGCTTGTAAAAACAGTGAACTAAATAAAATCACTAACGCTAAACGTATGTTTTTAATTTTTTCTTTCATACAGGTCCCTGTTTTTATTAATTGCTAGAGCTTAGCTTTATTATCTCGGAATACTGAGTTTATTTTGCGCGATTATTAACAGAATGTAAAAACTTATCATCATCAATACAAAATATTTACTTTTATTAATGTGTTAATACTCTTTTCTATCGGTTTATTGATTTTCTGAGCGTACAGATAAAACTGCAATATCAGAGCATTAACGTAGATAAGTATAACTGTAGAAAATAATATCACGGGCAGATTATTTAATTGTTGAAGAAAGCCTAAGTGACAGATATTTTCCTACGTAATTTTTTAGTAAGTTAAGCCAGTAAAGCTGGTTATTGTCGATGCACTAAAAATGAATTGACTCAAAAGCAGTTAGCAGAGAAATTGTGCAAATATTGCCAATAAATGAAGAAATTGATTGGTATCTTCAAGCAGAGCTTGCGTATAATAAGCGCATTGGTGCGTCCCTAATAAAATATTAAAAAGATAAAGCGTGATTAATACGCTTTATATAACAGCATGATTTCTCAAATATTGAAGTCATGACACTATTAAACGCGTAAACAGATTTAATTTTTCGAAAAGTTGGAAATACACATGATTGAAACCAGTGCGCAATTGCGTCAGGCATTTTTAGATTTTTTTGCTTCTAAGCAACACCAAATTGTTGCTAGTAGTTCTTTAGTACCGGGTAACGATGCCACGTTGCTATTTACTAATGCGGGCATGGTGCCATTTAAAGATGTATTTCTTGGCGGTGATACTCGCAGCTATACTCGAGCAACATCTTCACAGCGTTGTGTTCGCGCTGGTGGTAAGCATAACGATTTAGAAAACGTTGGTTATACTGCTCGTCACCATACTTTTTTCGAAATGTTAGGTAACTTTAGTTTTGGTGATTACTTTAAAAAAGAAGCGATTCATTATGCGTGGGAATTTTTAACTTCGGTATTAGCACTGCCAAAAGAAAAACTTTTAGTGACTGTTTATGAAAGTGATGATGAAGCATTTAATTTTTGGTTAAATGAAATTGGTGTACCCGCTGAGAAAATTATTCGCATTGGTGATAAGTCTCCAGAGAAAAAATACGAATCAGATAACTTTTGGTCAATGGGTGATACTGGTCCGTGTGGCCCGTGTTCTGAAATATTTTACGACCATGGTGAAGAAATTTTTGGTGGACCTCCTGGCTCGCCAGATGAAGATGGTGATCGCTTCATCGAAATCTGGAACCTAGTATTCATGCAATACAACCGCCATGCTGACGGAACGATGGAGGCTTTACCTAAGCCTTCAGTAGATACTGGTATGGGATTAGAGCGTATTGCCGCTATTATGCAAGGCGTACATAGCAATTACGAAATTGATATTTTCCAAGGTTTAATCCGTGATACTGCATCATTGCTTGAATGTGATGATTTAGAGCACAAATCACTGCGTGTTATTGCTGATCATATTCGTTCATGTAGCTTTTTAATCACTGACGGTGTTATGCCATCGAATGAAGGTCGTGGCTATGTGTTACGTCGTATTATTCGTCGCGCTATTCGTCATGGTCATAAACTAGAAGCTAAATCATTTTTCTTCCATAAGTTAGTGGCTTCGTTAGCGCAACAAATGGGTGAAGCTTATCCAGAACTAGTGCAACAACAAGCCGTAATCGAAAAAATATTACGCATTGAAGAAGAGCAGTTTGGTCGTACACTTGACCGTGGTATGGCGTTATTAGAAGATATTTTATCAGAACTTAAAGGCGATACTATTGCCGGTGATGACGTATTTAAACTTTACGACACTTATGGCTTTCCAGCTGATTTAACTGCTGACATTGCCCGTGAACGTGAACTAAGTATTGATCACGATGGTTTTGATGCTGCAATGACGCAACAACGCGTACGAGCTCAAAAAGCCAGTCAATTTGGTACTGATTATAATGAAACCATTAAATCAGATCACCGTACAGAATTTAAAGGTTATACCCGCAACGAAATGTCATCAACCGTTATTGAGCTTTTCAATAGTGAGTCATCAGTTGCTGAACTAAGTGCTGGTGAAGCAGGTATTGTCGTATTAGATAAAACACCGTTTTATGCTGAGTCTGGTGGTCAAGTAGGTGATGCCGGTTTGCTACATATAGATGATGGTGTTTTTGAGGTTACTGATACCTTTAAACTTGGTCATGCTTTTGCTCATAAAGGCATCGCTCGTCACAATATTGGTTTAAATCGTCGCGTTAAAGCAGAAATCAATACAGAGCGTAGAGCGGCTATTATCAAGAACCATACGGCAACGCACATATTGCATGCTAGTTTACGTAAAGTTTTAGGTGAACATGTTACGCAAAAAGGCTCTTTATGTGATGCTGATAAACTTCGCTTTGATTTCTCTCATTTTGAAGGACTTACGCGAGAAGAGTTAACGACAGTAGAGCGAATGGTTAACCAACAAATTCGTGAGAACTTGTCGCGTGAAACCAATTTAATGCAAATTGATGAAGCGAAAGCCAAAGGTGCTATGGCATTGTTTGGTGAGAAGTATGATGATGAAGTACGTGTTGTAACTTTAGGCGACTTCTCAACTGAGCTTTGTGGTGGTGTACACGTAGAGCGAACTGGTGATATTGGTTTATTTAAAATAGTTTCTGAATCAGGTATTGCTGCTGGCGTTCGTCGAATTGAAGCAGTTACCGGTGAAAGTGCTTTAAATTACTTTGAAGCACAAGAGCAAATGTTAAACACTATTGCTTCTTTAGTGAAAGCTGATGCTGCGAATGTTTCAAGTAAAGTCGAGCAAGTTTTACAACGCAATAAGCAACTCGAAAAAGAACTTGAGCAATACAAACAACAGTTAGCTAGTCAGGCAGGCTCTGATTTAATCAGCCAAGCAGCAGACTTTAATGGCGTTAAAGCATTAATTGCTAATTTAGATGGCGTTGAAGCAAAATCTTTACGTGGCATGGTTGATGATCTGAAAAATAAAATGGGCTCAGGCATTATTTTATTAGCAACAGCTAACGACAATAAAGTTAGTTTAATTGCTGGTGTAACTAAAGATCTTATCGGACAAGTAAAGTCTGGCGAGTTAGTTAATGTTGCCGCGCAAGAAGTTGGCGGTAAAGGTGGCGGTCGTCCTGATATGGCACAAGCGGGCGGTAGCCAACCAGAAAACATTGAAGCAGCTTTAAAAGCAGCACAAAGCTGGTTAACTGATAAGTTGAGCTAGTAACTTTGTTAACTCAGTAAACATATTGAAAAAAGGAGCTATTAGCTCCTTTTTTTATGTCTTACTTGAAAAGAGAATGAAATTGCTAAAGATGTAACGATAAATTTATTAACCTTTATTTTAACAATTACAAATTGATATGAATTTTTTATCTATCTTCAAGGTCTTATTGTTAACAACGTGTAAATTAGAAGGTTGCTGTCGGCCTTTTGTGATAAAAAGTTGACTTAAATTACAAAAAATTACCATTTTGGTGTTTATTGTTTCATCAAGGTTGTTAAAATAAGCGTTAATGCATGCAAATGCAGTTTACACTGGCTTTTACCAGTTTTCTGTTCAACACTAAGAATTCGGCATTGTCTTAGGAATATTCAATGTTTGATAAGTATTTTAAGTACTTATTGTGATCTTTAGTGCACTTTTGCAAAATTTAGACTAAATTTAATTTGTTACTAGCTTATAAATATTTAGTGGATCTCGTTTTTAAACATAAAGGAAATTAGGATGTTAATATTAACTCGTCGAGTTGGTGAAACGTTGATGATCGGAGACGACGTCACAGTGACAGTGTTAGGAGTCAAAGGTAACCAAGTACGTATTGGTGTGAATGCTCCAAAGGAAGTGTCAGTTCATCGTGAAGAAATCTATATGAGAATACAATCGGAAAAAGCAGAGGGCGAATCCTCAGGGAACAAGTTCTAATTACCTTCTCATAATTAAAGCCGACATTAGTCGGCTTTTTTGATCTAATACCAATTTCATTAAATTATTGCCCACTTGTGCTGGTTAAAATAATCCAAGACTGCGTTGCTCACATGGATGTGAGTACTTAGGTTTTGTCTGGAACTAAAAATCTGTGCTCTCAATCACAATAGCCAGCTATTCTTCAATCGAACGCCTTGCCTTGGTTTATTTTTCCTACGCACAACAAGATCACAAACTTAATGGAATTGGTATAACAATAAAACATCTCACATCGGTTCCATGGTTTTTTTAGTCGATAATGTTTGAAAATCGAGCGTGTTGTTTGAATTCTCAGCAAACAGTCAAAAAATAGAAATAAATACAGAAAAAAGTTTGACTTATTTTTATAATCCCTTATTATTCGCACCCATTGGAGAGGTGGCCGAGTGGCCGAAGGCGCTCCCCTGCTAAGGGAGTAACTGGTTTATCCCGGTTCGAGGGTTCGAATCCCTCCCTCTCCGCCATTCTTCTTAGATTGGCATCGTTTGAACAACGATGATGAAATAGTTCATTGTGAATGTAGGTAGTATTTACTAGGTTGTTTACCTAAGTAGATAATATTTAGTTCTCTATCTCTTAAACTAGAGATATTAATAAACGGTTTAAAATGGACGCGTAGCTCAGCTGGATAGAGTACCTGGCTACGAACCAGGCGGTCGCAGGTTCGACTCCTGCCGCGTCCGCCAC